>ERZ778021.2440-NODE-2440-length-16561-cov-4.787168_pt1 | contig 16561 bp, 17 predicted proteins | sample MGYA00375751_ERZ778021 | MGnify/ENA primary metagenome ERZ778021 (study PRJEB29350, sample SAMN05389814) | bioreactor metagenome | isolation source: Thiocyanate stock bioreactor | place: South Africa: University of Cape Town | collected 2013-08-29 ... | reverse complement strand
GCTGCTCGGTGCCGAGCACGACGCCGGAGATGCCGCCGATGAAGCCGAACATGACGAGCGACAGGAACATGCCGGCGAAGGCCGGGTTGCCCCACGGCGCCTTGCGCAGCCACTCGAAGGCGCCCTTGGTGTAGCCGTTGCGCCGCTGGGCAGCCTCCAGCGCGCCGGGCACGGTCAGGCCGTGGATCAGCGAGCCGAGCACGGCGAGATACATCAGGTAGCTGGTGTTGACGATCTTCCAGGTGGCGCTCATGCCGGGATCGGCGAGCAGATGGTGCGCCGAGGCGAGCTGAAGGAAGAGGATGTAGAGCAGGAAGGCCGTGCGGGAGACCTTCTCCGACAGCGGCTTGGCGCCGATGGTGAGCGCGCCGATCGCGTACCAGACCGAGACGTGCGCGGCGACGTTGATCTGCTGCGAGGAATGGCCCATCCCCCACCACACGACCTTGTACATCAGCGGGTCGATCTCGGCGACGAGGCCGAGCGACCACAGGAAGGTCGGAACGAGGATGATGGCGCCGGAGGCGAGCGTGAAGACTGCGATGATGGCCGCCGTCAGCGCGCCGAAGGTGACCAGCGGGATCGACCCCTCGTAGGTGTGCTCGGCATGCGCGATCACCAGGGTGCCGAAGAAGATGCCGACGCCCAGCAGCGCGCCGACCGCGAACAGGATCAGGCCGAGATAGAATTGCGGCGCAGCCTGCATCGGCGGATAGGAGGTGAACATCACGCTGGAATCGCCCTGGAACACGGCGACGTTGGTCATGATGGCGCCCACCACCATCAGCCCGAACGCGGTCCAGGCGATCCGCGGCGCGGCGAGACGCGAGCCGAGCAGCACGGCCGAGGCGAAATAGAGGAGGGCGATCTCGAAGAAGATGATCCAGAACAGCAGCACGTTGGCGCCGTGCCCGGTGAGCACGAGATAGAACCATTCCGACGGCAGCAGGTGCACCGCCGGCCAGCGGGTGAGCGCCACAAGCAGGCCCATCAGGCCGCCGACGGCGAGGAAGATCACCGCCGCCACGGCATTGGCCTTGATGAGCCGCTGCGCGGCGATGTCGACCTTGAGCCCGGTGAAGCGGCAGGTCCGGAAGACCGCGGCCAACCGCGATCCGGGATAGGAAGCGTCAATGGCTGTCATGGTCCTCTCCGCCCTATTCGACGACGCGGATGCGGCCGGTCATCAGGTGATGCCCGATGCCGCAATATTCGTTGCAGGCGATGCCGAAATCGCCGGCCTGGGTCGGCGTGAGCGTGATGATCTGCTCGTAGCCGGGATGGATCGAGATGTTGATGTTGACCGGCTGGAGCGAGAAGCCGTGCTGCCAGTCGAGCGACGACAGGTGGATGCGGTAGCTCTGCCCCTTCTTGAGCTCCAGCACGGGCCACCATTCCCACAGCCGCGCGAGCAGGTAGACGTCCTCGCCCGCCGGCGGGCGCACCACCGGCACGCCGCCCGCCTCCTCGCCGACCTGATATTTCTCGGCGAAGGCGGTGACCTTCTCCTCATAGGCCGCCGGCGTGACCCTGTAGGTCTCGGTAGACAGGTTCTGCCCGCCGATGAAGTGCCAGGCGATCATGAAGACGAACATGAACAGGCCCCAGAGGAAGGCGACGACGATCCAGCCGACCTCGACGCGCTCGATCGGTTCGTTCCACCAGAGCCGGTTCCTGGGCGGTGAGATTGCCATCTCGCGATCCTCCGGCGATCAGGGGGCGACGGGGATGGATGCGATCTCCATCACGCCCCAGACGATGTAGAGGACGGTCGGGATGGTGATCCCGATGAAGAGCAGCAGGAACGGGTTGTCCAGAAGCTGCTGCATCGCGGGCACCCGCTCGGGGCGCGCTTCCGGTTCCGGTTTGTCGCTCATCGCAATCCTCCTGACGGTCGATCGCGCCTGATGTAGCAGGCCGGTTCGTCCGGCCCTCTTGACCGAAGTCAAGCACCGTTTCCGGGCCGCCGGCGCGCGCCGCCAGATTGCGCTCGCGCAAAGTCGCCGGGCGCCCGATGTGGTCTTCTGTCGGTGGAGGATGGCGGGATGAGCAAACAGGTCATCGACCCAGGCGACCGCGAGGCGATCCGGTCCGCGCCGATGTTTTCCGGCCTGCCCGCGCAGGCGTTCGACATTCTGCTGGCGCAGTCGGAGCTGCAGTTCCGGGCGCGGCGCTCGACGCTGTTCGAGCAGGACGAGGAGGCCACCACCTTCTATCTGGTGCTCGACGGCTGGGTGAAGCTGTTCCGCATGACGGCGAGCGGCGACGAGGCGGTGGTCGGCACGTTCACCCGCGGCGAATCCGTCGCCGAGGTTCCCTGCCTCACCGGCGGCATCTACCCGGTCAGCGCGGAGACCGTGACCGACGCGCGGCTGCTCGCCGTGTCGTCATCGAGCTTCGCGACGCTGACCCGCTCGCACCCCGAGATCTGCCTGCAGATGGTCGCCTCCATCTCGCTGCACCTGAAGGAGCTGGTCGACCAGATCGAGGAGCTGAAGGCGCGGACCGGCCCGCAGCGGCTGGCCAATTTCCTGGCCGGGCTGGCGCCGGTGTCGCGCGGCCCCTGCACCATCGCGCTCCCCTACGAGAAGCTGCTGATCGCCGGCCGGCTCGGCATGAAGCCGGAGAGCCTGTCGCGCGCCTTCCAGCGACTTCAGGGAGTGGGGGTGCGCATCCACCACGACACGGTTGCGGTGAGCGACGTGGCGCGGCTGGCCGAATTCGCCGGCCGCGAGCGCCTGATGGCGGTGCGATGCCCGCTGCTGCGCACGGGCTGCCGCCCCGGCTGACGGCCTAGGAGGGCCGGGAGAACACGTAGGCGAGGCCGACGAGGATGAGCAGCACCACGACCGCCGTCAGCCCGGGGCCTGCATCGCTGCCGAGCCGGAACAGGACGAAGCCGAGGCTGGTGCCGGCGAGCGCGGCAAGCTTCGCCTTCCACGGGATCGCGCCGCGCGTTCGCCACGCACGCAGCATCGGCCCGAAACGCGGATGCTCGAGCAGCCATGTCTCGAGCCTCTGCGAGGACCGCGCGAAGCAGGCGGCGGCGAGGATGAGGAAGGGCGTGGTCGGAAGCACCGGCAGGAAGATGCCGACGAAGCCGAGCGCCACCAGGGCGAGCCCGAGGATGCGATAGACGCTGCGCATGGTCGCCGTTCCTGGCGCAGTAAGCGCCCGGAACGCAACCCCTCAGCCGGCTGCCGCGACGCTATGCCAGCCCGGCCGGGCATGGGCGTAGCCGTCGACCATCGTGCCGGGCAGGTCGAGGCGCGAAAGCCCGTGGCGGGCTTCCTGCGGCTCCAGCCGCCCGTCGAGCAGGGCGCGGTAGATACCGGCCACCTCGACCATGTCGCAAGTGTGCGGCGAAAGGCGCAGGCGGCGGACGGCCTGCGCGGCGAGCGCGCTAGGCTCAGGACAGAAGGCGTGGACCTGGTTGGACAGCGTCTGCACCCCGTTGATGGCGAGGAAGGCCTGCCCGTCGAGCGTGTCCACGGCCAGCCCGTCGGCGTCCTTCTCGCAGGTGAACTGGCAGGAATCCTTATGCAACCCGTGGAGCCGCGCATGGTAGCAGCGGCCCGAGATGGCCAGCGGCAGCCGGCCGAAGGCGAAAGGCTCGAATTCGACCTGCGGGCGGGCATGCGCCATGCCGCCGATCGCCGTGAGCGACAGCTCCACCGGCGGGCAGATGGTGCGCGCGCCATGGCCGGCGAGGAACGCCGCGGCCACCTCGTTGTAGACGTTGAGGAACGGTCCGGTGACGAAGGGCCTGCCGGACCGCGCCGGCAGGGCGGTCATGTCGTTGATCTCGACCAGCCTGCCGTCGCCGCACAGCTCGTCGATGCTGCGGCGCTCGCGCACCGTCGCCGGCGCCGCCAGCGTCGACAGCACGACCTCCTTGCCGGCGCGCTCCAGCCGTTCGATCACGTCGGGCCAGCACGGGTCGGAGAACGGCATCCGCTTGCCGCACACCACCTCGCCGACATGCACCCGGTCCACCGGGGCCTCGTCGGCGATGCGCCGGTAGAAATCGGCGAGCCTTTCGGCCGGCCAGTGGAAGAAGACGGGGCCGAGCGTCAGCGCGAACGGGGGCACGGCCTCACCTCCACGTCTTCCTGTAGGCGCCGGCGGTCTGGCGGCCGCCTTCGGACTGGGCGGCGAGCAGGCGGTCGATCTCGACCGCGTCGCCGCCCGCCTCGACGGCATCGACGGCGCTGCGGAAGGCGCGCACCACCTCCGCCACATAGCCCTTGCCGCGCTGGCGCCCCTCGATCTTCAGCGCCGTCACGCCGGCCGCCTTGAAGCCGGCGATCAGGCTGCCGGCGTTCAGGCTCACCGGCTCCTCGAACAGGTATGAGGCCTTGCCGCCGGCCGCGAACCGCCCCTTGCACAGCGTCGGATAGCCCGCCGGCTCGCCCGGCCGGTAGCGGTCTATGGTGAAGCCGGAGAGCCGCGCCGCCATGCCGTCGGCGTCCTCGTCGTAGCTGACCTCCTCCGGCGGCGAGCAGACGCCGTTGAGGTTGGGCGACCGGCCGGTCGCGTAGGAGGAGAGGTAGCAGCGGCCCTCGATCATGACGCAGAGGCCGCCAAACACGAAGGCCTCGGTCTCGACGTCGATCGCCCTGTTGAGGGCGGCGATCTCCTGCACCGACAGCACCCGCGGGATCACCACGCGCCGGACGCCGAAGGTGCGCGCGTAGAAGCCGATCGCCTCCGGCGTGCCGGCCGCCGCCTGGACCGACAGATGCAGGCGCACACGGCCGGAATGGTTGCGCGCGACGTGGTCGAGCACCGCCACGTCGCAGGCGATGATCGCGTCGGCGCCGCATTCGACCGCGGCATCGGCGGCCCTGCGCCAGCGGTCGACCTCGCCGACGCGGGCGAAGGTGTTGATGGCGACCAGAACCTTCGCGCCCAGCCCATGCGCGAAGCGCACGCCCTCGGCCAGCTCGGGCACCGAGAAATTGAGGCCGGGAAAGTTCCGCGCATTGGTGTCGTCGCGAAAGCCGCAATAGACGGCGTCGGCGCCTGCCTGCACCGCGGCCCGCAGGGTCGCCGGGGTCCCGGCCGGGCAGACCAGCTCCATGCGCTGCGGCCACATCATGGTTCCCGCCCGGCACGGGCAGGCGCGGCAGCCGCGAGGCGGCGCGCCATGTCGAGCCCGCCGAGAACGCCGGCATCGGCCAGCCGCGCCAGCGGGCCGTCGAGACCGACGAAGTCGGCCGGCGTTAGCTCGGCGTCCTCGATGGCGTTGCGCAGCGCCACCACCGCTTCGGTCCGCCCGCCGATGGCGATGATACGGTTGAAGAACAGCGCGTCGCCGTCGCGGGAGCCGTCCAGCAGCGCGAGCAAGGCGAGCAGCGGCCCGCGGATCACGATGGCGCAGGTCGCCGCCTCGCCCTTGCGCGCGACACTCACCTGCGCGCGCTCCCCGTCGGGCACGACGGTGAAGGCGAAGCCGAGGTCGACGGGATCAATGAAATAACGCTCCCTGCGGAACTCTCCCAGCCGCTCGAACACGGCGGGCCTGCGCCGCGCCAGCGCGCGCAGCGAAAGGGTCAGCGCCGGGCCAAGCGGAAGCGCGGCGAAGGCGGGAGACAGGCGGCGCACGAAGGCCGGCAGCTCGGCGTTCATCGTCTGCGCGTGCGCGACCATGTGACAGTCCCGTTGCTCTATCCCACACAGGCTGGCCCGCATCGGATCGCGGCTCTTTGCGATTGCGCAAAGAACTTTCCGATCAGGGATAAGACGGTCCGCGCAATCCCGGACCGTCCCATGCACCAGCGCAGCCTTCCCCCCTTTCCCGATCTGGCATCCTTCCTCGCCCATCTATCGGAGAGCGGCGAGGTGCGGGAGATCGACGCCCCGGTGTCGACACGGCTGGAGATCACCGAGATCCACCGGCGGGTGATCGCCGCGAACGGGCCGGTGCTGCAGTTTTCAAAAGCGACCGACGATCGCGGCGCGGCGGCGCGCCTTCCCGTCGTCGCCAACCTGTTCGGCACGGCCGGGCGCGTCGCCGCCGGCCTCGGCACCGACGTCGATGGGCTGACGACGCTCGGCGAGATGCTCGCCTGGATGCGGGCGCCGCGCCCGCCGCAGACGCTGCGCGAGGCGCGCTCCCTGTTGCCGACCGCGCGCGCCGCGCTGCTGGCGCGGCCGAAATTCGTCGCGCCGCCGCGTTCATGGCGCGAGGCGGGGGCGCATTTCTCGATCCTGCCGGTGCAGCGCTGCTGGCCGGACGACGCGGGTCCGCTCGTCACCTGGCCGCTGGTCGTTACCCGCCCGCCTGGCGCGGACGATCCCGCCGCCTACAATCTCGGCATCTACCGCATGCAGGTGATCGGCCGCGACAAGGCGATCCTGCGCTGGCTGCCCATGCGCGGCGGGGCGGCGCATCACCGCCTGTGGCAGGCGCAGGGCGCGGAGATGCCGGTGGCAGTCGTCGTCGGGGCCGATCCGGGCACCATGGTCTGCGCCGTCATGCCGGCGCCCGAGGGCGTGTCGGAGCTGGCGCTGGCCGGCATGATCAACGGCCGCCGTGCCGCGCTCGCTCCCTGCGCCGGCTTGGCGCTGCACGTTCCGGCAAGCGCCGAGATCGTGCTGGAGGGCACCGTCTCGCCCACCGAGACCGCGCTCGAAGGGCCGTTCGGCGACCACACCGGCTACTATAACGCGCCGGCGCCATATCCGGTGTTCACGCTGCGGCGCATCCTGCTGCGCGAGGGCGCGCGCTACGTGACCACCTTCACCGGCCGCGCGCCCGACGAGCCCTCGGTGCTGGGCGCCGCGCTCCTCGACGTGTTCAAGCCGCTGCTGCGCCAGCAGCTCCCCGAGATCGTCGACATCTGGCTGCCGCCGGAGGCATGCTCCTACCGGATCGCGATCATGGCGATCGCCAAGCGCTATCCGGGGCAGGCGCGGCGCGCCATGATGGGCCTGTGGTCGCTGCTGCCGCAGTTCTCGATGACCAAGATCATCGTCGCGGTCGACGACGACATCGACATCCGCTCATGGCCGGACGTGATGTGGGCGCTCGCCACCCGCATGGACCCGTCCCGCGACACGATGCTGCTGGAGCGCACGCCCGTCGACCCGCTCGACTTCGCCTCGCCGCTGGAGGGGCTGGGCGGCAAGATCGGCTTCGACGCCACCCGCAAGATCGGCACCGAGACCACGCGCGAATGGGGCGCCCGGCTGGCGATGGACGCAGGCATCGAACGCCGGGTCTCGGAGCGGTGGGACGAGTTCTTCCCGCTGGAGGGAAACGGAGGCAGGCGATGAGCACCCGGCCGGCCGGGGCATGAAGGCAGCGCCCGTCGCGCCGTTCCGGCCATTCTTCCTGCTCGTCGCGCTGGACGCGATCCTCGGCGCCGCGATGTGGATCCCGATCCCGCATACAGGCGGCGCAACCGGGGCCGGCGAGTGGCACCGCGACGTGCTCCTGTTCGGGACGATCCCGGCCATGCTGGCGGGCTTCCTGCTGACCGCGCTGCCGCGTTGGACGGGTCGGCCGCCGATCCCGGCGACGGCCACGTGGCCCCTCGTGGCGCTGTGGCTGTGCGGCCGCGCCGCGTTCCTGCTCGTCTCGCCGGAGTGGGGGCTGGCGCTCGCGAGCCTCTTCCTGCTCGCCCTCGTGCTGGTCGCTGCGGCCTGCATTCTGGCGGCCGGTGACCGCCGCAACGTCACGGTGCTGCTCCTGCTGCTGGTCTTCTGCGGCAGCGCGGTGCTGACGGCCGCGTCGCTCCGGGTCGACCTCGCCCTGCGCGCGGCGATCGCGGCGATCGTCGGGCTCCTGATCGTCATAGCGGGTCGCGTCGTGCCGGCCCTGACCACGGCTTTCGGCGAGCACGAAGGAGCGACGCCCGCGATCCGGCCCTCGCGCGCCGTCGAGCGGATCGCGGCTGCGGCAAGCGCCTGCGCGCTCTGCGCATGGGTGGCGGTGCCTGAGGCGGTGCCGACGGGGCTGGCGGCCGCGCTGGCCGCCTGCGGGCAGGCAGCGCGGCTCGCCCGCTGGCGCGGCTGGCGGATCCCCGCGCGGCCGGTCCTGGCGCTCCATGCCGGATATGGCTGGATCGTCGCCGGCTTCGCGCTCCTCGCAACCCACATCCTCGCGCCCGCCTGGGTGGACCGGCTCGCGCCGGTGCATGCGTGGACGATCGGCGCCACGGGAACGCTCGGGCTCTCGATCATGACGAGCATGATGCGCAGGCACGGCAGGCGCGCCTTCGCCCGGCTCGGCTCGGCGACCGCGGCATCCGTCCTCGTGACGGCCTCGTGCCTGTCGCGGCTGCTGGCCGGCCCGCTGCCCGGCGACCCTTCGGTCTGGCTGGCGCTTTCGGGAGCCTTTTGGGTCGCCGCCTTCTGTCTGTTCCTGGATTCGTACCGGCGGTTGAGGAGCTGACGCGCGGCCGGCAATCGCACCTACCAGAACAAACTGTTGCATGTTTCTACATTTTGTTGATACGATTTTCCCGAGACGGAGATCCCGTCGGTAAATCGGGAGAGGCAAGATGAGACTTCGCAGTTTGATCGGACTGACGACGACGGCGCTCGGCATGCTCGCGGCGGGTTTCGCGGCGGCGCAGGACGCCACGCCGGCACCGTCGAAGACGCTCGATACCGTCAAGCAGCGCGGCACGCTGATCTGCGGCGTGATCGGCACCAGCCCGGGCTTCTCGCTGCCCGACAGCCAGGGCGTCATGCGCGGCATCGACGCCGGCCAGTGCCGCGCGGTCGCCGCCGCAACGCTGGGCGACGCGGAGAAGGTGAAGTGGGTGATGCTCGCCCCCGCGCAGCGCCTCACCGCGCTGCAGTCGGGCGAGGTCGACGTGCTCTATGCCAACGTCACCTGGACGATGACGCGCGAGACCAAGTCGGGGCTGCTCTTCCCCAACATCTACTACTATGACGGCCTCGCCTTCATCGTGAAGAAGTCGACGGGCATCGCGGACGCCTCCGGCCTCGACGGCGGCAGCATCTGCGTGCTCACCGGCGGCACGGGCGAGATGTCGCTGCAGGAGTTCTTCACCGCCAAGAACATGAAGTACACGCCGGTCGTGCTGGCGCAGGGCGAGGAGGCGCGCGCCGCCTTCCTCGCCGACCGCTGCGACGCCTACATGTCCGACGCCTCGGCGCTGGCGGCATTCAAGGCGACGCAGGGCGACAAGGCCGACGACTTCGTCATCCTGCCCGAGCGCCTCACCGCCGAGCCGCTGGGCGGCGCGGTGCGCAAGGGCGACGAGCGCTGGTTCGACATCGTGCGCTGGACCCACTACGCGCTGGTCCAGGCCGAGATCCTCGACATCAAGAGCGACGGGGTCGATGCGGCGCTGAAGAGCACGAACCCGGGCGTCAGGCGCCTGCTCGGCGTCGAGGGCGACCTCGGTCAGTCGCTCGGGCTCTCCAACGACTGGGCGGCGAACGTCATCAGGCAGGTCGGCAATTTCGGCCAGATGTGGGACCGCAACATCATCGGCGTCGACCGCGGCATGAACAACGTCTGGACCAAGGGCGGCCTGCAATACGCCCCGCCCTTCCGCTGAGCGGCGAGACCGGGGAGCCGCGCGCCGCGCGGCTCCCGCATCTTCCTTCCGGTCGAGGCCGCTGAGACATGGCCGGCGCAGCCCAGGCACAGATCGACGACATCGAGAAGCCGCGCCGGCTGCCGCCGCTGCGCGTGCTGGCCGTCCAGGCCCTCATCGTCGCGGCGATCGCCGGCATCGCCTGGTTCCTGATCGCCACGACACTGTCGAACCTCAACGCGCGCGGGATCACGACCGGCTTCGCCTTCCTGCGGACGCCGCTCGCCCAGCCGATCAACCATAGCTGGCTCACCTTCACGCCGGGCGTCGACACCTACGGCCGGGCGCTGTTCATCGGCTTCCTCAACACGCTGACCGTCTCGGCGGTCGTCATCGTGCTGTCGACCATCCTCGGCACCGCCATCGGCCTCTCGCGGCTGTCGGGCAACTGGCTGCTGTCGCGGACGGCCGGCGCCTATGTCGAGGCGACCCGCAACGTGCCGGTGCTGGTGCAGCTCGTCTTCTGGTACCAGCTGCTGCTGCAACTGCCGCCGCCGCGCGGCGCCCTCGACCTCGGCGCCGGGGTGTTCGTGTCGAACCGCGGGATCCGCGTGCCGACGGTCCTGCTGGACGGGCATGTGTGGCTGGCGCTCGCCGCCGGCATCGCCGCCGCGATCGTGCTGCCGCCGCTGCTGCGCCGCGCCGGCCTGTCGCGCTCCGGCGGCATGTGGACATTGCGCCTGCTGCTCGTGGTCGTGCCGCCGCTCGCCGCGATCTGGCTGACCGGGGCGGCGCCGGCGCTCGACTGGCCGCACCTGCAGGGGCTCAACTTCCGCGGCGGCGCGGCGCTGACGCCGGAGCTGTCGGCGCTCGTCATCGGGCTGACCGCCTACACCTCCGCCTTCATCGCCGAGATCGTCCGTGCCGGCATCCAGGGCGTGCCGGTGGGCCAGTGGGACGCGGCCCGCTCGCTCGGCCTGCATCGCGGCACCACCGTGCGCAAGGTGGTGATGCCGCAGGCGCTGCGCATCATCGTGCCGCCGCTGGCCAGCGAGTATCTCGGCGTGACCAAGAACAGCTCGCTCGCCGTCGCCGTCGGCTATCCGGACATCGTCGCGCTGGTCAACGTGGCGATCAGCGACACCGGCCAGGCCATCGAGGGCATCGTCATCATCATGCTGGCCTTCCTGACGATCAGCCTGGCCGTCAGCGCCTTCATGAACTGGTACAACCGCCGCGTCGCGCTGGTGAGCCGATGACGATCCCGACGCCCGCAGAGCTCACCTTCGTCCCGCTGCCGGCCGAGCCGGCGCCGCGGGGCGCGCGCGGGCCGGTCGCATGGCTGCGCCGCAACCTGTTCGGATCGTGGTTCTCCGGCATCGTCACGGTCCTCATGGTGCTGGCGCTCGGCCGCGCGGCCGCAGCCTTCCTCGACTGGGCCGTCGTCGACGCGATCTGGACGCTGCCGGGCAACGCAATCGCCGACACGCAGGCCTGCCGCGCGCCCGAGGTCGGCGCCTGCTGGGCGCTGATCCGGGAGAAGTACCGCTTCATCCTGTTCGGCATCTATCCCTATGCCGAGCAGTGGCGGCCGGCGCTGTGCGTGGCGATCTTCGTCGGCATATATCTGGCCTCGGCCAACCGCCGCTGGTGGGACCGCCGGCTGCTCGCGGCCTGGGTGGCCGCGCTGGTCGCCATCGGCGTGCTGATGCATGGCGGCGTCCTCGGCCTGCGCACGGTGCCGGAGGACCAGTGGGGCGGGCTGCCGGTGACGCTGATCCTGTCGACCTGCGGCATCGTCATGGCCTTCCCGCTGGCGATCGTGGTGGCGCTCGGCCGCATCTCCAGGACCAGCCCGGTGCTCCGCCTCGTCTCAACGCTCTATGTCGAGATCATCCGCGGCATCCCGCTCATCAGCGTGCTGTTCATGGCGAGCGTGATGTTCCCGCTGTTCCTGCCGGAGGGCGTGACGGTGTCGAAGCTGCTGCGCGCGCAGATCGGCATCGTGCTGTTCATCGCGGCCTATCTCGCCGAAACGATCCGCGGCGGCCTGCAGGCGGTCGACGCCGGGCAAAGCGAGGCCGCCCACGCGCTCGGCCTCAGCTACTGGCAAAAGATGGCGCTTGTCGTCCTGCCGCAGGCGCTGACGCTGGTGCTCCCGCCCATCGTCAGCCTGTGCATCGCCTTCTTCAAGGCGACCTCGCTGGTCACCATCATCGGCATATTCGACCTGCTGAACGCCGGCCAGCGCTCGGTGGGCGAGCCGGCCTGGCAGGGCTTCGGCACCGAAGCCTACCTGTTCGTCGCGCTCATCTATTTCTGCTTCTGCTTCTCGATGTCCCGCTACGGCCTGTCGCTCGAGCGACGATTGAAGAGGTCCCGCTGATGGCTTTCGATCCGGCGGCGGTGCGCCGCGACTTCCCATATCTCGACCGGCGGCTCTACCTGAACACCGCCTCGACCGGCATCTCCCACCGGCTGGCGGGCCGGGCGACCGCCCGCTTCTTCGAGGACATGTATGCGCGCGGCTATGACGGGGCGGCGGACTGGCGCGCCGTCGCCGGCCGCGTGCGGGCCCAGGTCGGGCGGCTCGCCAACGTCGCGCCCGACGACGTCGGCTTCGCCGGCACCACGACGGAGGCGCTGAACCTGATCGCGCACTCGCTGCCGGTCCGGCCGGGCGACCGGGTCGTCCACCTCGCCGACGAGTTCCCGTCCGTGCGCGCGGCGGCCGACATCCTCGTCGCGCGCGGCGCCGAGCGGATCGAGCCGGCGGTGGAGCGCGAGGAGGGCCGCAGCCGGGCGCTCGCCCAAGCCGCGGCCGGCGCGACCTTCGTGCTCGTCTCGCACGTCCACTGGGAGAGCGGGACGAAGATCGACCTCGCGGCGCTGTCGGCGGCCTGCCGCGCGGCCGGCGCGCTGCTGATCGTCGACGGCATCCAGGCGCTCGCCGCGACGGAGGCCGACGCCTCGCTCGCGGACGCCTATGTCGCCTCGGTGTTCAAGTGGCTGATCTCGGGCTTCGGGCTCGCGGTCGCCATCACCGGCCCCCGCCTGCGCGAGCGCCTGATGCCGGTGTTCCGCGGCTATGCCAACCCGCCGCCGTCGCGCGCGCTCGCCTACAGCCACGCCAACTATCCCGGCCTGATGACGCTGGAATTCTCGCTCGGCTACATGGAAGGGCTCGGCTGGGATGCGATCTTCGCGCGCAACCGCATGCTGCACGGCCGCCTGCACGAAAGGCTGGCCGGGCTCGACATCGCCACGCCGGACGGCGCGGCGGCCGCTATCCTGTCCGTCAGGCTGCCGGATCCGCCGGCGACCGCGGCGCGCCTCGCCGAGCAAGGCGCCAGCGCCGAGGCGCGCGGCGCCTGCCTGCGGATCTCCCCGCATTTCTACAATGACGAGACGGATATCGACCGTTTCGCGGACATGCTCCTGAAGATCGTGAAAGGATGACGAAGATGACGACCGCTGCCGCGCGACTGGAGGAACTCGGCGTGAAGCTGCCGGCGGTCTCGGCGCCGCTGGCCTCCTACGTGCCGGCCAAACGCCTCGGAAGCGCGCTCTACGTCTCGGGCCAGGGGCCGTTCGTCGACGGCAGGCTCGTGGTGAAGGGCAAGCTCGGCCGCGACCTCACCGTCGAGCAGGGCATCGAGGCCGCGCGCCTGTCGGCGATCAACGCGCTGGCGGCCATCGCGCACGCGATCGGCGACCTCGACCGCGTGAAGGGCATCGTCAAGCTCAACGGCTACGTCAATTCCGCCGACGGCTTCGACAAGCAGCACATGGTCGTCAACGGCGCCTCCGAATTCCTGGTCTCCGTGCTGGGCGACAGGGGCAGGCACGCCCGCGCCGCGGTGGGCACCAACGCGCTGCCGATGGACGTTCCGGTCGAGATCGAGCTCGTCGTGGAGGTCGAGGACTAGGCAGGCTAGGGTGAGCCGCCTCGCACCTTCGCCGGAAACGCCCGGCCTTCGGAGAAACCGCCATCATGATGAGCCCACGCACCGACCGCGAGCGCAAGCTGGTCATCGAAACGCTGAAAGGCATCGTCGAGGGGTTGCAGCGCACCATCGGCCGCAATGTCGAGGTCGTGCTGCACGATCTGTCCCGGCCCGGCCATTCGGTCGTGGCCATCGCCAACGGCCAGCTCACCGGGCGCAGCGTCGGCAGCCCGATCATCAGCGGCCCGTTCGACGACCTCGCGCTGCAAAGGCTGATGTCGGGGGAGGACGTGGTGGCGGGCGAGGCCTTCTCCATCGTCGGCGACTACCGCACGCGCGCCCGCAGCGGACGCGAACTCGATTCCACCAGTATCGTACTGCGCGACGAAAGCGGGCAGGCCTATGCCGCCTTCTGCATCAATGCCGACCGCAGCAAGCTGCGGGAGCTGGAGACGCTGGTGCGCGGCCTCGTCGGGTCGGAAGCGCTGGAGCCGGAGCCGGCCGCCGAGGGCGACGCCGCCAATGTCGACGGGCTGGTCAGCGAGATCATCGAATCGGGCATCGCCGCGACGGGCAAGGCGGTGGCCGCCATGAGCCGCGAGGACAAGGTCGAAGCCGTCCGCTACATGAACGGCCGCGGCCTGTTCCTGATCCGCTCCAGCGTCGATCTGGTCGCCGCCAGCCTCGGCGTCTCCCGCTTCACGATCTACAACTATCTCGACGAGATGAAGCCGAACCCGTCCACCGAGGGCCCGGTACGGCGCAAAAGGAAAGCGCACGCGTAGGTCGCGGAGCGGGCTGCGCATGCGCATGAAGATGCGGCGCCTCATTCCATTCTCGCCGACGCGGTGGCAGCAAGCCGATCCCAGCCATCTCCCGGCGAGGCTGCATTTTTGATCCAGATCAAACCTTCCGCGCACGACAATCTGACGCGGGGCGGGGTGGTGGCCGGGCTGCTAACGGTGGGCCGAAAGGGGCCAGGGCCATACGCAGCGACGTTCATACCGACGGCATTCCCGTGCTGTGCGCCTCCTGCGAGGCGCGCCATGGGGGCGTTTGCGCCGCGCTCGACCCTGACCAGCTCGCCGTGCTGGCGAGGAGCGCCCGCAAATACGAGGCTGGAAGCGGCACCGAGCTCATGGGCGACGCCGAGCGGATCGAGTCCTACGCCAACGTGCTGTCGGGCGTGGTGAAGCTGACCAAGACGCTGTCCGACGGCCGCCAGCAGATCGTCGGCCTGCAGTTCGCGCCGGACTTCCTCGGCCGGCCGTTCAAGGCCGAGAGCGACCTCAACGCCGAAGCCGCCACCGACGTCTCGCTGTGCGCCTTCCCGCGCGCCTCGGTGGAGCGCATGATACGGGCCTCGCCCGAGCTGGAACGCCGGCTCTACCTGCAGGCTCTCAAGGAGCTCGACGAGGCGCGCGACTGGATGGTGACGCTGGGCCGCAAGACGGCCGGCGAGAAAATTGCCTCCTTCCTGCTGATGATCGCGCGCAGCATCGAGCCGGCCGCCGGAACGGACCGCATGTCCGCGCGATTCGACCTGCCGCTGACGCGCGCCGACATCGCCGACTTCCTCGGCCTCACCATCGAGACGGTGAGCCGGCAACTGACCCGGCTGCGGGCCGACAAGGTCATCGCCATCGAGAACAACCGGCACGTCATCGTGCCGGACCTGAGCCGCCTGGAGGCCCGGCAGGGCAGGTAGGCGCGGCAGCTTCCCGTATCCGCCGCCCGGCGGCGCGGCTTCACCCGCCCGAGCAGCGGATGCCGGGCAGCACGTGCTCGCGCTCGAAGGCGACGTGGCGGCGCTTGGCCTCGAAGAAGCCGCGCAGCATGAAGCCGAGCGCCTCGGGATTGTCGGCCACGCCGCTGCGGCCGAGGCGCAGCAGCGCCTCGGTCAGCTCGCCGGCGAAGCACTCGTCCTCGACATGCTCTGCCTCAAGCCGTTCCAGCGAATCGCGGCTGCGCCCCTGCTCGGCGAGAACGCGGCCGTAGGCCGGAAACAGCGTCTCCTCCTCCAGCCGGTGGATGCCGCGCACCAGCGGCTCCAGCTCGCAGGCGATCCTCAGGCATTTGGCGCAGTCGACGCCGGCGGGCAGCGAATCGGCCACCTCCTCCAGCAGGCCGCAGAGCCGCAGCATCTGGGCGTGCGCCGCCTCGACCATCGTCGCCATGCCGTCGCGGCAGCAATGCCCCGGCGCGCCGCCGTTCCGCGCGGTCGAGCTGGTGATCGGGTTCATGCTCCTCCATCCCTCGGTGTCCGGCCCGATGCCGCCCCGACCGGTTCTGCACAATGGCCGCGCCGTCGCCACGCGGCGTTGACCTGGATCAATGCGGCACGGCCGCAAACCCCCGATGAGCAGCAGGCCGGCGGGCTCTCTCTGCCCTGCCGCGCAAGCATCGGGGACCCTGGATGACCAACGGACCATATATCGTCGGCGTCGGCCTGTTCGCGCTCGTCGCCCTGCTGGGCGCCGCGTTTGCGGCCGACCAGCCCTTCGCCCAGCACATGTGGGTGCTGTTCTTCGTGCTCGTCGCCGCGACCTTCGTGCTGATACGCCGCGCGCAGTTCGCGCCTGCGGCGGCGCCCGACCCCTCGGCCTACATGGACGGGCCGATCCGCTACGGCGCCATCGCCACCATCTTCTGGGGCGTCGTCGGCTTCACGGTCGGCGCCGTCGTGGCGCTGCAGCTCGCCTTCCCCGACCTCGACGTCGAGCCCTGGTTCAATTTCGGCCGGATGCGGCCGCTGCACACCTCGGCCGTGATCTTCGCCTTCGGCGGCAATGCGCTGATCGCCACCTCCTTCTACGTCGTGCAGCGCACCTCGCGCGCGCGGCTGTTCGGCGGCGACCTCGCCTGGTTCGTTTTCTGGGGCTACCAGCTCTTCATCGTCATGGCCGCCACCGGCTACCTGCTGGGCATCACCCAGAGCCGCGAATATGCCGAGCCGGAGTGGTATGTCGACATCTGGCTGACGATCGTGTGGGTCGCCTATCTGGTGGTGTTCCTCGGCACCATCCTGAAGCGCAAGGAACCGCACATCTACGTCGCCAACTGGTTCTACCTCGCCTTCATCGTCACCATCGC
>ERZ778021.2437-NODE-2437-length-16567-cov-5.472989_pt1 | contig 16567 bp, 14 predicted proteins | sample MGYA00375751_ERZ778021 | MGnify/ENA primary metagenome ERZ778021 (study PRJEB29350, sample SAMN05389814) | bioreactor metagenome | isolation source: Thiocyanate stock bioreactor | place: South Africa: University of Cape Town | collected 2013-08-29 ... | reverse complement strand
TGAAGGCGCCGATCGCGAGCACGAAGAGGAAGACGCCCGCCGAGCCGAAGAGGAAGCCGGGCCCCGAGGGTTCGGGTTCGACGTACCCGCTCTTCGCTTCTTCGTTGCCGTAGAGGCCGTTGACCGGCGAGAGGAAGAGGTCCTCGGTCTTCTGTTTGAAGTTGAGCGGGGCGTGGACGTGGTGGTAGGTGCCGGGGACCGGGCCGCCTTCGGAGTTCGTCTGGTATTCGCCCGCCGGGATGACGAAGGTCAGGGCCCACATCACGACGGCCAGGAAGACCAGCACGGTGAAGGCGCTCGGAAAGCTGAAGCCGCCCTTGGACTCGACCTCGGGCGGGGGCTGCTCGGACGGCGGGCCCTGTGCGTCCGGCGGCGGAGCCCCAGGCTCGGGCGGGGCGGTCGTCTGCGAGTCGGTCATCTCACTGCCTCCCATTCCTCTGCGTAACGGGCGAAGAACCTCGCCTCGGCGAGCACCGCGCGCTCCAGCTCGGAGAGCAGGACGCGCTCGTTCGGCGCGTGCAGGTTGCATTCGCCGTCCTGGGCGCCGAAGAGGAGGATCTCGGCCTCCGGCAGCGCCCGCTGGAGGGAGCTGACGAAGGGGATCGCGCCGCCGAGCGCGAACTCGATCGGCTCGCGTCCCCAGGCGTCGACCATCGCCTCCGCGGCGGCCCGGTAGGCGACGCCGTCGGTGCGGGCGGCGAAGCCGTCGCCGACGTCGCCGAGCGGGGTGACCTTGAGCTCGGCTCCGAACGGCCGCACCGCTTCCAGATGGGCGACCAGCGCCGCCTGCGCCTCGGCCGCCGGCTGGCGCGGGTGGATGCGGAGGTTCAGCTTCGCCCGCGCGTACGGCACCACCGCGTTGACCGCGGTGTCGACGGCCGGGGCGTCGATCCCGATCACGGTGATCGCCGGACCCGACCAGAGGCGCTCGCCGAGCGAGCCGGAGCCGAACAGCGGCATACCGGGCTCCACCTCGGCGAGCCGGCGGAACTCGTCCTCGTCGTATGACTCGCCCTGCCAGGGCTCGCGCCGCAGGCCGGCGACGGCGACGTCGCCGCGGGGGTCGTGCAGGGTCGCGAGGGCGTGGAGGAGCACGATCAGGGCGTCCGGGGCGGCGCCGCCGAAGTCGCCGCTGTGCTTGGGCGTCGCCAGGGTGCGCACCTCGACCAGGACCTCGGCGTCGCCGCGGGTCGAGACGTTGAAGGTGGGCTCGCCCGGCCGCACGTTGCCGGCATCGCCGATCACCAGCGCGTCGGCGCGGAAGGGCTCCGGGTCCCGCGCCGGGTGGTCGTCGAGCGCGCTGCCGACCTCCTCCTGGCCCTCGAAGACGATCTTGATCCCGACCGGCGGCCTTCCCTGCCAGGCGCGCAGGGCACCGACGTGCATCATCACGTTGGCCTTGTCGTCGGCGATGCCGCGGCCGTAGATCGCCCCGCCTGCCTCGGTCGGCTCGAACGGCGGCGTGCGCCACAGCGCCTCGTCGCCGGGCGGCTGCACGTCGTAGTGCGCGTAGAGCAGGACGGTCGGGGCGCCCTCGGGAGCGGCGATCTCAGCGGTGATCACCGGCGCGGTGTCGGGGAGCTCGAGCGTCTCGAGCCGGTCGACCCCCGCCTCCTTCAGAAGCTCGACGACGAGGTCGTGCGCCTCCGCCACCGGCTCGCGGGGGAACCCGGGGAAGGAGATCGAAGGGATCTTGGCGAGACGGATGAGATCGGACTTGATCGCCGGCATCAGCCCGTTGACGCGAGCTGCCTCGGGCGCTCGGTCGGGTTGGGTGGGGTGGCGTTCCTCTGGCGTCATCGTCCTCAGGGCTCGAAGAAACCTTCGCCGTGGCCGCCGCGGACAGCATCGGTAGTTCTCCGACGTTCTGGCAGCGGTTGCCACCCGGTCCGCCGATGCCGTGTTCAGAGCCCGGGCTCGACTACCGCGGAGGAGTCGTGGTCAGGCGGCACCGGTGCGTGGCAGGAATCCGCCGAGTTCGAGCGCCTGCTGCACCCGCCGCACATCGGTGATCGAGATCATCCCGAGGCGACCGTCGGCGGTGACGACCGCGGCGCGGCCGACGCGCTGGAAGGCGGGACTGTCGAGCAGCTCCGCGACATCCTGGTGCTCGTCGACGATCAGGCCAGGATCACGGTTCGCGATCGCTCCGACCCTCACTGCGGGCCGCTCGGAGGACGGAACGCGATCCACGTCCGTCGTCGTGAGGACGCCGACCGGGCGCCCGTCCTCCAGCACGGGAAAGGCCGCGTGGCGGTAGGGCGCGAAATAGCCGCTCACAGCGTCGGCGACGGTCGTCTGTCCCTCGATCGCCTGCGCGGGGAACGTCATCAGCCGCCCGGCCTCGCGACCGCTGAAGGCGGTGTGGAGGCGCTGCTGTCGTTCTTCGGACTTCGCCGCGATCACGACGAAGCCGCCGACCAGGGCCAGCCAGAGGCCGTCTGCGAGTTCCAGCACCGCGCCGAAGAGGCCGAGCGCGATCATCGCGAAACCGAGTGCTCGCCCGAGTACGGCGGCGGTGTGGGTGGCGCCGTCGATGTCACCGCTGTGCATCCAGAAGAGCGCCCGGGCTATGCGGCCGCCGTCGAGTGGAAAGGCCGGCACCAGATTGAAGACCAGGATCGCGAAGTTGACGAACGCCTGGTATTCGACCAGGGCCCGTAGGCCGGCCCCGCTCCAATCCGGGAGGGCCGCCGCGATCAAACTGAAGACGACGGCGATCGATAACGTCACCGCGGGTCCGGCCGCGGCAAAGCGCAACTCGTCCGCGGCTGTTTTCGGGGAGCCCGACATCCGGGCGACGCCGCCCAGCAGCCAGAGGTCGATCTCTTCGATCTCGATGCCCCGACTGCGGGCGACGAGGGCGTGGCCGAGCTCGTGGAGAAGGATGCTGGCGAACAGTAGAAGGGCGCTCCCCAGGCCCAGGCCATAGGCGGCGACAGGCGAGATCCCGCTCACCTGTCCGGGGTAGTAATAGTGGCCGAGGGACCAGGTGATCAGGGCGACGATCACCAACCACAGCGGCTGCAACCCGATCGGGATTCCGGCGAGGCGTCCGATGCGGATGCTGCGTGACATGGTCGGGCAGATCCTCGCGTCCGCCGCGACAGCTCTCATCGGTGGCCTGCCGTTCGCCTTGCTGTGGCCTTCTGCGGATGGAGTCGTCCGCGTTGCGGGCGAGGCTTGCGGGCATGACGACGGGAGCGGCAGCGATCGAGACCGACGGCCTCGGCAAGGCCTATGGCGGCACCCAGGCGTTGGCCGAGCTCGACCTGCGGGTCGAGCCGGGTGAGGTCTACGGCTACCTGGGGCCGAACGGGGCGGGGAAGACGACGACGATCCGCCTGCTGCTCGGCCTCCACCGCCGCACCGCCGGTGAGGCGCGGATCTTCGGCATCGACGCCTGGGCCGATCCCGTCGCCGCCCACCGGCGCCTCGCCTACGTCTCCGGCGAGCCGTTCCTGTGGCCGGCGCTGACCGGCGCCGAGACCTTCGAGTTCCTCGCCCGGTTGCGCGGCGGCGACGACCCCGCCTACCGGGCCGAGCTGATCGATCGATTCAAGCTCGACACCGACAAGAAGGTGCGGGCGCTCTCCAAGGGCAACCGCCAGAAGGTGCTGCTGATCGCGGCCCTGGCCGCCCGCCCGGACCTGCTCGTGCTCGACGAGCCGACCTCCGGCCTCGACCCGCTGATGGAGGTCGCCTTCCGCGAGGCGGTCGGCGAGGCGAAGGACCGCGGCCAGACCGTCTTCCTCTCCTCCCACATCCTCAGCGAGGTCGAGGCGCTCTGCGACCGGGTCGGCATCCTCTCCGGCGGTCGGCTGGTCGACGAGGGGACGCTCGAGCAGCTCCGCCACCTCTCCGCCCACACGGTCGAGGCGACCTTCGACGGGCCGACCCCGACCCTGCCGCCACTCGAGGGCGTGCGGGTCGAGGACTCTCCCGAAGGCACGCTGCGCTGCGAGGTCAGCGGGCCGATCCAACCTCTGCTCGCAGCGCTGGCGCGGCTGCCCGTCGTCGCGCTGACCAGCCGCGAGCCCTCGCTCGAGGAGATCTTCCTCCACCACTACGACCACGGCGCCGATGGTGTCTGAAACGCTCGCGCGACCGACCCGGGCGCTCACGGGTCGCGCCTTCGCCGACGGGCGCACGCGGACCCTCTCCTTCGCCGTCTTCTTCGCGGTGATGGCGCTGATCCAGGTGGTCGGCTACGAAAAGAGCTACCCGACCCAGGCCGACCGGGTCGGTTTCGCCCGCAGCTTCGGTGACGACAAGGCGGTGCGGCTCTTCTACGGCGTGCCCCACGACCTGCTGACCACCGGCGGCTACGTCGCCTGGCGGATCGGCGGGACGCTGTCGATCTTCGCCGCCGTCTGGGGGATCTTCGCGGCCGTGCGGGCGCTGCGCGCCGAGGAGGATTCGGGGCGGGCCGAGATCGTCCTCGCCGCGCCGATCACCCGCGGCACCGTCTTCGCCGCCGCGACCGCGGGCGTGCTCGGCGGCGCCGGAGTCCTCTGGCTCGCGGGCTGGGTGGGCCTCGCCGGCGGTGGGCTGGCGGCCGGCCCGTCGGCGTACCTGGCGCTCGAGCTTGCCGCGGTCGCGGTCGTCTTCGCGGCGGTCGGGGCGCTGGTCAGCCAGCTGGCGCCGACCCGGCGACTCGCTCTGGGGGGCGGGATGGCGGCGATGCTGGTGGCGCTCGTCCTGCGCATCGTCGCCGACACGGCCGGCTCGCTGGGCTGGTTGCGCTGGGCGACCCCGCTCGGCTGGGCCGAGGAATTGCGACCGTTCACCGGGTCGCGGCCGGCGGTGCTCCTGCTCTTCGCGCTGCTGTCGGTCGTCCTCTTCGCCGCGGCGGCGGCGATCGGACGGGGTCGGGACGTCGGCACCGGCGTCTTCTCCAGCGCCGACCGGGAGGCGCCGCGGCTCGGCCTGCTCTCCTCCGCCGGTGCCCAGGCGCTGCGCGCCGAGTACGGGATGCTGCTCGGCTGGGCCGCAGGGATCGGTCTCTTCGCGATCGTCGTCGGCCTGCTCGCCGACACCTTCAGCGCCCAGAACCTCTCGAGCTCGCTGCGGGAAAGCATCCACCGGCTCGGCGGCGCCTCCCTGACCACCCCGACCGGTGCGCTCGGCTTCTACTTCCTGATCTTCGTCTTCGCGATCTCGCTCTTTGCCTGCGGCCAGATGTCGACCGCCCGCCACGAGGAATCGGAGTCGCGTCTGGAGACGCTCTTCGCGCTGCCGCTCTCGCGGCGGCGCTGGCTGCTCGAACGGCTCGGCCTCGCGGTCGGGGCGGCGGCGGTGCTGGCCTTCCTCGCCGCGGTCCTCGCCTGGGCGGCGACGCTCGCCTCGGGCACCCACGTCTCGCTGCCGCGGCTGCTCGAGGCCGGGCTCAACTGCCTGCCCACGGCGATCCTCTTCCTCGGCATCGCGGCCCTCGCCTACGCCTTCATCCCCCGCGCCACCGCCCTCGTCGCCTACGGGCTCGTTTCGGTCGCCTTCTGCTGGTATCTGTTCGGGGCACTGCTCGGCGCCCCGCAATGGACGCTCGACCTCTCGCCGTTCCAGCACGTCGGCCTCGTCCCGGCCCAGGCGTTCAAGGTGCCGGAGGCGCTGGCGATGTCTGCCGCCGGCCTGCTCGCGACGCTCGTTGCCCTGCGTGGCTTTGCGCACCGTGACATCTTCGGAGAGTGACCGGCGATCAGCCGGATATCCGTCCCAGCTCCGCCTGGTCACCATTTGAACACCAGACTTCCTTTCAAATTCCGTCGATGAGTGGAATATTGGGACGAATGTCCACCACCGACAAAAGTGTTGTCGGCGCGGGGGATGATCGCTTCCGCCGGTTGGTCGCGGTCGGCTCTTCGCTCCTTTCAGAGCTGGACCTGGAGGTGGTCCTGCGCTCCGTCGTCGAGGCGGCGCGCGAGATGACGTCGGCGCGATATGCCGCGCTCGGCGTCCTCGACGAGGACGGCGAAGCACTCGAGCGCTTCATCTACCTCGGGATCGACGAGGAGACCCGCCGCGAGATCGGCCCGCTGCCGCGCGGAAGGGGCGTGCTCGGAGAGCTGATACGGCACCCGGAGCCGCTGCGGCTCGCCGACGTCGAAGACCATCCCCATGCCTACGGGTACCCGCCCGGCCACCCGCCGATGCACACGTTTCTCGGCGTTCCGGTGAGGATCCGCGGCGAGGTCTTCGGCAACCTGTACATGACCGAGAAAGAGGGTGGGGAGCAGTTCGACGAGACCGACGAGGAGGCGGCGACGACGCTCGCCGGCTGGGCGGCGATCGCGATCGAGAACGCCCGCCTGTACACGACGCTGAGCGTCCGCGAGGCCGAAACCGAGCGGGCCCTGCGGCGCGCCGAGACCTCCGCCGACATCGCGCGTGCGGTCGGCGGCGAGACCGATGTCGGCCGCGTCCTCGACCTGATCGTGAAGCGCGGCCGCGCCTTGGTCGAGGCTCGTGCGGTCCTCGTCCTGCTGCGCCGTCGCGGCCGTCTCACCGTCGTCGCCAAGGCCGGTCGGATCGGGCCCGAGGTCGAGGAGCTGACGATCCCGACCGAGGACGCCGTCTTCCAGGCGGCGATGCAGGAACGCGTCCCCCAGCACCTGCAGCGCGGGGTGCCCGCCTCGGAGGCGCGCGTGCGCGAGCGGCTCGGCGCCGAGACCGCGGTGGTCGTTCCGCTGCTCTTCCGGGGCCGCGCCGTCGGGACTCTGGTCGCGCTCGATCGCGAGGTCGGCGGCGACTTCGACGAGGAGGACCTGCGACTCCTGCAGGCCTTCGCGGCGACCGCAGCGATCGCGGTCGCCACCGCTCAGTCCGTGGAGGCCGACCGTCTGCAGCAGCAGGTCGAGGTCGCCGAGGGCGAGCGCAGGCGCTGGGCGCAGGAGTTGCACGACGGTGTCCTCCAGTCCCTGGCCGCGGTACGGATCACGCTTGCCGCGGCGCTGGGTGACGCCGGCGAGGACCGCGCGGCGCGGATCGAGGATGCAGCCGAGCAGACGGTCGAGGGGCTTGAGGACCAGATCACCGAGCTGAGCCGGTTGATCAACGACCTGCGGCCGGCCTCGCTCGAGCGGCTGGGATTGCCCGCGGCCCTGGAGGCGCTCGCGGAGGAGTCGGGGAACCGCGGCGGCTTCGAGATCGTCACCGAGATCGACTTGGACGTCGGGCTGACCCGCGACGGGGAGCGCGGCGTCTACAGGCTCGTCCAGGAGGCGCTCAACAACGTCGTCAAGCACTCGGGCGCGGAGCACGCCTGGGTCCACCTCCGCCATGAGGGAGGGCGCATCCATATCGAGGTTCGCGACGACGGCTCCGGTTTCGACCCCGCCCTCGGTCCGGGCCGCGGCCTGCTCGGCATGCGCGAGCGGGTCGAGATGCTTGCCGGCACGATCGAGATCGACTCTCGTCCCGGCGACGGCACCACGATCAGGGCGAGCTGGCCGCTGCGCTCAGGCTGAGTGGGCTCAGCCGCCGCCCGGCTCGATCACCCGGTTGGCGATCGCGAAGCGGACCAGTTCGGGTCGTGACTCGACGCCGATCTTCTCCAGCAGCTTGGCGCGGTTGACCTCGATCGCGCGGACGCTGAGGAAGAGCCGTTCGCCGATCTCGCGGTTGGTGTGGCCGAGTGCGACCAGTCGGAGCAGATCTATCTCGCGTCCGCTGAGGCCGTCCAGCGGGTCCGCTTCGAGCTTGGCCATCTCACCGCCGAGGCGCGGGTCGACGTAGGAGCCGCCCGCGGCCACCGTCCGGATCGCCTCGTCCAGGTTACGCTCGGCTGCCTGCTTGAGGACGAAGGCGGCCGCACCCGCCCGCATCAGGTCGCGCGCCAGGCGCGGATCGGCCTGCACGGTGAGCACCACGATCGACGTGCCGGGCGCCGTCTCGCGGAGCCGCGGGATGTCGGTGCGCGGCTCGGCGCCGGGCATCTGCAGGTCGAGCACGAGTACGTCGGGTCTACGGTCTTCGACCAGCCTGGCTGCCCCCGGTGCGTCGCCTGCCTCGCCGATCACCCGTAGATCCGGTTCGGCTTCGAGCATCGCGCGCAGCCCCGCACGGATCACGTTGTGGTCGTCGGCGAGGACGACCGTGATCTCGGCGGAGTCATCGCTCATGGGACCAGTCTGCCGGCGCCGGTGCCGCGCCGCAGCCTTCGATGTGGTGGAACGCCGATGGTACGTCCCCCGCGAGGCGCGACGATGGCCAAATGAGAATCCTTGTCGCCCTCGGTGGCAATGCGCTCCTTCGCCGCGGCCAGTCGGCCGACGCCGCCACGCAGCGTCGCAACGTCGAAGATGCCGCTGTCGTCCTCAGCGAACTGGCGGCCGAGCACGACCTGGTCATCGCGCACGGCAACGGGCCCCAGGTGGGGCTGTTGGCGCTGCAGAGCGAGAGCTATCGGAGCGTCCATCCCTATCCGCTCGATGTCCTCGGTGCCGAGAGCGAGGGGATGGTCGGCTATCTGCTGGAGCTCGCACTCCGCAACCAGATACCCGATCGGGATATCGCGACGCTGCTGACCGAGACCACGGTGGACGCCGACGACCCTGCGTTCGAGGAGCCGACCAAGCCGATCGGTCCCGTCTACTCGGGCGCCGAGGCGGCCCGCTTGCGCGCCGAGCGCGGCTGGGTCATCGGCCGCGACGGGGATCGCTTTCGTCGCCTGGTGCCCTCGCCGGAGCCGCAGGCGATCTCCGAGCTGCGGCCCCTGCGCCTGCTGGTCGACGCCGGCGTCCTCGTCATCTGCGCGGGCGGTGGGGGGGTCCCCGTCACGGTGGGGGCCGACGGTCGTCTGCGGGGCGTGGGGGGGGTCGTCGACAAGGATCTCACCGCGGCCCTGCTGGCGCGCCGCCTGGACGCCGACCTGTTGCTGATGCTCACCGATGTCGACGCGGTGCACCTCGGGTGGGGAACCGAGCGCGACCACGCCCTGCGCGAGGCCACGGTCGATCAGCTGCGCGAGCGCGATTTCGCCGCCGGCTCGATGGCGCCGAAGGTCGAGGCCGCCTGCCGTTTCGTCGAGGCGACCGACGGGACGGCCGCGATCGGGGCCCTCGGCGACGCCGTCCGCGTCGTCGGCGGCGACGCCGGGACCCTGGTCAGTTCCTAGGTTCCTGCCTCAGGGGGCCGGGACGATCATGGTCGGGCAGGGGGCGGCACGGAGCGTCCGCGCCGCGACCTCCCCCAGTGCGACCCGGCCCGCGTTCCCGAAGGCGGCCTGCGAGCCGAGCAGCAGCAGGTCGGACTCGCCTGCGAGACCGAGGATGATCTGGTCGACGGGCCCTTCGCGCAGCTCGGTCTCGACCCAGAGGCCTGGAAGGCTCTCGGCGGCTTGCTTGAGATGGCGGCCGAGGCGTTCGAGCTCGTGCGGATCGGCCCGGCGCGGCGCCCCGACCGGATCGAACCCCGGCTGGGCCACGGCGACCAGCCGCAAACGAGCCGAGTGCGCGAGGGCCAACCTGACCGCCAGGGCCACGGCCGCGGCGGCTCCACGGCCGCCGTCGATCCCGACGTCGATCCGTCTCAGCTCGTAATCGCGGCGCTCGGCCAGCCGCAGTGGCGCGACGGCCACCGGACACCGCGCACTCTCGAACACGGCGCGGCCGATCTCGTCGAGCGTCACACGGTTCGCCACGCCGAACGGCGCCGAACCGGTCACGATCAGGTCGGCGCCCTCGGGAGCCGCAACCGCCTCCGTGTGCCCGGCGAGGACGGCGGCCAGCACGCGAGCATCGCGCCCGGCCTCGGTCTCGTCGTCGGCGGCGATGAAGACGCGTGGAAACAGCCGCGGCGTGGCACCGTCGAGAGCGTCGACGTCATCGAGGCCGGGCTGGAAGTCGTCATGCATGCCTTGCACGCTAGGCGGGCGGAACGTGAGCTTCATCCGTGGAGCGCCACAAAACGATCGTCGCCATTCATCGCCTTTCGCAGCGATACGCTGGCGCGATGGACGACGAGGCGGCCGGGCGCAGGATCGCGGTGGTCCTCGCCGACGACCATGCAGTGGTACGCGGCGCGCTACGGGCGCTGCTCGAAGCCCAGCGCGATCTGGAGGTGGCCGGCGAGGCCGACAGCGTGGCGGGAGCGCGCCGGGCGGTCCTCGACCTCTCCCCGGACGTCCTCGTCCTCGACGTGAACATGCCCGACGGCTTGGGGGTCGATGCGGTCGCCGAACTGCGCGATGCCTGTCCCGACACCCAGATCGTCCTGCTGACGATGGAACGCGACATCGGCCTCGCCCGCCGTGCCCTCGAGGACGGCGCGCTCGGCTACCTCTTCAAGGACGCCGCTCACCTGGAGTTGGTCGAGGCGGTCCGCACGGCGGCGCGCGGTGGCCGGTACCTACCCGCTGCGGTCTCCGCGGGGCTCTCCCGCGATCCCGACGACGGCGCCGGGCCGCCGCTTTCCCCTCGCGAGACCGACGTCTTGCGCCTGATGGCGCTCGGCCACACCAACCGCGAGATCGGCGAGCAGCTCGACATCAGCGTGCGCACCGTCGAGACCCACCGCGCCCACGTCCAGCAGAAGCTCGGCCTTGCCACCCGCCCCGAGTTGACCCGTTACGCGCTCGAGCACAATCTGATCGACGCCTGAGTCCTAGCGGCGGTCCCGGGGGACGGCGCGGCTTACCAGGTGGTACTGGGCGCGGACGCCGGTCGCGTCGTCCCGCAGCCGCGTCGGCGTCACGTCGACGTGAAAGTCGGGGCAGCCGAGGGCGAGGTCGTGGCCGCGGTCGATCAGGAAGAGGACGCCTCCGACCGTGCCGAGACAGACGTCGTCGGGCTCGCCGAGAGATCGGTCGTGGACGAGGCGGACTTCCGGTGCGCCCGCAGGCCCGGCCACGTGACGGAGCGAGAAATTGCCGAGTCGGTTGCGCAGGTGGACGATCGCATCGACCGCCTCCGGGGTCGCCCAGACCCGTTGGGAGGCCATCTCCCTGGTTCGCTCGGCATTGATGCACGCGGTGATGGTCACGGACCTATCCAAACGCCCGATCGTGCCGCGCGCATGCGGTCAAAGCCACATCCTCGGATGTGGCTTCGACCGATCAGTCCCAGGTCCGCGGCCAGGGGCGACGTTCTGGCGGGCGGCGCACCTCCACGCGGACCCGGCCCGCGACGCAGCCGTCGGCAGCGGCGAGCAGCGGGTCGATTTCGAGCGCGGCGATCTCGGCATGTGCGGTGGCCGCCCCGGCGATCGCCTCGAGGGTCCGTTCGAGCGGCGCTCGTGCCCGCGTCGGCACCGCCGCCGCCCCTGCGGCGGACAGGTCGCGGAGCAGTGCGCCCGCGTCGTCCTCGTCGAGCGGGCAGACCCGCGCGGGGCGCTCCGGCAACGGACATCCCGCCGGACCGAGACGGAGAACCGGGCCGAACCAGGGATCGGCGTCGACGGCGAGCCTGAAGGCTGCATCGCTGCCGGCGGTAAGGCCCACCTTGACTCCATAACAGTCGAGCAGCTCCGTGCAGTCCCCTTGGCTGAGTTCCGGGCTCTCGCCTGCCAGTGCCGCTGCGAGGATGGCGGCAGCCTCGTCGGAGCGCGCCGCGGGGACGACGAGCCGGGCGGGCCGAGCGTCCCGGACGTCATCCACCCTGCGGCTCACAAGCGCAGCCGCGAGCTGCAGTGCCTCGACTGCCCCGGCGGCGGGCGTCGCACCTACCTGCGCGAAGAGGCCTTCGCCGGGTGGCTCGGCGGCTACGCGCTCGGCGATCACGATGATCGGCTTGCGCGCGCCGACCCGTCGTGCGACCCGCGCGAACCGTCGCGGGTCGCTGAAGGATTCGACCTGCAGCACCGCCACCGCGGTCGCCGGGTCCTCCTCCCAATACTCGAGCATGTCGTTGGCGGTGATGTCGGCGCGGGCGCCGAGCGAGACGAAGGTCGAGACGCCGACGCCCCGCCGCACGGCCTCCGCCAGCAGTTCGCGGCCGGAGTCGGCGCCCTGGGCGACGATGCCGACCGGCCCCGGCGGCGGCGGTTCTTCCATCGGGGTCAGGTTGACTGGATGCGGCCGGCGGTTGTCGAGGACCCCGAAGGATGCCGGGCCGACCAACCTCGTCCCGTCGCCGCGGCAGATCCGCAGCAGCTTCTCGGTGCCGTCCTCGGAGAGCGGGCTACGCACGACCACCGCCCGCACCCCGGTGGCCGCACACCCTTGTGCCTGGTCGAAGATCGCCCGCGGGCCGCCCTCGATCGCGGCGACCGCGTCGCCGTCGAGGACGGCGGCGACCGCGGCCCGCGCGGCGATGGTGTCGCGTTCCTGGAAGCGGGCGATGGCGCCGGGGTCCGGCGACGTCGGCAACTCGACGGCCACCGCGTCGGGTTCGGAGCGGACGTCCACCGGGAACCCGCTGTCGCGGAACATCGCGACCATCGTGTGATTTTCCGGCATGATGTCGGCGACGAAGGTCGAGAAGCCGCTCTCGGCGGCCCGCTCCGCGAGCTGCGCGAGGAGGATGCTGCCGAGCCCGTGCCCCTGCAGCTCGTCGGCCACCGCGAAGGCGACTTCGGCCCGTCCGGCGTCGATCGCCGCATAGAAGCCGTGGCCGACCGGCCGGTGCTCCTGGCCGCGCATCGCGAGGAGTCCGAACCGCGTCCGCTGGTCGACCTTGGCGAGCATCTGCGCCACCGTCTTCAGGTTCGGCGCCCCGGTGAAGAAGCGAAAGGCGAGCGAGCGCTCCGCGAGCGAGCCGAAGAACTCGAGGAGGAGCGGTCCGTCGTCCTCCTGCACGGGTCGCAGCGAGACCGTCGATCCGTCGCGGAGGACGACATCGGAGGCGAGGTTTGCCGGGTAGGTCACGGCCGCGCCGCGAGCGAGGCGAGCAGCTCGCCGTATTCGGCCAGTCGCACCGCACCGAGATAGTGCTCCCGCACCCGCTCGCGGGCGGCGACGCCGAGTCGGTCGGCACGGTCGGGAGCGCCGAGTAGCCCGAGGACGGCGCGCGCCAGCTCGCGCGGATCGCGCGGATCGACGAGAAGGCCGCTCTCGCCGTCGACGATCTGCTCGGCAATGCCGCCCACCCGGCTGCCGACGACCGGCCTGCCCTTCCACATCGCCTCCGCGACGGTCAGGCCGAAACCCTCGGCGAGGCTCTTCTGGACGACGATGTCGGCACGCCTCTGGATCGCGTTCACGACCGCCCCGTTTTCGTCGAGGTCGACCATCGGCAAGCCCGCCAGGTGGACCCGGCGGCGGACGGCGCGGGGAAGGACCCTCCGGTGCGCGCAGACCTCCGACCAGACGAATGCCCCCTCGGGGTCGTCGGCGACCGCGGTGACGTCGGGACCGGCGAGCAACAGATGCACATCCGCGGCCGGCGCCAGCTCGGACGCCACGCACTCGATCAAGCCGTCGGGGTCCTTCAGCCGGTCCCAGCGCGAGACCTGGACGACGAGTTTCGCGTCGGCGGGAATCGGCTGATCCTCGATGATCTCGGCGCGCCGCTCGACCCGGCCCGGGCTGCCGTCGGCACGGATGAAGACCGGCGAGACGTCGACGACCTCGGGAGCCAGGCCGACGGCCGCCAGGATCGCCCTCACGCGATCCGGGTCGAGCTCCTGGTTCTTCGGCGAGAAGGGGTCGATCGATGGCGCCATCACGCGGCAGCGGTCTCCGTCCAGCCCGGGCCAGACCAAGCTGCGACGGGAGAAGACGCAGAGGTCTGCGGCCTCTGCGTCGGGTCGCAGGAAGCGCTGCGCCCGAAGTGCCATCTCGCCCGGGTCGTCGACACCGATGTGGCAGCGCCAGATGACGGTCGCCCCGATGCCGGCGAAGTGGCGCACCAGGCCCGCGGTCTGCGGATCGTGGAGAAAGACCACGTCGTCGGCGCGGATCAAGCCCTCGAAGTGGCGGGCGCTGCGCTCCAGCGTCTGCTCGTAGATCGCCCGCTCGGAGTCTTCCAGCGGCCCGCCGTCGCCGGGGTCGTCGTGCAGGTTGTTGTGGAGGCGCTTGGTCAGGCGGAAGAACCAGGGATCCTCCCGCAGCACCGCCCACCTGGTGTCGACTCCCGCGCCCCGCACGTAGGGCAGGAGCGAGCGCAGCATCTCGGCGACTCCGCCGCCCCGCAGGGTCGAGCTGAGGTGCCAGATCGCCCTGCCCTCGAACTGCTCGCGGGCGCGGCGGCCGGCCGCGTCCACCCGCGCATACTCTGCTTCACCGAGGAGCGGCGCGAAGGCTTCGGGCGGGTGCGAGGGCAAGAGGACGAACTTCGGCCGCGCCATCGCCCTCAGAGCGTCCAATATCGGGCGACGCCGGCCGCCGCCCGTGACGTCAACAGGGCCTCGGGCGCCGCCCAGATCGCCTCGCCCTCCCCGCCGAGCGCCGCCATGGTGGCCACCACCGAGTCGGCCAGCGCGGCGGGATCGTAGCCGCCCTCGAGCACCGCGCCGAGCGGGATCCCGAGGCGACGCGCGAGGTCGCGGAGATGGCAGCTCATCTGCCCGAACGACCCCGCTCGGAGGGTGCAGTCGGCGAGCGGGTCGTCCCGATGGGCGTCGAAGCCGGCCGAGACCAGGATCAGGTCGGGTCCGAACGAGTCGACGATCGGGCAGACGATGTGCTCGATCAGCGAGAGCCAGAGCTCCTCGCCGCTCCCGGCCGGGACGGGAAGGTTCACGGTGTAGCCCTCGCCGGGCCCGGATCCGAAGTCGCCAGAGGCGCCCGTGCCGGGGAAGAGGCCGGCCTGATGGATGCTCACGAAGAGGACATCGTCCCGAGACCGGAACGCCGCCGCCGTGCCGTTGCCGTGATGTACATCCCAGTCGATGATCGCCACCCTGTCTGCGCCCAGCTCACTGATCGCCGCCTCGGCGGCGATCGCGATGTTGTCGAAGAGGCAGAAGCCCATCGCCCGGTCGGGCTCGGCATGATGGCCGGACGGCCGCACCGCGGCGAACCCGACCTCGTCCTCGCCGGCGAGCAGCGCGCGCGCCAGCTCGCAGGCGCCACCCGCGGCATGGATCGCCGCCCGGTAGGACGCCTCGCCGACAAACGTGTCCGCGTCGATCGCGCCGCCGCCGGAGAGGCAGAGCTCCTCGATCCAGCTGAGCAGGCGCGCGGTGTGGACAAGCCGCAGTTGCTCGCGGGTCGCCGGCGGCGCCAGGCGTCGCGTCGCGCCCAGCCAGTCGCGATCGGTCAGCGCCGACTCGATCGCGACAAGCCGCTCCGGGCTGTCGGGGTGTGCCGGCATGTGGGCCCGCGGGTCGTGCTCGAGGCACGCCGGGTGGTCGACGAAGAGCATCGGGCAGGCTCGACCGTTCACGGTCGCCTTGCGACCATCACCGGGCAGGGAGCATGGCGGACGACGTGGCCGGAGACCGTGCCGAGCAACACCCGCATGAGCGGCCCGTAGCCGCGTGCGCCGAGAACCAGCAGGTCGACCCCCTGCGCACAGGCCTTCTCCAGCTCCGGTGCCGCCGGTCCGTCGAGGCGACGCGTTGCGGCTGCCACACCCTCGGGCACCAGCTTCAGCCCTGCGGCGAGGACCGCATCGGGATCGGTCGGGTTGGTCGCGTCCTGGCCGGCGAAGGAGAGCGGCACCGGCGGTTCGACCACGGTGATGACCTCCAGTTTCCCGGTGCTGTCGACGAGCTCCAGGCCACGGCGCAGTGCCGCCTTGCTCTCGGGCGTGCCGAGGTAGCCGACGGCGACGGTCCGCAGGGCGTCGTGGGTTTTCTCGGAATAGCCGGGCGGCGCGATGAAGACGTCGGTCTTGGCACCGTTCAGGACGCTGATCGCGACGCTGCCGGAGAGCAGCCGATCGAAGCCGTGGCGGTGTGGCGAGCCGAGCACGACGCCGGCGAACTCCTCCTGCTCGGAGAGCGTGGTGATGATCGCGGCCGGCGACCCGCCGCCGTAGGCCCGGGTCTCGACCTCGACCCCGGTCAGCACCTCGCGGGCGTTCGCGAACAGCGGCCCGCACTCGGCCGCTTCCTCTTCCGGCAACAACGCGAACTCCATCGGCAGTGGGCCGGCGTAGAGGACGTTGACGACGAGCGCGCCCGAGCCGGTCGCGGTGCAGAGCACGCGCGCCAGCTCGAGCGCATCCCGTCCGGGACCGCTTTCGTCCAGTGCGACGAGGAGTCGCACCTTCAGTCCCCGCTCCCTGATGCCCCGTCAGCCATGTGTGCTCTTCTCGTTCGGATTCGGACCAGTGAGGCGACGCTAGGCGTCCCCGTTCGCCTCGGCATCCGGGGAAGGCCGCAGCGATGCATCGGCGCGACCCCGATGGCCCGGTCCTCGCGGCAGAGGGGTGGATCCGCGATCGGTGGCAAATCCGCATCGCAATCGCCGGGATCGGGCGGATGGCGGCGAGATCGGGAGCGGCGAGAGTCGGTCCAAGCTCAGCCCCGGAAACGAGAAAGGCACACCGATGAAGGAGTCAGTTGTGATCGCAGGCGGCGGCGTGGCGGCTTTGGAGGCCGCCCTGGCACTGGAGGACCTGGCGGGCGATCGCACCGAGGTGACGATCTGCTCGCCGCGTCCCAACTTCGTCTACCGCCCATACGCGGTCGGCGTCCCCTACGGCGTCTCCCACGTCGCCACCTACGACTTGGACCGGCTGGC
>ERZ778021.2436-NODE-2436-length-16571-cov-4.983531_pt1 | contig 16571 bp, 16 predicted proteins | sample MGYA00375751_ERZ778021 | MGnify/ENA primary metagenome ERZ778021 (study PRJEB29350, sample SAMN05389814) | bioreactor metagenome | isolation source: Thiocyanate stock bioreactor | place: South Africa: University of Cape Town | collected 2013-08-29 ... | reverse complement strand
CGCTTGATGGTCTTCAGGAACTGCTTGGGGATGATCATGTCGGTGTCGATGTTGACCAGGGGCATGGGGGCCGCGATGCCGGTCAGGGTGGTGAACTTGTCCATGATCTGTCCTTCAGGCGGGCTGGGCTGCGAATTCGCGGATGTCGGTCAGATGGCCGGTCACACCCGCCGCCGCCGCCATCGCGGGGCTCATCAGGTGGGTGCGGCCCTTGTAGCCCTGGCGCCCCTCGAAGTTGCGGTTCGAGGTCGCGGCGCAACGCTCGCCCGGCTTCAGCTGGTCGGGGTTCATCCCCAGGCACATCGAACACCCCGCCAGACGCCATTCGAAACCGGCATTGGTGAAGATGACGTCCAGCCCCTCCTCCTCGGCCATGGCCCGCACCAGGCCCGATCCGGGCACGACCATGCCGCGCACGCCAGGCGCCAGTTTGCGGCCGCGCAGCACGTCGGCGGCGGCGCGCAGATCCTCAATCCGGCCATTGGTGCACGATCCGATGAAGACCGCGTCGATGGTGATCTCGGTCAGCGGCGTGCCAGCGGTCAGGCCCATGTAGTCCAGCGACCGGCGCGCGGCATCGACCTTGCCGCCGGTAAAGCTCTCGGGCGCGGGAACCGATGCGGTGATGGGCAGGGCGTCTTCGGGGGATGTGCCCCAGGTGACGGTGGGGGCGATATCCTCGGCGCGGATGGTCAGGACCTTGTCGAAATGCGCGTCGGGGTCAGAGAACAGCGTCTTCCACCAGGCGACGGCGGCCTCCCATTGGGCGCCCTTGGGCGCATGGGGGCGGCCCTTGACGTAGTTGAAGGTGACCTCGTCCGGGGCGATCAGACCGGCGCGGGCGCCGCCCTCGATCGCCATGTTGCATATGGTCATGCGGCCTTCCATCGACAGATTGCGGATCGCCTTGCCGCAATATTCGATGACATGGCCGGTGCCGCCCGCCGTGCCGGTCTCGGCAATGATGCGCAGGACGATGTCCTTGGCGGTCACGCCGGGGGCCAGGCGGCCGGTGATCTCGACCTTCATGTTCTTGGACTTGCCCTGGATCAGGGTCTGGGTCGCCAGCACATGTTCCACCTCACTGGTGCCGATGCCATGGGCCAGCGCGCCGAAGGCGCCGTGCGTCGCGGTGTGGCTGTCGCCGCAGACGACGGTCATGCCGGGCAGGGTCCAGCCCTGTTCTGGGCCGACGATATGCACGATGCCCTGGCGGATGTCGGTCACCGGATAGTAATGCACCCCGAATTCGCGGGCATTGCGGTCCAGCGCATCGACCTGGATGCGCGATTCCTCGTTGTCGATGCCCTGCTGGCGGTCCAGCGTGGTGGGCACGTTGTGATCGGGCACGGCGATGGTGCGTTCGGGGGCGCGGACCGTGCGGCCGGTCATGCGCAGCCCCTCGAAGGCCTGCGGGCTGGTCACCTCGTGGACCAGATGGCGGTCGATATACAGAAGGCAGGTGCCGTCATCCTGGCGATCCACCACATGGGCGTCCCAGATCTTGTCGTAAAGCGTGCGTGCAGGGGTCATGGCTGAGGTCTTTCGGCTGTGATGCAGGGGGGCAGGGACGGACAGCCGTCAGCCCTGCGCGGTCACGCCCAGCATCTCGCCGTAGAAGCGGCCCGGCAGGCGCGCGCGGTCGTGAATGTCGAAATAACGCATCATCCGGCCAGATTAGGCCAGCATCCGCCCGCTGGCAAGCGCGTCCGCCCCAAGGAAAATGCCGCGAGAGATTGAGACGGGCCGAAAAGATGCTATGTTGGGGGAACCCCTGCGCCGGGGGTCATCGGCGCGCGGACCGGAGGACTACACCCTGTCACAAGACGCCCCGTCGGCCGGTCGGCCGACTTCGACCCAGCATTCCAGCCAGCACAGCAGCGATGACATGCTGGCTTTGGTGCTGAATTCCTTGGATGACGACAAGGCCGAGGAGGTCATCACCATCGACCTGCGCGGCCGCACGGCCATTGCCGACCACATGGTCATCGCCTCGGGGCGCAGCTCGCGCCAGGTGGGCGCCATCGCGGAAAAGCTGGCCGAGCGCGTGAAGCAGGTCACCGGCCGCAGCCCCCGCATCGAGGGCAAGGATGCCGGCGATTGGGTGCTGATCGACACCGATGACGTGATCGTGCATGTCTTCCGCCCGGAGGTCCGCGATTTCTATCAGCTGGAAAAGATGTGGCTGCCCGCCGATGCGCTGGCCCGTATCCGCGAACCGGCCGAGCCGTCGACCTATCAGCCGCTGGTCTGATCCGCGCCGATGCGCATCGACATCGCCGCCGTGGGGCGGCTGAAGACCGGCCCCGAGGCGGCGCTGGTCGCAGACTACCTTGACCGTTTCGCCAAGACCGGCCGCAGCCTGGGGCTGCCGGCCGTGTCGGTCCATGAGGTCGAGGACCGCCGCGCCGGCACCATGGCCGCCGAGGCCGCCCTGCTGTCTCGCGCCATCCCACCCGGCGCGGCGGTGGTGATGATGGACGAACGCGGCGATCAGCCGACCTCGCCAGAATTCGCGGCGCGGCTTGCGGGCTGGCGGGACCAGGCGCGCGATGTGTGCTTCGTGATCGGCGGCGCGGACGGGCTGGACCTCGACCTGCGGACGCGCGCCGATTGGCAGATCAGCCTGGGCCGGATGGTCTGGCCGCATCTGCTGGTCCGCGTGATGCTGGCCGAACAGCTCTATCGCGCGGCCACGATCCTCGCGGGCTCCCCCTACCACCGCGCCTGATCCGGGCCGCCCCTTCTTCTTCACGCAAATATCCCGGGGGTCCGGGGGCTGGCCCCCGGTCGCTTGGTTGCCGCGCGCGCCCGGCGGCGATAGACAGGGTCAAAACCGCGAGGCTCCGATGACCAAACCCGTGATCCTGTGCATTCTTGACGGCTGGGGCCTGTCCGACCGCCCGGACCAAAGCGCGCCCGACCGCGCCGCCACCCCGCATTTCGACCGGCTGATGCGACAGCATCCGCATGCCACGCTGGTCACGCACGGCCCCGATGTCGGCCTGCCGCGCGGCCAGATGGGCAATTCCGAGGTCGGCCACACCAATATCGGCGCGGGCCGCGTGGTCGCCATGGATCTGGGCGCGATCGACCTGGCGATCGAGGAGGGCAGCTTTGGCCGGAACCCGGCGCTGCTGGCCTTCATCGATCGGCTGAAGGCCACGGGCGGGACGGCGCATCTGCTGGGCGTGATCTCGGATGGCGGCGTGCATGGGCATCTGGTGCATGTGCTGGCCGCCGCGCGGGCCGTGGCTGGCGCGGGCGTGCCGGTGGTGATCCACGCCATCACCGACGGCCGCGACGTGGCCCCCGATTCGGCACCCGCCTTCCTGGAGGTGCTGCAGGCGGGCCTGCCCGAGGGCGCGCGCATCGGCACGCTGATCGGGCGCTATTACGCGATGGATCGCGACACCCGGTGGGAGCGGGTCGAGCGTGCCTTTGCCGCCATCGTCGCGGGCCGGGGAGAGGCAGCGCCGGACGTGGCCCAGGCCATCGCCACCGCCCATGCACGCGGCGAGATGGACGAATTCGTCAGCCCCTTCGTCATCGGCGGCTATGCGGGCGCGCGGGACGGGGACGGGGTGTTCTGCCTCAACTTCCGCGCCGACCGCGCACGGGAGATCCTGTCGGCCCTGGGCGACCCGGATTTCGACGGCTTTGACGCCAGCGCGCGCCCCGATTGGGCGGCGATGTTGGGCATGGTCGATTACTCGACGCGGCATGACCGCTTCATGCAGGCGGCCTATCCCAAGCGCCAGGTCCAGAACACCCTGGGGGCCTGGGTCGCGGCCCATGGCCTGCGCCAGTTCCGCCTGGCCGAGACCGAGAAATATCCGCATGTGACCTTCTTCCTAAACGGCGGCAAGGAGACGCCCGAATCGGGCGAGGACCGCCACATGCCGCAAAGCCCCAAGGTCGCGACCTATGATCTGGCCCCCGAGATGGCCTCGGCCGAGGTGACCGACACGCTGGTCCGGGTCATCGGAGAGGGGTATGACCTGATCGTCGTGAACTATGCCAACCCCGACATGGTCGGCCATACCGGCGACATCGTCGCAGCCGCCCGCGCCTGCGAGGCGGTGGATCGCGGCCTGGGCCGCATGCTGGAGGCACTGGATGCCGCGGGTGGTGCGGCGGTGATCTGCGCCGATCACGGCAATTGCGAACAGATGATCGACACGGTGACCGGCGGGCCGCATACCGCGCATACGCTGAACCCGGTGCCGGTGATCGTCTATGGCGCGCCGGGCGTGCGTGGCTTGCGTAACGGGCGTCTGGCCGATCTGGCGCCCACCGTGCTGGACCTGATGGGGCTGCCGCAGCCCGCCGAGATGACCGGGGAAAGCCTGATCGCACGATGAAGATGCGCCTTGCCCTGATGCTGTGTGCCGCGCTGGCCGCGCCTGCCTGGTCGCAGCCCAGCCCCGCCAACCAGGCCGTCGCCGATGCCGAGGCCGCCGCCGCCCTGCTGCGCGCGGCCATCGGCCAGCTGGCCGATGCGGTGGCCGCCGACGATCAGGTCACCGCCCTGACCGAGGTGATCCGCGGCTATGAGCTGGGCCTGTCGGCGCTGCGCGACGGTCTGCGCCAGGCCACCGCCCGCGAGGCCGAGCTGCGCACCCGGTTCGAGGCGCAGCGCGGCCAGCTGTCGCGCGTGCTGGGCGCGATGACCGCCCTGCAGCAAAGCCCCGAATCGACCATGCTGCTGCATCCGGCGGGGGGGCTGGCCAATGCGCGGTCCGGGATGATCCTGTCGGGCGTCACGCCGGGCCTGCGCGCCCAGGCCGAGGCCCTGCAGGAGGATCTGGACGAGATCGCCACCGTGCGCCAGCTGCAGGCCAATGCCGCCGGCATGCTGGGCAGCGGGCTGGACAGCGTGCAGGAGGCGCGGCGCCTGCTGGCCAGCGCGGTCACCGACCGCAGCTCCATGCCGCTGCGCTATGACGAGGACCCGGCCGAGCTGCAGGCGCTGCGCGAGGCGGCCGACAGTCTGGAGGGCTTTGCCACCGGCATCGCGCGGATGGAAAAGGACGTGGGCGCGCCCATGGACGATTTCGAGGGCGCGCAGGGCAGCCTGCCCTTGCCGGTCGTCGGCACCGTGCTGCGCCCCTATGCGGAACCCGATGCGGCGGGGGTCAGCCGGCCCGGATGGGTGATCGCCACCGCGCCCGCCGCCCTGGTTCAGACGCCCTGGCCTGCGACGATCCGCTATCGCGGGCCCTTCCTGGATTACGGCAATGTGATGATCACCGAGCCCGCGCGCGGTTATCTTATGATTTTCGCCGGCCTCAGCCAGGTCTTCGGAGAGGTGGGCGACGTGCTGAAGGCGGGCGATCCGGTGGGCCTGATGGGGGGCGCAGAGGCCCCCGCGCAGGAATTCGGCGCGCAGTTCGTCCTGGATGCCGCCCGCGGGGCCGAGGCCGGGCGCAGCGAATCGCTGTATCTGGAATTGCGCCGCGGCAATGAAACGCTGGACCCCGCCGACTGGTTCGTGCTGAATCCCGTCGTCGACCCGCAACAGGACTGAGGCAGGAAAGACCGCCATGAAACATTATCTGATCGCAGGCCTGGGGGGCGTTCTGGCCGGGGCGCTGGCCACAACCCAGATCGCGGGCCCGCTGCTGGCGCAGGAGGCCGACCGCAGCAACACCTCAATCTATCAGCAGCTGGAGCTGTTCGGGAACATCTTCGAGCGCATCCGCTCCGATTACGTCGAGGCGCCCGACGACAAGGAGCTGATCGAGGCGGCCATCAACGGCATGCTGACATCGCTGGACCCGCATTCGGGTTTCCTGTCGGCGGACGATTATTCCGACATGCAGACCCAGACTCGCGGCAGTTTCGGCGGCCTGGGCATCGAGGTCAGCCAGGAGGACGGGCTGGTCAAGGTCGTGGCCCCCATCGACGACACGCCCGCCGCCAATGCGGGCGTCGAGCCGGGCGATTTCATCACCCATGTGAACGGCGAATCGCTGTTGGGCCTGCCGCTGGACAGCGCGGTCGACATGATGCGCGGCCCCATCGGATCCGAGATCACCATCACCATCCTGCGCGAGGGCGATAGCGAGCCGTTCGACCTGACCATGGCCCGCGACACGATCAAGCTGACCGTGGTGCGGTCGCGCGTCGAGGGGCATGCGGTCGTGCTGCGCGTGTCGACCTTCAACGACGAAACCTATGACACGCTGCGCGCCGAGCTGGACAAGGCTGTCGAGGAGGCGGGCGGAATCGACCGGGTGACCGGTTTCGTTCTGGATCTGCGCAACAATCCGGGCGGGTTGCTGAACCAGGCGATCAGCGTGTCGGACGCGTTCCTGGATGCCGGAGAGATCGTCAGCACCCGGGGCCGCAACCCTGAAGAGAGCGAGCGCTGGAACGCCGAGACCGGCGATCTGGCCCAGGGCAAGCCGATGGTCGTGCTGATCAACAGCGGTTCGGCCAGCGCCTCCGAGATCGTCGCGGGCGCGTTGCAGGATCATCGCCGCGCCATCGTGGTGGGCGAGAAGTCCTTCGGCAAGGGATCGGTCCAGACCGTGATGCCGGTCACCGCCGACAGTGCCATCCGGCTGACCACCGCGCGCTATTTCACGCCGTCGGGGCGGTCGATCCAGGCCTTGGGCGTGCAGCCCGACATCCTGGTGGCCCAGCCCCGGCCCGCGCCGACCTCAGAGGAGGACGAGGCGCGCAGCTCCAGCAACTTCAGCCGCTCGGAAGCCGGTCTGCGCGGTGCCTTGGGCAATGAGGTCAGCGACGAGGAGCGCGAGCAGATGGACCGCGAGGCCGCCGAGCTGGAGGCCACCGCCGCGCTGCGCGACGAGGATTACCAGCTGGCCTATGCGGTCGACGTGCTGAAGGGCCTGGCGGCGGTGAATTTCCGCGCCGATCAGGTGCCTGCCGCAGAAACCCCCGCCGTCACCGGCGAGGGCGCTGGCGGCACCGACGCGCCCGATCAGGGATGAGTGAGCGGACCGGGCCGGGCGGCCTGCCCTATCGCCCCTGCGCGGGTGTCGTGCTGGTGAACCGCGACGGCCTGATCTTTGCGGGCGCGCGCATCGACATGCCGGGCGCCTGGCAGATGCCGCAGGGCGGGATCGACGCGGGCGAGACCCCGCGCGAGGCCGCCCTGCGCGAGCTGACCGAGGAGACCGGCGTGCCCGCCGACCGGGTCGAGGTTCTGGCCGAGAGCCCGGATTGGGTGTTCTATGACCTGCCGCCCGACATGGTGGGCCGGATCTGGAAGGGCCGCTTTGGCGGGCAGCGGCAGAAATGGCTGCTGCTGCGGTTCCTGGGCCAGGATTCCGAGATCCGGATCGACACCGACCACCGCGAATTCGACCAGTGGCAATGGATGCAGGCGGATGCCCTGCTGGAGGGGATCGTGCCCTTCAAGCGCGCCGTCTATGCCGAGGTGCTGGAGGCGTTCCGCCCCCATCTGGCCTGAGGGTCAGGCGGGCGGCGTGCCCCATGAGTCCTGAAAGATCAGATCGTCCAGCGGCAGGCGGTCGGCCCAGCCCCGCGCCTGCAATTCGGGCTGCTGATACAGTTCGGTGACATGGCCGATGCACAGATAGGCCACCGGCACGACATGGTCGGGCAGGGCCAGGATGTGGCTGAGATCGTCCAGATCGAAGATGCTGACCCAGCCCACGCCGATGCCTTCGGCCCGCGCGGCCAGCCACAGGTTCTGGACCGCACAGGCTGTCGAATAGAGGTCGGTGGCCGCGTCATGGGTGCGGCCCAGCACATGCGGCCCGCCGCGCGTGCGGTCGCAGGTGATGCACAGGTTCACCGGCGCCTCCAGGATGCCCTGCAGTTTCAGCGAGGAATAGAGCGCCTTGCGGTCGGGAAAGCGGGTCGCGGCTTGGGCATTGGCGGCCTGGAACACGTCATGCAGGCGCTGGCGGCGGCCGGGGCGGCGGATCAGGATGAAGTTCCACGGCTGCGACAGCCCGACCGAGGGCGCGTCATGCGCGGCCTGCAGCAGGCGGCGCAGCGTGGCCGGGTCCACCGGGTCGGGGCGGAACTGGCTGCGCACGTCGCGGCGCTGGCGGATCGCGCGATAGACCGCCGCGCGCTCCTCTGGCGTGAACGGCCCCGCGGGGGCGAGGCCGTCGGTGTCCTCCGTCACCGGCGCAGCTGGTCCAGCAGGATTGAGGTCGGATAGCCGTCCGGCGTCACCCCGATCGAGCGCTGGAAGGCCGAAACCGATTCCATCGTGGCCGAGCCGAACAGCCCGTCGATCTCTCCCTGATAGAAGCCGCGTTGGGCCAGGCGACGCTGGATCTCTTCGCGTTCGCTGGTGGACAGGGCGCGGTCGCTGCGCGGCCAGGCGCCCTGGATGCCCGGACGGCCCGCGATGCGTTCGGCCAGGAAGGCCACGCCCAGGGCATAGTTGTCCGAGTTGTTGTAGCGCAGGATCGAGCGGAAGTTATCGCCGATGAAGAAGGCCGGACCCCGCGCCCCCGCCGGCATGATGATCGAGCCGCTGCCCGACGGCATCGCGCCGCCGCCGATGCGGCGCACGCCCATCCCGGACCAGTCGGCGCGCCGGGTGCCCTTGCCGATCAGGCTCATGTTGAAGTTGGCGGGCAGCTGGACCTCGGCGCCCCAGGCCTGACCGCGCTGCCAGCCGTTGCGGGCCAGATAGGCGGCGGTCGATGCCAGCGCGTCGGTCGGGTCCTCGGACCAGATGTCGCGGCGGCCGTCGCCGGTGAAATCGACCGCGTATTCCAGATACGAGGTCGGCATGAACTGGGTATGGCCCATCGCGCCCGCCCAGCTGCCCAGCATGCCGGCGGGGTCGATATCGCCCGCCTGGATGATGCGCAGGGCGGCGATCAGCTGGTTCTGGAACATCTCTCCGCGGCGGCCGTCATAGGCCAGCGTCGCCAGCGAGGGGATGATCTGCATCCGGCCCCGGTTCGCGCCGAAATTCGATTCCATGCCCCAGACGGACAGGACGACCTCGCGCGGGACGCCGTATTGCGCCTCGATCCGGGCGAGGGTCGGGGCCAGCTGCGCCAGCTTCTGGCGGCCGGTGGTGATGCGCACATCCGACACCGCGCTGTCCAGATACAGCCAGACGGGCCGCGAGAATTCGGCCTGGCGGCGGTCCAGACGGATCACGTCGGGGTTGTAGCGGGCCAGCGCCATGGCACGGTCATAGGTCGCGGGCGACACGCCCGAGGAGACGGCGCGGGCGCGGAACTGCTGGACGAAGCGCTGCAGCCCCGCCTCGTCGCCGGGGGCGGCGGGCGGGATGGGCGTGACGGTGACATTGGCCGGGATCGAGGGGCCGCCCGTGCTGGGCATGCGCGACACGGGCGACGCGCAGGCCGCCAGCGCGCCGATCAGGGTGGTGGACAGGAAGATGCGGGAAATGGACATGAAGGAATCGCCTGTTCTGGACTGCCGAAGTTTTCTTGACCCGGATCTGTGGCCCGGATTTGGTTCATTCCGGTCAGTCTAGCCCAAGGATTCCGCCTTGGGTAGGGCGCGGTGCCCGCTTTTCCCGCCCCTTAGTGCAGCAGCGATTCCGGGTCGGGCGCGTCCCCGAACCAGGGCGTCATCTGCGCGATGATCACCGAATTCTCGGCCAGGGCGCGGTCCATCAGCGCGCGTTCGGCCTCGTCGATCTCATGGCCGTCGGCCAGGCGCTCCTCCAGCGTGCCGTATCCGGTCACGTCCAGCGGGGCCATGTCGGCCTGTTTCAGGATGGCCACGGTCTCGCGCACGGCCTCGGGCTCGTCATGGCCTGCGGCATAGCAGACAAGGCCCGCGCCGGTGGCGCCCTTGGGCAGGCCGTCGCCCGCGCGGCGGCCCAGTTCGACGACCAGCGTAAAGACCTTCATCGGTCACTCCATCGGTTTGGCGCCGCCGGGGGCGGGCGCGGCCCCTTCGGGCCATTCGGGGGCCAGCCACGCCCGCCCGCCGCATTCGGGGCAGGGCGCGCGGGTGGCGATGATCTGCGCCCCGCTGAGGGCGCCGCAGAGGCAACAGCATGTCTGCCCGTCCATCGCAAGCGGCTTGTCCGGCAGCGGGTCGGGGTTCACCAGGTGATCGGGCGGCAGCAGCGACAGGCCGGGCTGGGCCGTGGCGCGGCGAAAGACCGACAGCCCGCCCCCCGCCTCCAGGTAGGCGGCGCGCAATTCGCCCAGGTTGGCGATGCCCGCCAGGCGCAGCATGGCCTTGATCTCGGAGACGCCCAGGTCGCGATGGGACAGCGCGCCGGGCAGGATGCGCCCGTCCAGCACCAGCGCCACGGGGCGGCCGTCGATGATGCGCTTGGCGCGGTCAAAGCGCACGATCAAGCGGTCGAGGATCTTGTTCAGCCCCACGACGATGGTGATGACCGCGATGGCCGCCAGCAGCGGCACGTCGGGATAGAACATCGCGTCCCCCACCGCCGAGCCGAGCGCGATGACCAGCAGGAACTCGACCATCGACAGCTGCGCCACGCCGCGCCCGCCGATCCAGCGGATCATCAGCAGGGCATAGACATAGATCAGCAGGGTGCGGAACAGGATCTCGGCATAGAACAGGGGCGGGTGGTCGCCCAGAAACATCCGGGAGAGGTCGAAGGGAATGACCTGGGGGTCCATTGGGGGGCCTTTCGCGACGGGTATGGCGCGCGGCACAACCGCCACCGGGTGCGCGGGGTTCCGGGGCGGGATGAACCGCAGGCAGGTCCGGGCGTTGGGGCGGGCATGAGCCAAAGGATGACGCGATGACCCAACCGATGATGACGCTGAACGACGGACGGACGATGCCCCAGCTGGGCACCGGGATCTGGCAGATCGAAGACGCGGCCACCCCCGCCGTCGTGGCCGAGGCGCTGCGCATCGGATACCGGCTGATCGACGGTGCCGCGGCCTACAAGAACGAGGCCGGGATGGGGCAGGGCATCCGCGACAGCGGCGTGGCGCGCGACGAGATCTTTGTCACATCCAAGCTGTGGAACGATGCGCAGGGTCATGATGCGGCGCTGCGGGCCTTTGACGCGACGATGGAGCGCTGCGGGCTGGAGTATCTGGACCTGTATCTGATCCACTGGCCGCTGCCCGCGATGGACGCCTATGTCGAGACCTGGAAGGCGCTGATCCGCCTGCGGGACGAAGGCCGGGTCCGGTCCATCGGCGTCGCCAATTTCCACGAGCCGCATCTGCGCCGCATGATCGACGAGACGGGCGTCGCGCCCGTGCTGAACCAGATCGAGCTGCACCCTTCGCTGGTGCAGGCGCCGCTGCGGGCGGTGAACAAGCAGCTGGGCATCGTCACGCAAAGCTGGACCCCCCTGGGGCGCGGCGACAGCTTTGATGCGCCCGCGATCCGCGATGCGGCTGCGCGCACGGGGCGGACGGTGGCGCAGGTGATCCTGCGCTGGCACATCCAGCACGGCCTGTCGGTCATTCCGAAATCCGAGCGGCCCGAGCGTCTGGCCGAGAATTTCGACGTGCTGGATTTCACCCTGACGCCCGAGGAGATGTCGGCCATCGACGCGCTGGACCGCGGCCATCGCACCGGGCCGGACCCGGACACGTTCGACTATCGTCAGCCGCTGTAACCCAGCAGGCGGCGCATCAGGGGGCTGGCGGGGTCCGCCAGCGCCGCGATCACGTCGAAATGGTGGCGGCCGGGGTCGATGACGCAGTCGGTCGCCGCCCCCAGCCCCGCCCAGACATCCGCCAGAAGCCGCGCCTGGCGGATGAATTCCGGTCGTTCGGCCTCGCCGACCCACGAGGTGACCGGGATGCCCGCGCGTGGCTCCAGCAGGGCGGGGCTTTCGGCGGTGGCCTCGGCCGCGTCCAGGTGCAGCGTGTCGTTCATCGCCGTGCGTATCAGCGGGCGCAGGTCGCTCAGCGGAGAGATGGGCAGGCAGGCCGTCACGCGCGCCGCCACCGCATCGGGCAGCACGCCCGGACAGATCATCCGCGCCGCCAGGTGGCCGCCCGCCGAATGGCCGCTCAGCGCCACCGGCCCCGCCACCCGTGCTGCCGCGTCCGCGATCTGATCGGCCACGATGCGGGTCATGTCAGCGATGCGCGCATCGGGTGCCAGCGGATAGCCGGGCATCGCGCAGGCCCAGCCCACCGCCAGCGCGCCCGCCGCCAGATGCGACCACAGCGACGGGTCGAACCGCATCCAGTAGCCGCCATGGATGAACACCATCAGCCCGTGCGGGGTGCCTTCGGGCAGGAACAGATGCCCGCGGTCCAGATCCTGCGGCGGATGGGCGTCGCGAAAGGCCGCCGCCGCGTCGGTCCAGCGGGGGACATAGGCATCGGCATTCGGGATATACGCGCCATTGGCATAGGCGTCGTCCCAATCGGTGATCTGATACAGCATCGGTTCCCCCTCTTTCGGGCAGCCAATCGCGGCGCTATCGTCGCGTCAAGAGGGAGCCCACGATGACTGATTTCACCAAGACCCGCGCCGCATTCCACCTGCCGGACGGCATGACCTATCTGGACGGCAATTCCCTGGGGCCGATGCCCCGTGCCGCCGCCGACCGGGTGGCCGCGATGATGGCGGATGAATGGTCCCAGATGCTGATCACCGGCTGGAACAAGGCCGGATGGTATGTCCAGCCGCGCAAGGTCGGAGACCGCATCGCGCGGCTGATCGGCGCGGGCGCGGGGCAGGTGGTGATGGGCGACACGCTGTCGATCAAGGTGTTCCAGGCGCTCAGCGCGGCGCTGGCCCTGCGGCCCGACCGCCGGGTGATCCTGTCGGACAGCGGCAACTTTCCGTCGGACCTGTACGTGGCCGAGGGGATCGCGCGCGCCTTGGGCGCGACCCTGCGCGTGGTGGCCCCCGAGGCGGTCGAGGCCGCCATCGGCCCCGATCTGGCCGTGCTGATGCTGACCGAGGTCGATTACCGCACCGGCCGCCGCCACGACATGCCGGCCCTGACCGCCCGCGCGCATGAGGCGGGCGCGCTGGCCATCTGGGACCTGGCCCATTCGGCGGGGGCGGTCGATGTCGACCTGCTGGGATCGGATGCCGATTTCGCGGTCGGCTGCACCTACAAGTACCTGAACGGCGGGCCGGGGGCGCCCGCCTTCATCTGGACCCATCCGCGCCATGCCGAGGTCGCGGAACCGATCCTGCAGGGCTGGATGGGCCATGCCGCGCCCTTTGCCTTTGACCAGGAATATCGCCCCGCGCCGGGGATCGAGCGGATGCGCGTGGGCACGCCCCCGGTCATCGCGCTGAGCGCGCTGGAGGCATCGCTGGACATCTGGGACACGGTCGACATGGCCGCCCTGCGCGCGCGATCCATCGCGCTGACCGAGGCGTTCATCGTGGGGGTCGAGGCCCAGTGCCCCGACCTGGTGCTGAACAGCCCGCGCGACCCCGCCATGCGCGGATCGCAGGTGGGGTTCCGCCATCCGCAGGGCTATGCGGTGATGCAGGCGCTGATCGCGGCGGGGGTGGTGGGCGATTTCCGCGCGCCCGACGTGCTGCGGTTCGGGTTCGCGCCGCTGTATAACGATCTGGAGGATGTGTCGCGGGCGGTCGAGGTTTTGGCCCGCATCCTGCGCGATGCCAGCTGGGATCGGGAGGAATTTCATCGAAAGGCCGACGTGACCTAGAGAATGGGGGCTTTTCAAGGCACGGGAAAGCGCCGAAAGCTGGGGCGACACCAGTCGTGGACCCCGCCCCCCATGTTCAGATCGCTCCCCCTTGTCCTGTTGCTGTCCGGGCTGCCCGGCCATGCGCAGCCCGCCCCGCCCGACATCCGCGTCACCATCGTGACCGCGCGGATGCAGCCGCTGGATCTGGACATGCAGCTGACCGGCCAGATCGAGGCCATCGACACGCTGGAGCTGGGCTTTCGCCAGGGCGGCCGGGTGACTGCGCTGCTGGTGGCCGAGGGCGACCGGGTCACGCAGGGCCAGCCCCTGGCGCGGCTGAACGCGGTCCAGCAGGATCAGGCGCTGAACGTGGCCGAGGCCGGGCTGTCGGCCGCCCGCGCAGGCGTCGAGCAGGCCCGCCAGGCCCGGGACCGTGCCGCGGCCCTGCTGGCACGCGGCGTGGGCACGCGGGCGGCCGCCGATCAGGCCGAACAGGCGCTGTCCCAGGCCCAGGGCGCGCTGGAACGGGCCGAGACGGCGGCCGATCAGGCGCGCCGGGCGCTGGACGATACCGTCCTGCGCGCGCCTGCCGATGCGGTCGTGACGGCCAAGACGCTGGCCCCCGGTCAGGTGGTCGCCGCCGCGCAGCCGGTGCTGACGCTGGCCGCGCTGTCGGGCCTGGAGGCGGTGTTCCAGGCCCCCGACGACCCGGTCCTGCGCGACATCCTGGGCCGTCAGGTCCGGCTGGAGACGCTGGATATCGACCGCCCCGACATGACCGCCACCGTGTCCGAGATCGCCCCCCTGGTCGATCCGCGCACCGGCACCGTCGCCGTGCGCGCCCGCATCGACATGGCCCAGGACGGGACCGCCCTGCTGGGCGCATCGGTGCGCGGGCATCTGGGTCTGGCGCTGGAGGAGGGGGTAGTGGTCCCCTGGACCGCGCTGATGCGGTCGGGCGACGACCCGGCGGTCTGGATCGTGGGCGATGACGGGCGCGTGGCGCTGGCGCCGGTCACGATCAGCCATTTCGGGGACGGGACGATCTATGTCTCGGACGGGCTGGCGGATGGCCAGCAGGTGGTCGGCGACGGGGCGCAGCTGCTCTATCCCGGCCGCCGCGTGCAGCCCGCCGAGGTCCGGCCATGAGGCGCGCGGTTCTGGCCCTTGCGCTGCTGCTGGCCTGCGGCCCGGCGGCGGCCCTGTCGTTGCCCGATTGGCTGAGTTTCGGCGGGCAGGCGCAGGAGCCTGCGGGTCCGCCGCGCCCCGTGGTCACCGATATCGTCGCCGATCGCGGCCCGGATGCGCGCTGGATTCCCGGCGTCGTCGTGGCCCGCACGCAGGTCCAGCTGGGCTTTCAGACCCTGGGGCGGATGGTCGAGCGGCCCGTCGATCTGGGTGACCGGGTCGCGGCGGGCGATCTGCTGGCGCGGCTGTCCACCGACGATCTGGCCGCCACGACCCGCGCCGCCCGTGCAGCCCTGGACGCGGCCGAGGTGCAGGACCGCACCGCCCAGGCCACGCTGGAGCGGACCCAGGCCCTGGCCGCGCGCAACGTCGCCCCCGGCGCCCAGCTGGAGCAGGCCCGCCAGGCCGCCAGCGCCGCCCGCGCCGCGGTCGAACAGGCCCGGTCCGAACTGTTGCGCGCCGAGGATGCCGAGGGGTTCGCCCGCATGACCGCGCCCTTTGCCGGCGTCATCAGCGCCGTCTTCGAGGCGCCGGGCGCGGTGGTGGGGGCGGGCGCGCCCGTCATCCAGCTGTCCGCGCAGGACAGTCCTGAGGTGGTGATCGACCTGCCCGAACAGGCCCTGATCGGGCTGGAGCCGGGCGCGGGCTTTACCGTCTGGCACCGCAGCGATCCGCAGGCCGGGGTGACCGCGCGGCTGGACCGCATCGACCCCGTCGCCGACAGCGCCACGCGCACGCGGCGGCTGTATCTGACCCTGCCGCCCGAGGCGCCCTTTCGCCTTGGGGCGCTGGTCCGCGCGCGCTTTGGCACGGCCGATGCGCCGTCGCTGTCGCTGCCCGCCGAGGCGGTGGTTGCGGGCGCTGACGGACCCTTTGTCTGGCGCGTTACCCGCGAGGGCGGGGCGGCCCGCGTCGACCCCGCCGCGGTCGAGGCCGCGGCCCCGTTCCGCGGGCGCGTGTCGATCACGCGGGGCCTGAACGCGGGCGACGAGGTCGTCATTCGCGGCGTGAAATCCCTGGCCCCCGGCCAGCCCGTCGGCCGGAGGCTGCAGCCGTGAGATTCAACCTGTCGGACTGGGCGCTGCGGCATCGCAGCTTTGTGTGGTTCCTGCTGATCGTGTCGATGATCGCGGGCACCATCAGCTATCTGAACCTGGGCCGCGAGGAAGACCCGGATTTCACCATCAAGACGATGATCATCGCAGCCGCCCTGCCCGGCGCCACCATCGACGAGACGCTGACCCAGGTCACCACCCGCATCGAGACCAAGCTGGAGGAGCTGGACGAGCTGGACTTTACCCGATCGGTCACCGCCCCCGGCCAGGCGGTCGTCTATGTCGAGTTGGACCCCACCATCCGCGGCCCCGCCGTCCCCGAGGTGTGGAAGCGCGTGCGCCAGATGATGGGCGACATCCGCCCCGATTTCCCGCAGGAATTCGCAGGCTTTCAGTTCAACGACAGCTTTGGCGACGTCTATGGCAACATCTATGCCTTCACCGCCGACGGATTCACGCCGCGCGAGCTGCGTGACCGGGTCGAGGCGATCCGCCGTCAGGTCGCGGCGCTGGATGCGGCGGGCAAGACCGAATTGCTGGGCGTGCAGGACGAGCAGGTGTTCCTGGAATTCTCGGCCGCGCGGCTGGCGGCCCTGGGCCTGAACCAGGCGCAAGTGATCGCCACCCTGGCCCAGCAGAACGCCATCGCGCCCTCGGGCGTGATCGAGGCGGGCCCCGAACGCATCCTGCTGCGCATCGGCGGCCAGTTCGACGGTGTCGGCGGCGATGGGCGCGTCCTCGGGGCTGT
>ERZ778021.2434-NODE-2434-length-16577-cov-4.197313_pt1 | contig 16577 bp, 11 predicted proteins | sample MGYA00375751_ERZ778021 | MGnify/ENA primary metagenome ERZ778021 (study PRJEB29350, sample SAMN05389814) | bioreactor metagenome | isolation source: Thiocyanate stock bioreactor | place: South Africa: University of Cape Town | collected 2013-08-29 ... | reverse complement strand
CGCCCGCGCCGCCGGCCGCTGCTCCATCCGTGCCGCCTCCCGTGCTCTCGGTCCCTTCCGCTCCCCAGCCGCAGGCGCAGGCGTCGGCCGCGCCTCCCGCGATGGTCGCGCCGACCGTGATGCTCTCCCAGAAGGCGCTCGCCGACCCGCGCAGCCGGCAGGCCCGCACGAGCCTTGCAACGCTGGACGGCTCCGAGCGCATGGTGCAGCTCTGCAATCTGGAGGCGCTGGAGCAGATCCACGCCTGGAATGCCGGGTTCGACCCCGAACTGGTCGTGCCGTATGCGACCCGCAACGAGACCGTGTCGGCCGCCACGGTGACCGCGGAGGGTGCGGCCTTCCGCAGCCACGACGCATGGTACGGGCTGTCGTTCGAGTGCTGGCTCGGCGGTGGCGGCCGTCAGGTGGTGGCGTTCCGCTTCCACGTCGGCGCCGCGATCCCGCCGGCGCGGTGGGCGGACCTCGGGCTTCCGTCCGGGCCGGGGCTCGACTGAGCGGCAGATGCGCAGAGTTTTCGGGATTGTGGCTCGCAAGCAGCGCCGGCTGATGCTATTGCCCGCCGCGGAAAGGCCGGATGGACGATGGCAGGCGTAGAGCAGATCAAGGTCGGCGAGGACGAGACGGGCATGCGCCTGGACCGCTGGTTCAAGGCGCACTATCCGGGGCTCGGCTTCGGCCATCTGCAGAAGCTCCTGCGCTCGGGCCAAGTGCGCGTCGACGGCGGCCGCGCCAAGGCGGACACGCGCCTGCAGCCGGGCCAGACCGTGCGCGTCCCGCCGCTCGACGTCGACCGCAAAGGTGCGGCGCCGCTGACCGCGCGCACAATGCGCGGACAGGAGGACGGCGACCTGCTGGCGCAGATGCTGCTCCATGAGGACGACAAGGTGTTCGTCTTCAACAAGCCGTCCGGGCTGGCCGTGCAGGGCGGCTCCGGCGTCAGCCGCAGCGTCGATTCCATGCTGGAAGCGTGGCGCAACAAGAAGGGCGAGAAGCCGCGCCTTGTGCACAGGCTGGACCGCGACACGTCGGGCGTGCTCGTCGTTGCGCGCACGCGCCTCGCGGCCATGAAGCTCGCCGAGGCGTTCCGCGCCCGCGAGACGAAGAAGACCTACTGGGCGCTGGTCAAGGGCGTGCCGAAGAAGCGGGAGGACCGCATCTCCTCCTGGCTGGTGAAGGAGCAGACGCCGGACGGCGACCGCGTGCGCGTGGCGCGCCACGGCGAGGACGGCGCCGACCACGCCGTCTCTTACTACCGCGTCGTCGATCAGGCCGGCCAGGCGCTCTCGTGGCTGGAAATGGAGCCCTACACCGGCCGCACCCACCAGCTTCGCGTCCATGCCGCCTCGATCGGCTGCCCGATCATCGGCGACCCGAAATATTTCGAGGCCGACCAGAACTGGGAGTTCCCGGGCGGCCTCCAGAGCCGGCTGCACCTTCACGCGCGCCGCATCGTCATTCCGCACCCCGACCGGGGTGCGGTGGACGTGACCGCGCCGCTGCCGCCGCACATGCAGCAGAGCTGGAAGCTTCTCGGCTTCGACGAGGCGACGGCCGGGGAGGAGCGGCCATGACCGCGGTCGACACGACGGAACGGCGCGACGGCATCGACGCCTTCGCCGCCGGTGCGATGGTGGTGCTGACGCTGTCCTGGGGCCTGAACCAGGTGCTCGTGAAGGTCGCCAATGCCGGCTACAACCCGGTCCTGCTGACCGTCGGCCGTTCCGCGATCGCGGCCGTGCTCGTGTTCCTGTGGTGCCACTGGCGCGGCATCCGCATCTTCGAGCGCGACGGCACGCTGCCGGCGGGCATCCTCGTCGGCGTGCTGTTCGGCATCGAGTTCGTGCTGATGTTCTTCGGCCTCGACTACACCTCCGCCGCGCGCGGCACGCTGGTGTTCAACACCATGCCGTTCTGGGTGCTGCTGGGCGCGCATTTCTGGCTCGGCGAGAAGATCACCGCGACGAAGTTCGCCGGGCTGGTGCTGGCCTTCGCCGGGGTCGTGCTGGTGTTCTCCGACAAGGGCAGCCTCGGCGCCGGCGGCGGGTTGAAGGGCGACCTGATGCTGCTCGCCGCGGGTGCTGCCTGGGGCGCCACCATCATCATCATCAAGGTGAGCAGGCTCAACACGGCGAGCGCGGAGAAGACGCTGCTCTACCAGCTCGTCGTCTCCTCGATCTTCAGCATCCCGCTGGTGCCGCTCGCCGGCCCGCTGCTGCGCGAGCCGTCGATCCTCGCGACGGCCTCGCTGCTGGTGCAGGCGGTCTACGTCGTGTCCTTCACCTATGTCGTCTGGTTCTGGCTGATGCGCCGCTATCCGGCGTCGGGCCTGTCCAGCTTCACCTTCCTCAGTCCCGTCTTCGGCGTCGTCTTCGCGGTGGCCCTGCTGGGCGAGCCCTTTTCGTGGCGCATTCTGGTGGCAATGCTGCTGATCGTGGCGGGCCTCATCATCGTCAACAGGCCGGCCCGCCGGGCCGCGGCTGGTTGAACGGACGGAAAGACCATGCGCGACATTCTGAGCGACCTCGATAACGGCCCCGGCCCGTCGGATGCCGATCCGATGCGGCGCGCGCAGAACCAGATGCGCCAGCCCAAGCCGCGCCGCTTCTACAAGGACGCCGACGTCGACGGGCCGGAGGAGGGGCCGTTTTCCGTCACGCTCGACGGCAAGCTCGCCCGCACGCCCGGCCGCAACCCGCTGCGGCTGCCGACCCGCGCGGCGGCCCGGCTGGTGGCCGACGAGTTCGCCGCGCAGGGCGAAATGCTCGAGCCGATGGCGATGCAGGTGACGCGCCTCGTCAACACCGCGATCGACGGCGTAACCACTGATCCGCAGGCGGTGCTGGAGGACGTGCTGCGCTACGCCTCGTCCGACCTGATCTGCTACCGCGCCGACGCCCCGCAGGGCCTGGTCGACCGGCAGGCCGACGCCTGGGATCCCGTGCTGGACTGGGTACGCTCGGCGATCCACGCGCGCTTCATGCTCGCCGAGGGCGTCATGCATGTCGAGCAGCCGCGCGAGACGATCGCGCTGGTGGGCGCGCATCTGGCCGATCGCGCCGAGCCGCTCCGGCTGGCCGCGCTGCATGTCATGACGACGCTGATGGGCTCGGCGCTGCTGGCGCTCGCGGTCGAGGCCGGCGAGCTTTCGGCCGAGGAAGCCTGGGCTGCGGCCCATGTCGACGAGGACTGGAACATCGCCCGGTGGGGCGAGGACGCCGAGGCCGCCGCCCGCCGCGCCGGGCGCCGCGCCGAGATGATGGCCGCGGCCGCGCTGCTCGACGCGCTGCGCGCCTGAGCCGGCCCCAAGCCTACTTGCCGTCCTCGGTGAAGCGCGCCCGCTGGCGCGGATAACCGAGTCCGGTGTCCGGCGGCTCGCCGGCCGCGGGCCGCGCGTCGTCCTCCAGCATGCGCACCGAGCGCCACTTGCCCAGCCGGTAGTAGGCGATGCTGAGCACCACCGACAGAACCGAGCCGACCGCGAAGCTCCACCACACCGCCTCCTGGCCGAGCCTGTCCTGCATGGCATAGGCGAAGCCGGTGCGCACGATGAGCGTCGACACGATCAGGATGATCAGCGGCGGCGTCACCGCGCCGGTCGCGCGCACGGTGGCGAACAGCACGATGGTGACGCCGAACAGGATGAACGACCACGACGCGACCGTGTTGATGTGCGCCGCGATCTCGATCGCGCCGCTGTCGCCGATCAGGAACAGGCCGAGGATCGGACGGTCGAACAGGTAGAGCGCCAGCACCAGCGCGCCGGTCAGCACGATGTTGAAGGCGATGCCGGTGCGCGTGATGGCGCCCATCCGGTCCCAGCGTCCGGCGCCGACGTTCTGCGCCGCCATCGACGAGACGGCCGCGCCGATGGCCAGCGCCGGCATCTGGATGTAGGTCCAGAGCTGCGCCGCGATGCCGTAGGCGGCGGCCACGCGCGAACCGTAGCTGTTGACGATCCCCATCAGCATCAGCGCCGAGGCCGAGATGACGATCATCTGCAGGCCCATCGGGATGCCCTTCTCGATGATGATCTTCAGGATGCGCGGATTGGGCTTGAGCAGCGCGAGGTCGGGCCCGGCGAGCCGCAGCGGGTGCTTGCGCAGGTAGAGCGTGATCAGGATCGCCACGACGCTGACGCCTTGTCCGATGAGCGTCGAGGTGGCCGAGCCGGCGATGCCGAGCTCGGGGAAGGGGCCGATGCCGGCGATCAGCATCGGGTTGAGGATGATGTCGAGCACGACGGCGATCGCCATGAACAGGAACGGCGTGCGTGAATCGCCGGCGCCGCGCAGCACCGTCATCACGAAGGAAAGGAAGTTCATCGCGGGAATCGCGACGAACAGGATGCGCAGATAGGTGCGCGCCAGCGGCAGCGCATCGGCCGGCGTGCCGAGCAAGCTGAGAATCTGGTCGACCCAGATCCAGCCGCAGATCGCGAACAGCGCCGAGATGAAGAAGAAGGTGGCGCCCGTGCCGACGATGGCGCGCGCCCGGTCCCAGTGGCCGGCGCCGACCGACTGGCCGACGAGGATCGTCGCCGCCATGCCGATGCCGAACACCGTGCCGAGGATCATGAACATCACGAGGTTGGCGTTTGAAGTCGCCGTCAGCGCCGCCTCGCCGAGGAAGCGGCCGACCCATACGGCATTGACAGAGCCGTTGAGCGATTGCAGCACGTTGGAGCCGAGCACCGGCAGCGCGAAGACCAGAAGCGTGGTCGGGATGCGGCCGGTCGTGAGATCCGTCGACTGTCGGGCGGGTCGGCTTGGCTTGTCCATCGCGGGCAACTCTCCGGTGATCCCTGCAGTTCCAGTGCGTCGATGCGTCGCGCGCAAGATTCAGCAGGAGGGCGGGGGATAGTCCACGTCGATGGCCGCACGCAAGCGGCGATTTCGGGCAGCTCGATGCCACCCTGCATGGAAAAGGCCCCGGCGTTTCCGCCGGGGCCTCTGATCTCGCGTATCCGAGCCGTCGGTCAGACGGAGTAGTACATGTCGAACTCGACCGGATGCGGCGTCATCTCGAAGCGCATCACCTCGGCCATCTTCAGCTCGATATAGGCGTCGATCTGGTCGTCGTCGAAGACGCCGCCGGCCTTGAGGAAGCCGCGGTCCTTGTCGAGGCTCATCAGCGCCTCGCGCAGGCTGCCGCAGACGGTCGGGATCTTCTTCAGCTCCTTCGGCGGCAGGTCGTAGAGGTCCTTGTCCATGGCTTCGCCGGGATGGATCTTGTTCTTGATGCCGTCGAGGCCGGCCATCAGCAGCGCGGCGAAGCCGAGATAGGGGTTCGCGCCCGGATCGGGGAAGCGGACCTCGACGCGCTTGGCCTTCGGCGAATTGCCGAACGGAATGCGGCAGGAGGCCGAGCGGTTGCGCGCCGAATAGGCCAGCAGGACAGGGGCCTCGTAGCCCGGCACCAGCCGCTTGTAGGAGTTGGTCAGCGGGTTGGTGAAGGCGTTCAGCGCCTTGGCGTGCTTGATGACGCCGCCGATGAAGTAGAGGCAGCTTTCCGACAGTCCGGCATATTCGTTGCCGGCGAAGGTCGGCTTGCCGCCCTTCCAGATCGACATATGGACGTGCATGCCCGAGCCGTTGTCGCCGAAGATCGGCTTCGGCATGAAGGTCGCCGTCTTGCCGTAGGCGTTGGCGACCTGGTGCACGACGTACTTGTAGATCTGCATCTTGTCGGCGTTGCGCACCAGCGCATCGAACTTGATGCCGAGCTCGTGCTGGGCCGAGGCCACCTCGTGATGGTGCTTCTCGACGCGCACGCCCATCTCCGACAGCACGGTCAGCATCTCGGAGCGCATGTCCTGCAGCGAGTCGATCGGCGGGACGGGGAAGTAGCCGCCCTTGACGCGCGGCCGGTGGCCGAGGTTGCCCGTCTCGTAGTCGGTGTCGTCGTTGGAGGGCAGTTCGGAGGAGTCCAGCTTGAAGCCGGTGTTGTAGGGGTCGGCCTTGTACTTGACGTCGTCGAACACGAAGAACTCGGCCTCGGGGCCGACATAGATCGTGTCGCCCACGCCCTCGGACTTCATGTAGGCCTCGGCCTTCTTGGCGGTGCCGCGCGGGTCGCGGTTGTAGGCCTCGCCCGAGACCGGGTCGAGGATGTCGCACAGGATGACCATGGTGGACTGGGCGAAGAACGGGTCCATGTGGACCGTCTCGGTGTCGGGCATCAGCACCATGTCGGACTCGTTGATGGCCTTCCAGCCGGCAATGGACGAGCCGTCGAACATGACGCCGTCGGCGAACATGTCTTCCTCGACCTCGGCCACGTCCATGGTCACATGCTGAAGCTTGCCCTTGGGATCGGTGAAGCGCAGATCGACGAACTTCACGTCGTTATCCCTGATCTGCTTCATGATGTCGGCGGCAGTAGTCATTCTTTCAGGCTTTCTGTGGGTTGGAAAAGCAGGGAATTGCAGAATTGCATGGGAAGGGGAGGCGGCATCCGCCGCCGCCCCCATCCGGATCGCCCATCGATCAGATCGCGTCCAGGCCGGTCTCGCCGGTGCGGATGCGGATGACCTCCTCGACATTGGACACGAAAATCTTGCCGTCGCCGATGCGGCCGGTCTGGGCGGCCTTGCGGATGGCCTCGATGGCCGCCTCGACCGCATCGTCGGCCAGAACCAGCTCGATCTTCACCTTGGGCAGGAAGTCGACGACATATTCGGCGCCGCGATAGAGCTCGGTGTGGCCCTTCTGGCGGCCGAAGCCCTTGGCCTCGGTGACGGTGATGCCTTGCAGGCCGGCCTCCTGGAGCGCCTCCTTGACCTCGTCGAGCTTGAACGGCTTGATGATCGCCTCGATCTTTTTCATGGAATCCAATCTCCGAAGTGGCAATGCCCGGGCTCGCGGCCCGCTCGCGCAACCTTCAAGCATGTTCCGTGCCAGTTCGGGGAAAAGCCCGTTTCTCCGCAAATTCCAAGGATTGATGGACTTGTCCAACTGGCCCTCCAATCAATATGCATAAATTTTAGGCGTCCCGCCTATTTGTTGCTCATTCCCGATCTGCTGACCTCACTATCGTAGACAGTGGGCATTTCGGCTTGCCGTTTGCATCGGGGAAAAAAGTGGTCGATCTTTGCGTGGCTACGGTCTGAAAACGGTTGATCCATGCGCATCGAGCTTCTCTCTCCGGCGGAAATGGCCGAGGCCGACCGGCTGGCAATCGCCGCAGGGCCTTTCGACGGCATCGGCCTGATGCGCAACGCCGGCGCGGCGGTGGCCGCGGCGGTGCTGGCGCGCTTTCCCGGCGCGCCGCGCGTGCATGTGCTGTGCGGCCCCGGCAACAATGGCGGCGACGGCTATGTCGTGGCGCGCCTGCTGGCCGGGAACGGCGCGGACGTCTCGCTATGGGCTTCGGGCGTGCCGCGCGCCGGCGGCGATGCGGCGCTGGCCGCGGCGGAATGCCCGGTCGGGGCGCGGCCCCTGGCGGATTTCGCGGCGGTGCCGGGCGAGGTCGTGGTCGATGCGCTCTATGGCGCCGGCCTGTCCAAGCCGCTGGAAGGCGACGCGGCGCGCGCTGTCGATCTGGTCAACAAGCTCGGCCTGCCGGTCGTGGCGGTGGACCTGCCGTCGGGCGTGTCGGGTGCGAGCGGCAAGGTGCTGGGATGCGCCTTCCGGGCTGCCGTCACCGTCACTTTCGCGCGCAAGAAGCCCGGCCATCTGCTTTTGCCGGGGCGGGAGCTGTGCGGCGAGACGATCCTGGTCGATATCGGCATCGCGGACGCAATTGTCGGGAGCGTCGGCTCCACTACGTTCGAGAACCGCCCGGAACTGTGGCGGGAGAACCTGCCCGTTCCGGCCGTCGACACGCACAAATACAGGCGCGGCCATGTCGGCGTCTTCTCCGGCGGGCCGGGGGCCACCGGGGCGGCACGCCTGTCGGCGCTGGCGGCGGCGCGCGGCGGGGCCGCCATGCAGGTGAACGCCGCGCACCTGACCTCCATCATGCTGCGCAGGGTCGACACGCAGGAGGACCTGGCCGCTTTCCTTGACGACCGGCGGCCGTCCGCCTTCGTGCTCGGGCCGGGCTTCGGCGTCGGCGAAAAGGCGCGGGCCTTCGCGCTTGCGGTGCTGGAGGCGCGCGGCGGCGCCGAGGGCCTTGTGCTCGACGCAGACGGCATCACGTCGTTCCGCGACGCGCCCGCCTCGCTGTTTGTCGCGGCCGGGGCCGCGGGGGCGCCTGCTCTGGTGCTGACGCCGCATGAGGGCGAGTTCGCCCGGCTTTTTTCCGACATCGCGGCGGATGCGGCGCTGTCCAAGCTGGACAGGGCGCGCAAGGCGGCGGCGCGGGCGCATGGCGTGGTCGTGCTCAAGGGGCCGGACACGGTGATCGCCGGGCCCGACGGCCGCGCCGCCATCAATGCGAACGGCGCGCCCTGGCTCGCCACGGCCGGCTCCGGCGACGTGCTGGCCGGGCTGACCGCCGGGTTGATCGCGCAGGGCATGCCGGCCTTCGAGGCGGCCTGCGCCGCCGTGTGGCTGCACGCCGAGGCCGGCAGCCGCTTCGGTCCCGGGCTGATCGCCGAGGATCTGCCCATGGCGCTGGTGCCGGTGCTGCGGGAACTGCTTGGCGCCGCTCGCGGTTGACTTGGGCCTGACCTTCCGATTTACGGTGACGGCAAATACCGACAGCCCGGACCCCTTTCCATGCTCGAAAAAACCTACGACGCCAAAACCGTCGAGCCGAAGATCGCCAGAATCTGGGACGAGGCAGACGCCTTCCGCGCCGGCGCCGGCTCGGAGGAGGGGGCGGAGGCGTTCGCCATCGTCATTCCGCCGCCCAACGTCACCGGCTCGCTGCATATGGGCCATGCGCTGAACAACACGCTGCAGGACATTCTGGTGCGCTTCGAGCGCATGCGCGGCAAGAACGTGCTGTGGCAGCCGGGCATGGACCATGCCGGCATCGCCACGCAGATGGTGGTGGAGCGCCAACTGGCGCAGCGGCAGATCAACCGCCGCGACCTGACCCGCGAGGAATTCGTCGAGAAGGTCTGGGAATGGAAGGCCGAATCCGGCGGCGCCATCTTCAACCAGCTCAAGCGCCTCGGCGCTTCCTGCGACTGGTCGCGCGAGCGCTTCACCATGGACGAGGGCCTGTCCAGGGCGGTGCTGGAGGTGTTCGTCACGCTCTACAAGGAAGGGCTGATCTACAAGGACAAGCGCCTTGTGAACTGGGACCCCAAGCTGCTGACGGCCATTTCCGACCTGGAGGTCGAGCAGAAGGAGGTCGACGGCAACCTCTGGCACTTTCGCTACCCGGTCGAAGGCGAGACCTTTGACCCGGAAAATGCAGCGACCTACATCACCGTCGCCACGACGCGCCCTGAAACCATGCTGGGCGACACCGGCGTTGCCGTGCACCCGGAGGACGAGCGCTACCGGCATCTCGTCGGCAAGAACGTCGTGCTGCCGCTGGTCGGGCGCAGGATCCCGGTGGTTGCGGACGAATATTCTGACCCGGAGAAGGGCACCGGCGCGGTCAAGATCACGCCGGCGCACGACTTCAACGACTTCGAGGTCGGCCGCCGCCACAAGCTGCCGGCGATCAGCATCCTCACCGTCGAGGCGGCGGTGAAGCTCAACGACAACGAGGAATTCCTGGCCGGGCTGGAGCCGACGCCCGGGCAGCGCGCCGTTTGGGACGAACTGGACGGCATGGACCGCTTCGCCGCGCGCAAGGCCGTCGTGGAGCAGATGGAGGAAGGCGGCTTCCTCGCCAAGGTCGAGCCGCATCGCCACGCCGTTCCGCACGGCGACCGCGGCGGTGTGCCGATCGAGCCGTTCCTCACCGACCAGTGGTACGTGAATGCGGCCGAACTGGCCAAGCCGGCGATCGCCTCCGTGCGCGAGGGCCGCACCAATTTCGTGCCGAAGAACTGGGAGAAGACCTATTTCGACTGGATGGAGAACATCCAGCCGTGGACCATCTCGCGCCAGCTCTGGTGGGGCCACCAGATCCCGGCCTGGTACGGCCCCGACGGGCAGGTCTTCGTGGAAAAGACCGAGGAGGAGGCGCTGGAAGCCGCCATCCAGCACTATCTCGCGCTCGAAGGGCCGTGGAAGGCGTGGGTCGAGGAGAAGCTGGAGAATTTCAAGCCCGGCGAGATCCTGATCCGCGACGAGGACGTGCTGGACACCTGGTTCTCGTCGGCGCTGTGGCCGTTCTCCACGCTCGGCTGGCCCGACAGGACGCCCGAACTGGAAACCTATTACCAGACAGACGTGCTGGTGACCGGCTTCGACATCATCTTCTTCTGGGTGGCCCGGATGATGATGATGGGCCTGCATTTCATGCACGAGGAGCCGTTCCATACCGTCTACGTGCATGCGCTGGTGCGCGACAAGCACGGCGCCAAGATGTCGAAGTCGAAGGGCAACGTCATCGACCCGCTGGAACTGATCGACGAATATGGCGCGGACGCGCTGCGCTTCACGCTGGCCATCATGGCGGCCCAGGGCCGCGACGTGAAGCTCGATCCGGCCCGCATCGCCGGCTATCGCAATTTCGGCACCAAGCTGTGGAACGCCACGCGCTTCGCCGAAATGAACGGGGTGGCGCGCAACGACGATTTCTGGCTGAACGACGCCAAGCTGACGCTCAACCGCTGGATCCTGACCGAACTGACGCGCACCGCGCGCGCCGTCACCGAGGGCCTCACCAGTTACCGCTTCAACGAGGCGGCGGCGGCGGCCTACAAGTTCGTCTGGAACCAGTTCTGCGACTGGTATCTGGAACTGCTGAAGCCAGTGTTCATGGGCGACGACGAGGCGGCCAAGGCCGAAAGCCGCGCCTGCGTGGCCTTCGTGCTCGACGAGATCTACAAGCTGCTGCATCCGTTCATGCCGTTCATGACGGAGGAGTTGTGGGCCGAGACGGCGGGCGAGGGCCGGGAGCGGTCGTCGCTGCTGTGCCACGCCACCTGGCCGGCCCCCGATTTCGAGGACGCGGAAGCCGCAGGCGACATCAACTGGCTGATCGATCTGGTGTCCGGCATCCGCTCCGTGCGCTCGGAGATGAACGTGCCGCCGGCGGCGGTCGCGCCGCTTGCGGTGATCGACGCCAATGCCACGACGCGCGAGCGGCTCGTCCGCCACGAGGCCGCGATCAAGCGGCTCGCCCGCGTCGGCGACATCTCCCTGGCCGAAGCCGCGCCGAAGGGCTCGGCCCAGATCGTGCTCGGCGAGGCGACCGTCTGCCTGCCGCTGGGCAGCCTGATCGACCTCAAGGCCGAGGCCGCGCGCCTGCAGAAGGAACTGGCCAAGGTGACCGAGGAGATCGCGCGCCTGCACAAGAAGCTGGGCAACGACAAGTTCGTCGCCAACGCGCCGGAAGAGGTGGTGGCCGCCGAACGCGAGAAGCTGGCCGAATATGGCGAATCGCAGGCACGGCTGGCGGTGGCGCTGGAACGCGTGCGCGACGCCGGTTGAAGGCGTCGGCAGGGATCGGTCCGGCCGCCGCGCAGGCGGTTGTCGGCCATGGCCGGGCTCTGACGCTGGGTAAGCTTACGTAAACGGAATAGTTTTAGCCGTATTGTTGCCATAATGTAACAATGGCGGCGAAACGCTGCGAAATCGCGGGTTTTTGCAGCGTTTCTTCGGGTTTTCGGCCTTTTTTCTCTCGGCAAAACCACAAAACAGGTGCTTTTGCCGGTATCCCTTTTAGCCGGCGCATGCGCGCAAGAATATGCGGACCCTCTGTACTTGTACAAAGGGGAAAATCTTATTGCGTTGGCGTAGTGATTTAGCTCTAGCTTTGAGGGCTGATTTTCGGGGAGAGACTTTTCATGAACAATCTGCGTTTGAAGGCGCTTCTGGGGGCAGGGTGCGTTTCATTGGCAGTGGCGGGAACCGCGCAGGCCGGCGGTTTCTCGCGCGGCACCGCCGACACCGACATTCTTTTCGATCCCGGCAATTTCAACATGCGTGCCGGTGTCACCTATGTCACCCCGCATCGGGATTTCGACAAGAACCCGGTGCCCGGCCTCGTCGGCACCAGCTACACCGACAGCTACATCATCCCTTCGGCGGCGATTAAGCTCAACCTTTCGGACAATTTCCGCTGTGCGGGCACGATGGTCGACAACAATGGCGGGGCGGCCACCTATGCGGTGCCGAAGCTGAGCGGCAAGCTGATCGAGGATTTCTCCACCAACGAGAAGGCGCTTACCTGCGGCGTGAAGTTCCAGGCCGGGCCGGGCAATTTCTGGCTGCTCGGCGGCGGCTTCGCGGAGGACTTCAGGTATCACCGCGAGAACGCGCTTCGTCCTCTCCCCGGCCCGAACGGCAGCGTGGCGCTGCCGAACGTCAATCTGGACCTGGAAGGGCAGGAATTCGGCTACCGCATCGGCGCGGCCTACGAGATTCCCGAAATCGCCTTCCGCGCACAGCTCATGTACCGCTCGGGCACCGACTATGGCGCGACCGGCTCCGTGGTGATGCCGACGGCGGCGCTGCTCGGCTCGCAGGCCCAGAGCCTGCAAGCCCAGGCGCAGGCCGCGCTGGCCGCCGGCAACCTGGCCCAGGCCCAGCAGCTCGGCGCCGCTGCCCAGCAGGCGCTGCAGCAGGCGATGGGCGCTGCCGCCGCCGGCCTCAGCCAGGAATTCGATGCGATCGGCATCGGCAATCTTCCGCAGAGCGTCGAGTTCAAGCTGCAGAGCGGCATCGCGCCCGGCTGGCTCGCCTTCGGCGCGATCAAGTGGAGCGACTGGAGCGTCCAGAAGGAGCTTCTGGTCAAGACCTCGAACCCGGCGATCGGCAGCGAGGACATCTACAACTGGCGCGACGGCTGGACCGTCACCGGCGGCGTCGCCCATGCCTTCAACGACAGCGTGTCCGGCCTCGTCAGCCTGACGTGGGATCGCGGCGTGGGCACCGGATGGGATCTGTCCAGCGATGCCTACACGCTCGTCCTCGGCGGTCTGGTCAAGGATCCGATCGGCGGCGAACTGCGCGGCGGCGTCGGCTTCAGCTACCTCGCCTCGGCCAGCGAAACGGCCTATTTCGGCGCGAATGGCGAGGACCAGAACCAGTCCGTCAAGGCCGGTTACGCAGTGGCGCTGAACCTCGGCTACAATATCCGCTGGTAAGTGGCGGAAATGCTTCTGACAAAAGGCCGGGCTTGCCCGGCCTTTTTTGCGGCCGGCGCATTTGTCGACCGTTAGCCGGGTCTCCGGATTGTTGCGTTTCGGCAACATTTGCGTGGCAACGCTGCACCAGCGCCCGCGCAGGCATGGCAACCGCCCCTTTCCCGCCATAAACCCGGAGCACTTCGATAGGGGTCCCGGACGCGCTGGTGGGTGTGCGAGGGGACGGCCGGCCGCTGCCTGCGCGGCAAGGATGAACATGAACGCCAGATCGTTTTCCCTTTCCGGACCATTCCGGCGTGCGACCGAGGTTTCGGAGCGCGCCCCGTCCGGCATCGCCTGCCTGCCGGCTCATGTCGGGCTTGGCGGCGGCAGGGCGATCGGGCGGGACGAAGGCGGCGTGGCGACATGCGCATAGCCGGCCTCACGCGCACCTCGCTGTTGTCGGCGCTGGTCGCCGCGGCTGTGCTTGCCGTGGTCGACAGTGCTGCCGCATTCGACGACAAGGTCTTCGACGACAAGACCGGCGTGAAGCCGCAGTCCAATCCGTGGGCCGTGTTCCAGTTCGGCTTCTCCGCCTACAAGAACGGCCACAAGGACCAGGCGGTCGAAGCCTACAGATACGCGGCAGAGAACGGCCAGATCGGCGCCACCTGGAAGCTGGCCCGCATGTATGCCGAAGGCGACGGCGTGACCCAGGACGACTACGAAGCCTTCAAGTTCTTCTCCGAGATCGCCGATCAGGACGTCGAACCCGGCTCGCCGGAGGAAAGCTACGTTTCCGATGCGCTGGTGGCGCTGGGCAACTACATGATGACGGGCATTCCCGGCACGCCGGTGACGGCCGACGAGGTGCAGGCGCAGGAATACTACATGCGCGCCGCCGCCAACTACCGCAACCCGAACGCCCAGTTCGAGATGGGCCGCATGTTCCTGAAAGGCGAGGGCGGCGTGAAGGCCAGCGTCAAGCAGGCGGCACGCTGGTTCCAGCTCGCCGCGGAAAAGGGCCATGCCGGCGCGCAGGCCACGCTCGGCAACCTCCTGTTCCAGAGCGGCAAGGTGGTACGCGGCCTCGCCATGATGACGGCCGCACTGGAGCGCGCCGCGCCTGCCGACCGCTCCTGGATACGTTCCATGCAGGAGGAGGCATTCGCCGTGGCGCCCGAGGCCGACCGCCGCACGGCGATCTCGCTGGCCGACGACTTCCTCACCAAGGGCGTCGACCAGTAGGCGAATGCCGGCCGGGCGGCGAAAAGGTCCGGTCGCTATGCTGCCGCGAGGTCGAGCTCGACGGCGACCGGCACATGGTCCGACGGTTTTTCCCACACCCGCACGTGCTTTTCGATCGACGCCGACGAAAAGCGGTTGGCCGCCTCGGGCGACAGCAGCAGGTGGTCGATGCGGATGCCGTTGTTCTTCTGCCAGGCGCCGCCCTGATAATCCCAGAAGGTGAAGGTGTCGGGCGCGTCGGTCACAGCGCGGATCGCCTCGGTGAAGCCGAGATATTCGAGACGGCGGAACGCCTGCCGGGTCTGCGGCTGGAACAGCGCGTCGTTCACCCAGTTCTCCGGGAACTTGGCGTCGACCGGCTCGGGGATGACGTTGTAGTCGCCCGCCAGGATCAGCGCCTCCTCCAGCGCGAGCCGTTGCGCCGCCCAGGCTTCCAGCCGCGCCATCCACGACAGCTTGTAGGAAAACTTGACCGGATCGTCGATCGGGTTGCCGTTGGGCAGGTAGAGGGAGGCGACGCGCAAGCTTCCCTTGTCGGTCGAGAAGACGCCTTCGATGAAACGCGCCTGTTCGTCGGCGTCGTCACCCGGAAGGCCGCGATTGACCTCGTCGAAGCGCAGTTTCGACAGGATGGCGACACCGTTGAAGCCCTTCTGGCCATGGGTCTCGACGTGATAGCCCAGCGCCTCCACCTCGGCGCGCGGGAACTGCTCGTCTACGGTCTTGATTTCCTGCAGGCATACGATGTCGGGCTTGCTCTCGCCCAGCCAGTGCGTGAGGTTGCCGATGCGGGCGCGCACGCCGTTGATGTTCCACGTCACGATTTTCATGAAAATCTCGCGAGAATTTCAAAGAGTTCTTGATAGCCGAAACGGCGATTGACGGCGATCCTGCACCATTGCCGCCGGGATTGGAACCCGTCTGCCCGGGGGCGGCACATGGAGGAGGAGCAAATGACGGCAACGACGCATCCCGTCGACGAGGTGCTGCCGGCACCGCGTCTTTTCGTGCTGGGCCTGCAACATGTTCTTGTCATGTATGCGGGCGCCATCGCCGTGCCGCTGATCGTGGGGCGCGCGCTGAAGCTGGAGCCGCAGGACGTGGCGTTCCTGATCTCGGCGGACCTGTTCGTGTGCGGCATCGCCTCGATCCTGCAATCGCTGGGCGCGACCCAATGGTTCGGCGTGAAGCTGCCGGTGATGATGGGCGTCACCTTCGCCGCCGTCGGGCCGATGGTGTCGATGGCGAGCGCCAATCCGGGCGTGGAGGGCGCCCGCATGATCTTCGGCGCCATCATCGGCGCCGGCATCGTCACGGTGCTGATCGCGCCTTTCGTCAGCCGCCTGCTGCGTTTCTTCCCGCCGGTGGTCACCGGCACGATCATTCTCGTCATCGGCGTGTCGCTGATGAAGATCGGCATCGAATGGATATTCGGCCTGCCCGTGGGGCTGACCGCGCCCCGCATCGTCGACCCCGAGCAGGCCGCATGGCTGAAGGCGGTAACGGAGGCGTCGGCCGAGCTCGGCTCCACGCTGCCGCCCGTGCCGGCGGGCGTGGCCCTGACGCCGAGCCTGCCCAACCCGGCCTATGCGCCGGTGTCGAGCATCGCGCTCTCGCTGGTGGTTCTGGCCGTGGTGATCGGCGTCGCGCGCTTCGGTAAGGGCTTCGTCTCCAACATCGCCGTGCTGATCGGCATCGTTGTGGGCGGCTGCATCGCCGCCGCGCTCGGCCTCATGCACTTCGACAAGGTGGTGAACGCCGCCTGGGTGGCGCCGATCATGCCGTTCCATTTCGGCATGCCGATCTTCGATCCGGTGCTGATCCTGACCATGGTGCTGGTGATGATCGTGGTGATGATCGAATCGACCGGCATGTTCCTGGCGCTGTGCGACATGACCGGCAAGACGCTGTCGCAGCCGGCGCTGTCGTCGGGCCTGCGCATGGACGGCCTCGGCACCATCCTGGGCGGCGTCTTCAACACGTTTCCCTACACCAGCTTCTCGCAGAATGTCGGGCTGGTCGGCGTCACCGGGGTGCGCAGCCGCTTCGTGTGCGTGGCCGGCGGCGCGATCCTGGTGGTGCTGGGCCTGATTCCCAAGATGGGCGCGCTGGTGGAGGCCTTGCCCACGGTGGTGCTGGGCGGGGCAGGCATCGTCATGTTCGGCATGGTGGCGGCCACCGGCATCCGCATCCTGAGCGCCGTGGACTTCAAGGCCAACCGCAACAACCTGTTCATCGTGGCCATCGC
>ERZ778021.2431-NODE-2431-length-16585-cov-5.052269_pt1 | contig 16585 bp, 15 predicted proteins | sample MGYA00375751_ERZ778021 | MGnify/ENA primary metagenome ERZ778021 (study PRJEB29350, sample SAMN05389814) | bioreactor metagenome | isolation source: Thiocyanate stock bioreactor | place: South Africa: University of Cape Town | collected 2013-08-29 ... | reverse complement strand
CCGTTCGCTGCTTGTTCGCCATACCCGTACAAGCAGCGAACGGAGCGAGGGGACCCGTGACGGGCGTGACGTATTCCCTTAAGAGACGTCACGTTCCGGGCGCCTTCGTCACGGACCTCCCCCGGGACCCGCACGGGACCCGCATCCCCGCCTCCCCCGCGGAGCCTTGGCCGGCCCTTCCCCCGGCACCAGTCTCCCCGCGCCGGTGAGGGACTATCGGAAGCGGAACCGTAAAAGCCGCTGATCGTGGGACGGCGCGCTCGGGGGAGTAGCTTTGGATCGATGCAAGATGTCCGTGTCGTCCGCCTTAAACCGTTCCCCGATCTCGATGACGAGGTCGTCTTCCCTCGACTGTCGGAGAAAAAGCTCCACTGGCTGGGGAAGAAGTGCGCCGAGAAGCGCACGTTTGCCGAGGGAGAGGTGCTTTATGAGCACGGCGTGCGGGATGCGCCGTTCTTCGTCCTGCTGAGCGGGCGGGTCGAGTTCGTCGACCGCAAGCCGGGCAAGGACGTCCACGTGGCCGCCGCCGACGCGGGCACCTATATCGGCGACATCGCCACCTTCACCGGCGAGCCGACGATCAGCGCCGCGGTCGCGGTCGAGGAGACCGAGGCGCTGGTCTTCCCCCGCGCGAAGCTGCGCAAAATGGTCGCCGACTGGCCCGAGTTCGGCGAAACCGTCTTCCGCACGATGATGGCGCGGCGGGCCTGGCACGAAGAGCACGGCTACGGGGTGATGCGGCTGATCGCCCCGCAGGCATCGCGGCGGGCCTTCGAAGTACGTGACCTGCTCGAGCGCAACCTGCTCCCGGTCCGCTGGTACGACGTCGACAACGATCCCGAGAGCGACGAGATGCTGCGCTGGCTCGAGATCCCGCGCGAGGAAACGCCGGTGCTGGTGCACGCGCGCCAGGTGCTGCGCAACCCCTCCCCCGCCCAGGTCGCGCGCGGACTCGGGCTGCGCGCAGACGTCGACGGCGAGCGCTTCGACCTGGTCGTGCTCGGCGCCGGGCCGGCCGGCCTCGCCGCCGCGGTCTACGGCGGCTCCGAGGGCCTGCGGACGCTGGTGGTCGAGTCCTGGGCGCCGGGCGGCCAGGCCGGGACCAGCACGCGGATCGAGAACTACCTCGGCTTCCCGACCGGGATCGGCGGCCGTGAGCTGACCACCAAGGCGACCCTGCAGGCGCGCCGCTTCGACGCCGTGCTGTCCAGCTTCCACCGCGCCGTGGAACTCGCCGACGGGCCGGAAGGCCTGGTGCGGATCGACCTCGACGACGGCCAGCACGTGCTCGCCCGCTCGCTGGTGATGGCGACCGGGGCGCGCTGGCGCGAGCTGAAAGCGGACGGGATCGAACGCTTCCGCGGCGCCGGCGTCTACCACGCGGCGATGTCCACCGACACCGAGCGGGCACGCGACAAAGACGTGATCGTGATCGGCGGCGGCAACTCGGCCGGGCAGGCGGCGGTGAGCCTGTCGCGGAAGGCGCGCAGCGTGCGGGTGATCGTGCGCGGAAATGCGCTGAAGGCGACGATGTCGCGCTACCTCGTCGACCGGGTCGAACGCTCGCCGCGGATCGAGGTGATGACCGAAACCGAGGTCGTCGCCCTGCACGGCAGCGCGGTGGTCGAGTCGGTCACCCTCCAGTCCGCCGACGGGGGGCGCGAAGACGTCGACACCAGCGCGGTCTACGTGATGATCGGCGCCGATCCCTGCACCGAGGTCTCCGACGGCATGCTGGCCACCGACGACGCCGGGTTCCTGCTCTGCGGCGACGGCGCCCACGGCTGCGAGGGCCACATCGCCTGGCCGCTCGCCGACCGCGAGCCGGCCCTGCTGGAGACGGTCCGCCCCGGCGTCTTCGCGGCGGGCGACGTCCGCGCGGGCGCCTCGAACCGGGTCGCGGGCGGGGTCGGCGACGGCGCCCTCGTCGTCCGCTTCGCCCACGAGCTCCTCAGCGACGAGACCCCCGCCGGCGTCGGCGCCCCGAGCTAGGCGCGCTCGAGGACGACGATCGGGATCACCCGGTCGGTCTTCTGCTGGTAGGCGTCGTAGTCGGGCCAGGCGCCGACCATCTTCTCCCACATCCGCGGCTTCTCCTCGTCATTGGCGATGCGCGGACGGGCCTTGAAGCGGTCCCCTTTGACCTGGACTTCGACCGCGTCCGGATCGGCCTCCAGGTTCACGAACCAGGCGGGCGGCGCCGGCGCCCCACCCTTCGAGGCGACGATCAGATAGTCATCGCCGTCGGGCTCGAAGATCAGCGCGTTGGCCCGCTCCTGGCCGGACTTCCGCCCCTTCGTGAACAGCACCAGGATCTTCGTCCCGTTACGCCACTCATAGCCCTCGTCGCCGTCGGTCTCGATGTAGCGACGGACGTGCTCGTCGCCGAAAAGCTCCGTTGAGGTAGTCATCGGACAAGGCTACCCGCCGTGCGGCGGCGCCTCGAGGATGCGGCCCTACTCGCCTTCGGGGTTCTCGATCAGCTTGCGCGGCGGGGCGGCAGGGCGGAGTTTGGAGGCGCCGTCGGGGCGGAGGCCGTCGAGGACGATGCCGAGGTAGCGCTTCCAGAGGTCGTCGCGGAGGCCCGGGAAGGGAACCTCGCTGACCGAGGCGACGGCGCCCATCAGGAACATCAGGTCCTGGCCCGCGATGTCGTCGCGGAGCACGCCGGCGCGCTGGGCGCGTTTGACCAACTGGGCGGTGAGGTCGAGGACACGCCCGCGCTCCCCGACCAGCGCCGGCGAGGCCATGCACTGCTCCTTGTTGGCGTCGGAGATGCCGTGGTCCCGGGAGGCGCGCTCGGCCATCTCGAAGAGGAAGCGTTCGACCCCGCGCCAGGGGTCCTCCTCCTCGAGGCAGGAGGTCGCAACCGCGGCGGCTTCCTCGAGCATCATCTGGACGATCGCCCTGATCAGGTCGTCCTTGGTCGGGAAGCGGCGGAAGAGGGGCGCCTCGCCGACCCCGGCGCGGGCGGCGATCTCCGCGGTCGAGGCCTCGTAGCCGCGCTCGGCGAAGAGCTCGATCGCGGCCTCGATGATCCGCTCGCGATTGCGCGCCGCGTCGGCCCGCAGTGCAGTTGCGCTCCCCGCCATCGTGGGAAGCGTAACCGCCCCGGCAGGAGAACCGGAGGCGACCATCAGTGCCGCCCCCGGTGAGACGCGCCGGCCACGGCCCTAGACGGCGACCGCGGCGACGGTGTCGCCGGACTCGATCCGGGCGACGTCGCGCCGGCGCAGCAGCAGGGCCGCCAGCACCGTCCCGGCCGCGACCAGGGCGGCAGCGACGATGAACGCCGTCTGGAATCCCGACACCAGCGCTTCCTGCTGGTCGAGGAAGCTCGGCTTGCCGACGATCCCGCCGAGGAAGTCCGACGTCTTGCTGTTGGCGATGCTGGAGAGGACGGCGAGCCCGAGGGCGCCGCCGATCTGCTGCGAGGTGTTGAAGATCCCCGAGGCGAGGCCGGCGTCGGCGGCGTCGACGTTGGTGGTCGCGACCAGGGTCAGGGAGACGAAGGTCACCCCCATCCCGATCGACATCGGGAAGAGCCCGCCGACGATGCCCAGGTAGCTGCCGTCGACCTTGGTCGTGGCGGCGAGCACCGCGAGCCCGGCGGCGGCGACCAGCATCCCGGTGAGGAGCACCGGGCGCAGGCCGAGCCGCGGGATCAGTTTCTCCGCCACCGTGGCGCCGATGCCGATCCCGAAGGTGACCGGGAGGAAGGCCAGGCCGGTGGTCAGCGGCGAGTAGCCGAGGATGTTCTGCAGGTAGAGCGAGGCGAAGTAGAACATCGAGAAGAGGCCGCCGGCGACTAGAAGGAAGACGCCGTTGCCGGTCGCCAGCGAGCGCAGCCGGAAGAGCTCCAGCCGCACCAGCGGCGCGGGCGAGCGGCGCTCGATCGCGACGAAGGCGCCCAGCAGAGCGACGCCGAGAGCGGCGAGGCCGAGGGTTTTCGGCGATCCCCATCCCCAGCTCGAGGCCTCGACGATCGCGTAGACGAGGGCGACGAGGCCGCCGGTGACCGTGGCCGCACCGGCCAGGTCGAAGTGGCGCATCGCCCCCTCCTGGACCGAGTTCGGGACCAGCCGCAGGGCGGCGAAGACGATCCCGATGCCGACCGGCACGTTGACGAAGAAGATCCACTCCCAGGAGAGGGATTCGACGAGGAAGCCGCCGAGCAGAAGACCGACGGCGCCACCGCCCGCCGCGACACCGGCCCAGACCGAGAGGGCTTTGGTCCGCTGGGCGCCCTCCTCGAAGGAGGTGGTGATGACCGAGAGGGCGGCCGGGCTGAGCATCGCGCCGCCGAGGCCCTGGATCGCGCGTCCGGCGATCAGCATCGGCTCCGAGGTGGCGAGCCCGTTGGCCAGCGAGGCGAGGGAGAAGAGGGCGACGCCGGCGATGAACAGCGAGCGTCTGCCGAGCAGGTCGGCGGCGCGTCCGCCGAGCAGCAGGAAGCCGCCGAAGAACAGCGTGTAGGCATTGACCACCCAGGCCAGCGAGGTGTCCGAGAAACCGAGGTCGGTCTGGATGGCAGGCAACGCGACGTTCACGATCGTCGCGTCGAGCACGACCATGAACTGGCCGAAGCAGACGACGACCAGCGCGAGCCAAGGATTGAAGTGGGGGTGATCGCTCCGGTTCATGGCGGGCACCGTAGCACGAAACGAAGTGGCCGCTCCGTTAAACCGGAGTTTCGACTCCGGAGACTCGTCACATAGGCGTCACACAAGCGCGGCGCCGTGCCCGGGAGACCCCCTGGACGGGTGGTCTAGGGCTCCGACCGGTTAGATAAGGATTCATGCCTATGAGCGAGTCAGACCATCCCGTGCCCCCGTCCCTCAGCCGCCGCGGCCTGATCGGCGGCGCCCTTGCGGCGGGTGCCGCCGGAGCGCTGGTCGGCGTGCCCGGCGCGGCCACGGCCGCCGGCGTGGCCGCCAAGGCGAAACCGGAGAAACGCCCGGCGACCGTCTTCTTCAAGGACGAAGCGCTGAACTTCCAGATGCTCTTCGCGCTCGCCGGGGCGGCATACGGCGCGGGCGAGGTGGGCGAAGTGCTCGCGACCTTCGACCGCATCCACGCGAAAGGGGACACCTTCCGCGCGACCTACGACGAGTTCCTGCGGCTCGGCCGCCAGGTCCGCACCCGCGCCGACAAGGAGCACGCGGCGGGGCGCGCGGTCAGCGCCCGCGCCGGCTACCTGCGGGCGGCGATGTACCTGGACCAGGCGCTCTTCTTCGTCCTCGCCTCGAAGACCCCGACCCGCCGGCAGGAGGGCATCGTCTACAGCGAGATGGAGGCCGCCTTCGCCAAGGCCGCGGCGCTCTTCCAGCCGCGCTTCGAGTCGGTCCGGATCCCCTGGGAAGGCGGCACGATCCCCGGCTGGTTCCTCGGCCCGGGCGGCAAGGGCGCGCGCCCGACCGTGATCCTCAACAACGGCTCCGACGCGCAGAACATCGACATGTTCGTGTACGGAGGCGCGGCGGCACTGGAGCGCGGCTGGAATGCGCTGATCATCGAAGGCCCCGGCCAGGGCGGCAACCTCTTCCTCCGCAGCCAGGTCTTCATCCCCGAGTGGGAGAAGGTGATCACGCCGGTGGTCGACTTCCTCCGCGCCCGGCCGGGGGTCGACAAGCGGCGGATTTCCCTGATCGGCCAGAGCTTCGGCGGCCTGTTGGTGGCGCGCGCCGCCGTCCACGAGCGGCGGCTCGCCGGCCTCGTCACCGACACCGGGGTCACCAATGCCTTCGTCAGCTGGGAACAGGGCCTCCCGCCGTCCTTGCTGCAGCTCCTGCGCGCGGGAAAGGCCGACGAGTTCGATCACATCTGGAACGAAATCCCCAAGGAATTGAACGAAGCCGACCGCTTCAGCGTCGCCAAGCGCTCCGAGATCTACGGCAACGGCGGCGGCTACGAACGAATGTCGAACGCCCGGCACTTCGTCCTCAGCCGGGCCGAAGCGAACCGGATCACGCTGCCGATGGCGATCACCGCCCCCGAACTCGAAGCGTCGTTCCCCGGCCAGCAGCAGAAGCTCCACCGCTGGATCGGCCCCTCGAGCACGCTCCTCCCGTTCACCGTCGCCGAGGGCGGCGAGTACCACTGTGAGCCGATGGCCCCGCAGCTGCGCAATGAACGCGTCTTCGACTGGCTCGAAACGCACACCTGAGCGCGCCGCGCGAGGGCGACGCGCCCAACTCGCTCAGAGCTTGAACGACTTCGGGTCGAAGTAGTAGAGGTCGCCGAGTTCGCCGGCGTCGATGTAGATGTTGAAGGTGCCGCGCTGGGAGCCGAGGTTGAAGACCGCGGTCCCGGCCTTGCTCGCCTTGCGCGCGGTTCCGCCGGAGACGAAGTAGCCCTCTTCTTCGGTGATCCCGATCTTGAACGGTGTCGCCGCGCCGGTCACGGTCACCTTCACCTTGCCGCCGCCGAGCTTCTTCGCGGTCGCCGTGACGTAGCGCTGGATGTTCACTTCCTGGGAGACCGGCGAGAGTTCGGCGTCCGAGTCGCCGATCGCTTCGATGAAGACCGTCTCCTCCGTCGTCGTCGTCACATTCGGGACCTTGAACTTGCCGTTCGCCGCCGACTTGATTTCGATCGTCTTTTCCGGGGTGATCGCGAAGCTTCCTTCGCCCTGCGGGATCCATTTGCTGAAGGTCACGTTCAGGGTCGCCGCGACCGGCTTGTTCTTGTCGTTGCGCAGCACCCCTTCGATGTTGCGCTTCTGGCCCGCGGCGACCGTGCACTCAGCGGTCGAGTATTCCTGCGCCTTGCTCTGCGGCCCCTTGCCGCTGCACTTCAGCGTCAAGGTCGCGGCCTGGGCGCTCGCGGCGAAGGCGAGCAGCGCCACGGCGACGAGGGACACGATCACGGGCTTGCGGGAAGTCTTCATGGCGCGGCAGGATACGCGGCGGGGCGTTCGGCGACGGTCCGCAATGGGTACTTCTCCCCCATGGGAGTGCTCGAGCGACTGCTGGTCCCGCTGGTCCTGACCGCCGTCGCCGCCTACTTCTCCCCCGGCCTGGCCGCTTTCTGCGGCGCGGCGCTGCTGGTGATCTGGGGCCTGGTCGAGCTGGTCGGCTACTGCGGATCGCGCTTCTACGGCGAGCACCATCGCTGAGGCGGCGCGTCGCCGTCCCGGCGCGAGCGCGTCGTGGCCTCGACCGGGTCCGTCCGCGAGAATCGGCGCGTGCCCGTCCCCGCCCCCAGGCCCGAGATCGAGCTGAGCGCCGCGCAGGCGCGCCGCGCCGCCCTCGCCGCCCAGGGGCTGACCGTGGCGCGGCCACGCGGGCGGGTCGACGTGCGCCACATCCGCCGCGCCCTCGACGCGCTCGGGATCGTCCAGCTCGACTCGGTCAACATCTTCAGCCGCTCCCACTACATGCCGCTGTTCTCGCGGCTCGGGCCCTACCCGCGGGAGACGCTCGACCAGCTGACCGTGCATCAGGACGGGATCGACGGCAAGGCGAAGGCCGACCGGCGGGAGCTCTTCGAGTACTGGGGCCACGAGGCCTCGCTGATCCCGGTCGATATGCAGCCGCTGCTGCGCTGGCGGATGGCGCGCGCCGACAGCCTCGCCTGGGCGGGCGTGGCGCGAATCGGGCGCGAGGAGCGGGCGCTGGTGAAGCGGGTGCTGAAGCAGGTCCGCGAGCAGGGGCCGATCCGCGCCGGCGAGGTCGGCAGCCCGAAGCGGGTGCGCCAGGCGGGCGAGATGTGGAACTGGAACGACGGCAAGAAAGCGCTCGAGTACCTCTTCTTCGCGGGCGAGGTGGCGGCCGAGCGGCGGGTGAACTTCGAGCGCCTCTACGACCTCCCCGAGCGCGTCCTCCCGGCGTCGATCCTGGAGATGCCGACGCCGAGCGAGGGCGAGGCGCAGCGGGCGCTGCTGCTCTTCGCCGCGCGCCGGCTCGGGGTGGCGACCGAGCCCGACCTCGGCGATTACTTCCGCCTCCCCCGCGCCGACTCGAAGGCGCGGCTGGCCGAGCTGGTCGAGGCCGGGGCGCTGGTCCCGGCGAGCGTGAAGGGCTGGGACGTCCCCGCCTACGCCCCGCCCGACCTCCGCGTGCCGCGGCGGATCCAGGCGCGCGCCCTGCTCACGCCGTTCGACTCGATGGTCTGGGCGCGCGAGCGCACCGAACGCCTCTTCGGCTTCCGCTACCGGATCGAGATCTACGTCCCGGCGGCGAAGCGGGTGCACGGCTACTACGTCCTCCCCTTCCTGCTCGGCGACCGGCTGGCGGCGCGGGTGGACCTGAAAAGCGACCGCCAGGCGGGCGTGCTGCGGGTGGTCGGGGCGTTCGCCGAGCCGGGGATCGAGGGGGGCGTCGTCGCACGGGAGCTGGCCGACGAACTACGGTTGGTCTCCGAATGGCTGGGACTGGGCGGAGTCGAGGTGGCGCGCAAAGGCGATCTGGCGCCGGCGCTGGGAAAGGCGGTGGCTGATGCCACAGGATGACTACACCTTCGGTGACACCGACCTGGCCGAACGCCGGCTGGAGCTCCTCGGCACCACCTTCCAGGACACGACCCGGGACTTCCTCCGCGCGGCGGCCCCGGCCGACCCGGCGTTGGCGGTCGACCTCGGCTGCGGCCCCGGCCACACGACGACGCTGCTGCGCGACACCCTGCACCCGAAGCTGACCCTGGCGATCGACTTCTCCTCCGTCTACGTCGCGGCGACCGCGGCGCGGGTCGATCGGGATCCGGCGGTCGATGTGATCGAAGCCGACGTGCTCGAGCTGCCCGAGCGGGTTGCCGACGCCGAGGTGATCTTCGTGCGGATGCTGCTCACCCACCTGCGCGACCCGCTCGCCGCGGTCGACCTGTGGCTGGAGCGGCTGGCGCCCGGCGGCGTGCTGCTGCTGGAGGAGGTCGAGTCGATCGAGACCGAGGAGCCGGCGCTGCTGCGCTACCTGGCGCTGCAGCGGGAGATGCTGGCGGCGAACGAGAACCGCCTCGAGATCGGCCCGCAGCTCGACGCCGAACTGTCCCCCCACCCGGCGCTCCGTAGCAGCGGCGTCGAGTGGTTCCAGCCCGGCGCCGGCGTCGCCGCGCGCATGTTCGGGATGAACTTCGGCACCTGGCGCGACCGCCGCGAAGTGGTCGAAGGCCACGAGACCTCGGAGCTCGACGCGATCGCCAAAGGCCTCGGCCGCGTCGCCACCGCCCCCGAGGACTCCGCCCCGATCACCTGGGGCATGCGCCAGATCGTCCTCGCCCGCTAGCCCGGGCACTCCACCGCGCCCCCGCGGTTGGTGGGCCGAAAAGCGCTGATATAGAGCGCTTTTCGGCCCACCAACCTGGCTGCCTGGGAGGATGCGCGGCGGAATGCGCGTGCTTGTGTGTCCGGACTCGTTCAAGGGGACCCTTTCGGCGGTCGAGGTGGCGACGGCGCTCGGGGCCGGGATCGAGGAAGCGGGCGGCGTGGCGGATCTCTGCCCGGCGGCGGACGGCGGCGAGGGGACGGCGGAGACGGTCCGGGCCGCGATCGGCGGCGAGGTGCGGACGGCCGCCGTCCACGATCCGCTCGGGCGACCGATCGAGGCGAGCTTCGTCCTGGTCGAGGACGGCGCGACCGCGGTGATCGACACCGCCGCCGCCTCGGGGTTGCCGCTGATCGCGCCGGCCGAACGGGATGTCGAGACCGCCGAGGCGGCGAGCACCTGCGGGACCGGAGAGCTGATCGCGGCCGCGATCGACGCCGGCGCGCGGCGGGTGCTGCTGGCGGCGGGCGGGAGTGCGACCACGGACGGCGGCGTGGGGGCGATCGAGGCGTTGCGGGAGCGCGGCATCTCCGCCGCAACCATCACTGATGGCGGTTGGGGTTGCGCCGGAGATGCCGCCCTTGTGGTGCTTTGCGATGTGACGACGCGATTCGAGGACGCGGCGGCGGTCTTCGGACCGCAGAAGGGAGCCGACGGCGCGGCGGTCAAGAGGCTGACCGAGCGCCTCGGGCGGATTGCGGAGGAACTGCCGCGAGATCCGCGGGGGATGCCGATGACCGGGTGCGCCGGGGGACTTTCGGGGGGACTTTGGGCAGCTTTCGGGGCTGAGTTGCGGCCGGGGGCGGAGTTCGTGCTCGATCTGCTCGGATTCGGCGACCGGCTGAGGGCCGCTGACCTGGCGGTGACCGGGGAGGGTCGGATCGACTCGCAGAGCTTGGAAGGAAAGATCGTCGGGCAGATCGCCGCCGCCTGCGTGGCCGCGGGCCGCCCGCTCCACGTCGTGGTCGGCCAAGACGGCCTCGGGCGCGAAGCCGCCGCGAGCGCCGGGATCGCCTCGGTCGCCGAGGCCGGCACCGTCGAGGCCCTCCGCGCCGCCGGCCGCCGCCTCGCCACCCCCCGCTGAGCCTCCCCGAGCGGCGCGTTCGCACTTTCCCGTACATAGGCCGGGAAAGTGCGAACGCATAGGCCGGGAAAGGGCGAACGCGGCTTGGCCCCGCCCCGCTGCGGGTCCCATACCCAGAATTCAGGTAGCAGACAATCGTCGATCCGGCCATCCGACGCGCAGCCAAAATCCTACGGTCCCACCACGTTGCGCACGACTGGGGCAGCGACCACAATTCCGCGCCCGTGGAACGTCCGCCTCGCAAGCTCGTCCGGATCGGCCGCTCGCTGTGCGCCGTCGCGCTGATCTCCTGCGCCGCGATCATCGGCGTCTTCTCAGCGACCGCACTCGCCGCGGCGCCGCTCTCGATCCGGATCGAAGGCAACCACTTCGTCAACGGCGACGGGCAGGCGATCCGGCTGCTGGGCGTCGACCGGACCAGCTCCGAGTACGCCTGCGTGGACGGCTTCGGCTACGACGACGGCCACTTCGACGACGCCGACGCGGCGGCGATCGCCAGCTGGGATGCGAACGCCGTGCGGGTCCCCCTGAACGAGGACTGCTGGCTCGGCTTGAACGGCCAGCCGAACAGCAACCAGGGCGCCGAACCGCCGCTGACGATGGCCGGCTACCGACTGGAGATCGAGAACTACGTCGCCGCCCTGAACGCACACGGCATCTACGCGATCCTCGACCTCCACTGGACCGCGCCCGGCGCCCAGATCGCGTTGGAGCAGCAGCCGATGGCGGACTCTCACGCGATCCCCTTCTGGGAATCGGTGGCGGCGACCTTCAAGAGCAACCCGGCGGTGGTCTTCGACCTCTTCAACGAGCCCTTCTCACCGAACGACCCGCGCTCCGGCAACGACCCCGACCCGCTGCACGCGGTCACCTGGGGCTGCTGGCAGAACGGCGGTTGCACCACCGACGCCTTCAACGAAGAAGGCGTCGAAAACGGGACCGTCTACAACGTCGTCGGCATGCAGCAGATGATCAATGCGGTCCGCTCGACCGGCGCCACCCAACCGGTGATGCTCGGCGGCCTGAACTTCGCCAACGACCTCGGCGATTGGCTCTCCCACGTGCCGACCGACCCGCTCCATCAAATCGCGGCCTCCTTCCATAACTACCAGGGCGAAGACAAATGCGACACCGTCAGCTGCTGGAACGCCCAGATCGCACCGGTCGCCGCCTCCGTCCCCGTGGTCACCGGCGAGTTCGCCGAAGACGTCTGCACGCCGAGCAACTTCGACAACGAATACATGGGCTGGGCCGATGGACACGGGGTCGGCTACCTGGGCTGGGCCTGGATCTTCCTCAGCCAGTCGGAGAAGGAAGAAGAAGGCTGTGAAGCCTTCACCATGATCGACAGCTACGACGGCACGCCGGCCTCACCGAACGGGGTTGCCGTCCACAACCACCTGCTGGCGCTGGCCGGATCGACGGGTGGCCAAGCAGCCACGGGATCGGGGACCGCCACCGCCGGCGCGGGCGCGGCGCCGGGGAAGATCAAGCTGCTGCGCTTCCGCCCCACGGTCAAGCCGGGCGGCGAGGTCATCCTCCAGCTCGAGGCGGCCCAGTCCTGCCAGGCGGCGATCGCCGGGCAGACGAAGAAGCCCTACAAGCTCGGCGGGCACAAGGCGCACAAGGTCAAGCTCGGCGCCGCCAAGCTCGCGCTGAGCGCCGGCAAGCCGGCGACGGTGACCCTGAAGCTTCCGGCGAAGGCGCGCGGGCTGCTGAAGGCGAAGGGCACCTTGGGCGCCGTCTTCACGGTCACCCTCAGCGGCGGCGGCAACGCGACCACGGTCGCGCCGCAGACCGTCACGCTGAAGGAACCGAAGCCGAAGAAGCACTAGTCCTCGACCGGCTCGAGGTCTTCATCCTCGCCTCGCTTGCGCCTGCTGGTACTCGTGAGTACCATGCCTCGCATGAGCGAGCCCTACCGCCTCCCCGACGGCCCGAAGACCCCCGAACTCCTCAACGGCCTGGCCTTCCTCGTCGCCCGCAACCGGATCATCAAGAAATGGCAGCGCCGTTATGGCGACGCCTTCTCGATGAAGATGCCCGGCTTCGGCCAGATGGTGATCGTCACCACGCCCGAGCTGGTCAAACAGGTCTACACGGCGAAACCCGACGTGCTGCACGGCGGCAAGAACCCGCTCGGCGAAATCCTCGGGCCCGGCTCGCTCTTCTCGATGGACGAAGAGCAGCACCTGAAGGAGCGGCGCATGCTGCTGCCGCCCTTCCACGGCGAGCGGATGCGCTCCTACGAAGCGATCATCGAAGAGGAGGCCGAAGCCGCGATGGACGCCTGGCCCGAGGGGGTCGAGTTCGCCGCGATCGAGTCCTTCCAGTCGATCACCTTGCGGATCATCCTGCGCACGGTGTTCGGCGCGGAGGGGCGCGAGCTGGCCGAACTGGAGAGGCTGCTGCCGCCGATGACGACGCTCGGCCAGCGCCTGGTGACGGCGCCGATCCTGCGCCGCGACTGGGGCCGGCGCAGCCCCGGCGGCCGTTGGAAACGGATGCACGCGGCCTACCGGCGGATCGTCGACAAACTGGTCGACGACCACCTCGCCGACCCGGCCCTCGACGAGCGGATCGACATCCTGGAGCTGATGCTGCGGGCGCAGCTCGAGGACGGCGGCGAGGTCGACCGCTCCGACGTCGCCGACGAGCTCCTCACCCTGCTGGTCGCCGGGCACGAGACCACCGCCTCGGCGCTCTCCTGGTGTGTCGAGCGGCTGCGCCGGCACCCGGAGATCCTGCGCCGGCTGGAAGAGGAGGCGCGCGGCGAGGAGAACGCGCTCCGCCTTGCCACCGCCGAGGAGGTGCTGCGGGTGCGGCCGGTGATCAACGCCACCGCCCGCCTGGTGATGAAGCCGTTCCCGATCGGCGAGTGGCTGATGCCGCCCGGCTCGCGCGTGGTCACCGGCATCGCCCCCCTGCATAAGGACGGCCGCTTCCACGAGAACGCGCGCAGCTTCGATCCCGACCGCTACGTCGGCAAGAAGCCGGACACGTACGCCTGGATCCCGTTCGGCGGCGGCATGCGACGGTGCCTCGGCGCCGCCTTCGCCCAGTTCGAGATCGACATCGTGCTGCGCACGCTGCTGCGGAACTTCGAGCTGCAGACGACTACCGCGCCGGGCGAGCGGGAAATGTTCCGTGGCGTCGCCTTCGCTCCCTCGGGGGGCGGTGCGACGGTGGTGCGGCGGCGGGCGCTCGGCGAGCCGGAGGCGGCTCAGTCGGCGGCGGCGCCGGACAGCGCCGACTTGATCACTGCCTTGAACTCATAAGAGGCGCGATCAAGGTCTTCGCCGCGGACCAGCGCCCGCACCAGGGTCTGGTGCAGGCCGCTGACCAGCATGTAGGCGCGCTCGATCGAGATCGGCGCGATCCGCGGGTCGCGGGCCGAGTCGCTCTCCACCACCGAGACGATCAGTTCGGCGTAGCGCTCGAACCCTTCGCGCTGGGCGACCACGGTGCGCTCGCCGACTTTCGGCTCGGCGAAGGTGTTCATCAGGGCGGGGTCGCCGGTGATCAGCGCCAGGTAGGTGTCGATCGCCTGGTCGATCTGAACCTCGAGCGGCTGCTCGCGGTCGATCGACCGGTCGACCTCGGCGAGGAAGGCGTCGGCGAGCGTCACCATCAGCTCGACGAAACACGCTTCCTTGTCCTCGAAATGGTTGTAGAAGGTGCGCCGCGAGGCGTGCGCGTGGCGGACGATGTCGGAGACCTGCGTCTGGGCGAGGCCTTTCTCCCGGATCGAGGCCGCGAGCCCGTCCATCAGCCGCTGGTGCTGTGCCCCTTTCTCGGTCTCGGCATCGATACTCATCTGTCCAACGCTACCCGCCTGGCACTTACGATCCCCGGGATGGGCAAAACCTGGGGAGTGATCGTGGCCGTGTTCATGCTGCTCGGCGCGGGCGCGGCGGGGGCGGCCACGCCGGTCCAGCTGCCGGGCACCGCGGGGTCCGTGGCTTCAAGAAGCTCTGCACCTTCGCGCGCGGCCTCGAAGCGACCAGCGCGGTGACGGTCAGCCCCGACTCGAAGTCCGTCTACGTGACGAGCTTCGAGCCGGGGGCCTGGCGGTCTTCAGCCGCTGAGCGGGCGGCCCGAACACACCGGGGATCAGGCGGCGGCCGGGATGGCGAACGCCTCGGCGGGCGGGGTGAAGTCGCGCCCCTGGTCGGCGGCGACGGCCGGGTCGGTGAGGCGGCCGGCGTGGACGGAGAGGCCGCCGAGGAAGCCGGGGTCGGCGGCCAGCGCGGCGGCGGCGCCCTGGTCGGCGAGGCGCACCGCGTAGGGGAGCGTCGCGTTGGTCAGCGCCCGGGTCGAGGTGATCGGCACCGCGCCGGGCATGTTGGCGACGCAGTAGTGGCTGATCCCGTCGACCTCGTAGACCGGGTCGGCGTGGGTGGTCGGGTGGGAGGTCTCGAAGCAGCCGCCCTGGTCGATCGAGACGTCGACGAGAACCGAGCGCGACTTCATCAGCTTGAGCTGCTCGCGGCTGACCACGTGCGGGGCCTTCGCGCCTTTGACGAGAACCGCGCCGACGACGAGGTCGGCCTCGGCGAGGCGCGCCTCGATCGCGAGCCCGGTCGCGTATTCGGTCTGCACGGTGCCGGCGAAGATGTTGTCGAGTTCCCGCAGGCGGTCGATCGAGCGGTCCAGCACGGTCACGTCGGCGCCGAGGCCGACCGCCATCCGCGCCGCGTTGGCGCCGACGATGCCGCCGCCGATCACCAGCACGTTGCCCGCGGCGACGCCGGGGACGCCGCCGAGCAGGACGCCGGAGCCGCCGACCGGACGGCCGAGCATGAAGGCGCCGGCCTGGGTCGCGAGCCGGCCCGCGACCTCGCTCATCGGCGCCAGCAGCGGCAGCCGGCCGTTGATGTCGGTGATCGTCTCGTAGGCGATGCAGGTGGCGCCGGAGTCGATCAGGCCCTGGGTCAGCTCGGGGTCGGGCGCCAGGTGGAGGTAGGTGAAGAGCGTGTGACGCGCCTCGAGCATCGCCACCTCGGGCGGCTGCGGCTCCTTCACCTTCACGATCATCTCGGCGGCGGCGAAGACGGATGCGGCGTCGGGGAGGATCTCGGCGCCCTGGGCGACGTAGTCCGCGTCGCTGATCGCCGAGCCGGCGCCCGCGCCCGCCTGGATGACGACCTCGTGCCCGTGGTCGGTGAGCTCCCGTACTCCGGCCGGGGTCATCGCCACCCGGTACTCCTGGACCTTCACCTCGCTCGGCACGCCGATCTTCATCTCGCCTACTCCTTTTGCGCGTATCTGCGGGGTTTCCGCATTGGGGGTTTCCCACCAATGTCGGATATGTCTTGGCGATCAGCAAGCTTTCTGCCCTAATCTCCTCGTTTCCACAGTTATGGACGAAATCGACGACAGAATCCTCAGCATCCTCACCACAAACGGAAGGGCCTCCTTCGCCGCGATCGGGGCCGAGGTAGGCCTCAGCCCCCACGGCACCGCCGACCGCATCCGCCGGCTCGAGCGCGACAACGTGATCACCGGCTACTCGGCCCGCATCGATCCGGCCGGCGTCGGCCGCTCCCTCGACGCCTTCATCGACATCCGCCTCCTCCCCACCACCGACCCCGAGGACTTCGAGCGCCGCGTCGCCAAACTCACCTCGGTCCGCGAGCTCGCCTTCCTGACCGGCCGTTTCGATTACCAATTGAGGGTCGCCTGCCGTGATGCCGAGGACCTGAACGACACGGTCCGCGCAATCCGCCAAGGCGGGGCGGCGGGCACCGAGACCCGGATCGTCCTGCGCTCGGCAAGGTTCGAGCGCGCGCCGGTTTAGCGGCTCGGTCCGCCCCCGCGCCTGCGCCGCTACGACCACCGGTGAGTGCCTACACCACCCGGAACTGGCTCATCAGGCCGTGGTCCTCGTGGTCCAGCATGTGGCAGTGGATGACGAATTTGCCGGTGAAGTCGGAGAGGTGGCCGGCGACGACGATCCGTTCCCGCGGGAAGACGTAGAAGGTGTCCTTGAGGCAGTCTTCCCAGGGCGGCGGCGGGCTGCCGTTGCGGGAGAGCAGGTACCACGAGGTGTGGTGCAGGTGCATCAGGTGGGCGACCGAGGTCTTGTTGTGGATCTCCCAGGTGACGGTCTCGCCGCGCTTCACCTTGGTGTCGACGTAGGCCGGGTCGAAGCTCCTGCCGTTGATCTCCCAGACCGTCTTGAAGAGGCCGCCGACGGTGATGTTCCAGGTGTGGTCGGGGCGGTGGCTGACGTGGCGGG
>ERZ778021.2429-NODE-2429-length-16590-cov-6.162625_pt1 | contig 16590 bp, 9 predicted proteins | sample MGYA00375751_ERZ778021 | MGnify/ENA primary metagenome ERZ778021 (study PRJEB29350, sample SAMN05389814) | bioreactor metagenome | isolation source: Thiocyanate stock bioreactor | place: South Africa: University of Cape Town | collected 2013-08-29 ... | reverse complement strand
ACTCCAGCAGAAGAAGCGCGACCTGGCCGACGCCATCCTCAACGCCGACAACCGCATGATCTCCGGCCTCACCCGCGAGGACCTGGAGTTCCTCCTCTCCTGACGACCCCGCCGCGGGGCCCCGACGTGTTGCGAAGCCGCGCGGGCCGGGTTAACCTGGCCGTCCCACGAACCGAACGTGCGAAGCCGCAACACGCAGGGAGCCCCGCCATGTCGTCGCCGCGACGCCCCGCCCCCACGGCCCTCCTCTCCATCCTCGCCCTGACCCTCGCCGCCCCGGCCTTCGCCCAGGAGCCCAAGAAGGAGGAGCCCGCCCCGGCCCCCGCCGCGCCCCCGGCCGACGACCCGGCCAAGCTCAAGGAGCAGATCGCCGCCCTCCAGAAGGAGGTCGCCGGCCTGAAGCTCAAGGTCGCCGGCCTGGAGCTGGAGAAGTTCGGCGCCTCGCTCACGGTCGACAAGGGGAAGGACGGCGCGGAGGTCGCGACGGTCAACATCCTCAAGAAGTGGTCCGGCGACAAGGACGGCTTCGCGCTCCTGAAGACCATCCCCAACCTCCAGGTCGTCTACATCGACAACCCCCAGGTCGGCGACGCCGCCCTCCCCGCCCTGAAGGAGCTGCCCGGCCTCACCGCCCTGACCCTGATGAGCCCCGCCGTCACCGACGCCGGCCTGGAGCAGGTGAAGGAGCTGAAGAACCTGACGATGCTGTTCCTCACCGGCAGCAAGGTGGGCGACAAGGGGCTGGAGCACCTCAAGGCCCTGCCCAACCTCCAGGTCCTCGCCCTCAGCCGCACCGACGTCACCGACGCCGGCCTCGACGTCCTCAAGGACGTGAAGACCCTCAAGTCCGTCTACCTCATCGGCGCCAAGGTCTCCCCCGAGGCCGTCGACAAGTTCAAGGCCGCCGTCCCGGGCGTGGCCGTCTACAAGTGAGCACGACCGACGTCCCCTCCTCGCGCCGGGCGAGGACCGTCGGAGTTCGGAGGGCGTGACGCGGGCGCGAAGCGCGAGCCGACGCCGAGCATCCTTCTCCCTCAAGGGTGCTGCGTCGAAAATATGGGAAGAGGCCGATGACAAGCATCCTTCTCCCCTCGTGGGAGAAGGTGGCCGAAGGCCGGATGAGGGGGCGACCGCCGCCGTATCCCACGGCCGGCGTGGACTCTGACGTCCGCGGCCCCGGTCGCGCCCCCCTCACCCGCCCCTCCGGGGCACCTTCTTCCACGAGGGGAGAAGGGGGAATTCATGCTCGCTTTTCGATGTTTTCGACGGAGCATCTCAAGGGGAGAAGGGTTCGATCGCCGCGGCCGTTCCGAGACCCGGCGACCCTCACCCGCCGCTGCGCGGCCGCCCTCTCCCGGCGGGAGAGGGGACGGAATGGGTGTCCCGCGTCGACGCAAAGCCATCAGGAGCGTATAGGCGGCCCCGAAATCTCGCTCGTCGAAGGGCGATGCCGATCCCGCTCGATGTCCGCCAGGATCCGATCGTCCTCCTCCGTCCAGTGGTCGGCCTGCGCCCCGGCCGCCGAACTGAAGACGCCGGGCCGCCAGCCCGGCGGCGGGCCGGGCGGCGTCTTGTGGGAGCGGACGACGACTTCCACCCGTCGCCCATCCTCCACCCCGACCTCCTCGTCGAACTCGATCGTCCGCCCTCGGACGACGCCTTGTAGCGCCTTGACCATGAGCAGGGCCCTCCCCAGGTTGATCTTACGGGGCGGGGCCCCTGCCCGGGAAGTCGCTTCACGGCCGGACGCAGACCGCGCCGATCTCCGCGGGCCGGCCGTCGATGGTCAGGGCGACGCCCAGCCGGAAGGCCGTCCTCGGGGGGAGGTCGCTCTCGCCGTAGAGGTCGAACGCCTGGCGGCCCGAGAACGCGCCGATCGGCTCGGCGAAGCCGGGGATCGCCGGCCGGCCGTCGCGCTCCACGCCCAGGAACCGGGAACGGCCGTCGGGCCGGGTGCCCCAGCGGTGTTGGTCGTCGTCCACGGCCAGGCTCATCTGGTCGACCGTCGTCCCCGGCGGCAGGTCCAACTCGACGTAGAAATGCATGTCGTTTCGACCGTCGGGCCGCCCGGCGGACCCTCCGCCGGTCCCGACGCGGTCCTGCGCGGCATCGACGAAGCGGAAGTTCGCGATCATCGCCCCGGCCGCCGTGGCCGGCAGCACGACCGGCCGGCCGTCGCGCATCGGGACCAGCCGATCCGCCCCGGCCGCCGCGGGATGGGCCTCCTTCACCGGGGCCTTCGCCGTCGCGACGGCCGCCGGCGCGGGGGCGGGCGTCGCGGGGGAGGCCGCGCGGGCGGCGACCTCCCGCAGCCACGCGATCGCCTTCGGGATGCCGGGGTCCAGCATGCTCTCGTAGTGGTCGCCGCCGGGGATCGTCTCCAGGCGGACGTCCTTGCCGTACGACCTCAGCGACCCGGCGAACGCATGGGTGTCCGCCGCCGGGGCGATCTCATCCCCCTCCGCGTGGAACAGGAAGACCGGGCAGGCGATCCGTCGCTCCCGGCCCTCGTTCATCGGCGAATAGCGATCGACCAGGTCTCCCCAGCCGTTCGCGCCGATCTCCGGCAGCGAGGGGCCGAACCGCTTGATCAGGTTGGTCGCCGGGGCGTAGGCGACGCACCCCTTCAGCCGCGGCTCCTCCTCCGCGAAGATCAGCGCGGCGGTCCCGGCCGAGCTGTGCCCCGCGGCGAAGATCCGATCCGGGTCGACCTGCGGGACCTTCGCCCGCAGGAACTCCATCGCGACGTGCGCGTTGACCAGGCCGGCGCGCGCGGCCAGGAACTTGCGGGCGGCCTCGCGGAACCGCGCGTCGCCGGGGTTGGGCCTGGCGTCGCCCGGGTCGCCGTCCATGTCGTAGGCCAGGACGGCGAACCCCGCGCGGACGTACGGGACGTGCTCCGGCCGCGAATCCTCGCCGATGGAGTTGCCGGTGAGCAGCGTGCTCCCCGCGGCGGTGATCATCACGCACGGCAGCGACCGCGGCGCGTGCTCGCCCTCGGGCAGGTAGAGCCAGAGCTTGCCCCCCCACCCCGGGGCGTCCCCGCCCGGCAACCTCGATTCGTGCAGGACCACCCCCGGCTCGATCGCCCTCCCCGGCCCGACCTCGGGCAAGGGCGGCATGGCGATCGGCCCGGGGGCCGAGGCGGGCGCGTCGGGCGACGGGGAGGGGGCCGATGCCGTCGCCGTCGTCGCGCCCCCCTGGGCCCGGAGGTAACGGCGATAGATCCGGCCCCCCAACCCCAGCACGAACGCGACCGTCAGCACGGCCGAGACCGCCGTCTTCTTCCAGTCGGCTTTTCCCTCCGCCATGATCGGCCCGGGTCGCCGTCGGACCTTCGGCGGGGCTGCCGGCGTCGGCATCGCCCGGGGCGGCGGCGCGACATCCTCCACCACCACCTCGAATTCCGACGACGGTTCGGGTTCCGGCTCCCGCGCGGGCCGGGGCCGAGGCTTGGCCTTCGGGGGGGCCTCGGCCTTGCGAGGGGCGGGGATCGGCCCGGGGAGGACCACGGTCGCGTCGTCCCGGGGGATCCGGACCAGCGGCCCGTCCCCCTTGGGCATCCGGTACTTCTCGCCGCATCCCCCGCAACGGACCTTGCGGCCGGCCACGTCGAACGGCAGTTCGTGGACCTTGCCGCAGCACGGGCAGGTCAGCTTCAACGGCGATCCCGGCCCCGCCGAGGGCGCCACCGACCGCGTCGCCATCATCCCCGGGGCCCGGAACGTCTCGCGACATCGCCCGCAACGCACGCTCCGGCCGGCCACGTCGACCCGGGGTAGGTGGACCTTGCCGCAGTGCGGGCACGTCAAGGTGGCGGGCATGTCGGGCCTCGCTGGACGCCGAGTCGGATTTGATAGATTTCATGAAATCTATCAAATCCAACCGGCCCGTCAACGGGACGGCCGCTTCAGCGCCTTCGCGACGGTCTGCTTGATCCCCTCCCCGCGCATCCCGCGGTCGACGACCTTGCCGTCCGGGCCGATGAGGAACAGGGCCGGGATGGCGCGGACGCCGTAGGCGGCGTTGGGGCCGCTCGCGATCCCCCCTTTGGCCCAGCCGACCGTCCAAGGGAGCTTGCGCTCTTCCTGGAACTTCCGGGGGGCGTCGATCGCGTCGTCGAGGCTCAGGCTGACGACCGCCAGCCGGCCGTCCTTGCCGAATTCGTCGTAAGCGGCGCGGATGTGGGGCATCTCGCCGAGGCAGGGGCCGCACCACGTCGCCCAGAAGTCCAGCAGGACGTACTTGCCGGCGAAGTCCCCCAGCGAGAGCGGTTTGTCGTCCAGCGTCGTCGCCTCGAACGCCGGGGCGACGGCTCCGACCTTGGGCGCGACGTTGAGGAAGATGGCGTCTCCGCCGCTGCCGGAGCCGAGTTGCAGGGTCCCAACGTCCATGGGGCCCGGTCGCGAGGGCTGGACGACGCCCGCCGAGGGATAGAAGTTCTCGCCCTCGATGTTGATACGGTAGGTCTCGCCCACCACCAGCGACGGCAGCGTGAACCGGCCGTCGTCGTCGGTGACGACCGCTGGCGCGAAGGCGTTGTAACTCGGGCCGTCCGGGTCGTCGTTGCAGGGGATGCGGCGTCCCCAGTGGAGCTTCTCCCGCCGTACGGGCTCGCCATTCTCGTCGAGCAGACGCCCGGTCGCCGTCGCCGTAGGGGCCAGCACCAGGCCGAGTTCGGCGTCGTCGGGGCCGATCTCCACCAGCGCTCCCAGGCTCCCGTCGGGGCTCTTGGCGCAGACGAACGTCCGGAGCAGCCGCCGCTCGGTGGCGAACCGGCCGTCGGCGTCGGTCGTCGCCAAGACACGGGCGCCGGCGAAGTCGACCGGCGCGAACTCCACCGAGGCGTCCGCGACCGGCCTGCCGGCCGAGTCGATGACGCGACCGGCGATTGGGCCCCGCTCCGGCCGGGGCATGTGGACGTCGTGGATCAGCTCGGGCTGATCCGCGATCTCGATCTCCACCCACTTCATGGCTCCGGGCTCCAGCAGGCTGTACCGTCCGGGGCCCAGCCGCAAGGCATAGCGTCCCCGATCGTCCACCTTGCCCGAGGTCGACCAGCGGACCCGGTGGCCGAACCGATCCCCCGGCTCGCGCAGGTCGTCCGGGGCGTCCATCCCCTCCTGCTGAATCTGGACGTAAACTCCCGTCGCCGGGCGATCGTCCTGGCCGAGGGTCACCGTGCCTTTCAGCACCGTCCCTTGCGCCAGGTGGAAATCGACCCCTTCAACCGGCCGGCCCCGTCGGACGACCACGTCCATCCGCGCCGCCGCGGCCCAGTCCGGCTCCTCGACCCGCACGGCGTAGGCTTCGTCCGGGGGGACGGCCATCTCGTAGCGGCCGTCCGCGGCCGTGACGGCCGATCCCCGGCCGTTGTCCAACTCGCGGCCGGAGCCGTCGGCCTGGACCTTCACCCCCACGGCGGGCGAGCCATCGGGCAGGACCACCCGGCCCCGGATCGCGACGTTCCGGACCAGCCGGGCGACCACCTCGGACTGGTCCGGCTCCACGACGACCCTGCGGCGCGCGATCGCGCCGCCTTCGGGCCAGAATTGCAGCAGGCCCTTCGAGCTTCTGGGGAGCCAGTCGAACACGGCGACCCCGTCCGGGCCCGCCACCTCGCGTTGGAGCCCGCTCCCGTAATTGACCTCTCCCTGTTTCCCCTCCTTCTTGAGCAGCCAGAGGCTGAACGAGGAGCCCGCGACCGGGGTGCCGTCGTCATCCAGGGCCCGGATCTTCACGGTCCGAGGCTCGCCCAGCGTGAGCGCGACGAACGGGGGCAAGTCGGCGGCCCGGACGCCCTCGCTCCGGCCGGGATACTTGTCGAAGTCGCCGAACTCCGCATAGTCGCAGCCGACGGCCGCCTTCTTCGCCACGATCCATTGGACGCGGTGGTCGGCCGGGATGGCGATCCGGACCTCTCCGGCGGCGCTCGTCGCGCTCGCCAGGGCGGTATAGTCGCCCGCGGCCTCGACCGTCGCGCCCTCGACCGGCTTCCCGGCCGAATCGGCCACGCGGACGAGGACTTCCTTGGCGGGCTTCGCGACGATCCGGGTCGGGGCCGCGGGCGGGGTCAGGTCGAATCCGTAGGTGAAGGTCCCGAGGAGTCGGCCGTCGCCGGAGCGGGCCAGGATCATCTGGAGCCCGACGTTCCGGCCCGGGGACGTCAGGGCGTAGGAGCCGTCCGGCCCGGTCCTGACCCCGACCTCGCGCGGGGTGAAGGGCATCAGTCGCACCTCCGCGCCCGCGAGCGGCCGGTCGGCCTCGTCGACCACGACGCCGCGGAGTCGCAGTTCGCCCGCCTTCGCCCCGGGCTCAGGCCCCTCGGCCTGCGCGGGGACTTCCGGATTCGGGCCGCCATGGGACAGGCCCCAGGCCAATCCGGTGGTGACGACGAGGACCCCCAGCGCCGCGGCGGAGGCGGCGGCGAGGGCCTTGAGCTTGGCGGCGGACAGCATGGCGAGGACTCCTTCGGCGACGGCCACGGCCGCCGAGGCCGTCCCGGGCGGTCCGTGCAGGGATGGTGATGCGAGCATCAGGCGGACGGAGGCGTCGGCGAGCGCGTCGAGGCCGGCGGCCTTCGCCGTCGGCGCGAGCGCGGCGCCCAGGGCGCCCACGGCCAGGCCGCGCCGCGCCAGGCGGTCGCGCAGCAGCGACCTCCCGCGGGCGAGGCGGCTGGAGAGGGTCCCTTCGGCCAGGCCCAGGCGCTCGGCGGCGTCGCGGCGCGAGGCGCCCTCCAGCTCGCAGAGCAGGATCGGCTCGCGATACCGCCCCGGCAGCCGCTCCAGCTCCTCGTCGATCGCCGCGCGGAGGTCGAACAGGTCGGCGTCGGCCCCGGGCGCGGGGAGGTCGGCGAGCGCCCCCCCTTCCCTGGCGCGGATCCGCGCCGCGCGGCGGCGGGCCTCCTTCCCGGCCTTCACCGCCACGCCGTAGAGCCACGGCCGCAGGTCGTCGGGGCGTCGCAACGAGCCGGCCTTGCGGGCCAGGACCAGGAACACGGCCTGGAACGCGTCGTCGGCCCCGGCGCGGTCGCCGTCCAGCATGCGACGGCAGGTCGACAGGACCATCGGCCCGTGCCGGCGCACCAGGGCCGCGAAGGCGTCCTCGCGGTCCAGGCCCTCGCCCGCCGCGAACCGCCCCAGCAGCTCCGCGTCCCCCAGCGCCCCCAGCGGCCCCGTCGCATACAGCGCCTGGATCCGCCGCTGCGTCCGATCCGCCGTCCCCCCGCCCATCGACGACCCTCGCGACCTCGTTCCCATCCCCTCCCCAATCTACCGGCCGCGACCGCCCCGGCGCGTCCGGGAATCTTCGAGATTCCGCGCCGGGGGGGCGGCGCTTTTCATCGCCGGCGCCGGGAGCGATGATGGAGGACGAATTCGTAAGGAGGTCCGCATGAATCGACGCCTGGGCTTGCTGATTGTCGCCACGACCCTCGCCGCCGCCGCGCCCGCCCGCGCGGAGGAGGTCGGCGACTTCTACAACGTCGCCGCCCCGGACGGGGCCGACCCGTTCGTCTACCGCCACGCCGACGGCTGGTATTACGACGCCCACTCGACCGGCGGGGAGGTGTTGCTGCGGCGCTCGCGGACGATCTCCGCCCTGGGGGGTGGCGAGGACCGCGTCGCCTGGCGGCCCCCGCCCGGGACGGCCTACAGCCGCGAGCTGTGGGCCCCGGAGGTCCACTTCCTCCGCGGCAAATGGTACATCTACGTCGCGGCCGACGACGGCGACAACGCCAACCATCGCATGTACGCCCTGGAGAACCCCGCCGCCGACCCCTTCGAAGGCGAGTTCACCCTCAAGGGGAAGGTCGCCGACCGCGACGCCGACCGCTGGGCCATCGACGGCACCGTCCTGACGACGGGCGAAGGCGACGCCGAACGCCTGTACTTCGTCTGGTCGGGCTGGGCGGGCTCCGTGAACGTCGACCAGCGGATCTACATCGCCCCCATGAGCGACCCGGTCACGATCTCCGGGCCCCGCGTGGAGCTGTCGCGGCCGACCTTCGACTGGGAGAAGGCCGCCGGGCCGCCGACGATCAACGAGGGCCCGCAGGCGCTCGCGCGCGACGGCCGGACGTTCCTCGTCTACTCCGCGGCCGGGAGCTGGAGCGACTCCTACTGCCTGGGCCTGCTGGCCCTGGAGCCCGGCGCGGATCCGCTCGACCCCAGGTCCTGGACGAAGTCCCCCCGGCCGGTGTTCGAAAGCGGCGGCGGGGTCGTGGCGCCGGGGCACTGCTCGTTCACGAAGTCGCCCGACGGCTCGCAGGACTGGATCGTCTTCCACGCGGCCAAGCGCGCCGGCTCGGGCTGGTCGCGGTCGGTCCGGGCGCAGCCGTTCGGCTGGGGCCGGGACGGCGCCCCCGACTTCGGCCGGCCGATCCCGCCCGACCGCCCCATCCCCCTCCCCGCCGGCGAGCCGGGACGGCTGCGGCTGGAGGCCGAAGGCGCGCGGCTGGACGGCGGCGCGCGGGCCGTCGCCGACCCGACTTGCTCGGGCGGCTCGAAGGCGGCCCTGGGAGACCCGAAGGCCCGCGCCGGGTTCGACGTGACCGTCGCCGAGGCGGGCGTCTACGTCGCGGCGATCCGCTATCACGCCGACACCGCGAAACGAGGGGGCCCGCGCCTGAACATCCTGGTCGACGATCGCCCGGCCGCGACGGCCCCCCTGCCGGACTCGGGCGGGCGATGGTCGAACGCCTTCGTCCGGCTCGCGCTCAAGCGGGGCCCTAACCGGGTCGCCGTCGCGGCGGAGGGGGGCCGGGCCGGCGTCGACTGCCTCGACGTCGTCCTCGACCCGCTGGCCGGGGTGCCGACGCCCGTCGCGCGGGGCCGGGGACGGCGGTGAACGTCATCGCCCCGCGGGGCCGGTCAGGCCGCGCGACGTCGCCGCGCCGACCACGCGAGCGGGGCCGCGCCCAGGCCGAGCATCAGGATCGCGCCGGGCTCGGGGACGGCGGTGGAGATCGTCACGGTGTCGCCCGTCTGGTCGTATCTCGCGCCCCCGATCGTGTGCGCGTGGATCTCGTAACCGAAGGTCATCGAGAAGTTCGGGCCCAGGTCGGGGAGGAGCGCCGTGTAGACCTGGAAGATCCCCAGGAACAGGGGCGTCGCACCCGGATCGTCCGGGACCGAGGCCGGGCCCGCATCCCCGGGCACGAACTTGAAGGTGACGTCGGTGATGGGCACCGTCGGCGGCGGGTCGCCGGGGACCCAGGGCGTGGGCCAGGGACCCGAGTCGGCAGGGTCGGACATGCGGTGGGAGATGACCCAGCCGGCGCCGGCCAGCTGGCCGACCTCCCCGGCGTAGTCCGGCGCGTACGTGCCCGTCACCAGCGGCGCGCCGAGCAGCCCCTTGAGGATGATGCTGTCGCCCAGATGCAGCGAATACCCCGGCTGGAGGTAGGCCGCGAAGTTGTAGATGTACACGGGGTCCCCCACCGGGGTGATCCCCGGCCTGTTGGGGGGCTGGGTGATGATGACGGCCTTCAGGCCCGCCGCGCGGGCGTCCGAGGCCAGCATCGTCGCCAGCGCCGCCGCCAGCACGGCCGCGGACGGGCGAATCAAGGGCCGGTGCGTTCCATTCATCGATGTCTCCCGGTCGTCGAAGGAAGGGCGATAAACCAGATGAGGCTTGCGACGTCGCCGCCGGGCTCCATCCCCGGCGCGAGGGAGGGTGGAAGGTGCCGGGCGCCTCGGCGCCGGCTCGGCGTCGCGGAATCGTCCGCGACCGGAGGCGTATCGTTCATGGCCCCCGCATTCTAGAAGGCGGCCTGCAATCCTTGCAAGGATGCCCATGCGTCTGCGATGCGAATGATCAACATCGGAGCCGAGGTCGTTCCGCCAGGATGCCATGAAATGAGGTTTGGAATCGATATCGTCAAAAAAAGGCGATCGCCCGCGGAGCCTTGAATCCGAGCTTCGGGCCGTGTGACGTTCCCGATGTCCCGAGTGACATTTTTCAGGAATCCGACGCTCCAGGCAAGAAGTTTTAGGATGATTTTTGGACGATCTCTCGCCCCGCGCGATCTGGGGCGGTCGGCGTCCGTCTCGGCGCGACGCGCGTCGAGGATCGTCGACGCGCCCCGGCCCCGGCTCGGAATCCTCGGGCCGATCGGCCATTCGCGACGTAATGTTCTTTCAGGAAGCTCGACGCCAATAGGCGAGCGGCCGGTCGACGACGACGGCCCGACACCCTCGCCATTTCGGCGCCCTGCGGGCCCGTCTCGGGGCCCGGCGGCGCCTCCACACCGACAGGAACCTGACATGCCTTCCACGACGGGTTGGAAGTCCGCGCTCGCGGCTGCGCTCGCCTGCCTGGGGATCTCCGCGACGGCCACGGCGGGCCCGCTGGGGGTCGCCGGCGGATACGGCGAGTTCGTCTTCGGCGACCTGACGCGGCAAAACACCAGTTCGGGAGGGGCGATCGCCGTCGGCGGCGACGCCACCCTCGCCAACATGAGGATCGGGGGCTCGCCCTCGGCGGGCCTGGTGGTCGGCGGCGACCTGAGCTGGAAGCAGGGGAGCCTGGGGAGCGGCGCCGTGTCCGTGGGCGGCGGTGCCTCCACGAAGAACGTGAGCCTGCCCGGCGGGACCAAGGTCGACGCGGGAGCCCTGCCCATCGACTTCAAGTCGGCCCGATCCTACCTGGAGGAATTCTCCCGGGCCCAGTACGGCCCCGGCGACGCGAAGGCGTCGTACGACGGCTATTACTGGTACAAGTTCGGCTCCGCCGACGCCAAGGGCCTCCAGGTGGTGGAGGTCGACGCCAAGGCGCTGGGCGGCAAGGGGTTGCAGGTCGCCGGCCAGGCCGGGTCGACCGTGATCGTCAACGTGCTGGGGGATGCGGCCTCGTTCAGCAACATGCAGGTGCAGCTCTCCGGCGGGATCGCGGCGTCGAACGTCCTCTGGAACTTCGTCGAGGCCACCTCGCTGAAGCTCTCCAGCGTGGGGTGGGCCGGCACGATCCTGGCGCCCCGGGCCCTCGTGACCTTCGACAACGGCCAGCTCACCGGGGCGATGATCGCCGCCGGCCTGAAGGGGACGGGGACGGTCAACGTCGATTCCGGCGGCAAGTCGGCCCTGTTCGCCGGCGACGCCCGGTCGTTCCAGGCGGTCGCCTCCACCCCGGAGCCGGCCGGGATCGCCATGCTGGGGACGGCCCTGGCCGTCGGCCTGGGCATCGCGGCCGGGCGGCGGAAGTGAGCGGGCCGCGGGCGGAGGCCGCCGCGAGGGGTCGCGGCCGGCCTCCGAAGGCCGCGGCTCAGGGGGCGGGCTTGCCGTTGAAGGTCGCGGGCCTGCCGGCCGTCTCCGGGTTGCGGGCGAACTTCAGGGCCACGCCCTCGGGGGCCGTCGCCTCGATCGCCAGGACGCCCTTCTCGTCGACCTTCCACGAGACCGAGACCTTCCCCCTGGGCGTGACGACCGCCCCGCGGGCCCACGAGAGGCCGGACGGCCTCGGGTTGATCTCGAACGCCGACGAGCCGGGGGCCGTCGGCCGGATCCCCAGGATGATCCGAGGCAGGTAGAGGTTCGGGGCCGACGACCAGGCGTGGCAGTGGCTGCGGGTCGGGAAGCCCCCCGCGCCGGTGGTCCCGCTGGCGAAGCTCTCCCACACGGTGCTGGCGCCGGCCTCCAGCATGGGGAGGTAGTTCTTGTAGATCTCCGCGACGATGGCGTCCTCGCGGCCCAGGGCCTCCATCGCCCCGTAATGGTACAGGGCGGCGAACGGCGACCCCACGCGGACCATCCCCTCGGGCGGCGTCAGGACGTTCCGCGCCGCGGCCTCGCGGTTCGCCGGGTCGATCGCGCCGAACAGGATCGCCAGGAAGCTCGTGTGCTGGCTGACGGAGTCGCTGGCCTTGCCGTCGTCGTGGACCGAGTCCGGGTACGCCCCCTTCTTCGCGTCCCACAGGGCGTTCACGCCCGCGACCAGCCGGGCGCGGGTGGCCTTCAGCCAGTCGTCGTGCGCGCGGTCGCCCAGCGCCTCGGCCGACTTCAGCGCCGCGTCGATCGCGCCGATGAAGAACAGGCTGTTGTGCAGCACGGTCTTGCGGTTCTGGTCCAGGCCCGACCAGTCGAAGAAGTTCCAGAACGGGCCGCTCATCAGGCCGTCGGCGCCGATCATCTTCTCCGCGCCTTCCAGGTTCTTCAGCGCGGCGGGGTGGAAGGCGCGCAGGGTTTCCAGGTCGCCGGTGTACCAGTAGTAGTCCCAGATGGAGATCCCCCAGAGGAAGCTCCAGGCCGGGATGAGGACGTCCCAGCTCGACGGCGTCTGGCAGCCGGCGATCGGGTAGCGCCCCAGCGACTCGGCCGTGATCCGGATGCAGCGCCGGGCCAGGTCGGCCGCCCCGAAGACCTGGAACGCCAGCAGCGACTCGTTGCGGGCGTCGCCGACCCAGTGGGTCTGCTCGTACAGCGGGCAGTCGGTGAACGTGTCCTCCATGCAGAGCTTGAGCGTCCGCGTGGAGATGAACCAGATCCGGTCCAGCCGCGTGTCGCTGCACGCGAAGCTCCCCGCCTGGTCCACCGGGTAGGTCGACTCGATCAGGCGGAAGTTCCGGATCGTCGCCGGGGTCCTCTGGTTGCGCAGGGTGATGAACACGTAGCGGCCCGACCGGCGCTTCAGCGATGTGAACGTGTTCACGCCCCGCTTGGTGACGTAGCGCATGCCGTTGCGGTTGCCGCCCGGGAACTGGACGCGGCCGTCGGGGGCGATGTACTCGACGCTGAAGACGTCGACCGCGACGCCGGCGTCGGCGACCAGCTCGAAGTCGTAGTAGCCGACGTTCTGCACGCCGAGGTCGTACATCAGCTCCACGTCGCCGTCGGGGCTGGGGTTGACGACGGTCGTCGTCGGGGACTCGTGGTTCAGGGCCTGGGGGTCGACGACCAGCTCGTCGGCCTTGCCGACGACCCTGCGGCCGGTGAACTGCCAGTACGGGTCCTGCACGAACATCTCGTCGAACGGCAGGCGCCTGACGCGGTCGCCCAGCTTCGCCTTCAGGTCGTCGGCCGTCTTCACGGCGGCCAGCAGCTCGGCCTTCTCGGCCTCGTAGCCCCGCTGGGCTTTCGCGGCGGCGGGTCGGAGTCCCAGGTCGGGCCAGGCCAGGTCGTCCTCGGCGACGTCGTACCCGGGGAAGGCGACGTAGCAGAACGGGTTCGACGGGTCGTCGCCGGCCGGGTTGGCCAGGCGGAAGCCCTTCGGCTCGACGAACCGGACGGCCTTCTCCTTGTCGTGGCCGAAGATGTTGCGGACGATCCCCAGCAGCAGGTGCCTGCCGGCCGCCAGCTTGAAGACGCCGTCCTTCGCGCGGGCGCCGTCGACGGCCACGTCGACGTTCTCGTCCTGCACGCGGACCTCGCACGGGGCGTCGTTGACGATCATCGTGGCCAGGCCACCGGCGCAGCTCACGTTGCGATTCGCCTCGATCAGCCCGGGGTGGGCCAGGCGGGCGGCGGGCAGGCAGAAGTTCCAGCCGTCGGCGCGGACGACGTTCGCCCCCAGGAAGGTCCGGAAGGCGAACGGCTGGCGGGTCATCAGGGCGACGTCGCGCGGGTTGAGCCCCTGCCACGGGCCCCCCTCCGTGGTCGCAACGACCTTCGCGGGCGCGTACCGGGGGGCGGCCTCCAGCGTGGCGTCGTACAACTCGGCCGGCTCCATCTGGATGCTGACCTTGGGCGTGTTGCGGATCCACGCCTCGGCCGGCGCCGCCTCCCACGACTCGTCGCTGACGACCGTCACGGTCCGCTCGTCCCCCTGGCGGACGTCGAGCTGCACCAGCAGCCCCGGACGCCGGGGCACGCGGTGGAAGTCGCCCACGCCGTAGTAGCGGGCCACCACGGAGACCTCGTTGCGGCCGTCGCGCAGGTAGGGCGTGACGTCGAAGTCGTCGTACTGGAAGTGCTCCGGCCAGGCGCGCCCGGGGCCGTCGTTGACCCATCGGCCGTTGATCGACAGCCGGTAGAAGCTGTCGGCCGAGATCCGGATCCGGCCCCGCAGCGGCAGGTCGATCGTGAATTCCTTCCGCGCCAGGATGGTCTGGTTGTAGGGGTTCGTCTCCTCCTGGTCGATCCAGATCCAGCCCGCCGTCAGCGGGCCCCCCGGTGCGGCCGGCTCCGCCCCCCTCGCCCCGACGACCCCCGCCGAGGCGGCCAGCCCCAGACCCAGCCACAACGCCAACGCCGCTCGCCACGTTCTCATCGCGATGCCTTCCGTGCCGTGCCCAACTTGCCCCGCGGCGACCGCCGCGCCTCGCACCGGGCCGATGATACACCCCCGGCGGGGCCGATCCCAGGCGTCGGCGCGACTTCGGAAACTTCCCGAGCCCGCGCGGAATCCTGAAATCCCCTGCGCCGCCCCGGCGACCGTACCTGAGACCGCACCGTTCTTTGACAACCCGGAGGGCATCGAGGAAGACGTCGCGGCGTGGTGATGCCGTGGGATGAGCGTGCTCCGTCGAAACCATGGGAGCGTGAGCATGAATCCCCCCTTCTCCCCTTGAGGGAGAAGGACGCTTGTCATCACCATATTCGAGGTGTTCTCGACGGAGCGTCACGAGCGGAGAACACACATCGATTTCGACGAACGAACCCGACTGAATTCGCTGCAAGTCGAATCTGAATAGTGATTTGCGTCGAAGCAAGCTGGCGGGTTCGTCGCGAACGGAGCCAGATCGGGAGCGTGTCGGCCTATCTCGCCGTCATCATCGTCGTCATCCGAGATGGGAACCGCGCGCGGGGGCGGAATTTTTCAAGTGGGGGGGCTCACACGCCGATCCTGGTTGGACAGGTCCGGGCGCGAATATGCCGATGGAATCGGTCGGGGGGATCGCAATGGTGGTCCGACCGGATTCGCGCCGGGTTTGCCAGGAGCCGGGAGGCGAGGAAGTCATGTCGCACGAGGAACTTGCGGGCGGCCAGGCCCGCAACGCCAAGCGTCGCAAGGTCGAATTCCGGACCACCCTGGAGGATCTGGAAGGGCGCCTCCTCCTGTCGGCGGCCCGGGCCGTGCGGCCGAAGCATGCGGTGCCCCTGGTCCGCCAGCAGGGCCAGGGGGCGACGGCCCGGCTCAAGGCCCAGGCCCTGCAACGCGCCGCCATGACGGCCGCCCGCCAGCAGCAGGCCGCGACGCGCCTGGCCGCCATGGGCGGGATGCGGATGCGCGGGGGCTTCCGGGTGAACGTCAACCCGACGATCAACGTCAACCCGACGATCAACGTCGGCGGCCCGACGTCCAACTCGAACAGCAATCCGAACGTCAACGTCCCCGTCACCACCGCCCCGGCCGCCGGCTCGACGACCACCACGCCCCCGGCGTCGCAGACGGCCCCGACCACGACGACGCCGTCGACCACCACCCCCGCGACGACGACGCCCGCGCCCACCACGCCGACGACCCCCACCCGGCCGACCCCCACCCGGCCCGGCAACCCCGGCTCGTGGACCGACATCACCCGCCCCGGCGGCTCGACCCCCAAGCCGACGACCCCGACCACGCCGACGAAGCCGACCACGCCCACGACCCCGACGACCCCGACCACGCCGACGAAGCCGACCACGCCCACGCCGTCGAAGCCGACCACCCCCACGCCGACCACCCCGACCACGCCCACGCCGACCACGCCGTCGAAGCCCGCGCCGACGTTCCCCGACGGGACCATCCTGCGGGACGAGCAGACGGGCGAGCTGGGGTACTACAGCCAGGGCAAGCGGGGCCTGATCTCGCCGCCGGTCGCCGCCAAGATGGGGCTGGCGGTCGAGCAGACGAAGGCCGTGTCGACCGACGACTTCCAGGCGGTGCCGAAGGGGCCCGACTACTACCCCGACGGCATGTTCGTCCGCAGCGACCAGACGGGGGAGATCAGCCGATACTCCGGCGGCAAGTTCCACGTCGTCTCGACGCCCGTCTCGGCGTACCTGGGCATCGGCGTCGACTCCGTCGCCACCATCCCCGCGGCGCAGTACGGCAACACGCCCAAGGGGGACGACTACTTCCCCGAGAACCTGCTGATCCAGAACCAGCAGACCGGGGAGGTCGACATCTATCAGGGGGGCCAGCGGCACTGGATCTCCGTGCCGGTGGCGTCGCGGATGAACATCCAGGCGGGCCAGCTCGTCGTCATCAGCCCGTCCCAGTTCAACGGGATCGCCCAGGGCAAGGACTACTTCCCCGAGGGCGTCTACCTCCAGAACCAGGATTCCGGCGAGATCGCCCGCTACGAAGGGGGCAAGCTCCGCCTCGTCTCGTCGCCGGTGGCCTCCAAGCTGGGGCTGACGGCGTCCGACCTGATCTCGGTCTCCCCGTCGCAGTACAAGGCCGTCGAGAAGGGGGCGGATTACTTCGAGGAGGGGATGTTCCTGAAGAACAACCAGACCGACGAGCTGGCCAACTACTCCGGCGGCCGGCGCCACTGGGTCTCGTCGCCGGTCGCGACCCAGATCAACCTGACCGACGCCATGGTCACGACCATCGGCGCCGACCAGTTCAACGCCATCCCCCGCGGCGGCGACTACACGCCGCCCCCGCCCGTCGCGACCGACACGACCCCGGCCGCCGAGGCCTGAGCGACGCCCCGACCGACCGCGGCGG
>ERZ778021.2428-NODE-2428-length-16601-cov-4.725916_pt1 | contig 16601 bp, 16 predicted proteins | sample MGYA00375751_ERZ778021 | MGnify/ENA primary metagenome ERZ778021 (study PRJEB29350, sample SAMN05389814) | bioreactor metagenome | isolation source: Thiocyanate stock bioreactor | place: South Africa: University of Cape Town | collected 2013-08-29 ... | reverse complement strand
ACATGCCAGATGTCCTTCCGAAATGGTAAACTGTCGCACTCAGATGAGACCGTGCCTTTCACCCGAAGACTCGTTTCGGAACAGTGTTGAGGTTTCGTTGAACCGCATAGGTAAATCACTGTAGCTTCTGGTTTTGGCCAGATACACCTGGAATTGGAAGGGGCATGTCATGGGACGAAGGGCGAACACTTCTGTGTCCTTTTCATCGCCCAGAACAAACATCCCGTCCCGGTAATGATCCCAGTGACCTGAAATTTTATATAGGTCGGATTTTGCCATAAAGGGGGTTTTGGTTAAAAGATAGCCCCGCTTCTGTTCCTCATCCTCCACGAAACGCTGTAGCAGCTGAATGACTCTGGCACCCTTAGGCATCAAAATCGGAAGACCCTGACCAATGTAATCAACGGTTGTGAAAAACTCCAGCTCTCTGCCGATTTTATTGTGGTCGCGTTTTTTTGCTTCCTCCACCATGGCAAGATAGGCTTCCAGCTCCGCCGATTTTGGAAAAGCTGTGCCGTACACTCTGCATAGCTGCTGTTTGGTTGAATCGCCTCTCCAGTAAGCTCCCGTGCACTGTGTCAGCTTAAAGGCTTTTACTCTGCCGGTATCCATAAGGTGCGGCCCTGCACAAAGGTCTGTAAAATCCCCCTGCCGGTAAAAGGAGATTTCCTCACCTTTGTCGGCGTGCTCTTTACTCAGTTCCACCTTATATATTTCGCCCTTGTCCCCCATGAGCTTCAGGGCTTCTTCCCCGCTCAAGGTAAACCGTTCCACGGGAAGATCTTCTTTTACGATTTTTTTCATTTCTGTTTCTATTTTTAATATGTCCTCCGCTGTGAAGGCTTTTTCCACGTCAAAATCATAGTAAAACCCGTTTTCAATCGCCGGTCCGATGGCCAATTTGGCTTCTGGATACAAGCGTTTCACCGCTTGTGCTAAAATGTGTGAAGCGGTATGCCAGAAGGTTTTTTTGCCCTCTTCGTCATCAAAGGTGACAATCGCCAGCTCGCAGTCCTTCGTCAGCGGGGTGCGCAAATCCGCCACTGTACCGTCAATTTTGCACGCACAGGCGGCCTTATATAGCCCCATCCCCAAATCCTTGGCAACCTCCGCCGCGGTCGTTCCGACTTCGTATTCCTTCACAACGCCGCCTTTTAATGTTACTTGAATCATATTCATTTCTCCTTTGCAAAAAATAAAAAAACTCCATCCCCAAAAAAGGGATGAAGAATAAACTCCACGGTTCCACCCGAATTGTGCAGCATTGCACCACTCATTCGTCCTATAACGGAAGACACCGGCACACCTTGTTTCGGCGGCACTCAGGGGTGGTTTGACACTGCATTTTCCTTTGTCTGCTTCCAGCCATGGCAGACTTCTCTGAAAAAGAAGCGAATACAGCTTGTTCCCCGTCAACATTTTTATTATTATTTACACTTTATCACATATTCATACCGATTGTCAACACATAGAATTAATTTTATTTTTTAATTCCATGGTATTTCACAAAAACAGGTTGTTGCGAAATAATCCCAAAAATGATATACTGATAGAAATATAAAATGTCAGAGGTGTTGCTTTGTAACCTCTGTAAAAGGAAGGTCTTCGGAATGTCTGTGGTAGACGCAAAAAGAATCGTAATCAAGGTCGGCACCTCCACGCTGACCTATGCAAACGGCAAGCCCAATTTCAGAAACTTTGATGCTTTGACAAGGGTGATTTCTGACCTGAAAAATTCAGGCAAAGAAATTGCATTGGTCACCTCCGGTGCCATCTCTGTGGGAGCCAATCATATGAATTTAGCAGAACGGCCGACGGATGTCAAGGGCAAGCAGGCTGCCGCTGCGGTGGGTCAATGTGAGCTGATGTTCATGTACGATAAATTCTTCTCTGAATACGGGCAGATCATTGCCCAGATTTTATTGACCAGAGACGTGGTGGAGCACGAAGAGCGCAAGCAGAATGTAATCAACACCTTTCATGAGCTGCTGCGGCTTGGCGTGACCCCCATTGTCAATGAGAACGACTCTGTGTCCATTGAAGAATTGGTGTTTGGAGACAACGACAATCTGTCCGCTATCGTCGCAACCCTCATCAATGCTGATTTGTTAATCATTATCACCGATATCGACGGACTGTATGATAAAAATCCGGCAGAACATGACGATGCAAAATTAATCCCCTATGTGGAAGAAATCACACCGGAAATGATGAATGCTGCCGGCGGGTCCGGTACGAACGGGGGTACGGGCGGCATGGTTACCAAGCTGGAAGCCGCCACACATGCAGCCGCCGCAGGGATTGACACCGCCATTGTTTCCGGTGAAAACCTAAAAAACATTTATGATTTGCTGGACGGAAAGCCGGTAGGCACAATTTTTAAAGGGAAATAACAAATTACCGTATTGGGAAAGGAATGACCGATCGTATGACATTAATTGAAATGGGCAAGCGAGCAAGGCAAGCATCAACCAGTCTTGCCACCGCTTCCTCCGATACCAAAAACCGTGCTTTGCACCTCATCGCCGATGCGTTGACGGAGCACGCACAGGAATTGATAGCCGCAAACAAAATTGACCTTGTAAACGGGAAACAAAACGGGTTGTCTGATGCGCTGATTGACAGGCTCACATTAAACAACGAGCGGATTCAGGACATTTCCGATTCTGTTCGTAAAATCACAGAGCTGGCTGACCCCATCGGAACTGTTTTGGATGATTTCACCCCTCCCAACGGTCTGCATATTCAAAAAATTCGTGTGCCGCTGGGCGTAATCGGAATTATTTATGAATCGCGCCCCAATGTGACCGCCGACGCGGCGGCCCTTTGCTTAAAATCCGGCAATGCTACTATCCTGCGGGGCGGAAAAGAAGCAATCCACAGCAACACCGCCATTGCCCATGTGATGAGGGATGCCATTGTAAATGCCGGCTTACCCGCAGACTGTGTCCAGTTAATCGAAGATACCTCCCGTGAGTCTGCCAACGAGCTGATGAAACTGAACGGTTACATTGATGTTCTCATTCCCCGGGGCGGTGCCGGGCTCATTCAGGCGGTGGTGAAGAATTCCTCTGTTCCTGTCATTGAAACCGGTGCGGGCAACTGTCATACTTACATCGACCGCACGGCTAATTTCCACATGGGTGTGAGCATCATTTTCAACGCCAAAACCTCCCGTCCTTCGGTCTGCAACGCTTGCGAGACACTTTTGGTGGACGAGGACATCGCCGGCGATATCTTACCCGTTATTCAGACCAAGCTGAATGAAAAACAAGTGGAACTCAGAGGTTGTGAAAAGACGATCGCAATTTTGGGTTAAAGTGTTATATCCGCCACAGAAGAGGATTATTTTAAAGAATACAACGATTATATTCTGGCGATCAAGGTGGTTAAGGACATTGACGAAGCCATTGCTCATATCCGTAAATACTCCACCATGCACAGTGAATGCATCGTGACAGGCAGTAAAGAAAACGCAGAAAAATTCATAAAGGAAATCGACGCGGCTGCTGTGTATGTCAATGCCTCCACAAGATTTACGGACGGCGGCGAGTTCGGGTTTGGCGCAGAAATCGGAATTTCCACTCAAAAGCTTCACGCAAGAGGTCCCATGGGCTTAAACGAGCTGACATCTATCAAATACGTCATCACAGGCGACGGACAAATCAGATGAAATTTCATAAATCCGCTGTACAGCGTCAGAAAGGAATGTCCGAAAGGTGACTGAGAACAGTACACAGAACGAAGAGAACCCACAGGGGGAACGCATCGTTTTTAAAGCGCCGAAGGGCTACAAGAAGAATAAAAAAACAATGTTGAAAAAAGAGAGAGGTAAGGATAAGGCGCCTGTCGTAGTGGGTGCTTTGGTGCTTATTTTCGCACTTGTGGGTGTTTTTTCGGTATTCGCTTTTGTCTATTCAAACATTCAAAGCTCCAACAAGGAAAAATACAATGCCGAATGCCGCCGATATGAAACACTCATCCGACCGCTGGCTGAACTGGATCCGCCCACCTTCGAAACAAAGGCAAGCATCGCTCCTCACATCGTCTTAAAGTCGTCTATTTTCTTAGCGCTGAAAAACAATGAAGGTAAGCTGGAAAACGACAGCACAGGTAAGATTTTGCTTCCCTGCGATGAAATTGAAAAAGCCGCCAAAACTCTGTACGGAGAAGACAACAAGCTCAGCTTCATTTCTTTTGACATCAACGAAAACTTTTTTGATTATGATGAATATAACCGCAGCTACCATGTTCCCATTGTGGGCGAAATCGCCATCTATGAACCTCAGGTGGTCACTTATGTGCGAAAGGGCAACACTGTCACTTTGACTGTGGGATATAAAACACCGGACATTGACGGTTTTAACGCACCGCCCGTCAAGTATATGGAATACATTGTAACGGGCAAAAATGGCAATGAAACCATCGAATCCGTCCGAACAAGCAGTTATAAGGCAGCAACCAAAAAAACAAACAAATAACATTCCCGATGTGAGTCTCTCATTGAGCGATCTTTGATAACCTAAGGAAAGGAATTATAAAAATGAAAATCAGCGTTACTAAACTTTTATTTGGCTTGGCGGCAATCGCATACGGTGCGTTGTACCTATTAAAAGCTGCCTCTATCCTGCCGGACATCACCTTCAACGGATGGTGGACACTTTTTCTCATCATTCCCTGTCTCTCCTCCGTCATCGTAAAGGGGATCAAGTTCTTAAATCTGGCAGGGCTTACACTGGGCTGCTGGCTGTTGTTAAAATACCAGGGAATCATCTCCGAAAAGGTTTCTGATGCCATTTTAGTCGCCGCTATTTTAATTTTACTGGGCTTGTTCCTAATTTTCGGATCAAAAATTCAACAGATCAAATGGCTGAATGACATCAGAAAACGCAGCAGCGACAGTAACGACCGTCCTGAGTATCTGGCTATTTTTTCACAGGTTAATACAAAAAACAACAGTCTTTCTTTTGGTGGCGGGGAGCTTTCCTCCATCTTCGGGAAGCTTTCTGTGGACCTGTCCGATGCCAGGCCTTCCGGCGATATCATCATTGAGGTCAGCGCAATTTTTGGAGGAGTAGAAATCATTCTTCCGCCCGGCGTCCGTGTGGAGACCAAAGGTTTACCCATTTTGGGCGGCTGTACGAACTTTTCTCCAAAAGAGACTGATTCCTCCCTACCCCTTATTAAAATCGAGTACACTGCCGTTTTCGGCGGTATTGAGATTAGATCATAACTATATCTCTAGTTTGTAATAAAATTTTCAATAGAATCAACACAGAGAATCTATAAGACATTGATAAGGACAGCAATATAAAACGACCGGTATCATTTTGGTGATACCGGTCGTTGTTTTATTGGACTGTGATTTGAATTTGATAGGTGCCTGCACCCCAAATATCGGAACGGCCATATGCTTTCAATATAGCATTCACTTGATATTGTCCGGCTGCTCCGGTCACCTGATTCATATCGTACTGCAAATATACATTGGATGATTTTAACGTTCTCAATACAGAGGACGGACCCACCATTGTAACGGTCTTGGATTCGGTATTGGCTATTACCTTTTTTGCTCCCATGTTAACAGGAACGAATTTGGTAACCGTTAAGGTCTTTTTCGAATATCCGGACAGGTTCAGCGTTACGGTCACCTTTTTGATATCGTCATTGGATCTTGCGCCCACAGGCAGAACCAGATCAAAGGTGAAGGTTTTCTTCGCTAAATCGATCTCATTGAAATCAATGGGCGGCAATGTGATTTCTGTCAGCGGATCAATGACCTCCGGCGGTCCGATGACCTTGACAGAGCTTACACTTAAGGTATGCTTGATGGATGTTGTTAAGAAAACACCCGGTTGATTGGCGAAGCTGGCCACGATTGGCACCGTCTTTGATTTACTGATTTGTACGGTAATTTCCGCTTCCGTGTATTGAAGGGTGAAAGGCGTCGGGTCAATCACCTCGCCGTTGATATCCCTCAATTCTATTTTGCCGGCAAAGCTCTCGGTTTGCGCCAGGGTTTTATTCACCTGTGCAACGGAAACAACATATGCAATATTGTCAATGTCACTCTGGGGTCCTTCAATGATTATTTTGCTGGAATTGGTATTGGTGATGGTAGGAGCTTCCGCGATAAAACCGGTCTCCGCCTTCACACCGATGGCTTCCGCACCCACGTCATAAGTTCCTTTTGCGATCCTGTCAAACCGAACCTTAATTTTGTCCGGTGTAATTTTCGTAATGGTATAGTCAGCGGCTCCTCCGCTGTGTACAGCGGTCAGTTTAAGTTCAAATTCTCCGGCAGCGTTGACCGTTGCCAGGGAAGCGGTAACGATAATGTCCGAGTCCTTCAGCTGACTGATTACATAGCGTTTTCCCGATACCTCAACATTGACCTTTTGACCCTGACCGGATACCACCTGCAGTCCAAGCTTCTACACAGCAGTGTTTTTGATATCCACATTCACAGGTTCATTGATGGTTCTTGTTCCGTCCGGGCTGACGAATATCCATAGGGTAACGGCGGCAATAACGGAGAATAGCAAAATAAATTTATTGTTCACCAAAAGCGTATTTAAATTGAATTTACCTTTCACTTTTTATCGCCTCCCTTTTTAAAAAGGCGGAGAAAAATATTCTTGCTTTTCTTGTTATCATTGATTTGTCCGAAAAACGTGCTTGCCAGCTTGGTTTTTAAGGTAGCGACATTAAAATCCCGCTCCAAAACCCCGTTTTGTGCAACAGAAATCGTTCCGGTCTCCTCAGAAACCACGATAACCAAGGCATCGGAGATTTCACTGACACCCAAAGCTGCCCTGTGTCGTGTGCCCAGTTCTGTCCCGATATCGTTATTCTGTGTCAATGGTAAGATACAGCCGGCGGCATAAATTTTGTCATATCGTATAATCATTGCTCCGTCATGGAGCGGCGAATTCGTAAAGAAAAGGTTACAAATCAGTTCTTTGGACGGGACAGCATCAATCACCGTACCGGTTGAGGTAATCTCACCCAGCATGGTTCCCCGTTCAAGAACTATCAGCGCACCTGTTTTGCTTTTTTGCATTGTAAGACAAGATTTACACACCGCATCAATCGTATGATTGAGGGATTCAATCGTCTCTTCCGTTGAAAATCCTTTTCCGATATTTTTAATCTGACTGCGTCCCATACGCTCCAGCGCACTCCGCAGCTCGGGTTGGAACACCACAAAGATAACCACAATTCCATATTGAAAAATGTTGACCAAAATCCATGACATCGCACGCATATTCAGCCATTTGGCAAAACCGTATGCAATAAATAAGATTGCTATTCCCTTTATAAGCTGTTCAGCCCTCGTTTCACGCATAAACTGAATGCCTTTATAAATAAGAAAAGCAACCAAAACAATATCCAGGATATCAACAATAGGATACCGAACTGTCGTCGCAATCGCAACTATTTGGTTTAAAATTGATTCAAAAAAATCTGTTATCAAAATTTTCACCAATCCTCATTTTCTTACCTCTTTATTTTAACACAATATGAAATATATTCAATGCTTTTTCACAAAAAAATCTATATATTCTAAAGTTCTTTGGATATCCTTCACCGTGGTAAACACCGACGGGCTCAGGCGAACGGTGCCGGTTGTTTCTGTTCCAAAGGCTTTGTGGGCAAGGGGTGAGCAATGGAGCCCCGCCCTTGTAGCTACACCGTTTTCATTCAGCATTTCCGATATGTCCTCTGATGAAAACCCGTTAATATTAAAGGACAGAACCGCAGCATTGCATTCCTTTTCAGGGCGGTCCGTATATAAAATGACGCCGTTAATCTGTTTCAGTCCGTCATATAATGTCTGAACAAGCTGAATTTCATGGTCATAGATGAATATGGTAGAAATCTCCTTGACAAACTCCACACCAGCTTTAATCCCAAAAATTCCGGGCACATTCACCGTTCCGCTTTCCATTCGTTCCGGAAGCTCCTCCGGCTGCACAAAAAGCCGTGAATTTGTTCCTGTGCCGCCTTCGATAATGGTCCCCAATGATTTCCGCGCAATCAAGATCCCCGTCCCCATCGGCGCATACAGGCCTTTATGAGACGCAATACACAAAAAATCAATGTTCATATTTTTCATATGAATGGGAAGCTTTCCTGCCGTTTGTGCAGAGTCAACGATAAAACGCAAGCCCCTTTCCTTACACAGTTGTCCTATTTCCGTAATAGGCAACACGATGCCGAAAACATTGGACGCATGCATGCAAACAATTGCCTTGGTGTTGTATCGTATTTTACTGCGGAACCCTTTCACGATATCCTCGGGTGCTTTCCCAGCCACTTCAACAATATCATACATGACCCCCTGCTTTCGCAAAGCTTCCAGCGGCCTGATTACTGCATTATGCTCCACAGAAGAGGTTAGCACGTGGTCGCCTCTTTTCAATATGCCCTTTAATGCAAAATTAATAGCATACGTGCAGCTGGGTGTAAAAATTACATCCTCGGCTTCTTCACATCCGAAAAAGTCGGCAGCCAAGGCACGTGTTGTATAAATCTCCTCTGAGACATTAATGGATAAGTCATGCCCTGCCCTTCCGGGGTTTGCACTGTACGCTTCCAATGAATGTGTTACAGCATCAATCACGGATTTTGGTTTGGGATTGGTGGTGGCCGCGTTGTCAAGATAAATCATCTGTCTCGACCCTCGCTTTTGCCAAGTATTTTAATGCCAGCCTCCCGCAAAATGCTCTCTGCAGTTAAGGTATTGTAGTTCACTACATAAATACTGTAGCCGCACCCCACACGCTCCGAAATCTTTGGGGTACGTTCGATAAATGATTTAATGCCCTTGGAACGAAGGATATCCCTGCTTTTGATCGCAGAAGTTATTGAGCCTACATGGATTAATTGTTTGCTCATATTTCTCACCAGTTTCTTTATACTTAATCATTAGTGCTACTAAACTAATATATAGTATGCCGAAACCTTTGATATTGTCAGTCAATCAATACCACCGCATGAGATGAAATTCCTTCGCCCCTGCCGGTAAACCCAAGCCCCTCTTCCGTCGTTGCCTTGACATTCACCTGAGAAATTTCTATATGGCAGCATTCCGCAATGTTTTTTCGCATTTCTTCCATATGATCCTTTAGCTTGGGTCGTTGGGCAATCACCGTACTGTCAATGTTGATAATTTGATATCCTTCCTTCTGAACAATCCGAACAACCTCACGTAGCAACCGCAAGCTATCAGCGCCTTTGTATTGGTCATCGGTATCGGGAAAATGCTTCCCGATGTCACCCAATGCAGCAGCACCTAAAATGGCGTCCATGATGCTATGTACCAAAACATCAGCATCCGAATGGCCCAGCAATCCCCTTTCATACGGAATGGTAACTCCGCCCAATATCAGTTTTTTTCCCTCTGTCAGCCGATGCACATCATATCCATGTCCAATTCTCATTATGACCCTTCTTTCATTCATTCAATGCATCACTCACCGTGTAAAGCCATTCGCCTTTACACAATATCCATCAGCTCAGGTCACTGTCAGACCTGCGTGCCATTAAAATACCCTCTGCAATGCCGATATCCTCGGGAGTTGTAATTTTAATATTTCCATAATCGCCCTCTGCGAGAAATACATCCGCACCATATTTTTCACAAATTTCGCAATCATCCGTCACCAACAGATTGTATTCCACTGCAAAATGCAACGCTTTTTTATATAGTTCCGCTTCTATCACCTGGGGTGTCTGAACACTGTAAAGCGAATCCCTTTCCGGAGTTTCTATGACCTTTCCCTGCTTGTCAGCACGCTTAATGGTATCCTTCACGTTCACAGCAGCGGCAGCGGCTTTCGTTTCAAACGCTTTCCGAATCACTCGCTGAATCATTTCATCCGGCGCCAATGGTCTTGCACCATCATGGATCAAGAAATACTTCACCATAGCATTGCAGACAGTCACACCGTTTTCGACGGATTTTTGACGAGTGTCACCGCCCTCTACAATGGTGCTTAGCTTAGTAATTTTATACGCTTCCGCCAATTTTTGAATATCTGCTATTTCTTCTGTCCTTGCAACTACAATGATTTCTGAAACCAGACAACAGCTTTGCATACACATCATTGACCGTGCTATCACTGGTATTCCGAAAACGGGTAAAAACTGTTTTTGAATTCCCATTCTTGTAGAATTTCCGGCCGCAACGATAATTGCACTGACATATTGATCTGCCGCTACATATTCATAATTCAGCTTGTATTCCGTCTTTACCTCTGTCATCCCTGTCACCTCATACTGTATCATAGATAAAACTGATATTCCGCTGACAGGTGATCGATCCGGTCAGCAGCATACATTTCATCCCTTTCTATCAATCCTATTATATAACCAAATTCAGTCTGTTGCAACTATTTACGATAATGCCTGAAAGAATCATTTTCATGTTTGCATGAATACCCTCTTAAATGTCCATATGGATCGATTAGAATTTATGTAGAAAGCAACGTACATTTTGTATGAACACCTTTACTGCTATCCAGTCCAGATAAAAATCCCGGTCGGTTAGTTTACCGACCGGGATTGCATTATTGAAGTATTCTTCTGGCTGTCATATACGCCTTTGACCAATAGCTGTTGGTAAGGCTAATTTCCTTTACCATGCCGGCTCCGGACTGGGCTTGTATTACCATTCCGTTTCCTGTGTATATTCCCACATGATTGATCCCGTCATTTCCTCCGTTGGTGTCGAAGAAAACCAGATCACCGGGTTTCAGGCTATCTCTGCCTACATAGGCGCCCAGTTTTGATTGCTGAACCGATTGATGCGGCAGTGTAATGCCTACCTTGTTGTAACAATATAGTGTTAATCCGGAGCAGTCAAAGCCGTTCATCGTTGCTCCTGCAAAAACGTATTTTACCCCCAGAGCTGAACGAGCGGTATTTACAATCACGGTTGATTGATTATTTAACACATAGGCTGAGGATACATAAGCAGTTCTGCCGTTAAAGGAAATTTTATAAAAGCCGTTTTCACTTCCGATGATGGTAACTTGGGATCCATTCGTCAATTTTCCGACAATAGCGGATGTTGCATTTGCGTTTGCACGAACGTTTAAATTTCCGCTTGTTAACTTAACTGTTCCTGTGACAGATGCAGCAGATGCTTGCGTTGTGATGAGTGTCGCCATCATAGTAACTGCCACTAAAAAAGCAAATATTTTTTTCATGTAGATCCTCCCATTCGTTCTGAACTTGTCAGAGTTATTACAATCATAAGTATATCGAATCATATACATGTTGTACACCACTCAAATGTTGGATGCATAACCATCTTCATACTATCAAGTAATTCTTTGCTACCTTCTTGTATAATGATGATTGAAAAAGCACATTCACCTAGGTTCTAAAGCAGAAAATGAAATATAAATCAAGCTGCTAACAAATATTTTTATATTATTTTAGAAAAGTTTATATAAAAATAGTACATTTTTTAGGTGATTGGAGTATGCATAACGTCCACCTATGTCAAAACGGAGCAACATCCGCAAACAGGCAATGCCAAGACGGTTCTGACTTAGCTTTCCTGTTCCCAATAGACTGAAATTACACGGAGTTTTCCCCCATTTCAACAGGGTTTCGTGATTTTCTCCTTATTATAACTCACTTGACAGTAACGAAATAAAATGAAGGGAAAGAGTCACCGACTGATTCTGTACAAATCAGCATGACATTTTGATCAACAAACCCCGGAAACAGAATTTTATCTGCATGCAAATCTTGTTTTGTTAAAAATAAGCAAGTTCCGAGTTTCAAATTAAAAGCATACAGTCCTTGCTCTGTTTGTACAACATAACAATCATATTGAGACCAACTGGCTATGATAGATTGACCTAAAATTTTGCTATTTTTTATATTAAGTTTTTTGCCGCAAAAAATATCCGTAAATTTATATTCTTCCTTGTCATATGCTATTTCGTATAGACTGGCGTTTGCATGTGCAAATTCATCCGTGTTGTATTTGCCGGAGACTTTAAAGGTTCTATCCTTAACATTATATAATTCAACTACAACCTTATTATTTATCAAATGCAAGAAAGCAACGGTATAATCGTCCACCCAATAGACTTTATAGGGGATATCTTTGGTTGGCATTTGAATGAACCATTCGTCACCTGTTATTCTATCATGAATATAGTAATCATATTTTTCATCTGCTGGGAAATGGTTTCGATTTGATTTAAATAGAATGTAGTTCTCATCTTTGCCCATATCCACTTCTGCAAAATTTCTTGTTTTGTATGATACATAGGTTCCGTCATAAACTTTGTCTACTGATATGATTTTTTTGCCTAAAAAATCATTTGCACCCTCTCTGTTCACCAAAGGTTCAAGCTTACCGGTTTTTAAATCGATTAACCAACTGTCAACAAAAGCATTATTCGTTACAGTCATTCCGTTTTCCAGTATATCATTTGTGTCCACACCGAGTACAATAAAAACTGCTTTTGATATGTCATTCGGCCACTTAGAAAGCGAAAACTTAAGATTGCTGTTTTGATTGATAACATAAATTCCATCCTTGTGGATATAAAAATCGAATGAAAATTTTATCGGTTTATCAAGATAGTTATAAACACCCGAGCAACTTAACCGATTTGAAATGACAACTTTACCATTTTGGTATTCGAATACTTTTTCATTTGTATTACCTTTATTCGTAATAATGAATCCTTCGTGTACAACATACTCATTTCCAAATTCAAAGGTTTTTACTATATTTTGTTGTTTATCCCCATCCGCTATTTTATTTGTCACATTTAAAATTGTAAAAACAAATTGCCTGAATTCATCGTTTGCCAATGCCGTAATACTAATAGAAAACGCAAGCAATAAGCATGCTGCTGAAATTATTATCATTTTATGCAATAATCTCTTACTATTTTTATAACTAATCCGGCTCATGATATTGGATTTCATTGATTTATTCGACTTTTCACTTATTTGTATATCAATTTGACTAACATCATCAAAATCAGATAATTCTAATACTTCGAATAATTCAAGATTATTCATATGTCTTTCCCTCTCGATAAAAATTTTTTTTAATGTATTTTCGAATTCGGTATAGAGAACTCTTAATGGAATCAACACTTTTTTCTGTATGCCTTGCAATTTCTTCGTAACTTTGTAAATAAAAAAACCTTCTATAAAACAAGTCTTTTTCATAAGAAGAAAGAGAGTTCATGATTTGTAACAATAAATCCCGATATTCTAAACGATTTGTATTATGTATAGGTATTTCGATGAAACGATCATCATCAACAGAAAAACAGGGATGTCGTTTTCTAAGAATATCAATGGATCTTCTTCTGACAAACATCAAAAGCCATGTTTTTAAGCTACATATTTCTTTATTATATTTTTGTCTTGTTTCCCATAAATCTACAAAAGCTGAACTAACTGCATCTTCTGCATCTTCTTTGCAACCTAGAATATTCATGGAACAAAACAAACACAAAGAATAATATTTGTCAAATAAGATTGAAATTGATTGCTTTTCACCTTTTGCATATTTAACTATTAATTCATCATTTTCTAACAGAAGCAATGAATCACCTCCTAGTTTATTTATTCTATTGTCTTATTTATATTCGTGATATAATTCATAAAAGGTCATAAAATCTTGTTTTTTTAAATTATTTTTTCAAATCCTATGTAGAATTCATCCGGTAAAACTCCCAGCTAATGAGGTTGTCTACTCATAGGTCCATTCATTCATTTGTGATAACACAACTAAAAATAAAGCCGACTCCGTTTAGTACAACGAAATTAGCGTGTAGCTTAAATGGTAATTTTTTTTATTGTACAGACTTTTTTACACTATCGACACAAATTGGGGTTAGTTTCGTTATTTGCGGTATTTTATGTTATTCGAAAGGTTATTAATCATATAACCTAGTAAATTAGGCGATGTCCCGAATTTTGTCTAAAGTCCGAATCGGACGTAGTTCAAGTAATAGTATCTATGGTAGTTGAGTGGAAAATCAGCTTAACCGATATGTTTGCATAATAGCGGAAAAATGGTGGCATGTCAAGGGCGTCCGCCGTCGCGGGCGTTCATTTTATTCTTAAAATGGTGGTATTTTTGTGCCAATCCGGCAGTCTGTCGAAAGAGAATATTTCGAGTTGGTAACGGACTTGACCCCCAGTCATTGCACCGTCCTGTCCACGTCTTTGTAATGTCCATCATTGCCAGATAGATCATTTTAAACCGGCTGTCATTGTTCGGAACACACCTTTGTTATTATTGACCTTACGAAACCGACGGTTGAATCCTTCAACGGGTTTTGTTGTATATAAGAGGGTTCTAACTTCCTGTAGATATTTGAAATAAGTTGAACGATTATCTTAATTGTTCTGCCATGAAACAGCAATCTTTGATTGTCTATCATTTCTCGCCTCACTCAGAGAGCCCCAAAGCGTTTTCGTGATTGACCGAGATTACTTAATCATGGAAAACCGTCCGCTCTTGTATCCGACCGTCACGTTGCTTATAAAGAGCCTGCCAAGTCGTTGTTTGATGAGGTTAAACATATTCGTGTTGAAAGTTTCAAGGATGATATCTTCAACAATCTCATTGAGTATCTTAACAAGTAATTTAAAGCATGGTACAAAACCAGGCAGGGATTTTCTTCATTTGTAACCTCCAACAACCTCATCTCACTGTTTCTCATTTTCTTTAACTTTGTCTGCCCCTGCTCTGCATTGAATGATCTCACACCCGATAGGTTGCCGGCCTTAATTTGTCAAACAAGCAAAAATGCACGTATTTGCTTGTTGCGTGATGAAATACTAAGATTTCGTGAACTATCATTTCATTTCGATTTTACAATACCAAAATTTATTTTTAAGGCCTACCTCAACTATTGAAATAGAACCAAAAAAAGAACCCGACTGATGTCGGGTTCTTCTTGTTAAACCGAAAGAATTAATTGGCTGTTGCGTTAACAGTCTTGATTACATCGGCAATACCGAAGGAAGCTGAGCTTCTTGCATATACATTGACTTTGAAGTCCAATGCCTTTCTCGGTGTCCAGATGATAGAGCTGTTCGGTGAATATTTGCTTACTTCGTAGGTTCCCAAATTGCTGTCGCCTACCAAGAGCTTGTAATACAGATCGTTGTTTCCAGCCGGTACAGAAATTCTTACCTCAACCGGTACTCTTGCCTTCAGGTTGTTTGCCGCAATTTCTGCCCCTGTAGATACATTGTAGAATTTAACCGTGATGTCAGACGCATCGATGGTTGCTACTGCACCTTCTACGCTAATCTCAAAGTTCTTCAATGCTTCATAGGATCCTGCGTCTGTTCCCTTTGCTCTTACCTGTATGCTGTATTTACCTGCCATTGCCGGTCTCCATGTCAATGTACTGTCTGTCGACCAGTCTTTGATCAGTTTAAATCCATCTGCATCTGCTTTGTAGTATGAATATTGAATCTGGTTGCCCGCTAAGCCCGGAATCGTTGCTGTTGCTGCAAAGTTGATCAATGTACCTGCTGCAACGTTATTTAGATCTGCCGCTCCCGTAACTGTCGCATTGACTCTTGCGATCGCACCAGGTCTCTTATAGTGATACAGTTTGATGTACTTGTCATCTTCTGCTGCTACTCCGTCTCTGGATGCAATTGCCGTTACCTGATAGTAACCGTATTTGTTTGCGCCCAGTGTGAAATTGTAGTTGTCATTGGATGCCGATGCCTTTGCGATTCCTTTGCTGTTCGGCTCTGACAGGGTGTAGGTAAACTGTGTGCCAGCCGCTGCATCCGTGGTCAATATAACTTTAACCGTATTCCCCGTTGATCCGCTTGTTGATAAGCCTTGGATTTCCGGATATACATCTGACGGTGTATCTTCGTATATGTCAAATGTTACGTATTTGCTGTCCGCTGTTGTATCATTCTTCGCTCCCAGATTGATCGTAAATCTGCCCGCTTTCGGGAATGTGAGCGAATATACTCCTGCTGTGGGGCTTGTTGCTCCCTGATAGCCTGTCAAGGTATATTCTGTTGCGTTTGATGCAACTACTTCAACTGCTACGGAAGAACCCTTTGCGAATATTTCTTTTCCTGTTGTTACTTTGCCGTTGATGATTACTTTGTTGATCTTGGCAATGCCCGCTTCTTCCGGTGTCAATACATCATAGTATTGTCCCACGAATTCTCCGTTTGTCTTCTGGACGCGTACCATTACCTGATAGTTGCCTTTTTTGTCCGCTGCATTTGCTGACGCAAATGTCGCTGTTTTGTCTTCCGTATAATTCTTAATCAGTACCCAGTTGTATAAGCCACTGTCATTTCCGCCTACGATGTCGGCGTTAACCTGCTGATAGCTCCAATACTGATATTTGTATCCGCTGTATGCGTAATCCACCGCTACGACAACGTTGTTTCCTTGCAGCGATGTGAGGATGCTCTGCTGGGTCGGCGGCTCCGGTGCCGCTGTCGTTGTCGTTGTAGTAGTTGTTGTTGTGGTAGTTGTGGTGGTAGGTTCTGTGGTTGTAGTAGTTGTGGTAGTAGGTTCTGTGGTTGTAGTAGTTGTGGTGGTAGGTTCT
>ERZ778021.2426-NODE-2426-length-16619-cov-8.280186_pt1 | contig 16619 bp, 12 predicted proteins | sample MGYA00375751_ERZ778021 | MGnify/ENA primary metagenome ERZ778021 (study PRJEB29350, sample SAMN05389814) | bioreactor metagenome | isolation source: Thiocyanate stock bioreactor | place: South Africa: University of Cape Town | collected 2013-08-29 ... | reverse complement strand
CCTCTTCTCCACATCGTTGCTTTTTACCGAAGTGGAGCTTTGGCATGAAACCAATGCTGCCAAAAGCAAGCAACCTGTGATAATTCTCTTGTTCATATATACTAATTTATTTATACATTTAGTTCAATATATTCCAACCATATCCCGATCCACCGAAAGAATAGCCCTCAACAGGATAGTTGATGTTCCTTACCAAATAAAAGAGCTTACACTCTTGGAAGGCACCTTACAGTTAAATGTCTGCTCATCCGCCGAAACCCGGATGTCCACTTCGGCATCCGTATCGTTCTGCAATACCAACCCATAAGTACCGTCGGGATTCAAAACAGCGGTATAATATACCCCATCCTGCTGCATACCTTTGGTCTCGATACGGAAAGCACCCGGCTTGATTACCTTTGAAAGATGGCCCATTGCATAATAATGGCTGTTTTTAACCATCGTCTTGTAATCTTTTGAACTGATATCGATGGCACCCAGACACATGTTGCAACCGTGAGGTCTGTAGGGAGCATGATTTTCATCCAGCATCAGGTTCCATACCATAACCGCTTTACAGAAGTTATTGATAGTACCGATACCTACCTCTCTCATATTCCACATCAAATCATTGGCAAACGAATAGCCGTCGCCCCATTCGCCAATAGATATTTCCGTAAAATAGAGATTCTTGTCCGGACGAACCGTATGAATGCGGAGCATCTCAGACTTGTCGCCTCCATAGGCATGGAAAGCAGCTCCGTCGATATACTGTGCTGCATCCGCATCTGCATAGATATGCTCCGGATAGCCCACCTGATCGGCACACTCTTCTTTTTCAGGATAGTCGTAATTGTAGTTATGATCGTAAGCAACGATCTTGGTCTTGATGCCCGCAGCCTTGAAGGCCGGTCCCAATGCCGTTTTAATAAAATCACGTTGTTCCTGCCATGTCATGAACAAAGAAGCCGAATTTCCTCTGTTTAGAGGCTCATTCTGAATGGTGGTCGACTCAATCATGAATCCTTCCTTCTCCATCGCCTGGATAAACTTCACAAAATAAGTAGCATAATCCTGGTAGTATGCAGGATTAAGCTGTCCGTCTACCCAGGAAGGGAACGGTTTTAAATCCTTCAGGTTGTTCACCTTCATCCAGATCGGAGGAGTCCACGGCGAACTCATAATCTTTACCTTGGGATTAATCGCCAGAATCTCTTTCAAAATAGGAAACAGGTCCCGTTTATCCAATTCGTGGATGGCAAAGTTTTCGATGCCTACCGAATCGCAATGCGTATACTCGTCCATCGAAAAGTCGGAACAGCCCATGGAGATACGGATGTAGCTATACCCCATTCCATCTACCGGATCAAATGTCTCTTTAAGCAATGCCGCGCGGTCTTCGGGTTTCATTTTCAACAAATTGTAGCAAGTTGAACCTGTGATTGCCGCACCAAAGCCATCCATCGCCTGAAATTTTACCGCCGGATTCAGAACAATTGTATTCGCATCCGCAGATGAACCATTATCCAATGGAATGGATAATGGTTTGAAGACCATAGACTGGTCTGCGGTGGTAACAAACGCATTCACATTCTTCTGCGCAGTACAAGCAGAAAACAGAATGGACGTTGCCAGCCCCAGACCGGCCATATGGGTTGTTAATTTACTAATTCGCATAAAATCTTATTTTTTTTCTGTAAGCGTCATCACCGCCTTTTTATTGCCCTGAGAAACATCCAGCGTAATAACATACCACTTGTTTGGATCCAGAATCAGATCGGCAGCAGCCTGGAAGTTACCTGAGTCAGTCACATAAATCATATCCGTTTGAGTAGAAACGTAATCGGCACCCACGAATTCGCCGCCCCAACCCTTCTGATAGAAGAACTTAAAGTCGTATTTATTGGCGATTGTACCGTCTTCGTTGAAGGTAACCGGATAAGGCTTAAAGGTAAGCTGGAATTTTTTATCTCCTATCTTAGCCATACAAAGCGCCTTGTCGGGATTCCAGTTTACATTGTTTTCGTGGGTAGGCTTACCGATACCCCAACCAATTACCCAAATAGCATTTCCATCCTTGTCAAGGGCAGAAAGATCATTGCCGTTCATATGTTCGACACTAAAATATTTGCGTTCAAAATTGGCAGTAACCCTGTATTTACCGCTAACCGGCAAGAAGGTAAGCTTACCGTCCGCACCTTTGGTGAAGTAATCGGAATCAATCCACCACTCATTATAATCAGCTATACCCGATACCTCGATAACCTGTCCCTTTGTAAACTCCTTTTCAATCTTGTAATTATTGTCGTCCACCATGGCCATTTCACTTCCGGCAAACATCAACTTGATAAAAGGTGCAGCTGCATAGGTAAGCGTATTGAATTCGATATCGTAGGTTCCGGCCGTAGAGTTTGAAAACGAGATACCGTTGGTAGTCCCCTCAACAATGGCACCATTTGCAAAACCGAATACTATTTCATTTCCGGCAGGAGTAACCGTGGGAGTCTTGATATACCCTTTAATCTTCTGTGGAAATTCCGAAGTAGCCTTGTATTGATATAAACCTACACGCTCCATACGATACTCACCTCCTGCCGTTACAAATGTAAGGTACGGATAATCCGGACGGGTAAGAGGAACATTGAATTCCTGTTCGGTGATGGTAAAGTTGATGTTCTGCAATACAAGTTTCAGAGTAGCCGTTGCGTTGGGCACATTGGCGTAGAAAGGAACAAATATCTTTCCTTTGTAGTCGCCTTTGGTCTTTGTACGGATTACGGTTTCAGACACCTTCTCGTCGCCATAAAAGAGCTGGGCCTTCAGTGTTGAAAGAGGCACATCGTTATCCGCCACTTCGGCACTGAATGCAAGACTGTCGCCAAACATAGCCGCCCCAATCTGTGTTGTGGGGTTGATAACCGGATTACCCGGAACCAGATCGTCGTCTTCGCAAGCCGCTAAACTTAACAAACCTGCAAGAGCAAAAACTAATGATTTATATTTTTTCATGATTCTGTTATTTTTAAAAGTAAAAGATTTATTATTTCCACTTGACGGAGACCACCGATTTGGCGGAGACTTCGAAAGTGAATGTATGTGATCCGTCTGCCAGGGTAATATTGAGCGGTTTATCCGTATCGTTTTGCATAACGGCCGCATAAGAGGCATCCGGGTTCGCAAAAGCGGCATAATACAATCCGGTTGCCTTGTAACCGGTAGTAGCTATACGCTTTGCTCCGGGAGCAATAACCTTGGCAAGGTGACCGATGGTATAGTAATGCGAATTGCGGGTCATCGTTTTATAATCAGATTGAATATCGATAGCTCCGTAGCAGGTTGTACATCCTCCGGGACGATTCGGTCCGTGATTTGCATCCAGCATAAAGTTCCATACAATCACCGCCTTTGCCCAGTTATTGATCGTACCCAGACAAACTTCGTTCATATTCCACATCAGGTCGTCTGCAAAACTATAGCCCCAGCTGCCGATGGATATCTCCGTAAAATATAAATTCTTGGTGGTATTCCTTGCATGTACATCCGCCAGCTCCGACTTATCGCCGCCATACGCATGGTATGCCGCCCCGTCGATATACTGAGCCGCCTCGGGATCACTGTAAATGTGAAGCGGGTAATCGATCTGATCCTTGTTTTCGGCCCTATCGGCATCATAGTTGTAGTTATGATCGTACACGATGATTTTAGACTGTATACCCGAACTTCTGAAAGCCGGTCCGAGTGCAGTCTTGATAAAGTCGCGTTGCTCCTGCCAGGTCATATACAACGAAGCCGAGTTGTAACGGTTTAAAGGCTCATTCTGGATCGTTACCGACGTAATATTGATCCCTTCAGACTTCATTGCCTCGATATACTTCACAAAGTAGGTGGCATAATCCTGGTAATAAGCCGGATTCAGTTGTCCGCTTGTCCACGAATCGAAAGGTTTCTTCTCTGTTAGGTTGTTCACTTTCATCCACTTCGGACAGGTCCACGGCGATGCCATGATGCGGATATCCGGCCGGATGGCCAGAATCTCTTTCAGCACAGGAATCACATAGGTTTTATCCTCTGTATGCAGGGCAAAGTTTTCAATCCCTTTGGTATCGCAATGGGTATATTCGCTCAGTGAAAAATCAGAGCAACCCATGGAAATCCTTATATAACTGTAACCCATCCCCGAAACCGGATCGAATGTTTCCTTAAGTAGTCTGGCACGGTCGCCGGCCGACATCTTAAGTAAATTATAACAGGTAGAACCCGTGATCGCCGCACCGAAGCCCTCCATCACCTGATAACTTTCCGCCGGATTGAGCGTAATGGTATATGGCGACATATTCGGCTTGCTATTGAAGGCGATTGAGTCGTGGAAAAACTTTCTGCTGCCGTTGGCCGTGGTGATAAACAGATCCACGTCGGAAGCTACCGTTCCGGGTTGATCCGGATCCGGTACACCTCCATTGTCTTTAGGATCACTGCCACAAGCTGTGAAGAGCAAAAGAGCGGTAATAAATACGATCGGTAATTTTGCAAACATGCTGATGCTCATTAATAACCCTTGTTTTGAGTCAAATTAGGATTCTTGTCGATCTGAGTCTGTGGTACAGGCAACAGAACAGTCTCTTCGGTAACGGGAGTCATCGGTAATCGACCCGAATCGCGTGTATTCAGACTATTCAATATGCTGAACACCTTACCGGTACGTACAAGGTCGAACCAACGTTGTCCTTCATAAGCCAGTTCAAGTCTGCGTTCATTCAATACGGCATCCGCCATCTTCTCTTTCGAACTTACAGTAGTTGCAGGTAAATCAGCTAATTTGGCCCGGTTGCGAACTGTATTAACAAGAGCGGCTGCAGCCTGCAGGTTTCCGGTTTCCACATACGCTTCGGCCTTCAACAATAAAATATCTGCCAAACGGATCTTGATAATGCTGTTGTACTTGGAACGGGTCTTATACATGAAAGGATAATGATCCGAAGGATAGTGGTTACTCCAGGAAGGTTGTCCCCATACAATGGCCTGGTTCATACGAACATTGTCGCCTTCGTTTTCGTAAGCCTGAATCAGATCTCTCGAAGGAGTGATCCATTTAGCCCAGTTGTATGTACTGTTCGGGTCCACATGATCGATACCAAACATCCAGGTTACCCAATTGCCGCTACCTACAGGGTAGGTAACTTCAAAGATCGATTCGGATGTATTACGGAAATTCACATCGGTTTTTGCATCATTAACAGAAAACAGATCGGAGAAATCGGGAACCAATTTGAAGCCATCGTTCTGTACAGCCTCTGCATATTGAATTACCTTGGTGTAATCGCGTACTGGTTTTTCTGCATAAACACGGGCCAGCAACGCATTGGCGACTGACTTGGTAAGCAGGAATTTATTACCGGCATTCACAGCAGGTGCACCACCGGGTTCAAGAGCTGCGTTCAGGTCGCTGATAATCTGTGCATACACTTCGGCAACCGGTTTACGTGACGGATACAACAGAGGATACACCTCTTCCACATTTTCGGCAGTAATATCCGGAGCCTCTTCGGTTACAACCGGTACATCGCCCCATAATCTTACCATATCGAATAAGATCCAGGCTCTCCAAATCTTGGCTTCCGCCTTCCACTGCTTGCGTTCTGCCTGGGTAAGAGATTGGTCGGGAACCAGATCCACGTTATTAATCACACGGTTGGCCGTGTTGATATACCCCAAAAATGCATTCCAGTCACGTTCAATATTCTTGTTGGTTCCATCCTGCGTCTGTTGCTCGAGGGAGGTAAGCTCGGCGCCCGAAGAGCCGCAATAAGCATTATCGGAATGAGTCTCATTCAGTACAAGCATATCCGCATACCAAGCCTCCTGTGCATTCTGAATTGCTTTATAGATACCATCGTACTGCGTTTTCATCTCTTCTTTTGTCTTGAACTTGACAGAAGTATCTGTCGTATCCTTACCGCCTACCGTTATTTCGCTGAAGTCGGATATAGGATCCTGATCAAGGGAACAAGATGTTGCAAAAAGCACCGCTCCCATGAATAAACCTAGTTTTATTCTATTTTTCATAATACGATTCTATTAAAATTCAACATTAACACCAAAAACATACGATCTAACCTGAGGATAGGTACCCCAATCGATACCCTGAACAGTAGCACTGCCACCCCATTGGTTCACTTCGGGGTCGAAACCGGAATAGCCGGTAATTGTGAACAGGTTCTGGGCTGTTACATAAGGTTGTAATCTGCTTACACCCCATTTCTTAAGTAATCCGCCTGCAAAATTGTATGATAAAGTCACCGTTTTCAGGCGTACAAAGCTACCATCTTCAATAAAACGGGTGGAAGCCTTCAGGTTATCCGTAGTGGCAACCGCACGCGGCATATCCGTAATCTGTCCGGGTATTCTCCAGCGGTTAAGTACTTCCGTAGATTGATTCTTGGCATCATACATTCCTTCTGTTTCCATACGTGATGCGTTGTAGATATCATTTCCAACGGCACCCTGGAAGAATATATTCAGGTTAAAACCTTTGTAAGAAAGGTTGTTTGTAAGACCAAAGGTGAAATCGGGATTTGGATTTCCGATGTATGTTTTATCACTGGAGGTAATCTTTCCATTTCCATCCAGGTCGCGGTACATAAGGTCGCCTGTTTCAGGATCAACTCCGTCGCTGATGTAGCCCCAGAACATACCTAAAGGCTGACCGGGAGTCATGCGTACCACATTCTCGCTGGTAGCTTCGGATGTCTGTGCATAATAGTACACGTTCTGCAAAGTAAACTTCTTAACCTCGTTGCGGTTCAGAGAGATATTGAAATCGGTATCCCACTTGAAAGCCTTTACAAAATTCTTCGAACTTACGGCAAACTCGATACCCTTGTTCACCATTTCGCCTTCGTTACGGGTAATTGAACCCACGTCGGAAGTAGAAGGCAATGGAACATCCATCAACAAATCTGTGGTATACTTGTAGTAAGCGTCCGCATTAAACACCAAACGGCTGTTGAAAATAGACAGGTCCACCCCAATATTGGTTTGTGTAGTAGTTTCCCAGGTAAGGTCCTTGTTCTTCATGTTAGCAGGCGAAAGGATCACCATGGCGTTTTCCTTTCCTGTTTCCCACCAGTTCTGACGGGTGATGTTGTATCTCTGAAGATAGGCATAGTCGCTGATACCCGACTGGTTACCGGTCTGTCCCCATCCACCGCGAAGTTTTAAATCATCAATCCAGGTGATATCCTTCATAAATTCTTCGGAAGAGATACGCCATGCAGCCGAGAAAGAGGGGAAATAGCCCCAACGTTTGGCCGGAGAAAGCTTGGAAGAACCGTCTGAACGGAAGTTGGCAGTAAACAGATACTTGCTGTCGTAGTTATAGGCAACACGGCCCAGGTAAGACATGATGCTCCAGTCGGCGGCACGTGTACCGTTACCCTGTGAAACTTTATTTCCGGCATTCAGTGTCTTGATTTCAGAATTCATAAAGTGACTTACTGTCTGGTAGCTTTCCGACCATTTGGAAGTGGTACCGGAAGTACCCGCCATTACATTGAAGCTGTGCTTTCCAAAAGCTTTGTCGTACGTCAGGATGTTATCAAATACCATCACCGTACTTAAAGAGCGGTCGTCTGTAGCATTTCCGTACTGAGAACGGCCGTATTCTGTCTTTTTAGGATCCAGGAAACTGGTTTTATGGAAGTAAACACGGTCGATGGAGGTGGTAGACTTAAGCTTCAACTCCGGAAGGAAGGTAATTTCGCCGCTCACGCTACCGATAAGGCGATTGTTGTTTGTCTGGTTGTCGGCCGTACGCGACATATTTTCCACCGGATGGGTGATATTTGCTCCGTAGAAGTTATTGTTATACTGTCCCGGATTCTGCGCGTCCCAGATGGTTGCATAGGTAGGTGTGTTGATTACAGAAAGAACAACACCGGCACGGTTGGAACCCTGACCGGAAACGATACCGTTGCTTGAATAATCAGAATAAGCCACATTGGTGTTGAATTTCAACCAAGGACGGATCTGGTTCTCCAGATTGGCTCTCATGTTATAACGTTCGTAGAAGGCTACTTTGATAACCCCGTCTTCTTTGGTATAACCTCCTGAAACATAATACCTCATCTTATCGTTACCGTTGGAGAACGACAACTGATAGTTTTGTGTAACACCCGTACGATACGTTTCGTCGAACCAGTTTGTCTGATCTGTAAGTCCGGAAGGCAGATTAACACGTCCGATTTCCTTCATTAAATCGGCATACTGCGCTACATTCAGAGATTCAACTCTTTTGGCCACATCGGTGATACCAACATGTGCAGTAAAGGCAATCTTGGCATCGCCTCTTGCGCCTGCCTTTGTAGTAATCAATACAACCCCGTTGGATGCACGCGAACCGTAAATAGCTGCCGAAGAGGCATCTTTCAGGATTTGCATACTTTCGATGTCGTTGGGACTAAGGAAATTGATTTCACTCATGGGCACTCCGTCCACTACATACAACGGATCATTGCTGGCGTTGATGGATGAATTACCACGTACACGCACCACCATGCCTGCACCCGGTTCGCCGTTGGGCTGAATAACATTTACCCCTGCGGCCTTACCCTGAATAGCCGAAGCAGCCGAAATAAGGGGACGCTGATCCAGGTCTTCAGTAGAAACAGTAGCTACCGAAGTGGTAACATCTTTTCTCTTTACAGTACCGTAACCAACCACTACAACCTCTTCCAGCACTTCCGAGTCTTCTCTCAGAACAATGCGCATGGATTTTGTTGCATCGGCAACCAATTCCTGAGGTTTGTAACCAATATAAGAAACCACTAAGAGACTTTTTGCCGGTGCGGCAAAGGAAAACTGACCGTCGAAATCGGTCGTAGTACCGATGGTAGTACCTTTCACTACCACATTAACGCCGGGTAAAGGAAGGTTATCCTCTCCGGAAATAACAACACCCTTAATCTGCACGTCTTGCGCATAAGCAGAAAGGATCGTGCACCACAGGAGCACAAATGTTAACAAATTTCTCATAAAATAATTAAATTAAAGATTTCTTAGTCTGAAACGATGCAAACATAGGGCAATAAGAGGTGCGGAAGTTACATTTTGGTTACCTTCAAATACGTCACAGACAAAATAAGAATACGTCAAATACTCGTTATAAAATTGTAAGTATTTAAATATCAATAGCATTTAAATACTCCAATAAATTTTCCTCACGCTCCAAACCAATTTTTTTACGCAAACGATAGCGGAGCGTCTCTACCCCGCGTACGGAAAGATTTAATAAGGGAGCAATCTCCTTAGACGACAAATTCATCTTCAAAAAGGCACACATCTTACGCTCATTAACGGATAAGTCGGGATGTTTTTCACTTAATTTTGCCATAAAATTGTTATGAACCAGGTCGAACTGCTCTTCAAATCTTTTTAGCAGATCGTCGGATTGCATATTGGTATCGATGCTATTGTTAAGCGTTACCAGCATGCGTTTGGCCCTCACGTCGGAATCCGACTTCAATTCGGCCATTATTTTGTAGAGCTCGCTCTTTATATCCATCAGAATCTCATTCTTGCGGACAAAGTTCATCATAAGGTTGGCCATTTCCTGACTCTTATGGCGCAGCTCATACTCCAGCCGCTCGTTCTTTAGAGAAATGATTTCATTCTCCTGTCGTGCAGCAGCCTTGATAAAATCCTGTTCCTTCAACCACATCTCCTTCTCCTTTATGGCCACCTCCTGCTGCTTTTTACGTTTGATGCGCCATTCGTCCCATTGATACAGAAAATATAAGAATGCCATCAACAGCAGGAAATATACAAAGTAGGCCCACATGGAACGGTACCAGGGAGGCAGAATTACAAAAGAAAAAGTAGCCGACGAAACCTTGCCGTCGTTCATCAGCGCCTCTACCCTGAAGGTATAACTTCCCTCTTTCAGTCCACTGTATTCTTTCACCTCAGAGGTGGTATATTCAGACCATTCGGTGGCGGGACTCAGCATGAAACGGTAACGTACCACCTTCTCCAGATCGAATGCATGCATGGTGTACTCGAACCGAAGGGAGTTTTGGCTGTAAGGAATTTCCGGAACGTACGAATTTCCTGTAAAGTTAGCATTAAACAACAACGAATCCTTGGGATAGGTAGAATAGACACTCTTGATAAAAAGCTCGTTGCCGGTTTCCACCTTCTCTTTAAAGGCCAGATCGAGTAAAGAGAACCCATGTTCGTTGGGGATAATTACGACTGAATCTCCAATTATTTCAAAGTTCTCATAGTATTTAATGAAGTCTAGCTGCTTGTGATTGAAGGGATAGATAACAGAAAACATCTTGTCGCCGGTCCGGTTTTTCTTCAATATACCCAGACCATTCCTGCTTAGTCCATACAGATCCGTTCGGCCTTTTTTAAGCACCGAATGCGGGAAAGCAACCGGAATGGTACGGTTAGGTATCATACGATCGGCCGCCTTATCAAATTCAAACAATCCGGAATCGGACGAGAAATAGAGTTTGTTCTCTAATTTAGAGATAAAAAGATTCCGAATGGATTTCAATCCATCCCTCGAAGTGTAGAATCGGCTATTCTTAACCTTATAGTTTACCGTATCCAGTACAACCCGCAAAGCCCCCTCGTTGGTGTTACGCACCCAAAGAACTTCGGGCGATTCGAACTCGAAATTCTTAAACCAGTCGGAAACCCCTTGCAACTCCTTTAACACCTGCCATTTTCCCTGCATGCGTTGTATCAGATAAAGCCCCTCATAAGTACCTACCCATAATTTATCCGGATCGGTATAATGGGGCACACAGGTCCATACACCTCGTAATCCGCTTACCTGTTCGATGGATTTCCCGTCCAGGATAAATAGCCCTTTGTCGTGCATACAGAAAAGTTTCCCGTCAATTATACGCATATCCCACACCTGTCCGCTCAGTTGAGGGATAAAATCGATGGCGGCAGAGGTTTCGGTAAACCGTACCGGCCAACTGGTATGGTAGACTCCGCTGTTGGTTCCAAGATACAATTTTCCCTGAAACAAGACCGAAGCATAACCTGCACCCGACGAATAGGGATAGGTATACAGATTAGTAAACGGAGTATCCAGCGAAATATAATCGATTCCATTGTCCAGCCCCAGCCAAAGATTATTCCGCTTATCAAAACTGATAGATAAAACCGTATTATTCTGCAAACCGTTCCGCTCGTTGAAATACTTGATCAACCGCGACCGGCGGTATACCAGAACAAGCCCTCTTCGCACTGTACCGATGGCGATGTAATCGCCCGAAACAGCCATCGTAAAAACCTCGTTCTCCCTCATAAACTGTTCGGCTCCGGTAATCAGGGGAGTCACCTTTCCGTTTTCTGCATAGAATAATCCATCCACCGCTGTGGAAATCAGCATCCCCGACTGATAAGGTTCAATACTTCGAATATGTTTTCCCTCCAGCAGTTCCCCTCCTGAAAGAGGGAAGAAACTATTTCCCACTAAAACGAACACCCCTTTATAGGTACCGATGTATAACGAGCCGTTCACCACATTGGAACGGTCTATTTTATGCACGGATGGAATCAGCGTAAACTCATCGCCCAACTGTTTTACGATAAAGTTATCCGAAACAAAGTAGAAGATATTATCCACTTCATATACCCCCCAGTACCCTACATTGAACTTACTTTGCGCCGGCAGGGAATCCGACAGATTCACATAGAGCAGTTTTCCGGAAGCATCTGCATGAAAATAACCGAACTCTCCCTCACCTCCCACATAAATACGTTTCAATTTAGTCGATATATGCAGCGAACGCACATCTGCTTCGTTGTGAAGAGGGTATAATTTCCAGCTGCTTCCCTCGTATTGAAGCAGTCCGTTTTTATTGGCAAAGTAAACCCAGTTTTCGTTGAATGCATTGATCTGCCAGGTTTGCGACCCTTTGCCGAACAACTCTTTCTTATAATTTGTGACATAGTTATTCCATTCCGCAAACAGGTTTGCAGTAAACAACATAAGCAGGCATAGCGTGTAAAGAATACGGATTTTAAACATGTATCAGCACTATTCTGGTTTATTCACCTCGCAAATGTACATAAACTTCGCGCAAAAGAAAACATCAAAGGCTGGTTTCGTCTATAATGTACGTTTGCAGTCTATCCTATTTACCTGGTGCAGACATCCGTTGGCATGATACTATTAAGAAATCAGGTTTTATTCCTTTTCAATCGTATAAATTCCTGCATTCTCAACAACCTTCCATCCTTGATTTATATGAATCGAATAATTTTCACCTTCAACAATATTATCTGTTATCTTATTAGGAGGAAGGAATCTATCAAATTGGAAATATAACTTTCAATTACTCACTTTGTAATATCCGTTTTAAAGATTTAGCTCAAAATATGTCTGTAAGACAGTCTGATATTCTCAGAATATTGGTCCAACATCTTAACTCCATCGTGGAAAGAGATTATATACTTGAGAATGTTTGGGGATGTAGCAATTACAATAACTCATTATCACTAAATGTGCAAATTACTTATTTGCGAAAAATACTGGAAGCAGATAATACTATATCTATTAATTCATTAAGTAAAAGAGGTTATGTACTTAAAGTTTCGAAAAATTAATTAATCTTCCACCATTCGGTAAAAATCTGGGTACTATCTTTGAGATTTACAGGATCCCCAATCATTGGTGTTAAAAGTTTAATATTACGTTTTTTACTTGAATTGGCAATTTTTATCAATGGTTCATCCCACGCATGATTCGCCAAGGCAAATTTTGAAGAATGTACAGCAAGCAATCGTCGGGCATTTAAATCATCAAATGCCTTCAATAGATCTTCCGGCAATAAATGTATATATTTCCATTGTTTATTATACTGTCCGTTTTCCAGAATAGCTAAGTCAAACGGTCCATACTTTTCTCCGATTTCTGCAAAGTGTTTATCATATCCGCCATCACCACCAAGATAAAAATTCATAGTTGGTGTCTGCAAAACAAACGAGACCCAAAGAGTTTGATTACGCTTTAATCCGCGTCCGGAAAAGTGCCTTGACGGTACAGCGTTTACAATAAATCCGTTGTTCAATATGGCTTGTTCATTCCAATCCAACTCAATTATCGAATCTTTATCAAACCCCCAATATTCAAAGTTCTCACCCACACCCAAACCACAAATTACTTTCTTTATTTTGGGCTTTAATTCCATTATTGTTTCGTAATCCAGATGATCCCAATGGTCATGAGAAATAAAAAGATAATCAATGTCCGGTATATCGGCAGGCGTATAAACAGTAGTGCCTTTAAAGGCTTTGATTGAGAACGAAAACGGAGATGCATTGCCACTCAGCACAGGATCAACCAGAATTCTTTTGCCATCTATCTGTATAAAATAAGAGGAATGTCCAAACCAAATTAATTGGTCTGCATTACTATCCATGTGTAGCAAGTCGGTCTTAACAGATGGTATCTCATTCGTTGGATATACACTTTTTTTATCTCCAAAAAAGAATTCTTTTCCAATAGTTAAATAGCTGGCATCTTCCGCCATAACAGGTGTTTCAGACAAATTCTGAAAAGAACCATTTTTATAATTTGGAGACCTCTTAATTCTTTCCAATCTCTTACCGGATGGTAATCTGCCAAATTTGGATTGTTTAAGAGTAAGCATAGTTAGTATAGAAAGTACAATTGTAACAGACGCTGCAATAAGCATAATTCTCTTCATTTAATATACGTAATGATAAATCTATTAACTCAAAAAAATAATAGTAGTCACAAAGTTTTCAGGCATACTAACAATTATAGTTTTTTATTAAATGCAGAGCATTAATTAACTACATATACAAAGTGCAGGTACTCTTTAACAGAATACCTGCACTGATAGATAGAACTTAGTAATTGCCTTTGCGTTTCTTTACCTCGTCTACGATTTTAGAAAACGATTTCTCCTGTTTTCTTTTCTCGTGGACAGAAGCCGTATAATGCCAGGCTTCCCTGCGGAGCTTAAGATAGCTTTCGTATATGCCACGGTCTAATTCTCCCGTATTGACAGCTTCCAGTACGGCGCAACCCTTTTCATTTACATGCTTACAATCTTTAAACCGGCACTTGCCCTCATAAGCTGAGATATCTAATATTTCTGAGAGGTTATCCGTATTATCGTTTGTAACACCGAAAAGTTTTACCCCCGGAGTGTCGATCAGCACACCGGAACCCGGCAACAGTACCATTTCCCTCCGTGTAGAAGTGTGCTTTCCTTTACCTGTAGAATCACTGATTGTTCCTGTCTGCAGAAGTTCCCTGCCGCAAAGAGCATTGATCAGAGTACTTTTCCCCACGCCGGACATGCCCGTGAATACAACGGTTTCGCCTGTATGGATTGTTTCACGCAACATATCGATACTTTCAGGCAATTGCGTACTGGTATAGAAAACCGGCATCTTATGGGAAAGATGTTTTATCGCTTTATTTATCTCATCGGCATCAAATCCTAAATCTGTTTTCGTCAGGATCAATATCGGCTGAATACTTTCGGATGAAAGTTGCAGCATGAAGCGCTCAATACGGCGTACATTGAAGCTGTTATCCAGACTTTGTACTATAAATGCTTTGTCAACATGGGATGCTATAGCCTGTCTCTCCGATACGGAACCGCTTTTAAGGCGATACAGGGTTTTCTTCCGCGGTAACATATCCAGAATGATTCCCTTGTCCGTGTCTGTTACCTGGAAAATAACCCAGTCGCCTGTACAGGGATAATCGGATACATCCCTCCCGTAGAGCATATTCCCTGTCATTTCGCAGGAATAGTGCCCTGTTTCAGAAATTACCTCATAACAGGTTTTATGAGTAACTGTTATCCTTCCGTGAATGAATTCTTTGTAACCGGAATTTTGTTTTTGTTGGAAAAGCTCGTCATTCCAACCATATAAATGTAAATCGTGCATTGTTTTGATCTTTAAATAAGGAGACTCTATGGAGGCAATCTCCCTGATTGTTGTTAATTTTCTTCCCAAAAGTCATTTCTTGACAGTGTAAGTATATACAAAAGGGCATACCAATGCCTTAAATCATTGTATACAAATCAAATTATAATTGACATAGAGACGACTCCCGGAAAGAATATCCGAGAACAAACAAAGGGACAATCTGTATAAGAAACACAAATTGTTTGTTACACCAAATCCGATTTAAACATTGTAGTCATGCCACAAAAATACATAATCTTTTGTATTTCAGCAAATCCCGTCCATGGAGTCTGTGTGTCTGGTTTCAAAATAATTTAGATTAATAGTAATTGCTTTCCATATACCGCTTGATATCATTTTTAAAAGATATATGTAAAAGGTCCTATGAGATTAAAAAAATGGACAAAGAGTAGAAAATCAGATACTGTATGCATTGAATGGCTTTACTAAATTTGTTAAGCTTAAAAATATGTCGCTCCAAAACAAATGTCCCACAATAGTGGGCTTTTTGATCATATCAACTTTTTTATTAAATCATAAATAAGAAGAACCACTAGAACTATTCCTACAATCAGAAAAGAATATATCTTCAAATTTGGAGTTAGCAATATCAAAAACGTTATAGGTATTAAAATTACAAGCGACACTAAAATTATCGTCTTAATTTGAGACATTTCCCATGTTTTTGTCCGATAATAATTTGTAATTTCTTGATATAACCTTACCATGCTGGCTCCGAATAAAGTCATACCAAATACAATCATCAGTCCAAAAACTACATTTATAAAGTAGTATTTTGTACTGGCGAAAGCGATTAATACAATTACAATTATACTTCTAATTAATGTTTCTGTAGACAAAAATTTCTTCATTTTAGTATTTGTTTTTTTACGTAAAACTCTTCTATAAAAGCAGAGGCTGAAATTAAACTTACAACTCGTTGGGCCCAATCAACCTGGTAATGTAAATGATTACAACAGAAACCACTCCAATATAAAGAAAATAAACAACAAGTACTGACAGTATAATCCAAGATATACTAATTTTTTTGTTCCAGAGTATAATGGAACCGCTCTTAAAACCAAACTTATCCTTTTTCATCTGTTGTTGCTTAATTGTTTTAGAAGTTCCAATAGTCAGAAAATCTGGACTTGCAGTAGCATCAATTTTAATTTTAACTTCAACACCCGTAGCTCCAGTAATGTAGAAACCTTGATTCGCTTGTGAAATACCTACTCTCAAACATCCAACAAACAAGGGATTATTAACTAAATACGGCATTTCCATTTATATTCTGTAACGATAAAGCAAATATAACTGATTACATTGAATAACCGTTATTTTCGTTTGTATTATATTGTTATCATTAGATGCCATTTTAAATAAGGAAATCGAAGTGACTGAAGAGATTGTGATTGAAAATAAAATCACCAGCAAACAAATAAGGCTTATACAGAAACTAGATAAAAAATAAGTATCGTTCTGGTATATCCATCGAGTGTAAATTATTTTAGGATGGATTTTGTGAAAGTGTCCGGACTTTCAGTAGAATCATTTCTTATATGTCTGGTTTCCAACACCCCTTCTGCGTAAATTTTCCCTTAAGTGAAAAAAAAACTTTACTTAAGGAAAAAATAAATTATACTTAAGGAAAGTTTTGTCGG
>ERZ778021.2418-NODE-2418-length-16695-cov-5.289603_pt1 | contig 16695 bp, 17 predicted proteins | sample MGYA00375751_ERZ778021 | MGnify/ENA primary metagenome ERZ778021 (study PRJEB29350, sample SAMN05389814) | bioreactor metagenome | isolation source: Thiocyanate stock bioreactor | place: South Africa: University of Cape Town | collected 2013-08-29 ... | reverse complement strand
CGACGTGCTTGCGGATGTCGCGGCATCCGCGGCCCTCGTCCTCGAAGAACTCGACGAGCAGCTCCGCGTGGCGCCGGAAGGCGGCGGCGACGAAACCGAGTGTCGCGTCCACGGGCGCTGCGGTGGCGGCAGCGGGGCCGCCGAGACCGCGGGCGAGATCGCCGAACAGCCAGGGACGCCCGAGGCAGCCACGACCGACCACGACGCCGTCGCACCCGGTCTCGGCCATCATCCGCGCGGCGTCGTCCGCCGACCAGATGTCGCCGTTGCCGAGCACCGGAATGCCGGTCACAGCCCGCTTGAGCTCGGCGATCGCCGCCCAGTCGGCCTGGCCGGAGTAGAACTCGGCGGCCGTCCGAGCGTGCAACGCCACGGCAGCCACACCGGCATCCTCCGCGATACGCCCTGCGTCGAGGAAGGTCAGGTGGTCGGAATCGATGCCCTTGCGCATCTTCACCGTGAGCGGCACGTCGCCGGCGGCGCGTGCGGCGCGGGTGACGATCTCGCGGAACAGACCCAGCTTCCAGGGCAGTGCCGCTCCCCCACCCTTGCGGGTCACCTTCGGGACGGGACAGCCGAAGTTGAGGTCGATGTGGTCGGCGCGGTCCTCCTCCACGAGCAGGCGGACGGCCGCCTCGGTCGTAGACGGGTCGACGCCGTAGAGCTGGATCGATCGCGGCGTCTCGGACTCGTGGTGCGTGATGAGTCGCATGGTCGTCGCGTTGCGTTCGACGAGAGCGCGCGTCGTGATCATCTCGGACACGTAGAGCCCTGCGCCGTACTCGCGGCAGAGCCGGCGGAACGCCGTATTGGTGATTCCGGCCATCGGCGCGAGGACCACCGGCGCGTCGAGCGCGATGGGACCGATACGCAGCGCGGGCCCGGTGGAGACGGAGAGGGACATCCTGTCCATTCTCCCAGACTCGCGCCGCCGGTGAGGCGATCGGCGGTCGTATCGTGGACAACATGGCCGAGACACAGACTGCGGATGTCCGCGAGATCCCCTACACCGACGCGACGGGCGCTGAGCACACCCTTTCCGAGCTCGGTGATCGCGCCGTCCTCATTGTCAACGTCGCATCGAAGTGCGGTCTGACGCCCCAGTATGAGCAGCTCGAGGAACTGCAGCGCACCTACGGCGAGCGGGGTCTGCAGGTCATCGGGTTCCCCTGCAATCAGTTCATGGGTCAGGAGCCCGGCTCGATGGAGGAGATCCTCGAGTACTGCTCGGTGACCTGGGGCGTGAGCTTCCCGATCATGGACAAGGTCCGCGTGAACGGCTCCCACGCGGCGCCGCTGTACAAGGCGCTCAAGAAGGCCAAGAACGTCGAGGGCGCGAAGGGGCCGGTCATGTGGAACTTCGAGAAGTTCCTCGTGACCCCCTCGGGTGAGGTGCACCGCTTCCGGCCGCAGACCAAGCCCGACGCGCCCGAGGTCATCGCCGCGATCGAGGCGAGCCTGCCCGCCTGAGCCCCGCGTGCGGGCGTTTCGACTCGCTGCGCTCGCTCAACGACCGGGTGGAACCCGGCGTCAGGCGTCCTGCTTCTCCGTCCACACCTGGCGGGTGATCTGCGCGAACGCATCGGCGGGCTGCGCGCCGCTGACGCCGTACTTGCCGTCGATCACGAAGAACGGCACGCCTTGGATGCCGTAGGCCTGCGCCTGCGCCTGGTCGGCGCGCACATCGGCGAGATGCCGGCTCGACTCGAGGGCATCGCGCACCTCATCGGCGTCGAAGCCGACCTCGGCGGCGAGGGCAACGAGATCGTCGACGCGCCCGACGTGCTTGCCCTCGGTGAAGTAGGCCGACATGAGCCGCTCGGCCATCTCGTTCTGACGGCCCTGTGCCTTCGCGAAGTGCAGCAGTTCGTGGGCCTTCACCGTGTTGGTGTGCTGCAGCAGGTCGAAGCGGTACTCCAGCCCCGACCCGGCGGCCACACCGGTGACCTGGTCGAGCATCTCGCGGACGCGCTCGCGCGGCATCCCTTTGTGTCCGGCGAGGAAGTCCAGCTCATCGCCCTCGAAGTCGACCGGTGTGTCCGGCGAAAGCTCGAAGGAGTGGAAGGTCACTTCGACCTGCGGCGCGTCGGGGTCGGCCGCCGTCTGTGCGAGGCCGGTCTCGAGGTTGCGCTTGCCGATGTAGCACCACGGGCAGGCGATGTCACTCCACACGTCGATCGTGATCTTGTCTGTCATGCCTGATGCAACCTCTCTCGTGCGCGGGTCTATTCCGCGGAATCGGCCGTCGGCGCGTCGACGGCCCCACCGAAGCGGCGGCTGCGTCCGAGGTACAGCTCGATCGCTCCCCAGAGGTCGGTACGCGAGAAGTCGGGCCACAGCGTGTCGAGGAACACCAGCTCGGCGTAGGCGGACTGCCACAGCAGGAAGTTGGAGGTGCGCTGCTCGCCGCTGGAACGCAGGAAGAGGTCGACGTCGGGCATGTCGGGCACGTAGAGATGTCTGCGCAGCGTCTTCTCCGTGATCGCGGACGGCTTCAGCCGTCCGGCGGCGATCTGCTCGCCCATCGCCCGCATGGCGTCGACGATCTCGTGACGGCCGCCGTAGTTGATGCACATCGTCAGCGTGAGCGTGTCGTTGCCGGCGGTGAGCTGCTCGGCGTACTGCAGTTCCTTGATGACCGATCCCCACAGGCGCGGCTTGCGGCCGGCCCACCGGATGCGGACGCCCCATTCGTTGAGCTGGTCGCGGCGGCGGTGCAGCACGTCGCGGTTGTAGCCCATGAGGAAGCGCACTTCCTCGGGCGAGCGGGCCCAGTTCTCGGTCGAGAAGGCGTAGACGCTGAGGTGTTTCACGCCCGCCTGGATCGCGCCGGCCACGACGTCGAGGAGCACCTCCTCGCCCGCCCGGTGTCCTTCGATTCGTGTCAGTCCCCGGCGGTTGGCCCACCGTCCGTTGCCGTCCATCACGATCGCAACGTGGTTCGGCACACCGCCCTTCGGAAAACGCGGCGGATGGATGCCGGTCCAATCGAGGGGGCGGTACGGCACGGCATCGCGATGCGTGTAGGGCTTGGGGCTCAACGGGTGCTCTCCACATGGGACAGGGAACGGATGCCGCGCTCGAGATGCCACTGCGCGTAGGCGGCGACGAGGCCGGATGCCGAGGCGGTGGCGGCGTGGGTCGCGGCATCCACGACATCCCATTCTCCCGCGACGAGGGCGCGCAGCAGCGCACCCGTCTCCGGACGAAGGCGCGCCGAGCCGGCCGGAGCGCAGTCGCCGCAGACGACGCCGCCGAGCTGCGCGACGAACCAATCGTGCGGGCCGGCCGCGCCGCATCGCGCGCAATCGAAGAGGACGGGAGCCCAGCCCGACAGCGACATCGCGCGCAGCAGGTACGAGTCGAGTACGGAACGCGACTCCCGTCCGCCCTGGGCGAGGGTACGCAGTCCTCCCACGAGCAGCAGGTACTGCTGGGGGGTGGCTTCGGCTTCGTTCAGCCGGTCGGCGGTCTCGACCATGGCATGCGCCGCCGTGTAGAGGTCGTAGTCGGCCACGATCGCGGCCCCGTAGGAGCCGAGCGACTCGGCCTGCTGCACGATGTCGAGCGAGCGCCCCTGGTAGAGCTGGACGTCGGCGACCATGAACGGCTCGAGGCGGGCCCCGAACTTCGACGACGTGCGGCGCACACCCTTTGCGACAGCGCGCACCTTGCCGTGGCGACGGCTGAGCATGGTCACGATGCGGTCCGCTTCACCCAGCTTGTGGGTGCGCAGGACCACGACCTCGTCGCGGTAGGTGGGCACCCCTCGATTATCCCCGCCGGTGCCGACATCGGGCGGCATTGGAGACAATGGTCAGGTGACGGAGCAGCTGTTCGTGATCCCCCTCTGGGCCGACCTCCTCGCCGTGGGCCTCGGCGGTGTACAGGGCGCCCTGTTCTCGTCGGGCTTCGTCGGACAGCGCCGGCTCGACCTGCTCGGCGTCGTCATCGTCGGCACCGTGATGGGCATGGGCGGCGGCATCATCCGCGACCTGCTGCTGAACGTCGAGCCCGCGACGCTGAAGAGCGACTGGTACCTGATCACGGCCGTCGGCGCGGCTCTGGTCGGCATGCTGCTGGCCAACATCTTCGAGCGCCTCAACGCGGTGATCGTTGCCCTCGACGCGGTGGTCATCGGCCTGTTCGGCGCCTTCGGCACCTCCAAAGCGCTGGCGCTCGGCCTTCCCCCGGTACCCGCGGTGTTCGTCGGCGTCTGCGCGGCGGTGGGCGGCGGCATCCTTCGCGACGTGATCATGGGGCTGCCGGTGGCGATCATGCACGTCGGATCGCTGTACGCCGTCGCGGCCGCGGTCGGCTGCGCGTTGCTCGCGTTCGCACACGCCGTCGGTGCGCCGCTGGTGGCCGCGGCGATCGCCTCGGTCGTGGTCACGACCGTGATCCGACTGCTCGCGGTGATCTTCGACATCTCGCTGCCCGAACAGCGTGCGCTGTACCGGCGCAAGGTCGCCGTCGAGACCAGCGCGATCCCGATCATCCGCTCCTGAGGCGTTTCGACGCGCCGCGCGCGCTCAACGACCGGGGCCGAGAGGCCTCCCGGTCGTTGAGCGCGCAGCGCAGCGACGAGTCGAAACGCGGCGTCAGACGGCGGCGAGCGAGCCGGAGCGCTCGCGCGTGCGGATCGCGCGGTTGACGCAGGAGACGATCGCCTTCAGCGACGCTGTCGAGATGTCGCCGTCGATACCGACGCCCCACAGCCGCTCACCGTCGACCTGCAGTTCGACGTAAGACGCGGCCTGCGCGTCGCCGCCGGCGCTGAGCGTGTGCTCGACGTAGTCGTAGAGCGTCACGTCGAAACCCTGCGTCCGCACGATCTCCAGGAACGCCGAGACGGGACCGTTGCCGACGCCACGGGTCGCGATCGTCTCCTCGCCGTCGCGGAGGGTGACCTCCAGCGACACCTCGCCGGACATGTCGCTCTGCGTCCGCGTGGACAGCAGCTCGAAACGGCCCCACTTCTCGTCCGCGTTGCGCGCCGGCAGATACTCGTCGGTGAAGATGTCCCAGATCTGGTCGCTGGAGACCTCGCCGCCCTCGGCATCCGTCTTGGCCTGCACGACGCCGGAGAATTCGATCTGGAGTTTGCGGGGCAGATCCAGCGCGTGATCCGTCTTCAGCAGGTACGCGACACCGCCCTTGCCGGACTGCGAGTTGACGCGGATGACGGCCTCGTACGAGCGACCGAGGTCCTTCGGGTCGATCGGCAGGTAGGGCACGGCCCACTCGATCTCGTCGACGGTGACCCCGGATGCCGCGGCCCGCGCCTCCATCGACTCGAAACCCTTCTTGATCGCGTCTTGGTGCGACCCGCTGAACGCGGTGAACACGAGGTCGCCCGCCCAGGGGCTGCGCTCGGGCACGGGCAGCTGATTGCAGTACTCGGCGGTGCGCTTGACCTGGTCGATGTCGCTGAAGTCGATCTGCGGGTCGATGCCCTGCGTCAGCATGTTGATGCCCAGGGCGACCAGGTCGACGTTGCCGGTGCGCTCTCCGTTTCCGAACAGGCAGCCTTCGATGCGGTCCGCTCCGGCCATGTAGCCGAGCTCGGCGGCGGCGATGGCCGTGCCGCGGTCGTTGTGGGGGTGCAGCGAGATGATGACGTTCTCGCGGTGGGCGAGGTGACGGCCCATCCACTCGATCGAGTCGGCATACACGTTGGGCGTGGCCATCTCGACGGTCGCCGGCAGGTTGATGATGACCTTGCGCTCCGGGGTCGGCTCGAAGATCTCGATCACCTGGTTGCAGATGTCGACCGCGAACTCCAGCTCCGTGCCGGTGTAGGACTCGGGTGAGTACTCGTAGTACACGGCGGTCTCGGGGATGCGCTTCTCGAACTCACGGCACAGGCGTGCGCCGTTCAGCGCGATGTCGATGATGCCCTGCTTGTCGCTGCGGAAGACGACCTCGCGCTGCAGCACGCTCGTCGAGTTGTAGAGGTGGACGATCGCCTGCTTCGCGCCGGCGATCGCCTCGTACGTGCGCTCGATCAGGTGCTCGCGCGCCTGCGTCAGCACCTGGATGGTCACATCGTCGGGGATCAGGTTCTCTTCGATCAGCTGGCGCACGAAGTCGAAGTCGGTCTGGCTCGCGGAGGGGAAGCCGACCTCGATCTCCTTGTAGCCCATGCCCACGAGCAGCTCGAACATGATGCGCTTGCGCTCGGGGCTCATCGGGTCGATCAGCGCCTGATTGCCGTCGCGCAGGTCGACGGCGCACCAGCGCGGAGCCGTCGTGATGCGGGCATCGGGCCAGGTGCGGTCGGGCAGGTCGACGCGGATCTGCTCGTGGAACGGGCGGTACTTGTGGGTCGGCATGCCGGAAGGCTGCTGCATGTTCTTCATGGGGTTCGCTTCTCTTCGTCAGATGGTGCGGGCCGAGTGTCAGACGATGACAAGCTCCGCGACGAGAAGGGCCCTAGAACGAGGTCTCGTCGCGGCGGCTAAGAAGGAGGCCGAACGCGCGCACGGGGACAGCGTACACCTGCGCGACGAGCTCGACGAAACTCACGGGATGAGCGCCAGGGCTCCCCCGGGGTGTCCCTCGGCCAGCAGCGCGAGCGCGGCGGGGGCGTCCTCGAGCGGGAAGGTCCGCGCCACGGGGACGGTGAGCGTACCGGCGTTCGCCGCCGCGACGAGGCCCGCGCGCGCCTCGTCGCGGAAGCGGGCGCTTGCCGGAAGGGCGCCGGCGATCCAGCGGAACCCATCGGCGTTCGCCCGCGACGGCGTGACGATCGTCACGATCCGGTCGCGATCGGCGACCAGCGCAAGCGACACGTCGACGGCCTCATCGGTGCCCACGGCATCCAGCGCCGCGACGATCGGAACGTCACCGGCGATCGCGACCACGCGCTCGAACAGCCCCGGACCGTACGCGACGGGGTCGCCGCCGAAGTGACGCACCCGCTCGAAGGAACTCTCCGCCGCCGTCCCGATGACGTGGATGCCGCGCAGCGCCGCCAGCTGCAGCACGGCCACACCCACCGCCCCCGACGCGCCGTGCAGGAGGATCGTCTCCCCCGGTTTCGCCGCGACGACATGCAGCATCTCCGCGGCGGTGGTCCCGGTCAGCAGCAGATTCGCCGCTTCGGGGTGGCCGAGCGGCTGGGGCTTGCGGAACACCTTCGCGGCATCCACTGTCATCTCCGTCGCGTAGCCGCCCTGCACCCGGAAGGCCACCACCTCGTCGCCGACGGAGGCAGCTCCCGACCCGATCTCCGTATCGAGACCGATCGCGGTGATCTCGCCCGACACCTCGTAGCCGATCGGCACGGGCCAGGACTGCCCGTTCTCGGCGGCAACATGCTTCGCATCGGCGGGGTTCATGCCCGCCGCGCGCACACGGAGCGTCACTTCGCCGCGGGCCGGGGCGGGAACCTCGACCTCCGAGAGCTCCCACGCCTCGGGGCCGCCTGCCCGTACCGCCCGCCACTGCCGCGCCGTTCGCCGCGTCCTGTCAGAACCCCAGCCGTCCGAGCTGCTTGGGATCGCGCTGCCATTCCTTGGCGACGCGCACGTGCAGCTTCAAGAACACCTTCGTGCCGATGAGCGGCTCGATCTGCGCGCGCGCCCGCGCGCCGACGGCGGACAGCCGCGAGCCCTTGTGGCCGATGATGATCGCCTTCTGGCTGTCGCGCTCGACGACCAGGTTCGCGTAGATATCGGTGAGCTCGCCCTCGTCGCGGCGCGAGATGTCGTCGATCGTGACGGCGATCGAGTGCGGCAGCTCGTCACGCACGCCTTCCAGCGCCGCCTCACGGATGATCTCGGCGATGCGGTCCTCGAGCGACTCGTCGGTGACGACCCCCTGCTCGTAGAGGGCGGGTCCTTCCGGCATGAGCGTCAGCAGCTCATCGGCGAGCACGTCAAGCTGTTCGCCCGCGACGGCCGACAACGGGATCACCGCGTCCCAGTCCTCGCGCAAGCTGTCGACCTCCATCAGCCGTTCGGTGATCTCGTCGCGGGAGGCGATGTCGGTCTTGGTGACGATGGCCACCTTCTTCGCGCGCGGGTATCCGTCCAGGGATGCCGCGATGCGGCGGTCGCCGGGACCCACCTTCTCCGTGGCCGGCACGAGGAAGCCAATCGCGTCCACGTCGCCGAGCACCTGCTCCACGAGGTCGTTCAGGCGCTGGCCGAGGAGCGTCCGGGGCTTGTGGATGCCGGGGGTGTCGACGATCACGAGCTGGCCGGCCGGGCGGTTGACGATGCCGCGGATCGCGCGCCGCGTCGTCTGGGGCTTGTCGGAGGTGATCGCGACCTTCTCACCCACCAGGGCGTTCGTCAGCGTGGACTTGCCGACGTTGGGACGGCCGACGAAGGTGACGAACCCGGAGCGGGTCTGGGGGCTGGGACTCATCGGTGGGCATCCTCCCGGTCGGTGCGGTTATCGTCGCCGAAGGCGGCGTCGACGGCGAGCAGGCTGGGGGTGGGTTCGACGAACACCGTGGCGAGGCCCCGACCGCGCCCGCGGGAGGCGCCTCCCGTCAAGCGCAGCCCGGAGTACTCCGCGGTCGCACCGGGCAGGGGCACACGGCCGAGCAGCTTCCCGAGCAGGCCGCCGATCGAGTCGACGTCCTCGTCTTCGAGCTCGAGACCGAACAGTTCGCCGACCTCATCGAGGCCCAGGCGCGCGCTCACGCGGTACCGTCCCTCGCCCAGCTCGACGATCTCACTGGAGCGGGGATCGTACTCGTCGGAGATCTCGCCGACGAGCTCCTCGATCAGGTCTTCGAGCGTCACGAGCCCCGAGACGCCGCCGTACTCGTCGACGACGAGACACACATGGACGGCATCCCGCTTCATCTGCTGCAGCAGCGTCTCGGCCTTCATCGATTCGGGGACGAAGACGGCCGGCCGCGCGATCTGGGCGACCGGGGCGTCTCGCCATGCGGTCTCATCGCGGAACGCGAACTGCACGAGGTCTTTCAGGTAGACGACGCCGGTGATGTCGTCGGCTTCGCCGTCGGCGACCGGAACCCGTGACACGCCCTTGTCCAGGAAGAGCTGCATCGCCTGCTGCGTCGTGGCGGCGGCATCCATCGTCACCATGTCGGTGCGCGGAACCATCACCTCGCGCACGTACGTGTCGGTGAACTCGAACACGGAGTGGATGAGCTCGCGGTCGTCCTCCTCGATGAGGTCCTGCGATGCGGCCTCGTCGACCATGCTCAGCAGTTGCTCCTCACTCGCGAACGAGGCGCCGCGGTGGATGCCGGGCGTCACCCGGTTGCCGACGAGCACGAGCAGGTGTGCGAGGGGGCCGAGCACAATGCGCGCGCCGCGGACGAGCGGGGCGCACGCCTGGAGCAGTCCGCGGGCGTGCTGGCGCCCGACGGCGCGGGGGCTTGCGCCGACCAGGACGAACGACACCACGGTCATCAGCACCGCGGCGGCGAGCATGGCCCACCAGATGCTGTCGAACGCGATCGTGAAGGCCACCGTCACCACGACGGCCGCCGTCGTCTCGGCGAGGATCCTGATGAACACAACGGCGTTGCCGTGGGCTTCGGGATCGGCGCCGATCCTCCCGAGAGCGGTCGCGCTGCGTCCTGACGTCGCCATCTCAGCGAGGTCGGCGCGCGAGGTGACGCCCAGCGCCGCGTCCAGCGCCGCCATCAGACCGCCGAGCGCGACCAGGAGGGCCGCCGCGATGAGCAGGAGGATCTCGGTCATGCGCGTCGTCGACGCTCCGAGACGTGGAAAGCGGCGATCAGGTCGCGCTGCAGACCGAACATCTCGCGCTCCTCCTCGGGCTCGGCGTGATCGAAGCCCAGCAGGTGCAGCAGCCCGTGCGTGGTCAGCAGGATCAGCTCGTCGACGGTCGTGTGGCCGGCTGCCTGAGCCTGCGTCTCGGCGACCTGGGGGCACAGCACGATGTCGCCGAGCAGTCCCGGCGGCGTGGGCTGTTCCTGCGTGCCCGGTCGCAACTCGTCCATCGGGAAGCTGAGCACGTCGGTGGGTCCCGGCTCGTCCATCCACTGCACGTGAAGAGCCTCCATGGCGCCCTCGTCGACGAGGAGGATCGCGACGTCGGCATCCGGGCTGACGTGCAGCTCCGCGAGGTTGTTCTCGGTCAGGCGCAGCAGCACGGTCTCGTCGATGTCGACGCCGGACTCATTGGTGATCTCGATGGTCATGAGCGTCCTCGCTGTGTTCCGTGGGGGCCGTGGTGTCCCCGGCTGTCCCGGGGTGGCAGGTGGTCTCGCGGTCCGCCGGAGCGCGGCATACCGCTGCGACGCTCGGTGCGATTGGCGAACTCGGCGGCTTCGTCTCGTTCTCGGCGGGCGGCCAGGCGCTGCTCGTCGTACACGCTGTAGGCATCGACGATCCGGCCGACGAGGCTGTGGCGGACCACGTCTTCGCTGGTCAGCAGCGAGAAGTGGATGTCGTCGATGTCTTTCAGCACGCGCGTCACGAGCCGCAGCCCCGAGGCTCCCTGCGGCAGGTCGACCTGGGTGATGTCACCGGTCACGACCATGCGAGTGCCGAAGCCCAGACGCGTGAGGAACATCTTCATCTGCTCGGGCGTCGTGTTCTGGGCCTCATCGAGCACGACGAACGAGTTGTTGAGCGTGCGTCCGCGCATGTACGCCAGCGGGGCGACCTCGATCGTGCCCGACGCCATGAGCTTGGGGACGATCTCCGGGTCCATCATCTCGTTCAGCGCGTCGTAGAGCGGCCGCAGGTACGGGTCGATCTTGTCGGTCAGGGTGCCGGGCAGAAACCCCAGGCGTTCCCCCGCTTCCACCGCCGGCCGCGTCAGGATGATGCGGTCGACCTCCTTGCGCTGCAGCGCCTGGACGGCTTTCGCCATCGCGAGGTAGGTCTTGCCGGTTCCGGCGGGACCGATGCCGAAGACGATCGTGTTCTCGTCGATCGCGTCGACGTACCGCTTCTGACCGAGGGTCTTCGGGCGGATCGTGCGTCCACGCGAACTCAGGATCGCCTCGCCCAGTACGTCGGACGGGCGTTCGCCGGTGTCGGCTCGGAGGATGCGATTCGAGGCCTGCACGTCGGAGGGCTCGAGGCCCTGTCCCGCGCGCGCCATCTCGATCAGCTCGTCGACCAGTGCGCGGGCGCGTGCGACGGACGCGGCGGCACCGGTGAGAGTGATCTCGTTGCCGCGCACGTGCACCTGGACGTCGGGGTGTTCGCGCTCCACGACGCGCAGCAGTCGGTCTTGCGGTCCGAGCAGCTGGACCATTGCCACCCCGTCCGCGAGAATCCGGTCGACCGCGTGCTCGGTCGCGTTCGCGTCATCGGTGGAATCAGCCACCGAGGCTCCCCTCGTCCAGTCCCCCGGCCAGCACATGAGCGTGGACGTGGAAGACCGTCTGACCGGCGCCCGGCCCCGTGTTGAACACCAGGCGGAAATCGCCGTCGGCGTGCTCGGCTGCCAAGGCGTTCGCGAGTGCGATCATCTCGCTCAGGAGGGCGGGGTCGGATGCGGCCAACTCGACGACGTCGCGGTATGCGCCGGTCTTGGGGATGATCAGCAGGTGCACCGGCGCTTGGGGGGCGATGTCGCGGATCGCGAACACGTTCTCGGTCTCGGCGAGGATCTCGGCCGGGATCTCGCCCTCCAGGATGCGCGTGAAGATGGACGGTTCGCTCATACTCCGAGTGTAGTCAGCGCCCGTCACCAGCGGCCGAGGCGGGCGTTGACGACAGCGAGGGCAGCGGGTCCGGCCGTCGAGGTGCGAAGGACCGTGTCGCCGAGGCGGACGGCGGTGGCTCCGGCCGCGGCCAGCGCGTCGAGTTCGTCGGGAGCGATGCCGCCCTCGGGGCCGACGACGAGCACGATCTCCGCGCTGACGGCGATCGAGAGCGCGCTGAGGGGCACGGATGCCGTCGGCTCGAGCACCAGCACACGAGCGTCTGCGGCCCGCGCGGCGAGGCGGCCGATGGATACCGGCGTCGATACGCGCGGAACCCAGGGGCGGTGCGCCTGCTTCGCGGCCTCGCGGACGATGCTCTGCCAACGCGCGACGCCTTTGACGGCCTTGTCGCCGCTCCAGCGCGACACGCTGCGCGCCCCCTGCCACGGCACGATCTCGTCGACGCCGAGTTCGGTCGCCGCCTGCACGGCGAGCTCGTCGCGGTCGCCCTTCGCGAGCGCCTGGGCGAGAACGAGACGTGGTGTCGGCGTCTGGGTGACGGTGCGGCCGGTCACCGTCACCGCGACGCGTTTGGGGGCGGATGCCGCGACGACGCCCGTGAGCCAGACGCCCGCACCGTCGCCGACGGTGACCTCCTCGCCGACCCGGACGCGGCGGACGACCGCCGCATGGTGGGCCTCGGCGCCGGTGATGATGATCTCGTCGCCCGGAGCCGCGTCGCGGACGGCGGGCCCGTCGGTCGGCGGTTCGTCGACGAGGAAGTGCAGTGCCATCTCAGCCGCGGAACCGGTCGCGCAGCTTCGAGAACATGCCCTGGTGGAACTGCGCCAGGCGGGGAGCCGGGGCCTTGGTCTTCTTGGCGAAGTCCTCGATGAGAGCGCGTTCCTTGGCGTCGAGCTTCGTCGGGGTGACGACCTGCACGCCGACACGGAGGTCGCCGCGCGTGCCGCCGCGGAGGGGCGTGATGCCGCGGCCCTTGATGGTCAGGACGTCGCCGGACTGCACGCCGGATCGCACCTCCAGGTCGACCTCGCCGTCGAGCGAGGAGATCGTCGTGTGGGTGCCCAGGATCGCGTCGGGCATCGAGACCTCGAGAGTGGCGAGCAGATCGTCGCCGTCACGGCTGAAGACCTCGTGGGTGGCGACGGTGACCTCCAGGTAGAGGTCTCCGTTCGGACCGCCCGCCGGGCCGACCTCGCCCGAGCCGGGCAGCTGGAGGCGCAGGCCCGTCTCCACGCCGCCGGGGATGTCGACCGACACCGTCCGCCGTGCGCGCACGCGGCCCTGTCCCTGGCACGTCGCGCAGGGGTAGGGGATGGTCGTGCCGTAGCCCTGGCACGTGGTGCAGGGCTGCGAGGTCACGACATTGCCGAGAAGGCTGCGCACGGTGCGCTGCACCTGACCCGAACCGTGGCAGATGTCGCACGTCGCCGGCTGGGTGCCCGGCTGGCAGCACGATCCCTCGCAGGTTTCGCACAGCACCGCGGTGTCGACGTCGATGTCACGGTGGGTGCCGAAGACGACATCGCCGAGATCCAGCGTCACCCGCACCAGCGCATCCTGGCCGCGCTCACGTCGCGATCGCGGTCGGCCGGCGCGTGCTCCCCCGCCGCCGAAGAACGTTTCGAAGATGTCGCCGAATCCGCCGAAGCCTGCGCCGCTTCCGCCGAAGGGAGAGCTGTCGCCGCCCATGTCGTAGCGCTGGCGCTGCTCCGGGTCGCTGAGGACGTCGTACGCGTGGGTCACGAGCTTGAAGCGCTCGGACGCGTCCGCTCCCGGGTTGACATCGGGGTGCAGTTCGCGCGCGAGACGCCGATACGCCTTCTTGATCTCGTCGGGGCTCGCATCGCGGGATACGCCCAGGACTTCGTAGTGGTCGGCCACAATCGCCTTTCCTGCCCTTGCGGGCGCGGGTCGGTGTTCGGGAGCGGATCGCTCAGCGGGACGTGTCGTCCTCGTCGAGCAGTCGGCTCAGATAGTGCGCGACGGCGCGGACCGCCGCGAGGTTGGTGGGGTAGTCCATGCGGGTGGGGCCGAGGAGGCCGACGCGCGCGTGTGCACCCGTCGCGTCGTACTCGCTCGTCAGGACGGAGACCTCCGTGAGCCCGAAGGGCTCGTTCTCCCGGCCGATGCTCACCGCGAGTCCCTGCTCGTCGGCGACCATCTCGCCCATCAGACGCAGCAGGGTGACCTGCTCCTCGATGGCCTCCAGCAGTGGATAGATGCTCCCGCGGAAGTCGCTCTCGCGCCGCGCGAGCGTCGCGCTTCCGGCCATCACGAGCCGGTCCTGGCGGAAGTCCTCTAGCTCCTCGCCGACGATGCGCGCGACGGTGCGCAGCGCGGCGTCGATGCGGGTGCCGTCGGGGGCCGACGCCGAGAGTTCGACGATCGCGGCCGCAGCCTCTGCGACGGGCTTGCCCGTGACCAGCCGCGAGATCGCCGTCTTGAGCTGCTGGGCGGCCTCTTCGGTGAGTTCCTCGGCGAGGAAGGCCACGCGCTGGGAGACCCGGCCGGTGTCGGTGACGACGATGACGACGACGCGTGCTCCGCCCAGGTGCACGAACTCGACGTGCGTGACGTTCGCGCGCGCGAACGACGGATACTGCACGATGGCGACCTGTCCGGTGAGCTGCGTGAGGGCGCGCACGGTGCGCATCAGGAGCTCGTCGAGATCGCCCGGATCGCTGAGGAACGACGAGATCGCCGAGCGCTGCGCCGTGGACAACGGCCGCAGGTCGGCGAGATGGTCGACGAACACGCGGTAGCCCTTGTCGGTGGGTACGCGTCCGGAGGACGTGTGCGGCGCGGCGATGAGCTCCTCGTCCTCCAGGAGCGCCATATCGTTGCGGATGGTCGCCGCGGACACGCCGAACTGGTGACGTTCGACGATCGCCTTGCTGCCGACGGGCTCATGGGTGTCGACGTAGTCCTGCACGATCGCGCGGAGGACCTGCAGGCCGCGTTCCGAGACCATCGCTCCTCCTTGTTGGCACTCAGGGTCGTCGAGTGCCAATATTACCGCGATCGCGCGGTCAGGCGGTGAGGGCGCGCACCACGGCATCCGCCAGCAGGCGGCCGCGGCGGGTGAGGACGACGCGGCCGCGCACGGCGGAGGACCCGTCGATGAGCCCGTCGGCGATGAGTGCCGCGATCGCGTGACGACCCTCTCCGGTCAGCTCGGACACCGCGATGCCCTCCGCGATGCGCGAGCGCAGCAGGACGTCCTCGAGTCGCCGCGCAGCGGCATCCGGGCGCTCGCGAGCAGCCGCAGGAGAGGTGCCGGCGGCGAGGCGCTGTGCGTATGCCGCGGGGTGCTTGACGTTCCACCATCGCAGCCCGTCGACATGACTGTGCGCCCCCGGCCCGTAGCCCCACCAATCCGTGCCGCGCCAGTATGCGAGGTTGTGGCGAGAGCGGTGGGCGGTGTCCGTCGCCCAGTTCGACACCTCGTACCAGCCGAACCCGCTCGATGCGAACGCCTCGTCGGCCAGCTCGTACATGTCGGCCTGGAGGTCGTCGTCCGGCGCGGCGACGTCGGCGCGGCGGATCTGGCGCTCGAGCTTCGTGCCCTCTTCGATGATGAGCGCGTACGCGGAGATGTGGTCGGGTGCGAGCGCCACGGCCGCCTCGACCGAGCGACGCCAGTCGTCCAACGACTCCCCCGGTGCGCCGTAGATCAGATCGACGCTCACGTCGAGGCCGGCCGAGCGTGCCGCGTCGACGGCCGTCTGCACGCCGGCCGGATCGTGGGTGCGCTCGAGGGCGGCGAGCACGTGCGGTACGGCCGACTGCATGCCGATCGACATCCGCGTCACGCCGGCCTCGGCGAGCTCGTGAGCCATCGCGACGGTGACCGTGTCGGGGTTGGCCTCGACGGTGACCTCGGCACCGGCGGCCAGCGCGAAGGCGGAGCGGATGCCGTCGAGCATCCGTGCCAGATCCCCCGCGGGAAGCAGAGTGGGGGTGCCGCCGCCGAAGAAGACGGTGGATGCCGCGCGGAGGGGCCCCCGCGCCGACAGCACGCCCCGTGAGAGAGCGATTTCGCGGAGCACCTCGTCGGCGTACGCATCCTGGCGCGCGCCCCGGAGCTCCGTGGCGGTGTAGGTATTGAAGTCGCAGTAGCCGCAGCGTACCCGGCAGAAGGGCACGTGCAGGTAGACGCCGAAGTCGCGGGCGGGGTCGATCGAGATGTCGGACGGCAGCGCGCCGTCGACCGGCGCGGGGTCACCGAGAGGGAGGGCGGAGCCCATCAGGCCGGCGTCGTGTACAGCGGAGAGATGGCTTGCAGGTACCCGCGGAACAGCTCACGACGGCGTCGCTTCACCAGTGCCGGAACGATGCGGTAGAGCGTGGCGACGGGACGGTCGAAGGCGCGCACCGTGAACCGTACTTCGTCGTTGTCTGCCCACGTCACGATGAACGACTCCTCGCCGCTCACGACGGAGTCGCCGACCGTCCCCAGAGCGAAGCCGACGCGCCGGGGCTCTTCGATCGCGTAGATGACGCGCAGCTCACCGTCCGCGTTCATGCCCTTGACGTGTCCGCGCACCCGCACCGTCGTTCCCGCAGCGACGTACGGGGTCCCGTCGGCGTCGAAGCGCTGGTCGGCTTCCAGACGGCTCGCCACCGTCGGATTGCCGTCGACGTCGTAGCCGACCCCGGTGTACATAGGGCCGGCCGCTGGACGCACGTCCGAGATCGTGAGACCCGCTCCGCGCAGCGCCGTCCACGACAGCAGTGCGTCGGCCGACGACTCGAAGCGAGCCTGTCCGCTGCCCAGCAGCCAGGAGTGCTCCGCTGGGACGCTGTTCTCCGGCGGATAGCTCATCAGGTCGTGCGCCTGCGTGGCGCCGACGGCGGCATAGTCGACCGTGTCGTCCTGAAAGCTCCCGCGACGCATGATGTCAAGCCTAACCGGGGCGTCCGGCTTACTTCTTGTCCTTGCCTTCGACATCGCCGGAGAGCGCAGCGATGAAGGCCTCCTGGGGCACCTCGACACGACCGACCATCTTCATGCGCTTCTTGCCCTCCTTCTGCTTCTCCAGCAGCTTGCGCTT
>ERZ778021.2416-NODE-2416-length-16706-cov-6.922227_pt1 | contig 16706 bp, 7 predicted proteins | sample MGYA00375751_ERZ778021 | MGnify/ENA primary metagenome ERZ778021 (study PRJEB29350, sample SAMN05389814) | bioreactor metagenome | isolation source: Thiocyanate stock bioreactor | place: South Africa: University of Cape Town | collected 2013-08-29 ... | reverse complement strand
CCTCTCGGCGCTGCAGGACCGGCTCCCCGACGCGCCGGCCGTCGGGCCCGACCAGCTCGGCTCGATCCACACGCTCGGCGACATCGCCTCCTTCCTCGGCGCGGGGGCCGGGGCCGCGGCCCCGGTCGTCGCGGTCGCGACGCCGACGTCGCAAGCCGTCGACGGATCGCTCGTCGCGGCGGCGCTGCTGGAGGTGGTGTCGGAGAAGACGGGGTATCCGGCGGACATGCTGGACTTGGGGATGAGCCTGGACGCGGACCTGGGGATCGACTCGATCAAGCGGGTCGAGATCCTCTCGGCGCTGCAGGACCGGCTCCCCGACGCGCCGGCCGTCGGGCCCGACCAGTTGGGCTCGATCCACACGCTCGGCGACATCGCCTCCTTCCTCGGCGGATCGGCGGCCCCTTCGGTGATCGCCGTGCCAACCCCGACGCCGCGGGTCGAGATCCCGGCGACCGTCCAGGCCCCCGCCGCCCGGCTGGAGCGGCTGACGCCGCGGCCCCGGGCGATGACGGCGGCCGAGCGTCGCGAGCGGATCGCGTTCGCGCCCGGCTCGGAGGTCGCGGTGGTCGACGAGGGTTCGGCACTGACGGCCGCGATCCGCGCGGAGCTGGAGCGTCGCGGGTTCGCGCCGAGGGTGGTCGGGCTGGACGACGCGGAGGCCGTCGCCGCGGGATCGTTCGCCGGGGTGATCCTCCCGGCCCCCGCGGCCGTCGAGGCCGACTTCCTCAAGCGGGCGTTCCGGCTGGTCCGCGCCGCCGGCCCGGCGCTTCGGCGTCGAGGGGCCTCGGCGCTGGTGACGGTGTCGCGGCTGGACGGCTCGTTCGGGCTCGAAGGGCTCGCCGCGGGCGTCGACCCGGTCGCGGGCGGGCTGGCCGGGCTGGCGAAGACGGCCGGGCATGAGTGGCCCGAGGTCAATTGCAAGGCGGTCGACGTCGCCCGCGACGTCCGCGACGACGAGGCCGCGCGGCGAATCGTCGACGAGCTGACGCTTCGGGGCCCGGCCGAGGTCGGCGTCTCCTCGCGAGGCGTGATCGAGGTCGTCCTGGAGCGGACCGAGTGGACCTCGGGCAACCACCGTCGCACGCCGGTCCTCGACCGCGGCGACCTGGTGGCGGTGACGGGCGGGGCCCGCGGGATCGCCGCCGAGGCGGCCGTCGCGCTGGCGAGGGCCTATCGCCCCGCGCTCCTGCTGCTCGGCCGCACGCCGGCCGCCGACGGGCCCGAGCCCGCCGGGCTGGCCGCCGCGAAGGACGAGGCCGCCCTCCGCGCGGCGATCCTCCGCGAGGGCCTCGAATCCACGCCGAAGAAGGCCGACGAGCGGGCGAAGGGGATCCTCGCCCGCCGCGAGATCGCGGCGACGCTGGCCCGCGTCCGCGAGGCCGGCGCCGAGGCGGTGTACGAGGCCGTCGACGTCCGCGACCGCGAGGCCGTCCGCGCCGCGATCGGCCGGGCTCGCGGCCGGTTCGGGCCGGTGCGCGGCCTCGTCCACGCCGCGGGAGTGCTGGCCGATCGCCGCATCGAGGACCAGACCGACGCCCAGTTCGCCAGCGTCTACGACACCAAGGTCGACGGCCTCCTCGCCGTCTTCGACGCCCTCGACCCCTCGGCGCTCCGGGCGATCGCGGCGTACTCGTCGTCGACGGGGCGGTTCGGCCGGATCGGCCAGGTGGCGTACGCGGCGGCGAACGAGGTGCTCAACAAGTGGTGCCAGGCCCAGGCGCGGCGGCTGCCGGACTGCCGGGTCGTGTCGTTCAACTGGGGGCCTTGGGAGGGGGGCATGGTGACGCCCTCGCTCCGGGCGATCTTCGAGCGCGAGGGGATGGGCCTGATCCCGATGGCCGAGGGCTCCGCGCTCGTGGCCCGGGAGATCCAGGAGTCGCGCGAGAACCCCGTCGAGGTCGTCGTCCTGGCCGACCCGCCGGCCTCGCTCGTCGCATCGCCCGAGGCCGCGGCCGTCGAGCCTGTCGACGCGGACATGCGGCCGGCGTTCGACCGGGCCGTCGACGTCCACGCCTTCCCCGTGCTGCGGTCGCACGTCATCGACGGCCATGCGGTGTTGCCGATGGCCCTGATCCTGGAGTGGCTGGGCGAGGCCGCCCTGCACCGCCACCCGGGCCTGGTCGTCGCGGCGGTCGAGGACCTGCGGCTGTTCAAGGGGGTCGTGCTCCGCGACCACCGGCCGGTCCCGGTCTCGCTGCGGGCCGGCAAGGGGGAGCGTCGCGACGGCTCGTTAGTCGTCCCGGTCGAGATGCGCGGGCCTCTGGGCGAGGACAGGGAGGTCGTCCACGCCCGCGCGACGGTCGTGCTGGCCGACCGCCACCCGTCCGGCGAGCGGACCATCGCCGAGAGCACGCTGTTCCCGCTGGCCGAGGAGCCCGGGTCGATCTACGACGGCGTCCTGTTCCACGGCCCGGACATGCAGGCGATCGAGCGGGTCGAGGGGTGCGACGACCGGATGATCGCCGCGCGGGTGTCGACGTCGCCGCCGCCGTCGGCGTGGGCCGCCCGGCCGCTCCGGCGCGAGTGGCTGACCGACCCCCTGGCGATCGACGCGGCGTTCCAGGTGATGGTCCTCTGGTGCCGTCAGCGCTCGGGCGTGAACTCGCTGCCGACGGCCGTCGGCGCGTACCGCCAGTTCCGCCGCAAGTTCCCGGCCGAGGGGGTCCGCGTCGTGATCGAGGTCCGCCACGCGGCCGACCACCGGGCCGTCGCCGACGTCGAGTTCCTGGACGACCGCGGCGAGCCCGTCGCGCGGATCGACGGCTACGAATGCGTCGTGGACGCCTCGCTGAACCAGGCGTTCCGGCGCAACCGGCTGTCCCACATGCAGGGGGCCGCGGACCCCCGATGAGCGGCCGACGAACCGGCGGGGTGGCGATCGTCGGCCTGGGGGCGGCGTTCGCCGGCGCGACCGACCCGGACGCCTTCTGGCGGCTCGTCGCCGAGGGCCGCGACGCCACGGCCGAGGTCCCGCCCGACCGCTGGCTCCTCGACCCGGCGCGCGCCTACGACCCCGAGGTCCCCCGCCCCGACCGCGTCTACACCACCCGCGGCGGCTTCCTCCTCGACGACGCCGCGGACGTCGACCCGGCCGGCCTCGCCGTCGCCCCCGCGCTCGTCGCCCGGCTCGACCCCTGCTTCCGCCTGGCCCTCCGAGTCGCGGCCGAGGCGTGGCGATCGGCCCGGACGGAGGCCGTCGACCGCTCGCGCGTCGGCGTGATCTTCGGCCACATCGTCCTCCCCACCGAGACGACCTCGGCCCTGACGCGCGCGACGATCGGCCGGGAGGTCGAGGCCGCGCTTGGGGTCGCGCCCTCGGAGCCCGACGATTTCGAGCCCCGCAACGCCTTCCCCGCCGGGGCCCCCGCGCGGCTGATCCGCGACGCCCTGGGCCTGGGCGGATCGGCCTACACGCTCGACGCCGCGTGCGCGTCGTCGCTGTACGCGATCAAGCTGGCCTGCGACGAGTTGCGGACCGGCCGCGCCGACGCCATGCTCGCGGGCGGCGTCTCGCGTCCGGACGCGCTGTACACGCAGATGGGGTTCTCGCAGCTCCGGGCCCTCTCGCCGAAGGGCCGCGCCGCGCCGTTCGACGTCGAGGGCGACGGCCTGATCGTCGGCGAGGGAGGCGGGATCTTCGTCCTCAAGCGGCTCGAAGACGCGATCGCCCAGGGCGACGCGATCCTCGGCGTGATCCGAGGCGCGGGGCTCTCGAACGACCTCCGCGGCGACCTCCTCGCCCCCGCGACCGAGGGGCAATTGCGGGCCATGCGCGCCGCCTACGAACAGGCCGGGTGGTCGCCGGGCGACGTCGACCTGATCGAGTGCCACGCCACCGGGACGCCCCTGGGGGACGCGGTGGAGTTCGAAAGCCTCCGGACGCTCTGGTCCGGCCAGGCCGGGCGCGGCGTGTTGGGGTCGGTGAAATCGAACGTCGGCCACGCCCTCACCGCCGCCGGCGCGGCGGGGCTGCTCAAGGTGCTGCTCGCCTTCAGGGCGAAGACGCTGCCGCCGATCGCCAACCACCGCGAGCCCTCGCCGAAGGTCCCCATCGCCGGCGGCCCCTTCAGCATCCTGCAACGCGCCGAGCCCTGGCCCGAGACGCCCGGCCGGCCCCGCCGCGCGGCGATCAGCGGCTTCGGCTTCGGCGGCATCAACGCCCACCTGCTCATCGAGGAATGGACGGGGGCGGCCGACGCGCCGGCCGGTTCGACTCCGGTCGCGGGACCCGTCGCGATCGTCGGACTCGCCGCTCGGTGGGGGGGCGAGGCGCGATCCGGCGATTTCGCCCGCCGGGCCTTCGGCGATGTGCGGGCGATCGACGAATCCGACCCCCGCCTGGATGAGCTTCGCATCCGCCTGGGCCGGTTCCGGATCCCCCCGCGCGAGCTGGAGGAGATGCTCCTCCAGCAATCCCTGACGCTCCAGGCCGCGGCCGACGCGATCGAGGACGCACGTTGGAAGCCCGAAGCCGCGGCGCGGGCGAGCGTGCTGGTCGGCCTGAACCTGGACCTGAACACCACCAACTACCACCTGCGCTGGTGGCTCGCCGCGCGGGCCCCGGCCTGGAACGTCGAGCAGGGCTGGGGCCTCTCGGACGACGAGTTGCAAGCCTGGATCGCCGGGGCGTGCGACGCCGTCCAGCCGGCGCTGACGGCGAACCGGACGATGGGCTCGCTCGGCGGCCTGGTCGCCAGCCGGATCGCCCGTGAGTTCGGCGTCGGCGGGCCGAGCTTCAGCGTCTCCAGCGACGAGGCGTCCGGCGTCGACGCGCTCCGGATCGCGGCCGACTGGCTGGCCCGCGGCGAGATCGACGCGGCCGTCGTCGCCGCGGTGGACCTGGCGACCGACCCGAGGCTGACCCTCGCCGCCGATCGGCTCTCGCAGAGGCCCGCGATCGAGCCCGCCGACTGCGCCACGGCCCTCGTCCTGAAACGGCTCGCCGACGCCGAGCGCGACGGCGACCGCGTCTACGCCGTGCTGGGCGGGACGACCGACGCGACGGTCGCGATCGAGACGTCCCGGGCGTGGACCGGCTGGCTCGGCGCGGCCGAGGGATTGGCGGCCGTCGCGACGGCCGCTCTCGCGGTCCGCGAGGCCGTCATCCCCCCCGGGGCGCGTCGACTGGGCGGGCGCGAACTCCGTTCGAGCTTCTGGCCGGCCAACCGGGACGACGCCCCGCGTGCGGCCCTCGCCGGCGGCCTGACGCTGGAGGGGCTCGCCGGCCCGACCCCGCCGACGACCCGACGGTTCGAGGCGTCCGAGGCGGCCCTCTTCCCCGTCTTCGGCGGCGTGGAGGGATTGGCGGCGCTGGCCCAGCATCTTGAAGAACGACCGGGCCGGTCCGTTCACGACCTCGCCAGGTCGTGGTGGGCCGAGGTCCGCGGGCGTCGCCGTCCCGGCCGGGCCCTGGCGTTCGTCGCCGTCGATCCCGATGCCCTGGCCTCCTACGTCGCCGCCAACCTCGAATTCTCGGCGTCCGGCGAGGACGGCCCGATCTTCTCCACGGCCTACGGCGCCGACCTGTTCGCGACGGATCTCGACCTGGGCGAAGGCCCATCGCGCGTCGCCTTCACGTATCCTGGCCTCGGCGCGGCTTACGTCGGGATGGGGGCCGATGTCTCCGCCCGGTTCCCCGAATTGATGCGCGAGCTGGAGGCCCGCTACGAGACCGTCCGCGACCAGTTCGCCCCCGAGGTCTGGTGGACCCGCGACGTCGATCCGCCGACGGACGACCACCGCCCGGCCATCCTCGGGCAGATCTCGATCGGCTCGCTCATGACGGCGCTGTTCCTCAAGCTGGGCGTGCGCCCTTCCGCCGCCGTGGGCTACAGCCTGGGCGAGTCCGCGGCGCTGGTCTCGCTGGGGGCGTGGGACGACCGCGACGAGATGGCCCGACGGCTGATCGAATCCCCCCTGTTCCGCGAGGAACTCGCCGGCCCCTGCCTCGCCGCCCGCCGCGTCTGGGGCCTGGCCGACGACGAGCCGGTCGACTGGGTCGCGGCGCTCGTGCCGCGCTCGAAGGAACAGGTGGAGGCGGCGATCGGCGACGACGCGCGCGTCTACGTCCTCATCCGCAACGCCGTCGACGAGGTGGTCGTCGGCGGTCGGGGCGAGGCCGTCCGTCGCGTCGTCCAATCGCTCCAATGCCCGTGGCTGCCGCTCCCCACGGTCAGCACGGTGCATTGCCCGATCGGCCTGGACGTCGAGCCGGCGTATCGCGAATTGCACGAGCTGAAGACGGTCCACGTCGAGGACGTCGTCTTCTACAGCGGCGTCTGGGGGACGGGCTACCTCCCCGACCACGGCACCGCGACCTCGGCCATCACGTCCCAGGCGTCGCGGATGATCGACTACCCGAAGGCCGTCGAGAGGGCGTACAAGGACGGCGTCCGCGTCTTCGTCGAGATGGGCCCCGGCGCGGGATGCACGCGGCTGATCGGGAAGATCCTGGGCGACCGGCCCCACGTCGCCGTCTCTGCGGACGAGGCCGACGGCGACCCGACGGGCTCCGTCCTCCGCGCCCTGGCCAGACTCGTCGCCGCGGGCGTCGCCGTGGACCTGGACTTCCTCTACGGGGGCGATGGCGAGACCGTGCAGGCCGCCGGCCGCGAAATCGTCATCGAGCGCCGGACGCCGCCGCTCCGCATGCCGACCGCACCGCCCCGACGCATCCCCGAAACGATCCCGAATCCGACTCCCGACGTGCCGGCTCCCCCCATCGAACCACCCCCGAGCCTCGCCCCGACCATGCCCGAGCCGACGCCCGCGCCGAACACCGCCGCGAACCTCCCGCCCGTTTTCCGCGCCTTCCTCGAAGCCCAGCAGGCCACGGCCGGGGCCCACGAGGTCTTCCTGCGGCTCTCGCGCTCCTACGCCGACGCCGTGGCCGCCGTCGCCATGGTCGAGCCCGCCGCGCCGACGATCGAAACGCCGCCGACCGCCCCCCTCGCGCCGCCGCCGTCGTTGCTCGCCCCCCGGAGCGCCGACCTGTACATGGATCGCGACCAGTGCCTCGAATACGCGGTCGGGTCGATCGGCGCGGTGCTCGGGCCCGAGTACGCGGCGGCCGATGCGTACCCCACGCGCGTCCGGCTGCCGGACGAGCCGCTGATGCTGGTCGACCGGATCGTCTCGGTCGAGGGGACGCGGTTCGAGCTGGGCCACGGGCGGGTCGTCACTGAGCACGACGTCCTGCGCGACGGCTGGTATCTCGACGGCGGCCGGATCGCGGCTTGCGTGGCGATCGAGGCCGGCCAGGCCGACCTGTTCCTGTCGGGCTGGATGGGGATCGACCTGATCACGAAGGGCCTGGCCGTCTACCGGCTGCTCGACGCCACGGTCACGTTCCACCGCCCCCTCCCCGAGCCGGGCGCGGTGATCCGATATGACATCAAGATCCTCAACTTCTTCCGCCAGGGCGAGACGAACCTGTTCCGCTTCGAGTTCGTCGGGACCGTCGACGGCGAGCCCATGCTGACGATGAAGGACGGCTGCGCGGGGTTCTTCTCCGAGGCCGAACTGGCCGCCGGCAAGGGCGTCGTCCCCCGGCCGCTCGACGCCCAGCCTCGCGCGGGGAAGCGGCCCGACGACTGGCGCGAACTCGCCCCCGGCGGCGCCTGCCGGCTCGACCGGGCGCAGGTCGACGCGCTGCGGGCCGGCGACCTCGCGGCGGCGTTCGGCGCGCCGTTCGATCGGCTCGGGCTCTCGCGGCCGATCCCGCTGCCGGGCGGCCGGATGACGCTCGTGCATCGCGTGGAGTCGCTCGACCTCGCCGGCGGCCGGTTCGGCCTGGGCCTGATCCGCGCCGAGGCCGACGTCCATCCCGACGACTGGTTCATGGTCTGCCACTTCGTCGACGACCGCGTCATGCCCGGCACGCTCATGTACGAGTGCTGCCTGCACACCTTCCGCATCCTCCTGACGAGGATGGGATGGACGGGCGAGGCCGGCCGCGCGCGGTTCGAGCCGATGACGGGCGTCGCCAACCGCCTGCGCTGCCGCGGCCAGGTGACGGAGTCCACCCGCGTCGTGACCTACGAGGTCACGGTGAAGGAGGTCGGCTACGGTCCGGAGCCCTTCGCCATCGCCGACGCCCTGATGTACGCCGACGGCAAGCCCATCGTCGAGATCACCGACATGGCCCTGCGCCTGGCCGGGACCGACCGCGACGAGATGGAAGGGCTGTGGGATCGGGCGAAGCCGGCCGAGGCGTCGCCCGCCCTCGTCTACGAGTCGCCGCAGATCCTCGCGTTCGCCGACGGCAGGCCGTCCGACTGCTTCGGCGACCGCTACCGGCCGTTCGACGACGGCCGGTTCATCGCCAGGCTCCCCCGGCCGCCGTACCAGTTCCTCGACCGCGCGACGATCGTCGAGGGCCGGCCGTGGGAGCAGGCCGTCGGGACGACCGTCCGCGCCGAGTACTCCGTCCCGCCCGACGCCTGGTACTTCGAGGCCGACCGCCAGCCCCGCGTCCCTTACGCCGTGCTCCTGGAGGCCGCGCTCCAGTCGTGCGGGTTCGTCTCGGCCTTCATGGGCTCGGCCCTGCTGAGCGACGAGCCGCTGAAGTACCGGAACCTCGGCGGGACGATGACGCAGCACCGGGCCGTCGACCGGGGCTCCGGCGTCCTGACGACCACGGCCCGCGTGACGAAGATCAACCGCTCCGCCGGCATGGTCATCCAGAATTACGAGCTGGCCGTCCGCGACCGCGAGGGCCTGGTCCTGGAAGGCGACACCTACTTCGGCTTCTTCCACCCCCGGGCGCTGGAGAATCAGGTCGGCCTGCCGGACGTGAAGGCTTACAGCATGACCGAGGCCGAGCGGACGGCGGCGGTCTCCTTCCCGATCCCCGATCGCGCCCCCCTGCCCGACCGGCGTTGGAGGATGGTCGACCGCGTGACGGCCCTGCTCCCCTCGGGCGGGCCGAACGGGCTGGGGTTCGCGGCCGGGGAGACCGACGTGGATCCGTCGGCCTGGTTCTTCCGGGCGCATTTCCTGGGCGACCCGGTCTGGCCCGGGTCATTGGGCTTGGAATCGCTGCTGCAACTCCTTAAAGTCTTTGCTGAAGCGCGCTGGGGCGTGGACGCGCGCACCGTGTTCGCCTCGCCGGCCCCCGGCGCGGCGCACGGCTGGACGTACCGCGGCCAGGTCGCCCCGGGCTCGCGGGTCGTGTCGACGCAGGCGTGGATCACGGCCGTCGACGACGCCCGCCGGCGCGTGACGGCCGACGGCCTGCTCTCCGTCGACGGCAAGCCGATCTACCACATGACCGGCTACGCGCTCGAAGCCCTGCCCGGCTGATCGACCGGACCATCCCCCTTGCGGCGGCCCCCATGGCATCGATGAAATACCAGAACGTCTATGTGGAGGCCATCGGCTACGAGGTCGCCCCGGTGGTCGTCTCGTCGGCCGAGCTGGAAGAGCGGCTCGCGCCGGTGTACGAGCGGCTCCACCTGAGCGTCGGCCAGCTCGAAGCCCTCACGGGGATCGTCGAGCGGCGCTGGTGGGAGGAGGGGAGCCGCGTCTCCGACGGCGCGATCGCCGCGGCCTCGCGGGCGCTGGAGGCGGCCGACCTGCCGGCGGGGAAGGTGGAGGCGGTCGTCTACGGCGGCGTCTGCCGCGAGGAGTACGAGCCGGCCACGGCCTGCCGCGTCGCGGCCGAGCTGGGGGTGAGCCCCGCCGCCGTCGTCCACGACCTGAGCAACGCCTGCCTGGGCGTGATCGACGGCATGATCGACGTCGCCAACCGGATCGAGCTGGGCCAGATCCGCGCCGGGCTGGTCGTGGCCTGCGAGACGGCCCGCGAGATCAACGAGGCGATGATCGCCCGGATGCTCCAGAACCCGACGATGGACTTCTTCAAGCACGCCCTGGCCACGCTCACCGGCGGCTCGGGCGCCGTGGCCGTGCTGCTGACCGACGCCTCGCTCTCGCGACTGAAGCGGCGGCGGCTGCTGGGCGGGGCCATGCGGACCGCGCCGCAGTTCAACCGCCTCTGCCGATGGGGCGTGGAGGACGCCGGCCCGGACTCCCCCGGCCTGCTCCGCGCGTTCACGTCGACCGACTCCGCGGCGGTCCTCAGCCACGGCGTCGAGCTGGGCGTGAAGACCTGGCAGGCGTTCCTCGGCGGCCTGGGCTGGATCCGCGAGAAGGTCGACCGGGTCATCTGCCACCAGGTCGGCGGCTCGCACCGGGATGCGATCCTGCGGTCGATCGGCGTGCCGGTCGAGAAGGACTTCTCGACGTTCGCCTACCTGGGGAACATGGGGACCGTCGCCCTGCCGATGACCGCCGCCATCGCCGAGGACCGCGGCGTCCTCTCGCCCGGCGACCGCACGGCGTTCCTGGGGATCGGCAGCGGCCTGAACTGCCTGATGCTGGGGTTGGAGTGGTGACGGGAATGACGACGACCGCGGCCCCGCCGAACCCGACCGCCAACGCCGACCTCGCCGCGTTCCTCGCCGCCCACCCCGGCCGCGACTGGGACCGCGACGGCCTGAAGCTCCACTACCTGGACGAAGGCGAAGGCCCCCCCGTCGTCATGCTTCACGGCAACCCGTCGTGGTCGTTCCTCTACCGCACGCTGGCCGAGGCCGTCGCGCCGACGCACCGCGTCATCGTCCCCGACCACATCGGCTGCGGCCTGTCGGACAAGCCCGACGACTCCCGCTACGCCTACACGCTCGCGAGCCGCGTCGACGACCTCGAACGCCTGCTCGACCACCTGGGCGTGCGGGACGACATCTCGCTCGTCGTCCACGACTGGGGCGGGATGATCGGCTCGGCGTTCGCCGCGCGGCACCCCGAACGGATCGCCAAGCTCGTCGTGATGAACACGGCCGGCTTCCACATGCCGAAGGACAAGACGTTCCCCTGGGCCCTGCACGTCTGCCGCGACACGGCGGCGGGCGCGTGGGTCGTCCGCGGCCTCAATGCGTTCGTCCGCGGCACCGCCTGGATCGGCTGCAAGAACGAACGGATGCCGAGGCGGCTCCGCGACGCCTACGCCACCCCTTACGGGTCGTGGGCCGACCGCATCGCCATCCACCGCTTCGTCCAGGACATCCCCCTCAAGCCGGGCGACCGCGCGTACGACCTCGTCTCCGCCACGCAGGACCGCCTGCCGCTGCTGGCGGACGTCCCGATGCTCGTCGCCTGGGGGATGAAGGACTTCGTCTTCGACGAGCCGTTCCTGAAGGAGTGGGAGCGTCGCTTCCCCGCGGCGGAGGTCCACCGCTTCCCGAACGCCGGCCACTACGTCCTGGAGGACGAGGCCGCGACGCTGGTCCCCCTGATCCGCGACTTCCTCGACCGGCCCGCAGAGGCCCCCGCCGATGGCCGCGGTTGACGTGGCGGCGGCGAACATCGCCTCGCACCTGCACGCGATCGCCGGTTCGCAGCCGCACCGCGCCGCGGTGATCGTCCCGCAGGGGCGAGGCGCGGCCGGCAAGATGCGGTACGCCCACTTCACGTTCCGCCAGCTCGACGAAGACAGCGACGCGATCGCCGCCGGCCTGATCGCCGACGGGATCGGCCGCGGGACCCGAGCGGCGGTGATGGTCCCCCCCGGCCTGGACTTCTTCTCGCTCGTCTTCGGCGTCTTCAAGGCGGGCGTCGTCCCCGTCCTCATCGACCCGGGCATGGGCGTGAAAAGCCTCGGGAAGTGCCTGGACGAGGCCGAGCCGAAGCTGTTCATCGGCATCCCCAAGGCCCTGGTCGCCCGCCGCCTGCTGGGATGGGGCGAGCGGACCGTGCGCCGGACGATCCGCACCGGCCGCCCGCTCGACGACCTCCGCGCCCGGGGCCGAGCGGCGATCGCCGACGGCCGCGTCGTCGCGCCGGTCGCGCGCGGCGTGGGCGAGGGCGCGACGGCCGCCGTCCTGTTCACCAGCGGCAGCACGGGCGTCCCCAAGGGGGCCGTCTACACGCATTCGATCTTCGAGGCCCAGGTCGCCGCGTTTCGCGACCTCTACGACATCCGGCCGGGCGAGGTCGACCTCTGCACGTTCCCGCTGTTCGCCCTCTTCGCCCCCGCGCTGGGGATGACGTCGGTCGTTCCCCGGATGGACCCCACCCGCCCGGCGAAGGTCGACCCGGACGCGATTTATGAAGCGATCGAGGACTTCGGCCCGACGAACCTGTTCGGCTCCCCCGCCCTGCTGAGGCGCGTGGGCCCGGCGTTCGCGAGGGCGGGCCGCAGGCTGCCGACGCTCCGCCGCGTCGTGACGGCCGGCGCGCCCGCGAACCCGAAGACGCTGGAGACGTTCGCCGCGCTCCTCGAACCGCCGGCGCAGGTCTTCACACCGTACGGTGCGACGGAGTCGCTCCCCGTCGCCTCGATCGGCAGCGACGAGATTTTGAACGACACCCGCGCCGCCACCGAACTCGGCCGGGGCGTCTGCGTCGGCGTCCCCTGCGACACCGTCCGCGTCCGCATCATCAAGATCACCGACGACCCGATCCCGACGTGGTCCGACGAGCTGGAAGTGCCGACGGGCGAGATCGGCGAGGTCGTCGTCTCCGGCCCGGTCGCGACGCGCGAATACTTCGGCCGTCCCGAGGCCACCGCGCTCGCCAAGATCCAGGACCCGGCGCGGGGGACGTTCCACCACCGGATGGGGGACGTCGGCTACCTCGACGACCGCGGCCGGCTCTGGTTCTGCGGCCGGAAGGCGCACCGCGTCGAACTGGCCGGCGAGACGTTGCACACTATCTGCGTCGAGCGGGTCTTCGACACGCACCCGGACGTCGCCCGCACGGCGCTCGTGGGCGTGGATGGGCCGTCGGGCAAGGCGGCCGTGCTGTGCGTCGAGCCGGCCCGCCGCCTGGGCCGTCGCGAGCGCGTGCGCGTCCGGGATGAGCTACTGGCGATTGGCGAGCGGTTCGAGCACACGCGGAAGGTTCGCACGATCCTGTTCCACCCGTCGTTCCCGGTCGACGTGCGGCATAATTCGAAGATCTTCCGCGAGAAGCTGGCGGCCTGGGCCGCGGGGAAGACGCCATGACCCTCGACCCGTCCCGCCCCGTCCTCGTCACCGGCGGCGGCGGCTTCCTCGGCTCGGCCGTGGTGGCCATGCTCCGCGACCGAGGCCAACCGGTGCGATCGCTCACGCGGCGGCGTTACGGCCGCCTCGACGAGATCGGGGCCGAGCAGATCCAGGGGGACGTGGCCGACCCCGCCGTCGTCGACCGGGCCGTCGCGGGCTGCGACGCCGTGTTCCACGTCGCGGCGAAGGCCGGCCTGTGGGGCTCTCGCGAGGAGTATTATCGCGCCAACGTGGAGGGGACGCAGAACGTCCTCGACGCCTGCCGTCGCCACGGCGTCCGCAAGCTGGTCCACACCAGCTCCCCCAGCGTGGTCTTCCACGGCACCGACCTGGAAGGCGCCGACGAGTCGGCCCCTTATCCCGACCATTACGAGGCCGCGTACCCCGAGACCAAGGCCATCGCCGAGAAGCTGGTCCTGAAGGCGAACGACGCGAGCCTGGCGACGGTCGTCCTGCGCCCGCACCTGATCTGGGGGCCGGGCGACAACAACATTTTGCCCCGGATCTACGCCCGGGCGCGGGCGAACCGGCTGTTCCGCATCGGCCGCCGCAACCCGCTGATCGACCTGACGTACATCGACAACGCCGCCGCCGCCCACCTGCTGGCGGCCGACAGGCTGGACGTCGGCTCGCCGATCGCCGGCAAGGTCTACTTCATCGCCCAGGGGGAGCCCGTCCCGCTCTGGGACATGGTCGACCGCTTCCTGGCCGTCGCCGGCCTGCCGCCGGTGAGGCGCACCGTCCCCAAGGGCCTCGCCGTGGCCCTCGGCCGCGCGCTGGAGGCCGCCTACCGCACCTTTCGCCTCCCCGGCGAGCCGAGGATGACGCGGTTCCTCGCCCACGAACTGTCCACCGCCCACTGGTACAACCTCGACGCCGCCCGCCGCGACCTGGGCTACGCCCCGCACATCGGCATCGAGGAGGGCCTGCGCCGGCTGGCGGCGTCGTTGCCGGGTCCCGGCCACAGGCCCCTCGACGGCCCGTCGGCCTGAATCCCCGATGAGGGATCCGTGCCTGGGCGGCGACGCGAGGACGCTCGGGGTCCCCTCATGAGGGTCGATGCGTGGCGGCGTAGATCAGGCCCGCGATCCCGATCAGGCTGACGCCCCAGGCGAGGTAAGGCGCGCAGGCGATCAGCGGCGAACGACTCTTGAGCATCCGGCTCCGGAGGCGCAGGGTCGGGAGTTCGATCCATCGCACGAAGGCGTAGCTGATCGGGAGGGCCAGCAGGGAGACGAAGATCCCCATCCCGACCGACCACTAGGCATGCCCCGTGACCCGTCGATAGACCGCGCCCAGGAAGTAACCCGGCAGGGTGTGGATCAGGTAATACGAGTAGGTCATCAGGCCCAGGGTCCGAAGGACTCCGTGCGTCTGCCGCGGCATCGGGATGTAGTAGGCCGTCAGGACGATGACGCACGCCAGGAGGTAGGTCTGCAACGAAGCCTGGTCGGCCCCTCGCTGCCCCGAGACGAATAGCGCGATCGACGCCGCGAGAAACACCGCGATCATCGCCGCCCGCGCCGGCGGCGAGATTTCCGCCGGCGCCGCCTGTCGGCGAGACGTCAGGGCCGCCATCAGCACTCCCATGAAGAGGCCGCCATAGAGCGGGGAGACCTTCAGGCTGACGGTCGCGAGCGCCAGACAGGCCGGCGCGACCGCCCAGGCCGGGAGGAACCCGATCAGCAGCGGGGCCGCCAGGTAGAACTGCTCCTCGATCGACAGCGACCAGATCTGGTTGAAGCTCCCCCAGATCGGGTGGATGTTCCCCCGGATATCATTGATGAGGTTGTAAGTATAGGTCAGGGCCGCAAACGTCCGCTCGTGGAAACCGGGGGCCGTCCACTGCCCGCGGGCGATGAACAGCCCGATCATGAACGCCAGCACGATGTAATACGGCACCCAGATCCGCAGGAGTCGCTTGAAGTAGAACTCGGTCAGCCCGATGCGGCCGGTCCGGCGCTTCTCCGCGACCAGGAGGCCGCCGATGAGATAGCCGGAGAGGACGAAGAAGACCGAGACGGCGACGCCGCCCCCCTCGACCGCCCGGGCGTGGGAGAGCATGACCCAGATCGCCGCCAGGAATCGGACGACGTCCAGCATCGGGCGATAGGCCGCGACGGTCTCCAGCAACGCCTCCGGCGCGTCCCCGGACGACGGGGCCCCGGGGCTGTGATCGCCATCGATAGGATTCGTTCCGCTGGGCTGCATGGTCCACTCCAGGACGTGGCAAGACTAGGGCGGGGATCGTTGCGGGCCGGGCGGGGGCCTCGGACGCGGCATCCGCCCTCGCCCTCTGCTTGAGTCGACACGCTTCGACGCGCGATTCGGGCGGGTTGCAGAAACCTAATGATACGTCAGAAGTCGAGAGTTCGGCTGGGAAATCGCGGGCCGCGGGCCGTCGGATGAGGGCCGAACTCGCGCGTGCGGGGCGGTGGTCCTCGGACGTCTCACGGACATCGCCCCTGGCGCGGGCCTTGACCGGGCCCGCGTTCCGGGAGATCGTGGCGTAATCGCGCCCGCGGCCTTCATGAGGATTGAGGATGCCCCCCGCCGTCTATACGATCGCGACGATGGACACCAAAGGCGCGGAGCTGCGCTTCCTCGCCGACCGGATCCGCGAGGCCGGCGTCGCCGTCCGCATCGTCGACGTCGGCACGAAGGGAGAACCGACCGGGCCGGCCGACGTCTCGCTGAACGTGAAGGCCGAGGCGAGGGCGGATCGGGCCGCGACGATCTCCGCGGCCTCGGAGCGGCTGTCTCGATTCCTGGTCGACGAGCACGCGGCGCGGCGGGTCGCGGGGGCGATCGGGATCGGCGGCAGCGGCGGCACGGCGCTCATCGCCCCGGCGCTCCGGGCCCTGCCGATCGGCCTGCCCAAGCTCATGGTCTCCACCGTGGCGGGCGGCGACGTCTCGGCCTACGTCGGCGTCAGCGACCTGGTCATGGCCCCGGCGGTCGTCGACGTGGCCGGGCTGAACGCGGTGTCGCGGACGGTCCTGGCCAACGCCGCGCACGCCGTCGCGGGGATGGTCCGCCATGCACGGGCCCTTGTCGCCGACCGCCCGGCGCTCGGCCTGACCATGTTCGGCCTCACCACCCCTTGCGTCGACGCCGCGCGGAAGGCGCTGGAGGTCCGCGGGTACGATCCCCTGGCCTTCCACGCCACGGGCGTCGGCGGCCGGGCGATGGAGGGCCTGGTCCGCTCCGGCCTGATCCGGGGCGTCCTCGACGTCACCACCACCGAGGTCGCCGATTACTTCATGGGCGGCATCTTCCCCTGCGCCGAGGACCGCTTCGAAGCCCAGATCGACGCCGGCGTCCCCTGCGTCCTGAGCCTCGGGGCGCTCGACATGGTGAACTTCGGCGCGCTCGCCACGGTGCCGGAAAAGTACCGCGGCCGTCGCCTGCACGTCCACAACGCCCAGATCACGCTCATGCGGACGACCCCCGAGGAGAACCGCCGCATGGGCCGCTGGATCGGCGCGAAGCTCAACCGCTGGCGCACGCCCGTCGCGCTCCTGATCCCCGAGGGCGGCCTCTCGGGTCTCGACGTCCCCGGCGGCCCGTTCCACGACCCCGCGGCCGACGCCGCGCTCTTCGAGGCGATCGAGGAGCTGGGCTACCCCGTCGTCCTGAAGCCAGCCGTCGGGT
>ERZ778021.2415-NODE-2415-length-16706-cov-7.386583_pt1 | contig 16706 bp, 13 predicted proteins | sample MGYA00375751_ERZ778021 | MGnify/ENA primary metagenome ERZ778021 (study PRJEB29350, sample SAMN05389814) | bioreactor metagenome | isolation source: Thiocyanate stock bioreactor | place: South Africa: University of Cape Town | collected 2013-08-29 ... | reverse complement strand
AATTTATTGTTAGCACAGATGACAAGATTAGAGCAGCAAGTGAAAAAAAGAAGTGAGAATGCCGCCCATCTGACTAAACTATTCAATGAGATTCCCGGCATTATTCCGGCTAAACTATATGAGGGAACGACCAACAGCGCTTATCACCTGTACATGTTCCGCTATGATAAGACCAAATTTCAGGATCTAAGTCGGGAACGATTTATAAAAGCATTGTCTGCCGAGGGTGTTCCCTGCAGTAGCGGATACGGACAAATGAATAGTAGCGCATATGTGCAAGGTCTCGCCGGAAACAAACATTACCTGAAGATTTATGGAAAGAAAGGCATGCAAGAGTGGTTAGAGCGTATCCAATGCCCGCAGAACGATACATTAACGGGGGAAGAGTCGGTGTGGTTTACACAAACTACATTGCTCGGCAGTCGTTCCGATATGGAAAAGATCGCAGAAGCCGTCAGGCGTATTCAGAAATACGCAAAAGGATTAAAGAAATAAAAGTGTATCAATAGATAACAAGTCAAATATGATTTTAATAGCCGACAGCGGATCCAGCAAGACGAACTGGACATTAGTCAAAGGGCATCAGATTGTCTTTCGGTTCGAAAGTGAAGGATACAATCCCTGTTATAACAGCCGGGAACAAATCACTCGATCCCTTCAGAACAGTTTACCTGCAGGATATGACTGGGACGATATTGTTTTAGTCGCTTTTTACGGAGCAGGGTGCTACGAAGATAAATACGTGGTGATTGAAGAGGCTCTGCGTCCTTTATTTCCCAACGCCCAGTTTGATGTAGCCATGGATCTGGTGGCTTCCGCGCGGGCATTACTTGGACATGATTCAGGATTTGCCGCCATCCTTGGGACAGGAACGAATTCATGTCTTTATGATGGAAAAAGAATTACACATAACGTCGATTCAATGGGTTTCCTCCTTGGCGACGAAGGAAGCGGGGCATATATGGGTAAAAGGCTGATCAGGGATTTTATCCGCGGCCATATGCCGAATGATATTCAGAAACATTTTTATAATGTTTACAGGTTTTCCCCTGACGAGCTGATCGACCGCGTCTATGCTAATCCCATGCCTAATCGTTACTGTGCGTCTTTCGCCCGGTTTCTGAGCAGGGAACAGGTGTCCGGACATGAGTATATTGAAAATGTGAAACGGGAATGCTTCCGTGACTTTTTTAAAAACATTGTCATCTATTACCCCGATTATTCCAATTACCTGTTTAATTGCGTAGGCAGTATAGGTTGGGTGTTTAAAGATACCCTGACGATGATAGCGAAGGAATTCAGGATGGAGACGGGAAAAATCATCCAAAGTCCGATGGAAGGTCTTATTGCCTATCATCAAATTTAGAATAGTGAAAACCCATATAATGATATATACTATTTTGGATACTACAACTAAACAAACATTATGGACAAAAAAAGCAAATCAAATTATCTGTTAACCCTTGTGATTATCGGGGTTGCATTCTTCATTATCGGTTTCGGTGTGGGCATTAACGGTATTATGGTTCCCATCCTTGAAGGGGCATTCTCCTTGAGTAAAGGAATGTCCTACTTGGTGCTAACCGCTACCTTCTCTGCATTTTTGATCTTTGGAGGGCCCGCAGGTGCGCTTATAAAGAGGATCGGCTATAAGAGATCCATGATCATTGCTTTGCTGATTATGGCATTGGGAATGCTTTTGTTTATTCCTTCAGCCAGAATGAGCGCTACATTGGCAGGATTTTACATGTTTCTGGTAGCTTCTTTCATCGGAGGCATAGGAAACACCTTACTACAAGCAGCCGTGAATCCCTATGTAACTATCTGCGGACCTATAGAGAGCGCGGCACAACGCATGTGTTTCATGGGTATCTTAAACAAATCGGCCTGGTATCTCGGACCTATTTTTCTCAGCTTGTTTATTGATGTAAAAAATCCCTTAATGGATTACGCACACATTCCTTTTGGACTAGCCTCAGTAGTAATTATCTTATTGGCAATCCTTATCCATTTCGTCTCCCTGCCTGAAGTGAAAGCCATCGGGGAAGAAGAGAATATACAGGACTATGGGGATGACAGTAATATTATTGTTGCCAACAAGAAAAAAAATATCAGCCAATTTCCTCACCTGATATTGGGTGCTATTGCCTTATTTATTTACGTGGGGGTAGAGACCCTTCCCATGGCTTCCGCTATCGATTTTGCCAAAGCAATCGGACTTGATAATCCTGCCCAGTATTCAGGTATAGTTTCCATTGGATTGGTTATAGGATATATTGTCAGCATTTTACTCTTACAAATGATGCATCAGAAGAAGGCGTTGATCTTATTTACCTTGATCGCTTTGCTCGCATCTTTTGCACTTATTATGCTTCCCGCTAAACAAGCTATCTATAGCCTCGGTGTATTAGGATTTTCCCATTCCCTGATGTGGGGTACAATTTGGGCACTGGCTATCGATAAGTTGGGGAAATTTACAAAATCAGGTTCATCTATACTGGTTATGGCTATCGTGGGAGGAGCCATCCTCCCCTTGATCTTCGGATTTATACTTGATGCCATTAAGACAACTGGCATAGATATCCAGCCTACGGACTTTCAGAAGGGATATTGGTTATTTATACCTTGTTACCTGTATATATTATTCTATGCAGTATATGGGCATAAAATAGGACTAAAAAAGCAATATCAGAATATGTAACGAACCATCAAAGATGGATGCAATAAAATTGAGGACAAATGGTCAGATTAACAGAACAACCATCCAGATATGATAATCTGGAAAAGAAAACGGTAGATGAACTGATTCGGGATATTAATGCTGAAAGCAAAAACGTGGCATTGGCCATCGAAAAAGTTTTACCGGAAATAGGGAAATTGATAAGAGCCATCGAACGCCAATTAAAAAACGGGGGCCGAATGTTTTATCTGGGATGTGGTTCCGGAGGACGGCTGGCCGTACTTGACGTCATTGAACTGCCCAATACTTATGGGATAGAAAAAGGGATCATAAATGTGATTCTTGCAGGAGGAGTACAAAATCTCATCTTCGCCCTCGAAGAAAAAGAAGATGATGAGATAGAAGGCTGGAATTCCTTGCAAGAAGAGAATATATCTTCCAAGGATATCGTAATAGGCATATCTGCCAGCGGAATAACTCCTTTTGTATTGGCTGCTTTAAAAAAATGCCGCGAAAATAGTATTCCCTGCGGTTCGATCGTCAACAATCCGAATTCACTCATTTCTCAATACTCCGATTTTCCAATCGAAGTGATTACCGGGCCCGAATTTGTTACAGGAAGTACCCGAATGAAATGCGGAACGGCACAGAAAATGATCTTCGACATGATCAGTACCACAGTATTGATACGATTGGGAAGAGTCGAAGGAAACCGTATGGTAAATGCCCGGCTGATCAATAATAAAGTCGTGGATCGTTCTGTTCGCATGCTCATGGAACGTAACCCGCAAATCATGGATTACGAATTTGCCAAAGGAGTCATTAAAAAATGTGGCAATGTAAAAAAGTCCGAACAATATCTTAAAGAACAAGGATGGTTGTAATGGAATAGTGGAAAATCCAATAAAATACCGCTCCTGAATCCATATCAAAGTGATCCCTTGTGGAAAAGTTAGAAAGCAGTATTCTTAAGTTATACTAAAAATTATAGACATGAAAAAGATAAATTCTTTATTAATTGCATGTTTGGCTATATGCGCCATATTTACCGGGTGTAGTGACGATCCGGAAGAAGAGATCCCGACCAGGCCGTTGATCAAGTTTACAGACGATATAAAGGAAACCAGTGAAAGTACTTATAGGGTATCTGTATCTGTCACATCAGACCAGGATTTGAAAGAGGTCAAAATTGAAAAAATATTCCCTGCAAAAGACGAATCCGATGAAGTAATTGAAACGGTTACCACATTTACTAATCCGAAACAATATGCGTTCGAGAAAGAGTTTACGGCTCCGTCAACCGTAGAAAAGATGCAGATCGTCTTTAATGCTGTCACGATAAGAGGACTGAGTGCAAACGCTACATTTACCTTTAATACCGAACGATCGGCATTTTCACAGTCAGCGATCCTCAATGCCCTAGCGGATGCTTATGCTGTTTTTGAGATGACAGGCGAACTTCCCGATAAAATTACAATAAACGGCGTTGTTTTCAATAAGGCCGCCTACTATGAAGCCGCCTGCAAAGCTTTATTAAATATCTTGGCGGGAGTAGATGCCGCTATTACCTTGTCAGACTACACCCTCCCCGGATCGCCCGGATCCGATACCTTTGTCGAGACAGAAATACCTATAGAATTACTGGAAAATCAATCCACGAGACAGCTTAATTTTGCGAATGCAAACGACGGAGTTTTTGCCAATTATGTTGGATATCCGCAAAATTTTGTGGGGCCGAACGAAGAGACATATAATGGACAATTCTCGTTTAACAGAAGTGCAGTTGTCCTTGCAAGGGCATTGGCTTATTACAAAACTAACGGCAGTCTTCCCGTTACGCTTTCCTCTTTGTATCAGGTCGAGTCGGAGACGAATTTTCAGGAACAATTTATTGATGCATTTGCCAGCGCATATATGCAGTTCGAGATATCGGGATCGTTCCCCTCAACCATTACGGTGAACAATACCGTCTTACATAGCGGTAATTATTTCGAAGCAGCTTGCAGGATACTGATCAACATCTACAACAATACGAATACTGAAATAACCCTTTCAGGTTATACGGCGGCGGGCAATCCCTCTGCGGATAGTTTCGAAGAACCGGAAATACCCATAGAACTTCTGATCAACCAAGCGACCAGGCAGCTTAACTTTGCACCCGGTAATGACAATATTTTTGCGAACTATGTCTCCTATCCACAAAATTTTGTCGGGCCGAATGGAGAGACATATAACGGGTATTTTTCATTTGACAGGGGAGTGGTCGTAATGGCAAGAACACTGGCGTACTATAAAGCCAACAACAGCCTTCCCACTACGCTTTCTTCTTCGTATCAGGCGGAAATTTCACAGAGGCCGATTGCTTTATGGATATGGGGAAGCGCTTTATCCAATGAAGACATTCAGACAATTGTCAATAAGCTGGTTGAGAACAAGGTTAAGGAGATTTATCTTCTAGTCAAGGGTACTGCCGGCACACGAACGCCCGCCGATAAATTAACAGATTTTATTACGAAAGCACATGCTGAAGAAATAGAAGTTCATTTCTGGCTCATGATTAATGAAGATGGTGTATATATGGCTGCAAATCCTAATGCCGGCATTTATCATTGTCCGAAACCGTCAGTGAGTACAGATCCTTACCCTATGAATGATAATAGCGTCAATCTTCTTTATCCGGGATACAAAGATTATGTATTAGATCATATCGCATATTTTCTGACCAATTTTGATTGCGACGGAATTCATCTCGACGGTATCCGGTTTGGACACTTTGTGTATTCATTTGACCAGTATTCTCTTCAGAGAGCTGTTTCTTTAGGTTGTAATACAGCACGCCTGTTAAGTTTCTTTGATACGGAACCCAATTATACAACCTATGCCACCAATAATGGTTTTGTGAATTTGTATATAAACGAAGATCAGGATGTAGTTAAATGGGTAAATATGAGGAAAGAGGTAATTCTTGATTATATAGAAGCGGTAAAGGAAACTATAGGGCAACTTAAACCCGGGCTTAAGTTGAGTGCGGCTTTTATGCCTGAAGGAGCAACGGATCCGAAATATGCAGACGTATTTTATGCCCAGAATTATGCACTTCATTCAACCGTTTTGGACATGATCACCCCAATGGCTTATTTTAAAGCTTATGGAAAGCCTACCAGTTGGTTACAAACAGTCATACAAGGTACAAAAAATCTTGTTGATCCTCAATGTGAAATTTATTCAGGAGTTCAGGGGTATGATGGTGTTACAACCTCACAAATGAATGAACAGATACAATATTCTTTTAGCGGTGGTGCCCAAGGAATTATTGTATTCAGATACGGAACCATTACGGAGGATAATTGGGATATAATAAAAGAATGGGGCAAATGATGACTATCTCCTTGAGAATTCCCATAAAAAACTTTCACATTAACATCATTTCAGTACCTTTGTATTCAATATAATCACACTGTTAAGTTTAATCCTTTAAAAAAGAAGCGATGAATTCTAAATTTATTTTATTTGCTGTAATGAGTATGATAATTGTAGCGACGGGCTGCACCGGTGAACCAAAGCCCAACACGCTAACGCAACAGGAAATTGCCGACGGGTGGGAACTATTGTTCGACGGCAACACCATGAACGGTTGGCGCGATTACAACGGTGAAAAACTGACCGCTCCCTGGTTTGCCGAAGAGGGCATGATACAGGCCAAGGGTGAAGGTGCCGATGAACACGGTTACATCGTTACCGAAAAAACGTATGAAAATTTTGAATTGGCATGGGACTGGAAAATAGCAGACGGTGGCAATAGCGGCATGCTCTATCATGTGGTAGAACATCCGAAATTTGCCGTTCCCTATGTGACCGGCCCGGAATACCAGTTGATCGACGACCTCGGGTTCCCCGAACCATTGGAAGAGTGGCAAAAAACGGGCGCCGACTATGCCATGCACACCACCGATCCGGCAAAGACCAACATCAAACCGGCCGGAGAATGGAACACCTCCAAGATTGTTTTTGACAACGGACATGTGGAACACTGGCTCAATGGTGAAAAGGTGATTGAATTTGAAGCATGGACGGAGGACTGGTTTACCCGCAAGCACAGCGGTAAATGGGAAAATGCTCCCGAATATGGATTGGCGCGCAAAGGCGTCATCTGCCTGCAAGACCACGGATCGGCAGCCTGGTTCCGCAATGTAAAGATCAAAGAATTACCCCGTAAGAACAAAGAAGTAAACCTGTTCAACGGAACTGACCTGCATGGCTGGGAAATCTACGGGACAGAAAAGTGGTACGTACAGGATGGTCTTCTGGTATGTGAAAGCGGGCCGGACAAACAATATGGATACCTTGGCACACGTGAATACTACGATGATTTCGACCTGACTGTCGAATTCAAACAGGAAGCCGACGGTAATTCCGGTGTTTTTATCCGTTCATTCGTGGAGCCGGGCGCCATTGTAAATGGCTGGCAGGTGGAAGTAGCTCCTAAAGGACATGATACCGGCGGCATCTATGAATCCTATGGACGCGGATGGCTCGTACAAATTCCCGATGAAAAAGAAGAGATTTTGAAAGAGGGCGACTGGAATACTCTGCGTATTATGGTGAAAGGAGACAATGTGAAAACCTGGCTCAACGGCGAAGAGATGGTCGATTTGACCGACGATAAGATCGGCAAGGCACAGGGACGCATCGCATTGCAGATCCATGACGGTGGGGGCATCAAGGTTCTCTGGAGAAACCTCGCCCTCAAAACATTGTAAACTAATTATCGCCATCTGGTGATGTTTTCAAACCATCATTGCCCATTGAACGTTAAAAAACCCCGTCTTTGATGGACAGGGTTTTTTATTTTCCACCTTCCCACCATTCCACCTTTTCACCCTATTTCGATTTTATATTGAAAAAAGAGCCTATCTTTGTAGGCTCAACTCACTTAAAATAAAGAATGACAGAAAAAAGCGCACTCTTACAAAGTATTATTGAAGGAATTCAGGAAAAGAAAGGGAAAAACATTTGTACTATCCACTTAAAAGGCATACCGGGGGCTGTCTGTGATTATTTTGTAATTTGCGAAGGCAATACCCCTACACAGGTATCCGCTTTGGCCGATTCAATAGAAGAGATCGTAAAGAAAAATACCAAAGAAAATCCTATCCGTGTGCACGGACAACAACTCGCCGAATGGATCGCGATGGATTATGGCAACATAATTATACATATATTCCTACCCGACCTCCGCAACTTTTACAATATCGACAACCTTTGGGAAGATGCCCGGTCAGAACGCATTCCATCCATAGACTAAAACTTAATTCTCAAAAAATTGTTACAATAACTCAGAAGAAATAGAGAGTCACTCAGATGAACAATACGAACAAAGAAAATAAACAGGATAAACAGCCGACTTTGCGACCTAAGATAGGCGGCAATAACAATCCCAAGAGACCGTTCAACCCTTACTGGATATATGCTGTAGTATTGGCATTGCTCATGGGGATGTGGTTTTTCGGTCAGGATACCACTGTAAAAGAGGTAAAATGGTCGGAATTTCAGGAATATGTCAGGGATAATCGCATAAAAAGTATAGTAGTTTACAGCAACAAAGAGACTGCTGAAGCACTCGTACGCGAAGAGTCTGTAAATTATGTTTTCGGCGATGATGCCGGAAAGGTAGCGAGATCGCCTCTGATCCTGATAAAAATCCCTTCAACCGATGCCATAACGAGTTTTATAGATAATGTAAAGACTGAAAAAAATTATGATATTGAGGTACGTTTCGACACCACGTCGGAACTCTGGGGGATATTGATCACTTTTGCACCTTTTATCCTGCTCATCGTATTCTGGGTATGGATGATGCGCAGGATGCAGGGAGGTGCCGGAGGTGGCGGCGGTGTTTTCAATGTAGGCAAATCGAAAGCGCAACTGTTCGACAAGGACTCCAGCCAGAAAGTAACCTTCAAAGATGTAGCCGGGTTATCCGAAGCCAAAGAGGAAGTACAGGAGATTGTGGAATTCCTGAAGAATCCCAATAATTACACCAACCTTGGAGGAAAGATACCCAAGGGAGCACTGCTGGTAGGCCCTCCCGGAACAGGAAAGACGTTATTGGCAAAAGCGGTGGCGGGTGAGGCCAACGTTCCTTTCTTTTCAATCTCCGGTTCTGATTTTGTGGAGATGTTCGTGGGTGTGGGCGCATCGCGCGTAAGGGATCTTTTCCGTCAGGCAAAAGAGAAAGCGCCCTGTATAGTATTTATTGACGAGATTGACGCCGTGGGCCGTGCCCGTGGGAAGAACACCAACTTCGGGTCGAATGATGAACGGGAAAATACGTTGAATCAACTTCTCACCGAAATGGATGGTTTTGGATCAAACAGCGGGGTAATTATCCTTGCGGCCACGAACCGGGCCGATGTACTCGACAAAGCGTTGCTGCGCGCCGGCCGTTTCGACAGGCAGATCTACGTGGAACTCCCCGACCTGAATGACCGGAAGGAAATATTCAAAGTACATCTCCGTCCCATCAAAATAGATGAATCTGTGGATGTGGAATTCCTTGCCCGCCAAACACCCGGATTCTCGGGTGCCGATATAGCCAACGTCTGCAATGAGGCAGCACTGATCGCCGCAAGGAATAAAAAGAAATTCGTGGAGAAAGAGGATTTCATGAACGCAGTGGATCGTATCGTTGGCGGTTTAGAAAAAAAGAACAAGATCATTACCCAGAATGAGAAGAAATCCATCGCCATCCACGAGGCAGGGCATGCCACCCTGAGTTGGTTCCTGGAACATGCCAACCCGTTGGTGAAGGTGACCATCGTACCCCGTGGCAAAGCACTGGGGGCAGCCTGGTACCTGCCGGAAGAACGGCAGATCACCACCAAAGAGCAAATGCTCGACGAGATGTGCGCCCTTTTAGGCGGAAGGGCTGCAGAAGAAGTGTTTATAGGATCAATATCTTCCGGCGCTATGAACGACCTGGAACGTGTAACCAAACAAGCCTATGCTATGATCACCTATATGGGGATGAGTGAAAAACTGCCCAACCTGAGTTACTACGACTCGACGGGACAGGAGTACACTTTTTCAAAACCTTATAGTGATGAGACTGCCCAGCTGATCGACAACGAAGTGAAGGCAATGATCAACCAGCAATATGAAAGGGCTAAACAGATCCTTAAGGACAAAGCAGCAGGACACAACCAATTGGCAGGTATCCTGTTGGAAAGGGAAATCATTTATTCCGACGATCTGGAAAAAATATTCGGCAAACGGCCCTGGATATCGCGCTCTCAGGAGATATTGGAGAACGATAAATCTTCAGACGAAGGGCTACACCTTCCTTCCAAACCCCACGGTTCGGGAGATCATATATTCATTGATACCGATGAAAAGGCAATTCCCGGTTCACCAAAGAAAAAAGAAGAACAAGAGAATAGAAATAGTGAAGAATAGTTGTGCCTCCTGTTGGAAATAGTGTAACAAAAATTGAAAACTGCCCATGTGAATGAACATTTTCAAAACTGTTTTCGTTATAATAGACGATTGGAAATTAAGTCCATTTATAATCACGGTAAATCGCGGCAAATTGTGATAAAGTGTCAGCTTGATAGTCACTAATCAACAAATCGTCAATTAAGCTAATCGTTCCGGGGCAACATACCCGGTAAAAATTAATTAGTCGTATGAAAACAATTCATTATTACTTATTGGCAGTGTTATTTGCGTTATCAGCAATCAGTTGTAACAATTCAAACGCAAAAAACAAGGAAAACGACAATTCTAAAAACAGTGTAAATATGAAATTCGAAAAAGTAGAATTACCTTATGCAACCGATGCTTTAGAGCCGGTTATCAGCAAACAGACAGTAGAACTTCATTATGGCAAACATCATCAGGCTTATGTGGATAATCTGAATAAGTTAGTGGTAGGTACGAAATTTGAAAATGCAGATCTTGAAACTGTAGTAAAAGAGAGTGACGGCGCTATTTTCAACAACGCAGGACAAATTCTCAATCACAATATCTACTTCACCTCTTTCAAAAAAGACGGTGGTGGTGAACCAAAAGGAAAACTGGCCGATGCTATCAATGAGCAATTCGGTTCGTTCGAAAAATTTAAAGAAGAATTCAATGCTGCCGGAGTTTCCGTATTCGGTTCGGGATGGGTATGGCTGGCAAAGGACCAGGACGGCAAACTTTCCATCCTGAAAGAAAGCAATGCCGGCAACCCGATTACAAGCGGTTTGATTCCTATTTTAGGTTTTGATGTATGGGAGCATTCATACTATCTTGACTATCAGAACCGTCGCGCCGACCACCTGAAAGAAATATGGAAAATAATTGATTGGGACGTAGTCAGTGCTCGTTATTAATTGAAAGCAATCTACCGGCAAAAGCCGCAATAGTCAACTGAATGAGAGGGAGCGAATATCCAAAAATCCGCTCTCTCTTTTTTTATCTCTTTATCATAATTCCGGTAAGCATCCTTCCTGAATGAATCGTTTGCCTGCGGGCAGAAAAGAAAATATCCTCCCTTTCGAATGTACATAACGGGCTCTTCTCGATCGCGCTTTCATGTACGCCAAGTCTGATCAGTTCCCTCCTGTTGACCTCCTTCAGATCGATATGGGATCTGGAGGACGGAGTTCTTCTCGTGAAGAGGATAACATCAGAAAGATCGAAACCCTCATCATAAAACCGGGTTATGACCTCATCACCTACTTCGTAGTGCGCCATATCGATGGCCGGGCCAATACCTGCAATCATATTCCCCGGGGAGGAGCCGAATTGCCGCTCCATTTCCATGACGGTTTTTTCCACAATCCGGCCTACAGTACCTCTCCATCCCGCATGAATAGCTGCAACCACCCCATTCCGTCTATCATACAGGATCACCGGTACACAATCGGCAGTGGTAATGCAGAGGAAGATTTCTTTTTCCTTTGTAATAGTTGCATCGATCCCATACAGGGTCTCAACAGCACTGCCCCGATCGAGACTAAGAAAATCCCTGTCAATCGTCAATACCCCGGTTCCATGTGTCTGGTGTGGAATGATGAACCGTCTTATATCCGTGTAGAGCATACGGGCAAGGATTTCCCTATTCTCACTGATATTTAGCGGATTATCGTCAGAAAAATTCCCCATATTAAAGGAAGAAAAGGTGCCGTCACTCACTCCTCCCTCCCGGGTAGTAGTGAAATGTGTAATATTCTCCTCTTTGTCAAACAGGTCGAACAAAAGCAGATTATTGTATTGGGGATGGGGTTTCATCGGTAAACACTAAAAGTCCTCTTCGAAGTAATTATCCTCATCTTCTTCCATATCTTCTTCTAAACCGGCATTCTCATCAGAAAATTCCTCTTCCGGATCAAATTCGAAGTTGGAAATATCGAGATTTCTATGTACCAATGCATCACGTGATGCCGATATCGGGACATACTCTTCCGAATTAAGTGCACGCCAAAGCATGTCTTTAAGAGCCGGAATACCGTATCCCGTAATAGAAGAGATAAACAGGTAAGGGATGTCGGGCAGGTCAAATGACATCTCCTGCATCAGTTCTTCATCGAGCATATCAGCTTTGGATATAGCCAACAGGTGAGTCTTATCCAACAACTCCGGATTATACTGGGTTAACTCATTCAGCAAGATATTGTACTCTTTTTTTATGTCGTCCGCATCAGCAGGAATAACAAAAAGCAATAAAGAATTACGTTCTATATGGCGGAGAAAACGCAAACCAAGCCCTCTTCCTTCACTGGCACCTTCAATAATCCCCGGGATATCGGCCATTACAAATGATTTCCCTTCGCGATACGCCACAATACCCAAATTGGGCTGGAGCGTGGTAAAGGGGTAGTTGGCGATCTTCGGTTTTGCGGCTGACACTACCGAAAGCAAAGTAGACTTCCCGGCGTTCGGGAATCCGACTAATCCCACATCAGCCAGTAATTTCAATTCAAGGATTATCCACCGTTCCTCATACGGTTCGCCAGGCTGTGCATAACGGGGTGTCTGATTCGTAGCCGATTTAAAATGAACATTACCCTGGCCACCACGGCCACCTTTCAGCAAAACCACCTCCTGCCCGTCATCGGTGATGTCACATAAATACTCGCCGGTATGTGCATCATAGGCAACAGTACCACAGGGGACTTCAATTGTCTTGCTTTCGCCCTTTTTTCCCGAACGTTGGGCCTTCGATCCACCTTCGCCATGCCCGGCAAAGATATGCCTTTGATAACGAAGATGGAGTAATGTCCAGTAGTTACGATTACCACGAAGAATAATGTTCCCGCCATCACCTCCGTCACCTCCGTCAGGACCACCCTTCGGTATATATTTTTCCCTTCTCAGGTGAGCTGAACCACGTCCACCCTTCCCTGACCGACAGAAGATCTTTACGTAATCTACAAAATTTGTTTCCGCCATTATTACTTTTCTAAACAGTCGATCTCTTTCACAATGGATCCGAAGATATCATCAATAGAACCGACCCCTTCTATATTTTTTAATGTGCCGTGTGTACGGTAAAATTCCTTGAGCGGTTCGGTCTGGGAGTGATAAACTTTCAATCTCGATTCAATGGTTTCACGGTTATCATCTGTCCTGCCGAAAATCTGCCCACGTTTCAACAAGCGATCGATCAATTCTTCTTCCTCTACTTCCAAACTAAGAACCGCGTCTATACCTTCACCATGCTTTTCCAACATTTTACCCAATGCTTCACCCTGGGCAAGCGTACGGGGAAATCCGTCAAAGATAAATCCTTTGGCATCCCTATGTTTGCCGATCAGGCTATCCAATATATCAATCACTAACTCATCGGGGACAAGATGTCCTTTCGACATATATGAATCCGCCAACTTTCCCAATTCCGTACCTGCTTTAATCTCGCTGCGCAGTATATCTCCTGTAGAGAGATGTTTGAGTGCATATTTCTCAACTAATTTCGCGCTTTGTGTTCCCTTTCCTGATCCGGGAGCTCCAAAAATTACTATATTCAACATACCTGTTTTTGTGTTAAGATGCAAAGATACGATTTTTTATTTCTTTGCCGGCAGCCCCGATTCCGTTTTTAATATCTCTTACGTTCCTGAAATCGAACCAATTTATTTGTTATCTGTTTATTTATAGGAACTATTTCGTTAAGCTAAATGAGCAGAAGATAAACTTGTTTATATTATGCCATAGCGAGAATTGAAAATCGAGGAGCGCAGGCGACTCAAATAGTCTAATGTAATTGAAGTATAATTTATAACACTCTTATAATGAAAAAAGAAGAATTCAAACAAAAAACAATCGACGTGATCAATGAGTTGGCCGACTACATCACCAAGCTGGAAGACAAAGCGGGAGAGATTGCCGACGATGCGAAAGAAGAATACAATGATCGTCTGGAGAAACTGAAAGAGATGAAAAATAATCTTTCCTCCAAACTCGACGAATATGAGCAGATAGCCGATTCCAAATGGGATGTGGTAAAAGAAGGCGCCACTAATTTCTTTGCCTCGGTATACGATGCATGGAAAGAGAATTACGGCAAGGTATACGAAGCATTCAAAAAAGAAAAAACCACCGAAAACAACTGATAATACGGCAATTACGGCATTATTTGATATTGTCTTCGAAGTGGTTTAATTTGCTTTTTTCACCGGCCAGCCAGAGAATATCCTCGGATTCGAACATGAAAGAGGGAACAAGTTTCGTTTCCGACTGACCTTCACGGTCGATACCAATGATCATGCATTCTGTTTTTTCCCGTATGTTGGAATTACCAATGGTCTTTCCCAAAAGTGAAGAATCAGAATCAATAATGTATTGTGAGACACTGATATGATGTCCTCCCTCGTTATTACTCTTTTCATCAATCGAACTCTTTGTTTCTTCCAGATATTGAAAGAAGGCCTGTATCTCAGTGTCCGACCCTGCTACAACGATCCGGTCGAACGGGTAGATTATCTGATCCGGGCCGGGGATATTGATTTTCTTGCTTCCCCGGATAATTGCCACGATATTGACTCCCGTCCGTTCGCGAAAATCGAGCTCGCGAAGCGTTTTTCCTGCACTGGGGGATAATTGGGGTACTTCACATTCCTCAATATGGATACTCTTGTTCAGCAAGGCATTGGCAACAGTCGGCAAAATGACCGATTTGTCTTCTTCATATTGCTGTTTTTCATTGAAATTCCGGAGAAAACGGGTTTCCATCACATCCGATTGTTTCTTTAACCCCTGAGAGAAAATGATGAACGTGATAAAGTTCAGGGCTATCACCACCATCAGCACAGCCAATCTCGGGAAAAGGGGAATGAGGACCATCAGGACAAGTACCGTGGCCAGTACTACCCGGACCGCCGTCAATGAGATAATCGCACCCCGGTTGATCGCACGTTCATGATTCCACAGGTTTTTGAATTCAGGGGTCTGTGTTTTGCCGATCACCATAGCCTGTATGAAAGGAGACATAACCAACAGCGTGGCAAACGCCGACAAGATGCGGCCCCATGTATCCGGAACGTACGACATGATGAAAGGAGTGACAAAGTTCCTGAACAGCAATAATACCGCAATGGAAAGCGTAAAATAGATCGCAGTAGAAGTCAGGACACTTTTCAATAGCCGGTTCCAATCGCTTTGTTTGTTTACGGCCTTATAACTGGATGCCGCATAACCGATGATAATCTTATTCCATTTTTTAGGGATCTTTTTTTCTATAAAAGCCGATACGGGATCGGCAATTTGGATGCAGTACGGAGTAGTGAAGGTAGTGATTATGGAAACGGCCACAATAATAGGATATAATGTCTCACTGATTACCCCGAGCGTCATACCCAGCGTCGCGATAATAAAGGAGAACTCCCCGATTTGCGCCAGACTGAAACCCGCATTGAGAGAGATCTTCAAGCTTTGACCCGACGCCATTACACCCAGCGTGGCAAAGACGATACGGCCGACCAACACCACCCCCGTAAACAGGAGAATCAGATCAATATGGTCGATGATTACCCTCGGGTTGATCATCATCCCCACAGAGACAAAAAAGACAGCTCCAAAAAGGTTCTTAAGCGGTTCCACCACATGTTCGATACGTTTCGCCTCAATGGTTTCCGCCAGGATAGAACCCATGATAAAGGCACCCAGGGCAGGAGAAAAACCAACATGTACGGCAAACAGCACCATTCCCAGGGCAAGCCCGACAGAAACAATTAATAAGGTTTCATCGTTCAGGTATCGTTTCAGTTTCTTCAATAAAGTAGGAATCACATAAATACCCACAACAAACCAGATAAGAATAAAAAAGAGCAGTTTCAGGACGCTGTTGAACAACTCTGCGCCTTCAAAATGCTGGCTTATCGCCACGGTAGAGAGCAGTGCCATCATCACTATCGCAGCGATATCTTCCACGATCAACATGCCGAAAACAATGCTTGCAAACTTCTTTTTCTGCAATCCCATGTCGTTGAATGCCTTGATGATGATTGTCGTTGACGACATTGAAAGCATTCCACCCAGGAAAATACTGTCCATCGTTGACCAGCCCAATAGTTGTCCGATAAAATAGCCGATGACAATCATCGAGCCCATATTGATCAGTGTGGCAATAGAGGCCGTTCCGCCCACATCGATCAATTTCTTGAAACTGAATTCGAGCCCCAATCCGAATAAAAGGAAGATAACACCAATTTCCGCCCAAACCGACACATTACCCATATCAGCCACAGTCGGAAGCCATGATATATAAGGACCGGCCAGAAGGCCGGCAACGATGTATCCCAATACGATTGGTTGTTTTAGCCATTTAAAAATTATTGTCGCTATGCTGGCAGTAATCAGGATCAATGCCAGATCACCAATAAAATCGGGTAAATGTCCCATTAGTGTTTATATTTTGGTGGAAAATATTTTCTCGTGATCTAATTATAAACGCAAAAATAAGAAAAATGGTTTTTTTTACGGGAGAAAAAAATCCAACACCATCAAGCAGTGTTGGATTTTTAATTTTGAGGTACCTGGCGGA
>ERZ778021.2414-NODE-2414-length-16708-cov-4.659221_pt1 | contig 16708 bp, 14 predicted proteins | sample MGYA00375751_ERZ778021 | MGnify/ENA primary metagenome ERZ778021 (study PRJEB29350, sample SAMN05389814) | bioreactor metagenome | isolation source: Thiocyanate stock bioreactor | place: South Africa: University of Cape Town | collected 2013-08-29 ... | reverse complement strand
GACCCCGACGCGTCCTTCGACGAGATGACGGCGCGGCGGCTGGCCGAGAGCTTCACCGCCTATCTGCGCGCCGGCAAGCAGGACGCCCGCGCGCTCTCCACGCTGCCGCCCGGCCGCTTCCTGATGCCGGGCGACCTCGACGGCTCGCCGGCGCTCACCTTCGCGCCGCTCCCCCTGCCCGAGGGCCACCGCGCCCGCTCCGGCTCGCTCGCGGCGATGATGGAGCGCCGCTACGAGGCCTACAAGAGCCACGTCGTGCGCCCCTTCTTCCGCGAGCACATCGCCCGGCTCGACCGCCAGATCGTGCTGATCGACGTCATGCAGGCGCTCAATGCCGGCCCTGCCTCCGTCGCCGACCTCGAGCGGGCGCTCACCGAGATCCTCGCCTGCTTCCGCCCCGGCCGCGGCAGCTTCCTGACCGATTTCTTCAGCCGCCGCATCGACCGCATCCTGGTCGCCGCCACCAAGGCCGACCACATCCACCACACCGAGCACGACCGCCTTCAGGCGATCGTGCGCAAGCTCGCCGACCGCGCCATCGAGCGCGCCAACTTCTCCGGCGCCGAGGTCGACGTGCTGGCGATGGCCGCCGTCCGCGCCACCCGCGAGGGGACGGTGAAGCAGGGCCGCGAGAGCCTGCCCGTCATCATCGGTACGCCGATGGCCGGCGAGACGATCGGCGGCGAGACCTTCGACGGCGAGACCGAGACGGCCGTCTTCCCCGGCGACCTGCCGGCCGACGCGGCCTCGGTGCTGACCGCCGGCAATCGCGGCGCGGCGGACGACGAGGTGATCCGCTTCGTCCGCTTCCGCCCGCCGCGGCTGGAGAAGACCGCCGAGGGCATCACGCTCTCTCTGCCCCACATCCGGCTCGACCGGGCGCTGCAGTTCCTGCTGGGAGACCGCCTCGCATGACGACGCCCACGCGCCGGCCCGCCGCCTTCCGCCTCGATCCGCCCGACCTGCCGCCGCCGCCGCAGAAGACCGCCCCAGTTCCCGCCCGCCGGCCCCGCTCCGTCAGGGCCGAGGCCGTCGTCGTGCCGGCCGAGATCGACGTGTTCGAGCGCGTCGACGACGCGCTCGCCGTGCCGCCGCCGCCCGCTGCCCCGCGCCGGCGCTCGCGGCTAGGCGCGATCTTTTCGGCCGCGCTGGGCACCATCGTCTCGCTTGCCGTCGGCCTGTGGGTCGATGGCTTCGTGCGCGACCTCTTCGCCCGCTCCGACTGGCTGGGCTGGGCCGCGCTCGGCGTCGTCGCGGTCGCCGCGCTGTCGCTGTTCCTCATCGTCGCGCGAGAGCTGCTGGCGCTGCGCCGCCTCGCCTCGGTGGAGCGGATGCGCGCCCGCGCGGTCGACGTCGTCACCCGCAACGACCAGCCCGGCGCCCGCCGGCTCGTCGACGAGCTCGCCGCCTTCGTCGCGAGCCGCCCGGAGACGGCCGCCGGCCGGCGCATGCTCGCCGGGCTGCGCGACGACGTCATCGACGGCGGCGACCTGGTGCGGCTGGCCGAGACCGAGCTGCTCGCCCCCCTCGACGAGCGCGCCCGTAGCCTCGTGCTGGACGCCGCCAAGCGCGTCTCGATCGTCACCGCGGTCAGCCCGCGCGCGCTGGTCGACCTCGCCTATGTCGTCTTCGAGGCCGCCCGCCTCATCCGCCGCCTGTCCGAGCTCTACGGCGCCCGCCCCGGCACGCTCGGCTTCTTCCGGCTGATCCGCTCCGTGCTCGCCCATCTCGCCGTCACCGGCTCGATCGCCGCCGGCGACAGCTTCGTCCAGCAGATCATCGGCCACGGGCTCGCCGCGCGGCTGTCGGCCAAGCTCGGCGAGGGCGTCGTCAACGGCATGATGACGGCGCGAATCGGCATCGCCGCGATCGAATCGACCCGCCCGCTCCCCTTCGGCGCGGTGAAGCGGCCCGGCCTTTCCGACATACTGGCCGTCCTGACGAAGTTTTCCGCCGCTTCCGGCACGTCGAAGACCGACGACGCTGCGACATAGGCTTGCGTCTCCGTGCACTGTGCTCCATTGTCCGGCGCCACGCGATAGCGAAGCATTAACCATTCTTGTTCATGGTCTGGCGACAGTTCCAATCGCGTCGATCGTGCCCCGGGTGTCACATGAAGAAGCGTGCCCTCGCCTCCCTCGTCCTTCCGCTCGCGCTGGCCGGCACGGCCGCGGCGGCGCCCGCATCGGCGTCCGACCGCGAGCGCGACTTCTTCCAGAACGTCGAAGGCCGCTGGTCGGGACCGGGCGAGATCGTCGACGGCAAGTACAAGGGCACGAAGTTCGTCTGCAACTTCACCGGCTCCACCGCCGAGCCCAGGATCGGCATGTCGCTCGACGGGAGCTGCCGCGTCGGCCTGTTCAGCCAGAAGATGTCGGCCACGGTCGAGAAGATGGGCGGCAAGGGTTTTCGCGGCGCCTTCCTCGACGGCGCCAAGGGCAAGGGCCTCGACGTCACCGGCAGCCAGGTGACCGGCGACAAGGTCGTGCTGTCGCTCAACCGCAAGGCGCTCAACGGCGTCATGCTCGCCCGCCTCGCCGACGAGAACACCATGAACATCACCGTCTCGGTGAAGTACGAGGGCGACCTGCTGCCGATGATCGGCATCAGCCTCAAGCGCCTCGACAAGGTCGCCGTCAGCTCCGTCAGCGACTGACCGTCCCGTAAAAGCTCCATCCGTGATTGCGGCCGGGGCGGCAATGCCGTTTCGGCCCGCGCCGGCGCGCCGCAAATCCGTTGCCCGCAATCGCACCGCCGCGCATGACGGCGACTGTCGCGCCGGCCCCGTTTTCGGCTATGACTGCGCGGAACCCGCGCAACCGGAGAACCCGCATGGCAGCCGAGACGGCCGGAACGGACCTCGTGCAGGTCGTGTCGCTGCTGGCGGCCGGCGTCGTCGCCGTGCCGATCTTCAAGCGGCTCGGCCTCGGCTCGGTGCTCGGCTATCTCGTCGCCGGCCTGATCATCGGCCCGTTCGGCATCGGCCTGTTCTCCGACCCGCAGGCGATCCTGAACGTCGCCGAGCTCGGCGTCGTCATGTTCCTGTTCATCATCGGGCTGGAGATGCAGCCCTCGCGCCTGTGGAGCCTGCGCCGCGCCATCTTCGGCCTCGGCGCGGCACAGGTCGTCGCCTGCTGCGCGTTGCTCACCCTGACGGCAATGCTGTTCGGCTATTCGCCGCTCGTCGCCTTCATCGGCAGCGCAGGCTTCGTGCTGTCGTCGACGGCGATCGTCATGCAGCTCCTCGACGAGCGCGGCGAGACGGCGACGCCGGCCGGCCAGAAGATCGTCTCGATCCTGCTGCTGGAAGACCTGCTGATCGTCCCGCTGCTCGCCCTGATCGCCTTCCTGGCGCCCGGCGGGGCCGAGCACACCGCCGCCGACCGCTGGGCCTCGATCGGCATCGCGATCGCCTCGCTCGCGGCGCTGGTTGCGGCCGGCCGCTGGCTGCTCAACCCGATGTTCCGCGTGCTCGCCGCCGCGCAGGCGCGCGAGGTGATGACGGCCGCCGCCCTGCTCGTCGTGCTGGGGTCCGCGCTCGCCATGCAGCTCGGCGGCCTGTCGATGGCCATGGGCGCCTTCCTCGCCGGCGTGCTCCTGTCCGAATCGACCTTCCGCCACCAGCTCGAGGCCGACATCGAGCCGTTCCGCGGTATCCTGCTCGGCCTGTTCTTCCTCGGCGTCGGCATGTCGCTCGACATCGACGTGGTGCGCGCCGACTGGCCGCTGATCCTGGCGCTGGTGCCGGCGCTGATGGCCGCCAAGGCGCTCGGGGTCTACCTCGTCGCCCGCCTGCTGCGCTCCGGCCACCGCGACGCGCTGACACGCGCCGCGCTGATGGCGCAGGGCGGCGAATTCGCCTTCGTGCTCTACGCCGCAGCGGCCAGCGCCGGCCTGCTCACCGGCAACGCCAATGCCGTGCTGACGGCCGCCGTCATCCTGTCGATCGCGCTGACGCCGCTGCTGGTGATCGCGCTGCGCTTCGCCCTGCCGCGCGAGGAGCAGTCGATGGACGGCATCGACGTGGCGGAAGACCTGCACGGCCGCGTGCTGGTCATCGGCTTCGGCCGCTTCGGCCAGATCGCCAGCCAGCCGCTGCTGGTGCGCGGCGTTGACGTCTCGATCATCGACACCGACGTCGAGATGATCCAGGCCGCCGCCAGCTTCGGCTTCAAGGTCTATTACGGCGACGGCACCCGCCCCGACATCCTGCACGCCGCCGGCGCCGGCGGCGCCGAGGCCATCCTGATCTGCGTCGACAAGCCGGAGACGGCGATCCGCATCGCCGAGGTGGTGCGCGAGGAATATCCCTTCACCAAGGTGCTGGCGCGCGCCTTCGACCGCGCCGCCGCCATCTCGCTGATCGGCGCAGGCGTCGACTACCAGATCCGCGAGACGCTGGAATCGGCGCTGCTGCTCAGCCAGGCCACGCTCAAGGAGCTCGGCGTCTCCGAGGAGGACGTCGCCGAGCTGATCGAGAACGTGCGCGCCCGCGACGCCGAGCGCTTCGAGCTGCAGGTGGCGGGCGGCATCTATGCCGGCACCTCGCTCATCAAGGGCAACGCGCCGGTGCCGACACCGCTGTCGACGCCGCGCCAGCCCGGCCGCGCGTTGAGCGAGGAGACGGAAGAGCTGATCCGCCGCGCCCGCGACGAGCAGCCCCGCCCGGCCTGACGACAACGCCCTTACCGCTACCTCGGATGGAGAGCGGCACGGCTGCAACAGGCCGGCCATCACCGCAGCCGCGACCCCATAACGCCGTTGCGCGGCGGCGCGGCCTCGCGCAGTGTGGCGCCGCCCGGAGGGACCGATGCTGCACCGCTTCCTGACCGTCTGCCTGCTCGCCTGCGCGGTCGCCCTGCCCGCGCGGGCCGCGACCCTGTCGAAGACCTACAGCTACTTCACCATCCACGGCCGCACGCTGGACGAGATCCAGGACCAGCTCGACCGCAACGGTCCCAAGCTCGCCGGCACCGGCAAGCGCCATCCCGGCGCCACCCGCATGGAGTTCAACACCCATGTCGGCTACCGCGAGCGCGGCGGCCGCTGCGAGGTGGTCGGCGCCAAGGTCTCGCTGACCGCGAAGATCATCCTGCCGCGCTGGAGCCAGAGCGGCGCACCCGCCGACGTCCGCTTCGTCTGGGAGACGCTTGCGGCCGACATCAAGCGCCACGAGGAGGCGCATGTCGGCATCGCCCGCAACTACGCGCGCGATCTGGAGAAGCAGATCGGCCGGTTGCGTCCGCAACGCGACTGCGCCGCCGCGCGCCGGCTGGTCAAGGACACGACCGACCGCATGCTCGCCCGCCATGACGCCGAGCAGGACCGCTTCGACGTCGTCGAGGGCCGCAACTTCGAATCGCGCATCCTGCGCCTGCTCGACGCCCGCATGAAGCAGGCCAACGCGCGCCGCTAACCGTTCCTAGCCTTAGGGAAATCCGGGCCTTGCTTCGCAGCCCGGCCTGACGGTTTTTCTTTCAGCCCTGCCGCTCGGGCACCCGCACGACCAGCCCGTCGAGCTCGTCGCGCACGCGGATCTGGCACGACAGCCGCGAGGTCTCGCGCACGTCGTAGGCGAAGTCGAGCATGTCCTCTTCCATCGCCTCCGGCTTGCCGACCACGTCGGCCCAGGCCTCGTCGACATAGACGTGGCAGGTCGCGCAGGCGCAGGCGCCGCCGCACTCGGCCTCGATGCCGGGCACGCCGTTGCGGATGGCGTTCTCCATCACGGTCGAGCCGTTGGCGGCTTCCACGTCGAATTGCCTGCCGTCGTGGGCGATGTAGGTGATCTTTGCCATGATTTTTTCTCGGCCGGCCGGTCGGCCGGACTTGCAGCCCCGGCGCGATAGCCGCTCCGCCGGCCATGTCAACCGGGACGCATCGCCCAAGCGTCAGGGCTGCCTTCGCGCAGGCCCTCCTCGACGATGAAGCGGACCGCCTCGTGCATGCGCACCAGCAGCGCCGCCGTCAGGTCGATGCGCTCCGGCTCGGCCTCCAGCGCGGCCGCCGACGCGGCGACCGAATTGGCGCCGATCCCGCGCGCCGCGCCCTTGATGCGGTGGGCGAGCTCGCCGCGGCCGCTCGCCTGCGGGCCGGCGAGCCGCGTCCGCGCCGTCTCCATCTCGCGCACGAAGATGGAGAGCACCTCGCGCTGCAATGCGGGGTCGCCGAGCGTCTGCCGCCCCAGATGTTCGAGGTCGATGGGTGGAACCGCCCCTTCGGGCACCCGCTCTGGCTGCATCCGTCCGCTCCGCTTCGTGGTCGCGGATGCTCGCACGGACGGGATGGAGAAGCGGTTAACCGACGGTGCCCGCCCGCGTGAAATTTGCCAAGCGCCTCCGCCTGTTAACCTTATGTTTAAAGTTTTACACATGGCGTTGAAAGCTTGTTCCCTTTACCCCCTGCGGGCACTACGATACCCGATGGCAAGACTTGTCTCTTTTTAAGGGCGCGCGGGAACGAGGACCCAGGCGGGGTTCCGCGGCCACGGTACAGGGTAGAGCGGCATGGCGCGCAAGAGCACGACGACCAAGACGATCAACGACGATGTCGCGCGGGAGCTCGAAAAAGCCCTCGACATCGACCTGACGCTGGACGACCTCGAACAGGGCGGCATCACCGATCTCGACATCGCCGCCTCGATGGAGGATCTCGAGGCCCAGATCGCCAAGGCCGCCGACGAGCTGGTGAAGGAAGGCCGCGCCACCGCCGCCAGGCCTGCCCCGGCGGCAGCCGCCGCGGCCACCCAGCCCAAGGCGCCCGCGCCGAAGCCCGCGCCCGCCGCCGCGAAGCCGGCGGAGGAGCTGCGCCCGGCCGAGCCGGAGGCCTCGAAGGCCCGCCTCGCCCCCTTCACGCCCGCCAACGACGACCGCCAGAAGGACTACCGCTCGCTGCTGCAGGCGATGAACCGGCGCGTGCCGACCACCGTCTACTGGGCGGTCGCGCTGCTGTCGGTGCTGTGGATCGGCGGCGGCCTGCTGCTCGCCAACATGCTCTACGGCCCGCAGATCTGGCAGATCCGCAGCGCCGCAGCACTTGCCGCATCGCCGCAGGCGATCGCGCTCGCCGTCGGCATCATCGTACCGGTCATCCTGTTCTGGGGCTTCGCGGTGATGGTCCGCCGCGCCCAGGAGATGCGCCTCACCGCCCGCTCGATGGCCGAGGTCGCGATGCGCCTGGCCGAGCCGGAGAACCTCGCGCAGGACCGCGTCATGACCGTCGGCCAGGCCGTGCGCCGCGAGGTGCAGGCGATGGGCGAGGGCATCGAGCGCACGCTCGCCCGCGCCGTCGAGCTGGAGACGCTGGTGCACGCCGAGGTGAGCGAGCTCGAGCGCGCCTATTCCGACAACGAGATCCGCATCCGTACGCTCGTCGACGGGCTCGGCAGCGAGCGCGACGCCGTGGTCAGCCATGCCGAGCGCGTCCGCGCCTCGATCGCCGGCGCCCACGAGACGCTGAAGGAGGAGCTCGCCAGCGCCAGCGAGGCGCTCAGCGACCGCATCCGCGGCGCCTCCACGCAGCTTTCCTCGACCGTCTCGCAGTCCGGCGACGGCCTCGTCGACCGCATCAACTTCGCCTCCTCCTCCATCTACGAGGCGATCGACCAGCGGCTCGACGTCATCTCCGACCGCATCACCACTTCGGGCGACGCCTTCGCCAGCCTGCTCGACACCCGCATCGCTACGCTCACCCAGAGCACCGACGACGTCACCCGCACGCTGTCGGACATGCTGGACGATCGCACCAGCGGCATGGTCTCGCTGCTCGGCGGCGCCACGCAGTCGCTGACGGCCGAGTTCGACACCCGCCTCGCCCACGTCCAGAACGTGCTGGCCGAGCGCGGCGACGCGCTGGTCGGCGAGTTCGAGACCCGCGCCGAGGCCTTCGACGCGCGCCTGGGCGAGATGCAGCGCGTGCTCGCCGAGCGCGGCAGCGCCCTGGTCGGCGAGGTGGAGGCCAGCACCGGCGCCTTCGACGCCCGCATGGACCAGATGCAGCGCGTCATCGCCGAGCGCGGCGGCGCCCTCATCGGCGAGGTCGAGGCCCGTACCGGCGCCTTCGACGCCCGCATGGACGAGATGCAGCGCGTGCTCGCCGAGCGCGGCAGCGCCCTGGTCGGCGAGTTCGAGGCCCGCACCGGCGCCTTCGATGCCCGCATGGACGAGATGCAGCGCGTGCTGGCCGAGCGCGGCACCAGCCTCGTCGGCGAGTTCGAGGCCCGCGCCGAGGCGCTCGACAGCGGCACCCGCCGCTTGAACACCGCGCTCGAGGAGCGCGCGCGCCAGATCAACGAGACGCTGGTCGAACGGGCCCGCGAGATCGCCGCGACCTTCACCGAGGCCCGCCAGGACATGTCGGCCCTGATCGACGAGGGCAAGGCCCGGATCGGCTCCGACATGGCCGAGCTGGTCATGTCCACCTCGACCATGCTCGACGCCCGCGCCCAGGCCTTCGCCGGCCAGCTCGTGGCCGGCCGCGACAGCATCGCCGACGCCCTGCAGGCCGACCTCGACCGTCTGTCGGAGGCGCGCGCCTCGATCGACGCCGCCGTCACCAGCCATGTCGAGAAGCTGGCCGAGGGCCGCTCCGTCATGACCCGCGCGCTGGAGGAGGACCTCCAGAAGCTGGTCGACAGCCGCGCCGCGCTCGACGCGGCGATCTCGGCCCACATCGACAGGATCGGCGAGCGCCACGGCGAGCTGTCGGCCGCGCTCGCCGGCGACGTCGACAAGATCGACGAGGCCTTCCGCCGCCAGTCGGGCGTCATCGAGAGCCGCACCCGCGAGATCGAGGATGCCTTCCACGCCCAGAACGGCGCGATCGAGGAGGCCTTCCGTTCGCAGGCCGGCATGATCGAGAGCCGCACCCACCTCATCACCCAGGCCTTCGGCGACCAGTCGGGCGTCATCGAGGAGCGCACGCAGACGATGGAGCGGGCGCTGCGCGCCGGCGTCGACAACATCCGCACGGCGCTGGAAGGCAGCGCTGTGGTGGTGGCCGACGCGCTGCGCGAGAAGGTGATGGAGGTGACCTCCACCCTGAGCGTCGAGGCCGAGAAGGCCTTCGACAACGCCGACCAGCGCATCGCCGGCCGCGTCGACACGATCACCCGCTCGATCGCCGAACGGGCCGGCGAGATCGTCGGCATCTTCGCCGATTCGGACCGCCGCCTCGGCGAGAGCGCCGGCCAGATCAGCCGCGTCTTCGAGGAGACCGACCAGAAGCTCAACGCGCGCGCCGCCGACATCTCGCGCGTCTTCGAGGAAAGCGGCACGCGGCTTTCCAGCCGCGCCGAGGAGCTTTCGGCCATCTTCCAGCGGGCCGAGCAGGACATCGCCGCCCGCACGGAGCAGAGCGCGGCCCGCATCGAGGAACGCGCCAACGGCATCTCCTCGATCTTCGACCAGGCCGAACAGCGCATCGAGCGCCGCGCCGCCGGCATCTCGTCCATCTTCGAGGAGGCCGAGCAGCGGATCGAGCAGCGCGCCGCCGGGATTTCCTCGGTCTTCGAGCAGGCCGAGCAGCGCATCGTCGCCCGCACCGACCAGACCGCGGCCGATCTCGAGGAGCGCGCCGATCGCATCGCCGGGATCATCGCTGGATCGGAAGGCCAGATCGCGGCCGGCGCCGAGACGCTGGCGCAGCGGCTCTCCGCCAGCATGGGCGAGGCCCAGCAGCGGCTCACGGCCAGCATGAGCGAGGCCGAGGAGCGGCTCGCCCGCGGCGCCGAGCAGGCCGGCGAGCACCTGCACGAGCAGGTCCTCCAGACCGAGGCGCGGCTGATGGCGCGTGCCAACACCATCGTCGACACCTTCCACGCCGCGCATGCCGAGATCGGCAAGCAGACGCAGGCTGCCGCGAGCGTCATCGACGCGCGCACCCGCCAGCTCAACGAGGTCCTGGCGTCCCGCTCCAGCGAGATCGCGCAGATCCTCGACCAGACCGCGCGGCCGCTGGTCGACCGCTTCGCCGCCAGCGGCGGCGAGCTGCAGAAGACGCTGGAGGCCGCCACCCAGAAGGCGACCGAGCGGCTGCGCAGCGAGAGCGCGGCCATGGTTAAAGCGCTCGCCTCGCGCACCGCCGAGACGCTGGAGGCCGTCGAGGGCGCCAAGTCGAACCTCGTCGACGGCGTCTCCGACCTGATCGACCGCCTGTCGGGCTCCAACGCCAAGCTGGGCGAGCTGATCGACATGGCCTCGGTCAACCTGTCGGGCCTCGACACGCGCCTGTCGGAGACGACCGAGAGCTTCGCCTCGACGGCGCAGCGCGTCGCCCAGTCCTTCGCCAGCTCCGCGCGCCTGATCGACGCCAATGCCGGCCGGCTCACCGAGCTTTCCTCGCACACGCTCAAGGACATCGCCGGCATCGCCAGCCGCTTCGACGAGCACGGCAAGCTGCTGTCGTCGGCCTCGGACCTGCTGGGCTCGGCCCAGAACAACCTCGCCTCCACCCTCGACGAGCGCCAGCACGCGCTGGAGGAGCTGGCGGTCGGGCTGGTCAAGAAGTCGGAAGACATCGAGAAGATCATGCGCGCCTTCGAGGGTCTGGTGGAGAACACCATCGAGAAGGCGGAAGGGCGCACCCGCGCCTCCACAGAGCAGATCCGCAGCGCCGTCTCCGAAGTGTTCGAGCAGGCTACCAAGCGCTTCTCGGACGCCACCGAGGATCTGCGCCGCACCGCCGGCACCATCCGCAGCGAGCTGGAGACCACCCGCGCCGAGATCAAGAAGGGCGTGTTCGAGCTGCCGGAGGAGACCCGCGAATCGACCTCGGCCATGCGCCGGGCCGTCAGCGAGCAGATCAACGCGCTCAAGGAGCTCTCCGACATCGTCGCGAAGTCCGGCCGCATGATGGACATGTCGGAAGGCCGCGCGGCGGCACCTGCCCCGCGCGCCCCGCAGCGCGCGCCCGAGCAGCAGCAGCGTCGCCCCGCCGCGCCCGCCCCGCAGCGCGAACCGGCTCCCGAGCCGGTGTTCCGCCCCGCCGCCCAGTCGCGGCCGGCCGAGCAGCCGGCGCGCGGCGAGCCGGCGCCGCAGCCTTCGGGCGGCTGGGTGCGCGATCTCCTGCGCGGCGCATCGCGCGAGGAGGCCGAAATCATCGAGGCGCCGCGGCCGGCCGCACCGAGCCGCTCGCCGCTGCACGTCGTCGAATCGCTTAACTCGCTGTCGGTCGACATCGCGCGTGCCATCGACCACGATGCCGCGATCGAGCTGTGGGACCGCTACCGGCGCGGCGAGCGCAACGTCTTCACCCGCCGGCTCTACACGCTGAAGGGCCAGCAGACCTTCGACGAGATCCGCCGCAAGTACCAGGCCGACGCCGACTTCCGCGCCGCCGTCGACCGCTACTGCCAGGATTTCGAGCGGCTGCTGGACGACGTTTCCCGCAACGACCGCGACGCCATCATGACGCAGACCTACCTCTCGTCCGACACCGGCAAGGTCTACACTATGCTGGCCCACGCCAGCGGCCGCCTGCGCTAGAACGCAGGCGCACGGGAAAAACGAAAGAGGCGGGCCCTGCCCGCCTCTTTGCATATTAGACAATCTGCATATTAGCCGTTACTACTGGCTCAGCGGGGCATCCCTGCGGCCGACGCGCTGCCGGCCGGCGCCTCGTCCGCCGGCACCGGGCTTCCGTCGCCGGAGATGGCGACGACCGCATCCTCGCCCAGCCCTCCGCCACCGGCCGAGAGGCTGAACGCCGCCACGATCGCCGCGAAGATCGCGGCCACCGTCAGCGCCGTCTTCAGCCATGCCAGGGTCTGTGTCGCGTGTACCGTCACGGTCGTCTTCCGCTGTTTGGTCGGGAAGAAATGCCCGTAGCGGGCCGCCGGTTCCCACGGACAGGCAACGCGGCGGGCCGCACGGCCGCCGGAATCACGGGTCGAGGCCGTGTCGATCGCCGCGCAAACCCTCAGGCGCGCCGGCGCCGCTGCCACCACACGGCGAAGCGGCGGCGCATGCGCCGGATCCAGTGGAACTCGTAGGACAGCACCAGCAGGCCGAGCGGGATCATCCAGAAGCCGAGCACCGGCAGGAAGCCGAGGCAGCCGAGCAGCACGAGCAGCACGCCGATGGCGATCCGCAGGCCGCGCGAGCGCGGCATGGAGAACTGGCGGCCGAAGATCTCGATCTTCCGCTGCTCCTCGCCGGCCGTGGGCTGGCTCTGCTGGTCCATCGCGCGTTCGGTCCTGCCTGTATGGCGACACGACCATCGCGCCGCAGCCACCCGCATATAGGCGTGCCGAATGCGTTTGGAAAAGGGCGCGCCATCGCCGAAGCCCGCCGCCAGCCCTGCCGAGGCGACGTCAATTTGCGTCGATGGAAAGGAAGATGGCTCCCCGGGCCGGATTCGAACCAGCGACCAACCGGTTAACAGCCGGTTGCTCTACCACTGAGCTACCGGGGAACGATAGCGCCTCGCGCGTGGCGGTGCCTATAGCAAACAGTCTCCGGCTTTGCAAAGCATCTCGGGCCAAAAAAGCGCATGCGGTCCACCGCATCGTCCGCACCCCTTTGGCGGCCGCCTTCCGCGCGCTATCTTCCGGCGTCCAGATCCCCTGCCGCGCCGCCCGCGCGGCCCGCAACGGAGAGCTCCCTTGGCTGCACAACGCGGTTCGACCGGCGTCATCTACGCCGCGCTCGTCGGCAACCTGCTGATCGCGATCACCAAGTTCGTCGCCGCCTCGATCTCCGGCTCGTCCTCGATGCTGTCGGAAGGCGTGCATTCGCTGGTCGACACCGGCAACGAGGTGCTGCTGCTCTACGGCCTGCGCCGCTCGCGCGCCGAGCCCGACCGCGCCCACCCGCTCGGCCATGGCCGCGAGGTCTATTTCTGGAGCTTCATCGTGGCGCTTTTGGTCTTCGCCGTCGGCGCCGGCGTATCGATCTACGAGGGCATCGTGCATCTCAGCGACCCGCACCCGGTCGAGAGCCTGAAGATCAACTACATCGTGCTCGGCCTGTCGGTGCTGTTCGAGGGCATCGCCTGGGTCATCGCGCTGCGCCATTTCCGCCGCCAGAAGGGCAGCCTCGGCTATCTGGAGGCCGTCCGCCGCAGCAAGGACCCCACGACCTTCACCGTGCTGTTCGAGGACACCGCCGCGCTCACCGGCCTGCTCATCGCCTTCGTCTGCATTACCGGCGCCTGGTATTTCGAGATGCCCGAGCTCGACGGCATCGGCTCGATCGGCATCGGCCTCGTGCTGGCGCTGACGGCCGCCCTGCTCGCGCGCGAGTGCAAGGGCCTGCTGATCGGCGAGGCCGCACTCCCCGGCGTGCAGGAGCGCATCATGAAGCTCGCAGCGGCAGACCCGGCCGTCCACCGCGTCAACGGCCTCGTCACCAGCCATCTCGGCCCGGAGGACATCGTAGCGGCGCTGAGCATCGAGTTCGAGGACCGGCTGCGCGTGCTGCCGGGGCGCTGGATCGCGATCGGCCTCCTCCTCGCTGCCGTCGTCGGCTGCGGGTCCTGGGTGTTCGGCTATCCGTTCCTGACCTCGCATTCGCAATATGTCGAGCTGCCGCTGGTCGGCAAGGTGCCGGCGGCGAGTGCGGCCCTGTTCGACCTCGGCGTCTTCGCCCTGGTGGTGGGGGCGACGGTGCTGATGCTGATCGCGCTCGCCCACCAGTCGATCCGGCGCCTGCGCGCCGCGAAGGTGGCCGCCCCCCAGGACACGGAGGCGGCGTGATCGAGCTCATCCTTGCCATCGGCATCGGCGTCTTCGTCGGCTCGGGCGTGTGGCTGCTGCTGCGCCCGCGCACCTATCAGGTCATCATCGGCCTTTCCCTCATCTCCTACGGGGTCAACCTGTTCATCTTCTCCATGGGCCGGCTGCGCATCAACGCGGCCCCCATCACCGGGCCGGGCGCCACCAATCCCGCCGACTACACCGACCCGGTGCCGCAGGCGCTGGTGCTGACGGCCATCGTCATTGGCTTCGCCACCACCGCCCTGTTCCTGGTGGTGCTTCTGGCCTCGCGCGGCCTGACCGGCTCCGACCATGTCGACGGCAAGGAAACCCGCTGATGCGCCTTGCCGACCACCTCATCATCCTGCCGATCGTGCTGCCGCTGGTGACGGGCGCGCTGCTGCTGCTGTTCGACGAGCGGCGCCACGTGCTGAAGGCGATGGTCAACGTCGTCTCCACGCTGGCGCTGGCGGGCGTCGCCCTGCTGCTGGTGCGGATGGCCGACGCAGCCGGCGGAGACGGCGTGGCCGCCGCCCGCACCTATCTGCTCGGCAACTGGCCCGCTCCCTTCGGCATCGTGCTGGTGCTCGACCGGCTGGCGGCGCTGATGGTGGCGCTCACCTCGGTGCTGGCGCTGGCGGCGCTCGTCTTCTCGCTGGCGCGCTGGGACCGGGCCGGGCCGCATTTCCACACCCTGTTCCAGTTGCTGCTGATGGGCCTGAACGGCGCCTTCCTGACCGGCGACCTGTTCAACCTGTTCGTCTTCTTCGAGGTGCTGCTGGCGGCCTCCTACGGGCTGGTGCTGCACGCCTCCAGCCCGCTGCGCGTGCGCGCCGGCCTGCACTACATCGTCGTCAACCTGGCCGGCGCCTCGCTGTTCCTCATCGGGGTGAGCCTGATCTACGGCGTCACCGGCACGCTGAACATGGCCGACCTGGCGGCGAAGATCCCCGCCCTGACCGGCCCGAGCAAGCTGCTGCTGCAGGCAGGCGCGGCGGTGCTCGGCATCGCCTTCCTCATCAAGGCCGGCATGTGGCCGCTGAGCTTCTGGCTGCCGCCGGCCTATACGGCCGCCGCCGCCCCGGTCGCCGCCGTCTTCGTCATCCTCACCAAGGTGGGTTTCTATGTGCTGCTGCGCCTGTCGCTGCTGCTGTTCGGCACGGGCGCCGGCGAGAGCGCCGGCTTCGGCGACCCGTGGCTTCTGGCCGGCGGCATGGTCACGCTCGCCTTCGGCGCGATCGGCGTGGTCGCCTCGCAGGCCATGGGCCGCATCGCCGGCTACAGCGTGCTGGTCTCCTCCGGCACGCTGCTGGCGGCCGCCGGGCTGGCCGACGCTTCGGTCACCGCCAGCGCGCTCTATTATCTCGTCAGTTCCACGCTGACGACGGCCGCCTTCTTCCTGCTGATCGAACTGGTCGAGCGCGGCCAGGACCCGGCCGCCGACATGCTGGCCGTGACCATGGAAGCCTATGGCGACGAGATGGACGAGGAGCAGGCCGACGAAGAGGTGGGCGTTGCCATACCGGCGACCCTCGCGGTGCTGTCGGCCTGCTTCGCCGCCTGCGGGCTGCTGCTGGCCGGCCTGCCACCGCTTTCCGGCTTCGTCGCCAAGTTCGCCCTGCTTTCGGCGATGATCGGCTCCGCCTCGGGCAACGGCAGCATTTCCGGCCTCGGCTGGGCGCTGCTGGCGCTGCTGCTGCTTTCCGGGCTTTCGGCGCTGATCGCCATGACGCGCGCCGGCATCCGCACCTTCTGGGCGCCGGTGGAGCAGACGGTGCCGCGCGTGCTGGTCATCGAGATCGTGCCGGTGGGCTTCCTGCTGTTCCTGTGCCTGGTGCTGACGGTGGAGGGCGGCGCCGCCATGCGCTTCATGGACGAAACGGCGCGCGGCCTGCATGCGCCCGGCAGCTATATCCGCGACGTGCTTTCGGCCCCGCCCGTGCCGGCCCCTGCTGCCCCGGAGGCCGCACGATGATGTCGCGCCTGCTGCCATACCCGCTGCTTACGGCCTCGCTGCTGGTCATGTGGCTACTGCTCAACGGCTTCACCGCCGGCCATCTGCTGCTCGGCGCGGTCATCGCGCTTCTGGCGTCCTGGGCGATGAAGCCGCTGGAGCCGGCCAAGCCGCGCCTGCGGCGCTGGGACAGGATCCCCGTGCTATTCTGGCATGTCATGGTCGACATCCTCGCCTCCAACATCGCCGTCGCCGGCGTGATCCTGCGCGGCCGGCGCAACGGCGGCAGGCCGGGCTTCGTGCGCATCCCGCTCGACCTGCGCGACCGCACCGGCCTGGCGGTGCTTGCCTGCATCATCACCGCCACGCCCGGCACCGCCTGGATCGAGTACCATTCCGCCGGAAGCTGGCTGAAGATCCATGTGCTGGACCTGGTCGACGAGCAGGCGTGGATAGACCACATCAAGCGCTACGAGGCCCTGCTGAGGGAGATATTCGAATGAGCGGCATCGTGCTGGTCTGGGCCGTGGCACTGGCACAGATTTTTCTCCTCGCCGCCATGGGGTGCAATGTGTGGCGCATGGTGCGCGGCCCGCGCGCGCAGGACCGGGTTCTGGCGTTCGACGCGCTCTATGTGAACGGCATGCTGCTGTTGCTGGTCTTCGGCATCCGCACCGGCACCGCGCTCTATTTCGAGATGGCGCTGGTCGTCGCCCTGCTCGGCTTCGTCTCCACGGCGGCGCTGGCAAAATTCCTCATGCGCGGCGAGGTGATCGAATGAGCCCGGTCGCCGACCTGCCCGCCTGGGCGGCGCTGGCCGCCGCCTTCTTCCTGGTCGCCGGCTCGGGCCTGGCGCTGATCGGCTCGATCGGGCTGGTGCGGCTGAAGACCTTCTACGAGCGCGTCCATGCGCCGACGATGGGCACCACCTGGGGCGCCGGCGGCATCCTCATCGCCTCCATGATCTTCTTCACCGTCCAGCAGTCGCGGCCGGTTCTGCACGAGCTGCTCATCACCGCCTTCGTCACCGTCACCACGCCGGTGACGCTGATGCTGCTGGC
>ERZ778021.2411-NODE-2411-length-16715-cov-4.603842_pt1 | contig 16715 bp, 17 predicted proteins | sample MGYA00375751_ERZ778021 | MGnify/ENA primary metagenome ERZ778021 (study PRJEB29350, sample SAMN05389814) | bioreactor metagenome | isolation source: Thiocyanate stock bioreactor | place: South Africa: University of Cape Town | collected 2013-08-29 ... | reverse complement strand
CGGCGTCGATGAGCAGCTTCACCTGCTCGGCCCGCCGGGCACGGATGGCGGCCGGCTCGCGGGCGGGATCGGCCTCGGCGCGACGGGCGAGCGCGGCGATGGCGTCGAGCTGGCCGGTAAGCAGCGCGCGCAGCGCCTCGCCCTCTTCCTTTCGGGCCGCCTCCAGCGCGTCGAGCGCCCGGCCGAGCACGGCGAGCACGTCGGCGTCGAGCAGCGCGCGCTCCTCCTCGCCCAGCGCATCCTCCGGCACCTCCAGCACGCCTCGCAGGGCCAGCAGACCGTCGGCGGTGGCCGGCTGGCAGCCGTACTGGTCCTCCAGCCGCTTGGCGAGGCCGGCGAGGTCCTTCAGGAAGGCGTCGTTGACGACCGGCTGGACGAGCCGGCCGCCGGTGGACATGGAGAGGGTCGCCTGGAGGTTGCCGCGGGTGAAGCGGCGCTGCACCTGCTGGCGCACGGAGGGTTCGAGCCGGTCATGGCCGGAGGGCAGCCGCAGGCGGACTTCGAGGCCCTTGCCGTTGACGGAGCGCAGCTCCCAGGCGATCGCGGTTCCGTCGTGCTCGCCCGCCGCGCGGGCAAAGCCGGTCATGCTCTGCAAGGCCATTTCCAGTCCCCTCACCCGTGGCGCGGCCGCTGCCCTCCGGCGGCCGTCCGCGCCGGCGCCTAAAGCGCGTCGCGTCAAGTCGGAATCATGCGACGCGCTTCAAGCGTTTATTTCAACGCATGTCGTTTTCCCGAAACCGGTTCCCACTTTCGGGCGACATGCTCTAGTTGCCCGTCTGGCCCTGCTGCGCCTTGTCGGCCCCGCCGGCCGAAGCCGCCGCCGCCTTCTCCGCGTCCTCTCGCTGCTTCTTCTCGAAGGCGCGCAGGCGCGCGACGTTCTCGTTGTGCTCCTCCAGCGTGCGGGCGAAGACGTGCCCGCCGCTGCCGTCGGCAACGAAGTAGAGCTCGTCGGTCTGCGACGGGTTGGCCACCGCCTCCAGCGCGGCGCGCCCCGGATTGGCGATCGGGCCGGGCGGCAGCCCGTCGATCGTGTAGGTGTTGTAGGGCGTCGGATTGTCGATGTCGGAGCGGTAGATCGGCCGGTCGGCCGGCCGTCCCTTGCCGCCGAACAGGCCGTAGATGATCGTCGGGTCCGACTGGAGCCGCATGCGCTTCTTCAGGCGGTTGATGAAGACGGCCGCCACGCGCGGGCGCTCGTCAGCGCGGCCGGTCTCCTTCTCGACGATCGAGGCGAGCGTGACGAACTCGTTGACGTCCTTGAGCGGCAGGCCTTCCACCCGGTTGTCCCAGACGCGCGCGACAAGCGCCTTCTGGTCGGCGGTCAGCTTGTCGATGATGTCCTGGCGCTTGGCGCCGCGCGTGAACTTCAGCGTGTCGGTGGCGAGCGACCCTTCCGGCGGCAGGGCGGCCGGCATGTCGCCGTCCAGCTCGTCGGTCGAGGCGATGCGCTGGAAGGCCTGCTCGACGGTCATGCCCTCGGGGATCGTCAGCGAATACTGCACCGACTTGCCGGACTGCAGCAGCTCCATGATGTCGCGCATCGAGGCACGCGGGCTGATCTCGTACTCGCCGGCCTTCAAGGTGGCGCCGCCGCCATAGACGCGCAGGCCCAGCCGGAAGATGCGGGCGTCCGAGATCATGTCCTCGCGCTCGAGCTGGGTGGCGATGTCGGCGCTGCTGGTGCCCGGCTTGATGAGGACCGTGTCGGTGTGGGCGAGCGGGCCGGGCTCGTCGAACTCGCGCTTGCCGAGATAGACGAACAGCGCGGAGGCCAGCGTCACCAGCACGATTGCCGAGAAGAGGAAATTCAGGAAGACGACGAACTGGTTGCGCGACTGGCGCGAGCGGCGCGACGGCGGCGGCGTGCCGGCCTCGGGGCGCAGCGCCTCGCTCGCCGATTTCGGGACGATGAGCCGCGGCGGCTCCGGTCTCGACGGCACGCTGCCAGGCTGGCCGGGGGCTGGGCTGTTCGTATCCGTCATCTGCGCGCGGTATCTCCCTGTTCCGCCGGCGCGTGGTGCGGGCGGCCATCCGACGCGCCGGACAGTAGCAGCGAATATGGCAAAATTGTCGGCAGTCGTCCCGCGGCGGGGCGCTGGTCAGCCATTGTAGCGCTGGAAGACGAGGGAGGCGTTGGTGCCGCCGAAGCCGAACGAGTTGGACAGCGCCACGTCGATGCGCCGTTCGCGCGGCTTGTGCGGCACGAGGTCGATCTCGGTCTCCACCGACGGGTTGTCGAGGTTGATCGTCGGCGGCGCGACGTTGTCGCGGATGGCGAGCAGCGAGAAGATCGCCTCGGCCGCGCCGGCGGCGCCCAGAAGGTGGCCGGTCGACGACTTGGTCGACGACATGGACACGCTGGAGGCGTGGTTGCCGACGACGCGCTCGACGGCGCCGAGCTCGATCGTGTCGGCCATGGTCGAGGTGCCGTGGGCGTTGATGTAGTCGATGTCGGAGGCCATCAGGCCGGCGCGCTTTATGGCCGCCGTCATGCAGCGGAAGGCGCCGTCGCCGTCCTCGGACGGGGCGGTGATGTGGTAGGCGTCGCCCGACATGCCGTAGCCGACGATCTCGGCGTAGATCCTAGCGCCGCGCGCCTTCGCGTGCTCAAGCTCCTCCAGCACGACGACGCCGGCGCCCTCGCCCATGACGAAGCCGTCGCGGTCCTTGTCGTAGGGGCGCGAGGCGCGCTGCGGCTCGTCGTTGAAGGCCGTGCACAGCGCCCGGCAGGCGCAGAAGCCGGCGATCGAGAGCCGGGTGATCGGCGATTCGGTGCCGCCGGCGACCATCACGTCGGCATCGCCGAGCGCGATCAGCCGCGAGGCGTCGCCGATGGCGTGTGCGCCGGTCGAGCAGGCGGTGACGACCGCGTGGTTCGGGCCCTTGAGCCCATGGCGGATCGAGACGTGGCCGGATGCGAGGTTGATGATGTTGCCGGGAATGAAGAAGGGGCTGATGCGGCGCGGGCCGCGCTCCTTCAAGATGATGGCGTTCTCGGCGATGCCGTCGATGCCGCCGATGCCGGAGCCGATCATCACGCCGGTGGCGCAGCGGTCTTCCTCGGTCTGCGGCGCCCAGCCGGAATCGGCAAGCGCCATGTCGGCCGCCGCGATGCCGTAGGTGATGAAGTCGGCGACCTTGCGCTGCTCCTTCGGCTCCAGGAAATCATCCGGATTGAAGGCGGCCTCGCCCTCGCGCGAGATGCTCGCGGCGATCTTGCAGGGCAGATCCTCGGTCTCGAACCGGCCGATGCGCGTCACCGCGCTGCGGCCGGCGAGCAATTGCCGCCAGGCGTGTTCGGCGCCCACGCCGAACGGGGACAGCAGGCCGATGCCCGTAACGACGACGCGTCTCATCGCTAGCCCTCCGGAAGTCGGCGCGAGCCGCTTTGCCTGCGCCGTCGTCCCAAGACGATCAGGCAGTCGCCTTGTCGATGTACTTGACGGCGTCGCCGACGGTCAGGATCGTCTCGGCCGCATCGTCCGGGATCTCGACGCCGAACTCTTCCTCGAAGGCCATGACGAGCTCGACCGTGTCGAGGCTGTCGGCGCCCAGATCGTCGATGAAGCTCGCCTGCTCCGTCACCTTGTCGGCGTCGACGCCCAGATGCTCGATCACGATTTTCTTCACGCGCTCTGCGGTATCGCTCATTTTCAGAAACCCTCGACTTGCGTTGTCCGGTTTTCGTTAGCCGCACGCCTGCGGCTAATCAAGCTGAAAGATGCTGCGCCGCACGGCAAACGCCAAAAGCGCAGAGTTTGTCACCAGAAGACCCCAAACGCCCGGATTCCGGGCCGGTTCGCTGGATTTCGAGCCGGACTACACGAGTCCAGGGCCCCTTCCAAGGCCAAAACGGCCCGCGGCGGTCAGGTTGCGGCTCCCCGCTCAGATCATCGCCATGCCGCCATTGACGTGGATCGTCTGGCCGGTGACGTAGCCGGCCTCGTCGGAGGCGAGCCAGGCGACGGCCGAGGCGATCTCGGCGCCGGTGCCCATCCGCTTCATGGGGATGGCGCCCATGATCGCCTCCTTCTGCTTGTCGTTCAGCTTCTCGGTCATGGCGGATTCGATGAAGCCGGGCGCCACGCAGTTGACCGTGATGTTGCGCGAGGCGATCTCCTGCGCCAGCGACTTGGAGAAGCCGATCATGCCGGCCTTGGAGGCGCAGTAGTTGGCCTGTCCGGGATTGCCGGTGACGCCGACGACCGAGGTGATGTTGATGATGCGGCCGCGCCGGCGCTTCATCATCGGATGGGTCAGCTCGCGCGTCAGCCGGAAGACCGACGTCAGGTTGACCTCCAGCACGGCGTCCCAGTCGGCGTCGGACATGCGCATGAACAGTCCGTCGCGGGTGATGCCGGCATTGTTGACGAGGATGTCGACGCCCTCCAGATCGGCCTCCGCCTTCTGGCCGAGCGCCTTGACCTCGTCGCGGCTCGACAGGTTAGCGGGGAACAGCTTCACCCGGTCGCCGAGCTCGCCCGCCAGCGTCTCGAGCTTCTCGACGCGCGTGCCGTGCAGGCCGACGGTGGCGCCCTGCGCGTGCAGCACCCTGGCGATCGCCTCGCCGATGCCCCCGCTCGCGCCGGTGACGAGCGCCTTGCGGCCGGTCAGATCGAACATTCCTCACTCCCCGATGGGTTTCTATTCAAACAGTTCGGCATGGGTGCCGGCGCGGACGAAGACGATCTGCTGCGGGTCTCCGGTGCCGTCGATGCGATAGATCAGAAGAAAGTCATCGCCGATGTGACACTCCCGGTGGTTCGCCCACTTGCCGGTCAAGGCATGGTCCAGCCATTCACGCCCAAGAGGCTCGTCATTGGCCATCAGCAGCACCATCGCCGTCTTCAGGCGCGTCATGTCGAACCGACCGGACCGGGACAGACGCTGCCAGTCCTTCAGAAACCCTTTCGTGTAGTCGGAGGCTCGCGGAAGCGCGGCGCGCTTATCGTCCGCCGTCCTTTTCGAGCTCATCGAAGAGTTCCCCACCCGAACCGAAGCGCGCATTGCGGGCGCGGATGATCTCGTCCGCCTCAACCATCGCAGCCCGCGTCTCGGCGTTCGGCACCCGCAAGTCGAAGGGCACCGCCTTCTCGGCCGCAATGCGCTTGAGCATCACCCGCACTACGCTCGAAACCGACAGGCCCATCTTGTCCAGGACCGCCGCGGCTTCGTTCTTCTCGTGCTCGTCCATGCGCACATGGATCATTCCGTTCGCAGCCATATCGGGCTCCTCATCGCATGTGCGTAATACATTGTATTACAGAGCGGAGAAGTCAATGCCGACTTACGCGCCAAGCGCGGCCAGCGCCGCCTCGACATCCGCCGGCGTGCCGATGTTGGCGGTGGCGAGGTCGCGGTTGATGCGGCGGGCGAGGCCGGAGAGCACCTTGCCGGCGCCGACCTCGTAGAGCGTGGTGACGCCGTGGGCGCCGAACCACTCGACCGTCTCGCGCCAGCGGACACGGCCGGTGACCTGCTCGACGAGGCGGTCGGCGATCTCGGCCGGTTCGGTGAGCGGGGCGACCGCGACATTGGCGACGACGGGAACCGCCGGGACGTTCTTCCTCACCTTCGCCAACGCGTCCAGCATGGCTTCCGCGGCCGGCTGCATCAGCGCCGAATGGAAGGGGGCGGAGACGGGCAGCATCAACGCGCGCTTGGCGCCGCGCGCCGTGCAGGCGGCCGCGCCGCGCTCGACGGCCTGCTTGTCGCCGGAAATCACGATCTGGCCGCCGCCATTGTCGTTGGCGATCTGGCAGACGCCGCCGCCGACGGCGGCCTCACCGCAGGCGGCCTCGACGTCGGCCTGCTCCAGCCCGATGATCGCGGCCATCGCGCCCTTGCCGACTGGCACCGCGGCCTGCATGGCGTTGCCGCGGATGCGCAGCAGGCGCGCCGTGTCGGCGAGCGAGAAGGTGCCGGCAGCGCACAGCGCCGAATATTCGCCGAGCGAATGGCCGGCGACATAGGCGACCTTGCCCTCAAGCGAGAAGCCGCGGGCCTCCAGCGCCCGCATCGCGGCCATCGACACGGCCATCAGCGCCGGCTGGGCGTTGGCTGTCAGCGTCAGCACCTCCTCCGGGCCTTCCCAGATGACCTTGGACAGCTTCTCGCCGAGCGCGGCGTCGACCTCCTCGAACACGCGACGCGCCTCCGGGAAGGCGTCGGCGAGGTCCTTGCCCATGCCGACCGTCTGGCTGCCCTGCCCCGGAAAGGTGAATGCGATGGCCATGAATGCCGCTCCTGCGCGCTGTCCCCGTGGCGTCCTCGTTGCGCGAGCGTGCCGCTTTCGTCAAGCCCGCGCCGGGCGCGGACCGGTGACCGAACCTGTCAGGAGGATGGCGGCGAGCGGCCGGGCCGGCTGGCGAACCGCAGGCGACGACCCTATATGGCGCGGACCGCCGGCCGCCCCCCGGCGAGACCGCCCGCCCGCAAGGATCCCGCCCGCCATGCCACCGGTCATCTCGATCTCCCGCCTGTCGAAGACCTACAAGGGCGGCTTCCAGGCGCTGAACGACGTCAGCCTCGATATTGAGGAAGGCGAGATCCTGGCGCTGCTCGGCCCCAACGGCGCCGGCAAGACGACGCTGATCTCGATCGTCTGCGGCATCGTCAACCCGACCTCGGGGCGCGTCATGGTCGGCGGCCACGACGTCGTCTCGGACTTCCGCCGGGCGCGCGAGCTGATCGGGCTCGTGCCGCAGGAGCTGCACACCGACGCGTTCGAGACGGTGCGCGCGACGGTCGCCTTCTCGCGCGGCCTGTTCGGCAAGCGGCGCGACGACGCCAAGGTCGAGGAGGTGCTGACGGCGCTGTCGCTGTGGGACAAGCGCGACAGCAAGATCATCACGCTGTCGGGCGGCATGAAGCGGCGCGTGATGATCGCCAAGGCGCTGATCCACGAGCCGCGCGTCCTGTTCCTCGACGAGCCGACGGCGGGCGTCGACGTCGAGCTGCGCAAGTCGATGTGGGAGCTGATCAGCCGGCTGAACCAGTCCGGCGTCACCATCATCCTGACCACGCACTACATCGAGGAGGCCGAGGCGATGGCCGACCGCGTCGGCGTCATCAACAAGGGCGAGCTGCTGCTGGTCGAGGAAAAGGCCGAGCTGATGCGCAAGATGGGCGAGAAGCTGCTGACGATCGAGCTCAGGCAGCCGATCGAGGCCATTCCCGACAGCCTGTCGCGCTTCGACCTGACGCGCGGCGGGGACGGCGCCACGCTCTCCTACCGCTACGACGTCAATGCCGAGCGCACCGGCATCGCCTCGCTGCTTTCGGAACTCGCGGCGGCGGGAATCACGCTGCGCGACATCTCCACCCACCAGAACTCGCTGGAGGACATCTTCGTGAACCTGGTCAGGGAAAAGCCATGAACTGGCGCGCGATCCGGGCGATCTACCAGTTCGAGATGGCGCGCTGGTGGCGCACCATCCTGCAGAGCATCGTGTCGCCGGTGCTGTCGACCTCGCTCTATTTCGTCGTCTTCGGCGGCGCGATCGGCTCGCGCATGACGGCCATAGACGGCGTCTCCTACGGCGCCTTCATCGTGCCGGGGCTCATCATGCTGACGATGATCACGCAAGGCATCTCGGTCGGCTCGTTCGGCATCTACTTCCCGAAGTTCGTCGGCACGATCTACGAGATCCTGTCGGCGCCGGTGTCCTACATGGAGATCGTCGTCGGCTATGTCGGGGCGGCGGCCACCAAGTCGCTGGTGCTCGGCCTGCTGATTCTCGCCACCTCGACGCTGTTCGTGCCGCTGCACATCGCGCATCCGGTGTGGATGGTGGTGTTCCTGGTGCTGACGGCCGTCACCTTCTCGCTGTTCGGCTTCATCATCGGCATCTGGGCCGACAATTTCGAGAAGCTGCAATTGATCCCGATGCTGGTGGTGATGCCGCTCGTCTTCCTCGGCGGCAGCTTCTATTCGGTGCAGATGCTGCCGCCGATCTGGCAGGCGATCAGCCATTTCAACCCGGTGCTCTATTTGATCAGCGGCTTCCGCTGGAGCTTCTACGAGATCGCCGACGTCGGCATCGGCGTGTCGATCGGCGCGATCACCGTCTTCCTCGCCGCCTGCATGACGGCGGTGTGGTGGATCTTCAAGACCGGCTGGCGCGTCAAGAGCTGAGGCCGTTCACCTTTCGCCAACCATGCCGCGCGAGTTGCCGCGCGGCCTGCAACCGGCGCGCGCGCCGGCGGTTTTCCGCCTGCCAGCCCGGAGGTGGATCATGACGACCCATCGGAGCGAGAATGCGGGGCCGGGGCGGGATGAGCCCGCCCTGCCTACGGCCACCGCGCCCACAGCCCCGACCCCGCCGCGCAATATATGTTCGCGCCGGGCGAGCCGCGCGTGCTGCCGGTGGAGAAGAAGCTGCGCTGGCGCGTGCCGGGCTAGCCCTCAGGGCCTGATCTCGATCTCGCCCTCGACATGGGCGGTCTCGAAATCGCTGACGAGCACGTCGAGGCCGAGCCTCCACCTGCCTGGCAGCGGGATGGTGATGCCCTCGACGCGCCAGACGCCGAGGCTCTGGCGCACGGCCTTGCGGCCGAACGGCTCGATGCCGGTGTCGGGCTTGGAGAGCGTGAGCGTGACCTCTTTCGGGTCGAGCGTTTGCATCTCGCCGTCGAGCGTATCGATCTCGACGTCGACCACGCCGGCACGGCCGGGCGTGACGACGACGAAGCCGGAGGCCTTGTCGGCATGGACGTGGACGATCGCGGGCTGCGCGGCGGCGATCGCCAGCGCGCGCGGCGGCGGCGTGAAGCGCCACATGGCGACGACGGCCAGCACCAGCAGCACCAGCAGCGTCTCGGTCAGGATCGAGCGGATGAGGCGGCGCGTCGCTTCGGGATCGCCGGCCTGCACGGAGGCCGTCAGCGACCAGCGGTTGACCGCGGCGAGGGCGAACAGCGCCACGAGCAGCGCGAGCTTGGCGAGCAGCACGCGGCCATAGGCGGTGTCGACAAGCGCCGCCGGCCGCACAACCTGCACGACGGCAAGGACCACGCCGGCGGCAACCAGGAGCAGCAGCAGCGGCGGGATGGCAGCCGAGAAGCGCAGCAGGCCCGCGCGGGCGCCGGGCAGGTCGCGCCGCAGGGCGAGCCCGAGCGGCAGCAGGGCGCCGGCCCAGAAGGCGGCGGAGACGACGTGCAGGAAGACCGCCGGGCGCATCAGCCATTGCGGCGCGGCCGCGCTGGCGTGGCCGCTCAGCGCCAGCGCGAGGCCGGCGCCGAACAAAGCGGCGGCGGAGAGGATGCGGGCGGGAACGCCCGAGGCCGCGAGCGCGGCCGCCGCGAGGACCAGCGCCGCGAGCGCGGCGAGCACGGTCCAGCCGAAGCTGGTGCCCAGCCCGGTCGACCAGACCGTGCGCTCGGCAAGCCAGGAGACGGGCACGCCGAGCGCGTCGAGCCCCTGGAAGCCGGCCGACACCGCAACGCCGACGCCGCCAATGGCGAGCGCCCATCCGACGAGGCGGCGGCCAGCGGCGGCGCCCGGCAGGAGCCAGGCGAGCGCGAAGGCGCCGCCTATGCCGAGAAAGAAGCCGAGATAGAGCGCCAGCCGGCCGGCCCACAGGCCGGCCCGCACCGTCCAGTCGACGGCGTCGGTGGCCGCCGGCGCATGCGCGCTCACCTTGCCGATCGAGAAGACGACCGAGCCGCCGACCGGATGGCCGTCCTCCGAGGTGACGCGCCAGCTCAGCACATGGGTGCCGCGCTCGAGGTCCTTCGGCGCGCGGATGACGAGGGTGGCGTCGCGCAGCTCGAAATCGGGCAGCGGCAGCGCGGCGCCGTCCGGCTTCACCAGCTTGAGCGCCAGCGGCGACACCGGCTCGCTGAAGGTGAGCGAGAAGGTTTCGGGGGCGCTCGCCAGCACGTCGCCGTCGACGGGCTGCGTCGACACCAGCGAGGCATGCGCCCATGCCGGGCCGGCAAGGCAGAGCCAGGCGAGCAGCAGCACGGCCGCCGCGGGCAACAGGCGGATCGCCCGGAAGGACGCGGCGGCCGGCATCATCAGTGGCCGCCGGCCTTCTCGGTCAGCGTGACGGCGGGCGCGGGCATCTTGAGGTCGTCGGACGACTGTCCCGATGCAGGCACCTCGATCCAGCGCTCGGCGGCGCCGTCCGGGCATTCCTGCACGATCGGGAAGTATATGACCGAGCCGACCGGAAGGTCGCCGACGAAGGTGCCACGCAGGACGAACTCGTCATATTCGTCGTCCGGCAGGCTGCCGCCGCTCCACGAGACCTCGGTGACGCCCTCGCTGGTCGGCGTGCCGAACAGTTCGTAGGTCTTGGCGTACTTGCCCCTGACCTTGTCGAGCGTCCAGCCGGGCTTGGGCATCGGCTTCACGCCGATGAAGCCCTCGGGGATCTTCACCCGGACGGCGACGGTGGGCTTGCCGTCGCAGCCATGCGGCACGCGGAAGACGGCCTTGTAGCTGCCGCCCGCGGGCGTTTTCGCCTGCTCCAGCGTGACGTGGGCGAAGGCCGGACCGGCACCGAGGGCGAGCGCGGCGGCGAGGATAAGCTTGCGGTACATGAAAAGTCTCCATGAAGGATGGGCCGGACCGGAGCCGGCGGACTATGCGATTTCGCGGGGAAGAAGGCCATGCGCATGATCGCGCTGCACACCTCGCTCGGGAGGCGGCGGCGGATGCGGCAGGCGGAAGCGTCAGGCGAGCGGCGGCGCGCGCGGCCGGCCCGGGTCGTGGTCGGGAGCGGCGGGCAGGACGTCCGGCGCGAAGCCGGCGGACAGCCAGGCGATGATCGCGCCGGGGCCGGGGCTGACGTCGCCGGCCGGCGAGGCGTCGGCGAGCGCCGGCGCGACCATGGAGCAGGCCAGCGTGCAGCAGCCCGGCAGGCCGGAATGGCCGGGGCTCTCGTCGTGGCCGGAATGGGTGGTGCAGATCGGGTTGCCGTAGGCGTCGAGCACGACGCGCGCGGAGAAATCCGCGCCGGCGAAGGCGCCGGAAACGCTCTCGAACAGCAGGAGAAGCGCCGCGGCCAGCGCGACGCGCAGTCTCCAGATGGCCGTCGATCCCCGCATGGAGCCCTCCGATGCGCCGCAAGTGGTAGCATGGCGCCGCAGCGCCGCAAGGCACCATGCTGTCGCAGCGGCACCGCGGCCAGCCGGCCGGCCTTGCGCGGGCCGGGCATCTCCTGTATAGTCGCGCGCAATCTGCCGGTCCCGATTGGGGGCTGAACGGAGGGCCGGAGGTTTTCCCGCAAGGAAGGCTTCCGCGTGAAGGCAAAAGCCCTTCCGCCTCCCGTGTCTCCGCTCTCGACCGTCTCGACATGCTCCTTTCTTCGCCGCGACCAGCGGAAAAGTCAGGTTCAGAGGCTTTAGCCGTCGGGTCCGGTAGAGAAACGAAGAAAGGCAAAGACCATGGCACTTTACGAGCATGTGTTCCTTGCCCGGCAGGATCTGTCGCAGCAGCAGGTCGACGACCTTGTGAATTCCTACAAGGGCGTGATCGAGCAGAATGGCGGCAGCGTCGGCCGGGTGGAGAACTGGGGGCTGAAGTCCCTCGCCTACCGGATCAAGAAGAACCGCAAGGCCTACTACACGCTGATGGACCTGACGGCCCCGGCCGCGGCCATCAACGAGATGGAACGCCAGATGGGCCTGTCGGAAGACGTCCTGCGCTTCATGACCATCAAGGTCGAGAAGCACGAGGAAGGCGTCTCCGCGATGATGCAGAAGCGCGAGGAGCGCGACCGCGGCGACCGTGACGGCCGTCCGTCGCGCTTCGGCGACCGCGACCGCGGCGAGCGCCGCCCGTTTGGCGATCGCGACCGGGGTGAGCGCGGCGGCGACCGCGACGATCGCGGTCCGCGCCGTCCGCGCGAACAGGCCGAAGGAGCCGCTGAATAATGGTCGACATCAACCAGATCCCGACGCGGCGCCCCTTCCACCGCCGCCGCAAGACCTGCCCGTTCTCCGGCGCCAACGCGCCGCGGATCGACTACAAGGACGTGCGGCTGCTGCAGCGCTACATCTCCGAGCGCGGCAAGATCGTGCCGAGCCGCATCACCGCCGTCAGCCAGAAGAAGCAGCGCGAGCTCGCCAAGGCGATCAAGCGCGCCCGCTTCCTGGGCCTGCTGCCCTACGTGGTGAAGTAAGCCTTCCGAGGGGTGCTCCGGCACCCCTCCCCACCGCTTCGGGGGCGGTTCCTCCCGAGTTGGGCCTGAAAGAGCGGCCCTAACTGCCACGGCAGGACAGCGATCCCGGCGAAGACGCCACTTGCTTCCTGCCTTTCTGATTCAACCGCTTGCGGTTCTGAAAGGACAAGACGATGGAAGTCATTCTTCTCGAACGCATTTCGCGCCTCGGCCAGATGGGCGAGACCGTCAGGGTCAAGGACGGCTACGCGCGCAACTTCCTGCTGCCGCAGGGCAAGGCGCTGCGCGCCAACGAGGCCAACAAGAAGAAGTTCGAGGGCCAGCGCGCGCAGCTCGAGGCGCGCAACCTCGAGCGCAAGGGCGAGGCCCAGAAGATCGCCGACAAGCTCGACGGCAAGAGCTTCGTGGTGGTGCGCGCGGCCGGCGAGACCGGCCAGCTCTACGGCTCGGTGTCGACCCGCGACATCGCCGACATCCTGACCGCGGAAGGCTTCAGCGTCGCCCGCAACCAGGTCGAGCTCAACCACCCGATCAAGGCGATCGGCCTCACCAACATCGCGATCGCGCTGCACCCCGAGGTCGAGGTGACGATCACGCTCAACATCGCCCGCTCCGCCGACGAGGCCGAGCGCCAGGCCCGCGGCGAGACGCTGACGACGGCCGAGGCGATCTACGGCGAGGACATCGACGAGGCGGCGCGGCCGGACGCCTTCTTCGACGAGCGCGCCGAGGAAGAGGGCGAGGAGACCGAAGGCCAGGCCTGAGGCTCCGTCCCACCCGCGAAAAATGCCAGGAAGGCCCGGAGCGATCCGGGCCTTTTTGCGTTGTGGCAGAAGCAACCGGACATTCGGCCAGACCGCTCCAGCCATTCATCCAGACGCACAGCCATGCACGCCGGATGCTTTTCAAGCCGGATCGGTCTGAGTCATAATTGCAGCTTCATGAGTTGATTTCGAGAGCGGCTGCTATGGCTTCACTGTTGCACAAGGCTGTCGCGCGACTGGTCAGGACAGGCGCGCTCACGGTCACGGACCCTGACGGCACCACCCGGACCTACGGAGACGGCAGCGGCCGGCCGGTGCACGTCGCGATCCGGACGCACGGGGCGGCGCGCGCGATCGCGCTCGACCCGATGCTGGCCATGCCCGAGGCCTACATGGACGGCGAGTTCGACGTGGTCGAGGGCGACCTCATCGACTTCCTGCAGATCGCCTTCACCAATCTCGGCAACAGCATGGACGGCACCACGCTGCCGGCGCGCATGCTGGAGGGCGCGCGCTACGCGCTGCGCCGCCTGCAGCAGTTCAACACGGCCGGCCGCTCGCGCCAGAACGTGCACCGCCACTACGACCTGTCGGGCGAGATGTACCGGCTCTTCCTCGACGCCGACATGCAGTATTCCTGCGCCTACTATGCGCGCCCCGACATGACGCTGGAGGAGGCGCAGGAGGCCAAGAAGCAGCACATCGTGGCCAAGCTGAACGTCGGCCGCGGCAACAGCGTGCTCGACATCGGCTCCGGCTGGGGCGGGCTCGGCCTCTACATCCCGCCCCAGTTCGACGCCGAGGTGCTGGGCGTGACGCTGTCGACCGAGCAGATCGCGGTGTCGACGCAGCGCGCGCAGGACGCGGGGCTGGAGAACCACGTCCATTTCGAGCTGCGCGACTATCGCAGCCTGTCGGAGCGCTTCGACCGCATCGTCTCGGTCGGCATGTTCGAGCATGTCGGCGTCAACCACTACCGCACCTTCTTCGACAAGTGCGCGACGCTGCTCAAGCCGGACGGCGTCATGCTGCTGCACACGATCGGCCGCAGCGGGCCGCCGGCGGCCACCAACGCCTTCATCCGCAAGTACATCTTCCCCGGCGGCTACATCCCGGCGCTGTCGGAGGTGATGCCGGCGATCGAGAAGGCGGGGCTGGTCGTCACCGACGTCGAGATCCTGCGGCTGCACTATGCCGAGACGCTGAAGGCCTGGCGCGAGCGCTTCATGGCCAACCGCAAGCGCGCGGTGGAGATCTACGACGAGCGATTCGCGCGCATGTGGGAGTTCTACCTCGCCGGCTCGGAGGCCTCGTTCCGCTGGCAGGACATGGTGAACTTCCAGATCCAGATCACCAAGCGGAACGACACGCTGCCGATCACCCGCGAATACATCCACGAGGGCGAGATGGAGCTGGCGCACGCCGACAAGGCCGCTTCGACGGAAGCGGCCGCCCCGGCGCCGAAGCCGGCCGCCAAGCCGGCTCCGCGAAAGCGCAGGTCGACCAAGGCCTGAGCCGGCAAGAGCCGGGATAAGCACCCCCACCGCTTCGCGGGCCACCTCTCCCCCTGCCCCGGGGGAGAGGAAATCCGGCGGTAAAGCCCTACGGCCGGACCGGCCTGAGCATCCGGCGCAGCACGTCGGTGCGGGCGCCGAAATGCTGCCACAGCGCGCCGGCGGCGTGGAGCGCGACGACGAGGATGATGACCGGCTTCATCGTCTCGTGGAACTCGCCGGCCTGCTCGACCATGCCGAACCAGGCGAGCATGCCCGTCACCGGCATGCCGAAGATGAACAGATAGAGCAGGAAATGGGCGATCCGGGCGAGCCAGGCCGTCACCGGCCCCTCGCCCGCCGGCAGGGCCGGCACGCCGCGCGTCAGCCTGAGCGCAAAACGCCAGACCGCCAGCACGAGGACGGCGATGCCGACATAGACGTGGACGTTGGCCGCGAAGAGGTCGGCGGCCGCGGGCTCGGTGCCCCGGCGGAAGGCGCGATAAGCAGGCCCCATCATGCCGCCGAAGGCGAGCTGGAAGACGACGAGGGCCGCGATGATCCAGTGCAGGACGATCTGGGAGGCCGAATAGCCGGCCGGTCCGGGTTGCAGGGTAGCGGATCGAAGAGTCATGGGCTTGGTTCCTGAAGACCTAGCTCTCTCCCGCCGCCACCCTAGCGTGCGGCCGGCCCGGCACCAGTTAAATGACGGTAATGATCGCCTGCCGGAAGGCATGGCGACCGATGCGGACGGTGTGGATTTTCCTGTTTTGTTCCGGTAACATCGCGCGTTCCGATCCGCCGATTCGAGTCAACGCAGATTCTTTCCACGGATCGGCCCGGCCTGTGAATCCTGTGCGGCGTGCCGCGGGAGGCGACTCCTCGGCGCCGCCGTCTGTTACGGCAGGACGGGGACCGAAAGGGGCACGGAGAATGGCTGAAGCAGCCCGCAAGATCGGCGCGGCGGAGACCCCGCTCTACCGCGAGGCGCCGAACAACATCGAGGCCGAGCAGGCGCTGCTGGGCGCCATCCTCGTCAACAACGACGCCTTCTACCGCGTCTCCGACTTCCTCAAGGCCGAGCACTTCTACGAGCCGCTGCACCGCAAGATCTACGCGGTGGCGCAGGACTTCATCCGCATGGGCAAGGTCGCGAGCCCGGTGACGATCAAGACCTTCCTGCCGGCCGAGGAGAAGGTCGGCGACATGACGGTGGCGCACTATCTCGCGCGGCTGGCCGCCGAGGCCGTCACCATCATCAACGCCGCCGACTACGGCCGCGCCATCTACGACCTCGCCACGCGCCGCGCGCTGATCACCGTCGGCGAGGACATGGTCAACATCGCCTACGACGCGCCGGTCGACATGGCGCCGCAGGAGCAGATCGAGGACGCCGAGCGGCGGCTGTTCGAGCTCGCCGAGACGGGCCGCTACGACGGCGGCTTCGAGAGCTTCACCGACGCGGTGAAGCTCGCCGTCGACATGGCGAACGCCGCCTACATGCGCGACGGGCACCTGTCGGGCATCGCCACCGGCATGCGCGACCTCGACCGGCGCATGGGCGGCCTGCAGCCCTCCGACCTGATCGTGCTCGCCGGCCGCCCCGGCATGGGCAAGTCTTCGCTCGCCACCAACATCGCCTTCAACATCGCGCATTCCTACGAGCCGGCGCAGCAGGCCGACGGCTCGATGCGGGCGGCAAACGGCGGCGTCGTCGGCCTGTTCTCGCTCGAAATGTCCTCCGAGCAGCTCGCCACCCGCATCATCTCCGAGCAGACCGAGATCCCCTCCTCCAAGATCCGCCGCGGCGAGATCAGCGAGGCCGATTTCGAGAAGCTGGTCGCCTGCTCGCAGATGATGCAGAAGATCCCGCTCTACATCGACCAGACCGGCGGCATCTCGATCGCGCAGCTCGCCGCGCGCGCCCGCCGGCTGAAGCGCCAGCGCGGGCTCGACCTGATCGTCATCGACTATATCCAGCTCATGACCGGCTCGTCGAAGCGGGCCGGCGAGAACCGCGTGCAGGAGGTGACCGAGATCACCACCGGGCTCAAGGCGCTCGCCAAGGAGCTCGGCGTGCCGATCATCGCGCTGTCGCAGCTCTCGCGCCAGGTCGAGAACCGCGACGACAAGCGGCCGCAGCTCTCGGACCTGCGCGAATCGGGCTCCATCGAGCAGGACGCCGACGTGGTGCTCTTCGTCTACCGCGAGGAATACTACCTGAAGAACCGCGAGCCAAAACCCGGCTCCGAAGAATACATGAAGTGGGAAGCCGAGATGAACGAGGCGCGCGGCAAGGCCGAGGTCATCATCGCCAAGCAGCGCCA
>ERZ778021.2410-NODE-2410-length-16720-cov-5.567777_pt1 | contig 16720 bp, 16 predicted proteins | sample MGYA00375751_ERZ778021 | MGnify/ENA primary metagenome ERZ778021 (study PRJEB29350, sample SAMN05389814) | bioreactor metagenome | isolation source: Thiocyanate stock bioreactor | place: South Africa: University of Cape Town | collected 2013-08-29 ... | reverse complement strand
CCTGCTCGCCGCCCATCACCGAGATGCGCGCGTTCGGCCACATCCACAGGAAGCGGGGCGAATAGGCGCGGCCGCACATGCCGTAATTGCCCGCGCCGAACGAGCCGCCGATGATGACCGTGAATTTCGGCACGCGCGCGGTGGCCACGGCCGTGACGAGTTTCGCGCCGTCCTTGGCGATGCCGCCGGCCTCGTATTTGCGCCCGACCATGAAGCCGGTGATGTTCTGCAGGAAGACGAGCGGGATCCTGCGCTGCGTGCACAATTCGATGAAATGCGCGCCCTTCAGCGCGCTTTCGGAGAACAGCACGCCGTTGTTGGCGAGGATGCCCACCGGCATGCCGTGGATATGCGCGAAGCCGGTGACCAGCGTCGTGCCGTAGTTCTGCTTGAACTCGTCCAGCTCCGAGCCGTCGACGATGCGCGCGATCACCTCGCGCACGTCGTAGGGCGTGCGCGTGTCGGCCGGCACGATGCCGTGGATCTCGGCCGGGTCGAACAGCGGCGCACGCGGCTCGCGCAGCTCGAGCTGCCGCGGCTTGACGCGGTTCAGGTTGCGCACGATGCGCCGCGTGATCGCCAGCGCGTGCGCGTCGTCCATGGCGTAGTGGTCGGCCACGCCAGACTGGCGCGTGTGCACCTCGGCGCCGCCGAGGTCTTCGGCCGAGACCTCCTCGCCGGTAGCGGCCTTCACCAGCGGCGGGCCGCCGAGGAAGATGGTCGCCTGGTTCTTCACCATGATCGTCTCGTCCGACATCGCCGGCACATAGGCGCCGCCGGCCGTGCACGAGCCCATGACGCAGGCGATCTGCGGGATGCCGGCCGCGCTCATGTTCGCCTGGTTGTAGAAGATGCGGCCGAAATGCTCGCGGTCCGGGAATACCTCGTCCTGGTTGGGCAGGTTGGCGCCGCCGGAATCGACGAGATAGACGCAGGGCAGGTTGTTCTGCGCCGCGATCTCCTGCGCGCGCAGGTGCTTCTTGACGGTGACCGGATAATAGGTGCCGCCCTTCACCGTGGCGTCGTTGACCACCACCATCACCTCGCGGCCCTCGACGCGGCCGATGCCGGCGATCATGCCGGCCGAGGCGATTGCGTCGTCATACATGCCGAAGGCAGCGAACTGGCCGATTTCGAGGAAGGGCGAGCCGGTGTCGAGAAGCTGCGCCAGCCGCTCGCGCGGCAGCAGCTTTCCGCGCGCGACATGGCGCTCGCGGGCTTCTTCAGGCCCGCCGAGGCTGACGGAAACGGCCTTGTCGGCAATGTCGGCGACAAGCCCGGCCATGCGCTCGGCATTGGCGCGGAATGCCTCGGAGGCGGGCGAGATGTTGGAGCGGATGGCGGGCATGGGAAATCCTAGCGGATGAGTTCGATCGGGCAGGGGAGGTCGAGGCTGGCCCAGATGCGATCGGCGGTGACGGCGGTGGCGCCGAGACGGATCGCCGTTGCTATGCAGGCGCGGTCGCCGAGCGAGAACTTTCCCTTTTGCGCGCGCGCCCATAACTGCCCGGCGAGCACCGCGTCCTCGGCAACAAAATCGACGATGCCTATCTCGCTGCTGGACAGCAGCAGCGAGACGAGATTTTCGGCCACCGCCCGCTCAAGGCATTTTGCGACCACTTCCGCCACGTTCACGCTGCTCATGCTTGCGCCGTGCATGGCCTCCAGAGCGCGGTCCCGGCCGGGCTCGCCCAACAGCACGCACATCATCACAGACGTGTCGATGACAGCACTCATTCGGCGTCGAATGGGGGCAGGCCGTGCGCCTTGCGCCATGCGTTGGCTTCTTCGAGTTCCTGGCGCGCTTCCTCGCGCCGGTCGGCGATCAGTTCGTCCACCAGGCTGACGCCCGGATTGGCGGCCTTGAACCTCTTCGCCTCCTCGTCGATCCGGCGCATCACCCATTCGCGCGAGACGACGCGCAGTTCGCCGTCCACCACCTGCGCGACGAGCGTATCGCCGGCCTTGGCGAGCATGGCGGCGCGCATCGCGGCCGGCACCACGATACGGCCGGCCGAATCGAGTCTCAGGCTGGCGTAGGGAACCGAACGCGGCCCCGGAGCCGTTTCGTATTCAGCCTGCGGCTTTTCGGCGAAATCACGCGGGGCCATCGCATCACTCCCGGTTGAACAGGCCAACCATGCCATATTTTCTCGGATATGGCAAAGTTCATCACCCATGCCATAGTGCTACGCCTGCTCCGCCATCATCTCCCGCCCGATCAGCCAGCGCCGGATTTCGCTGGTGCCGGCGCCGATCTCGTAGAGCTTGGCGTCGCGCAGCAGGCGGCCGGTCGGGTAGTCGTTGATGTAGCCGTTGCCGCCGAGCATCTGGATCGCGTCGAGCGCGGTCTGGGTGGCGCGCTCGGCCGAATAGAGGATGCAGCCGGCCGAATCCTTGCGGGAGGTCTCGCCGCGGTCGCAGGCCGCCGCCACCGCATAGACGTAGGCGCGGCAGGCGTTGAGCTGCGTGTACATGTCGGCGAGCTTGCCCTGCACGAGCTGGAAGTCGCCGATCGCCTGGCCGAACTGCCGCCGCTGCTGCACGTAGGGCACCACCACGTCGAGGCAGGCGGCCATGATGCCGAGCGGCCCGCCCGACAGCACCACGCGCTCGTAGTCCAGCCCCGACATCAGCACGGTGACGCCGTGGCCTTCCTCGCCCAGCACCTTCTCGAACGGCACCTCGACGTCCTCGAAGACGAGCTCGCCGGTGTTGGAGCCGCGCATGCCGAGCTTGTCGAGCTTCTGGGCGACGGAAAAGCCCTTCATCTCGCGTTCGATCAGGAAGGCGGTGATGCCGCGCGAGCCCATTGTCGGCGCCGTCTTGGCGTAGACCACCAGCGTGCCGGCGTCCGGGCCGTTGGTGATCCACATCTTCGAGCCGTTGAGCACGTAGCGGTCGTTTTTCTTGTCGGCGCGCAGCTTCATCGACACCACGTCCGAGCCCGAGCCGGTCTCCGACATGGCGAGCGCGCCGACGGTGGTGCCGGCGCACAGGCCCGGCAGGTAGTGGCTCTTCTGCTCCTGCGTGCCCCAGCGGTTGATCTGGTTGACGCACAGGTTCGAGTGCGCCCCGTAGGAGAGCCCGACCGCGGCGGAAGCCCGCGAGATCTCCTCCATCGCGATGACGTGGGCGAGGTAGCTCATGCCCGACCCGCCGAAATCCGGGTCGGCGGTCATGCCGAGCACGCCGATCCCGCCGAGCTTCTCCCACAGGCCCTTGGGAAAGTCGTTCTCGCGGTCGATCTCGGCGGCCTTCGGCGCGATCTCCTCGCGGGCGAAGCGCCGCACCAGGTCGCGCAGCGCCTCGATGTCCTCGCCGAGGCCGAAATTCATCGAGTGGTCATACATCAGCCGTCTCCCCGATCGTCTGGCGCCTCCGCGGCGCGTCTTCCCGCGCCGCGCCGACGAGGCGCATGGTCATTGCGTGATAGGTCCGCGCCACCTGCTCGACCGACAGCCGCTCGTCCGGTCGGAACCAGACGATGACGCCGGTGATCATCTGGATGATCGCCATCGCCGTCAGCGTCACGTCGTCGACGGTGAAGAGCCCGGCTTCCGCGCCGTCGCGCAGGATCTGCCGCAGCTCCTTCTCGTACTGGCCGCGCAGCTTCAGGATCGCCGTCAGCCGCTGCGGCGACAGGCTCCTCAGCTCCATGTTGGAGACATGGGTCGAATGCCGGCGCTCGACGTGAAAGCGGATGTGGTTGTCGACGAAGGCGGCAAGCCGGTCGACGGGATCCTCGCTGCCCGGCCGCGCCGCCTCCCAGCTCGCCAGCAGTGCCTGCATGTGCTCGCGCATCAGCGTGAACAGCAGGTCTTCCTTGGTCGGGAAGTAGCGGTAGAGCGCGGCCGCCTGCACGCCCACCTCGGCGGCGAGCTGGCGCATGGACACGGCCTCGTAGCCGTAGCGCGCCATCAGCGTCGCCGCCGCGTCGCGGATCGCCGCTTCCGTCGCCTCTCCGTTCGACCCGGCCGTGCGCGCCATCGTCTGCCTCCCGATGCTGGATAATAAAACGGTCGTTCATTTCTTTCAAGCCGGTTCGTGCCGTATCCCGTCGTGCGGGCGCGGGAACCTGTGGCCGCGCCGGCGATTGGGGACGCAGCAGGAGACGATATGATGACGGCGCACAAGAAACGGGAGAAATGGTCGCAGGACGTGACCGAGCACAGCGACGCGCTCGACCTCGAGGAGGGGGTCTTCGAGAAGGAGGACCCGAAGGAAATCGCGGCCTCGCTCAAGCGCTCGGCCGAGGCGAGCCACCGGCGCAAGGCCGAGCCGTTCCGCTCGGCCATGTCGATGCTGACCTTCTACATCAACCGCGCGGGCAAGAACCTGCCCGCCGGGCAGAAGAAGGTGCTGGAGCAGGCCAAGGACGAACTGCGTGGGCTCTACGGCCGCGAGCCGGGCTGACGAGGACGGGACCGCCCCTCTCCCCGTTCTTCAGGGGACAATTGCTCCCGTCCGGAAGCCCCCCAACCCGGCGTTTCCGTGGTAGGATTTGCACGAGAAGAGGGGGGGACGACGATCGTGGCAGGTTCGGCAGGAGGCCCGAAGGGGCTGGAGGAGGGCGACTACCGGCGCCTGTCCGCGTTCCGCTATGCGCTGCGCCGTTTCCTCGCCTTCAGCGAGGACGAAGCCCGCAGGGTCGGCCTGACGCCCCGGCAGCACCAGGCGCTGCTATCGCTGCGCGGCCTGCCGGAAGGCCAGAAGCCGACGATCGGCGTGCTGGCCGAGCGGTTGCTGATCCGTCCGCATTCGGCGCTGGAGCTGGTCGGGCGGCTGGAAGCGGCCGGGCTGGTCGCGCGCTCGGCCGATCCCGAGGACGGGCGCAACGTGCTCCTGTCGCTGACGCGGAGCGGGGAGGCCGCGCTTGCAGCCCTTTCGGCCAGCCATCTCGCGGAGATCCGCCAGTCCGCGCCGCACCTCATCGACATCCTCCGCCGCATCGCGAAATCGGACGATCGCGCCTGAGGCGCCTGCGCCGCAGCCGGCCGCCATCGGTCCGTTTCGCCAAATTAGTTGACTCAGTCCACTAATTTGGGACAGAACAGGCAGCGGAGACAACCGATGACGACCGATCGTGCCGATGCCGTCGCCGAGACCCGGCGTTTCAACCGCTTCTACACCCGCGTCGCGGGCTTCCTCGACGAGAAGCTGACGCACAGCCGCTTCACGCTGACGGAGGCGCGGGTGATCTTCGAGCTGGCGAACCGCGACGCCCCGGTCGCCTCGGGAATCGCCCGCGACCTCGGCCTCGACCCGGCCTATCTCGCCCGCTTGCTGAAGAAGTTCGCCGCCGCCGGCCTGGTCGAGCGCTCGCGCAGCGACGTCGACGGCCGCCGCCGCGACCTGGCGCTCACCCCGGCCGGCCGCACCGCCTTCGACGAGCTGCAGGCACGCGCCGACGCCGAGATGGGCGCGCTCCTGGAGCCGGTCCCCGCGCGCGACCTTCCCGGCCTCGGCCGCGCGATGCGGGCGATCGCGCGCATCCTCGGTCCCCGCGCCGCGCCCGCCGTCGCGCTGCGTGCGCATCGGCCGGGCGACGTCGGCTGGGTCATCTCGCGGCAGGGCGCGCTCTATGCCGAGGAATATGACTGGGACATCACCTTCGAGGCGCTGGTCGCCGAGATCGGCGCCGCCTTCATCCGCAATTTCCGCGCCGACCGCGAGGGCTGCTGGATCGCCGAGCTCGACGGCGAGCGCGCCGGCGCGGTCTTACTCGTCCGCGACAGCGACGAGACCGCCAAGCTGCGCCTGCTCCACGTCGAATCCTGGGCCCGCGGCCACGGCCTCGGCACCATGCTCGTCGACGCCTGCATCGCGAAGGCGCGGGCGGCCGGCTACCGCAGGCTGGTTCTGTGGACCAACGACGTGCTGGTCAGCGCCCGCGGCATCTACCAGGCGGCCGGCTTCCGGCTGGTCGAGGAGGAACGCCACCACTCGTTCGGCAAGGACCTCGTCGGCCAGAACTGGGAGCTGGATCTGTAAGAGTGGCCGGCGACGCCTCGCGGCGTCAGCGCCGGACCTCGAACCCAGCCGGCGCGTCGCCTGCGTCGGCCGTCCGCACCTCGACCGAATCGACCCGCGCCGGCCGGCCCGCGCTCGATCAGGCCGATCATCCGCGCCACCGTGTCGGCCGGTCCCGAGACCAGTACCGTCACCGCCCCGTCCGCCTCGTTGCGGACCCAGCCGGAAAGGCCGAGTACCTGCGCCTCGCGCCGCGTCCAGGCGCGGAAGCCGACGCCCTGCACGCGGCCGGTCACCCGTATCAGCTCCGTCCGTTCCTCGTCCATGTCGCTCCGCCCCGGCCCGCGGCTCAGTTGCCCCGCGCGTCGGCCAGCGCGCCCGGCATCTCCGCCGCGAGGATGTCGAGCTCGGCGTCCGGCCCGGCGCTGACGCGGATGCAGCGGTCGAGCCCCGGCGCCATCGGCTTGCGCACGAACACGTCGCGCGCGATCAGCGCCTGCATGACCTTCAGCGCGAAGGCACCGTCGCGGCCGCAGTCGATGGCGACGAAATTGGTGGCCGAGGGCAGCGGCGACAGCCCGTTGGCCTGCGCGATCGCCGCGATGCGCGCACGCGCCGCCGCGATCCGCCCGACGGCGGCCGCCAGGTAGTCCTGGTCGGCGAGCGCGGCGAGCCCCGCCGCCTGCGCCATGCGGTTGACGCCGTAATGGGTGCGGATCTTCTCGAAGGCGCGGATCAGCTCGGCGTCGCCGACGGCATAGCCGCAGCGCAGGCCGGCGAGCCCATAGGCCTTGGAGAAGGTGCGCAGCCGCAGAACGTTCTTCCGCGACACGTCGATCGGCGGCAGCGTGCCGGCAGGTGCGGTCTCGCCATAGGCCTCGTCCAGCACCAGCATGGTGGTGGCCGGCAGCGCGGCGGCGAAGCGCTCGACGTCGGCCGCCTCCCACCAGCTCCCCGTCGGATTGTCGGGGTTGGACAGATAGACCATCGGCGCGTTCTCGCGCCGCACGACCGAGAGCAGCCCGTCGATGTCCTCGCGGTCGTGCGCATAGGGCACCGCCACGACGCGGCCGCCGAAGCCGACGACATGGAAGTTGAAGGTGGGATAGGCGCCGAGCGAGGTGACGACCGGCGTGCCGCCGCTCACGAACAGCCGCACGGCGAGGTTGAGCAACCCGTCGATGCCTTCGCCGACAACGACATTGTCGATGCCGACGCCGAGACGGGCGGCGAGCGCGTCGCGCAGTTCGTGGTTCTCGGGATCGCAATATTTCCACATCTGGCCGGCCGCATCGGCCATCGCCGCCACGACGCGCGGGGAGGGGCCGAAGCCGCTCTCGTTGGCGCCGATGCGCGCGCGGAAGGGGCGGCCGCGCGCCCGCTCCTGCGCCTCAGGTCCTACGAAGGGCACGGTCGCGGGCAGGCTCTCGGCAAGCGGGGTCAGTCGCGGACGGTCGGTCATCTCGGCTCGCCTGTGGTGGGTCCGCCGGTCTCTACGACGAAAGCCGCGAAGCGGCAATCGGCTGCCGGCGCGCCTCTCCGCGCGTCATCTCGGCCGCGATGTTCTCTCCGATGGAGGATGGAGAGCCCCGGTCCCTCTGCCAATGAAAAAAAGGCCCGGCGCGACGCGCCGGGCCTGGAGAAAAGCGCTCTCGCGCTGCGGTCAGTGGCGGATCAGCTTCGAGATCGCCGTGTCGAGCGACAGCGTCGCGATGATGCGGTCGCCGAATGCCGGGTCGTCGATCCCGTTGGTGCCGTGGTAGCGGACGTCGAGCGTGACGGTGTCGGCGAAGGTGTAGGCGACGCCGGCGTTCCAGTCGACGTTGCCGGTGGTGAAGTTGCTGCCCAGCGCCGCCGACAGCTTGAAGTTGGCGGGGAGCGCCACCTCGCCGGTCACCGCGCCGTAGGTCGCGTTGTTCCAGACGTCCTGGTAGAGTTCGAGGCCGCCGGTGAAGGTGTCGTTGAAGGCGTAGGAGGCCTTGCCGTAGATCTCGCCACCGACCGTGCCGGTCTGGTCGTACAGGTAGTGGGCGTAGCCGAAGTCGAGCGAGAGGTTGCCGAAGGTCGGCCGGATGCCGGCGTAGAGGTCGATCTCGACCGTGTCCGGCGCCGTCAGCGTCGGGCCGATGTTCGAGGCCCAGATGCCGGCGTAGAACATGTCGTAGGAGGGCTCGATGTAGCCCTGCACGGCGAAGCCGTCCGACTGCTGCACGCCGCGCGAGACGTACTGGGTGGTGACGGCGGCGCCGAAGGCGACGTCGAACTTGGAGGCGATCTCCTCCTGCGTCGCGTCGGCGGCCTGCGCGCCGGTTGCGATCGCCGCGGCCGCGGCGGCACCCATCAGAAGACCCTTGAAGGTCATGGCTTTCTCCGAACTTTCGAATGTCCCCTGCAGATCCCCGGGCCGGGGCTGGCGGATGCTGGCGGCGCACCCCGTGAATCTGCGTCTGGCGAATCTATCCGCCCGAAAGCCCGCTTCTTCAACGCCAAATGCGCCCCCGGGGCGATCGTGGTCTTTCTGTGTCCGCTAAATGTTGCAAAAATGCCTCAACTTTTTGCCCCCTGAATGAGCAGTTGCCGCCGCCAGTGCAATCTGCGCCCAGATCAGGCGCCACGATGCCGCATTTGGGGGCACGGGTTGGAGCGGCGCACAGGCGCGGATCTAGCTGTCCGCTTCCGGCGGACCCCGCCGCGCGTCCTGCGTCGGCGCCGACCGCTCCAGCACGGCCACGCAATTGTCGAGGTCGAACGTCGCGAGGTGCGCGTAGCGCATGGTCATGGTCAGCGTCTGGTGACCGAGCCACATCTGGATGCGGCGGATGTCGATGCCGCCCTTGACGAGGCGCGAGGCGCAGGTGTGGCGCAGCACGTGCGGCACCAGGTCCTTGTCGTCTGCCAGCCCCATCTCCGTCTTCGCGTCGTTCCACACGGCGCGGTAGCGGTGCGGCGCCATGTGGCAGAACGGGCCGCGCGAGTGGCCGAACTTCTGCGAAGCGACGGCGCGGGCGCGGCTGGTCAGTGGAACCGAGCGGCTGCGGCCCGACTTGGTGACCCAGAAGGTCACGCGGCGCTCGTCCAGGTCGGGCCAGCGGACCTTGAGGGCCTCGCCCAGGCGCGCGCCCGTGTCGACGAGGAAGACGGAAAGCCGCCAGCAATCCTCGGACCGGTCGCGGATCTTGGCGAAGAGCAGCGCCTCCTCGTCGTCGTCCAGATACCTTATGCGTCCCGCGCGCTCCTTCTCCCGGCGGAACTCGGGAAGGCTGTAGATGTCGCCCATCTTGTAAGCCTTGCGGAGCAGCTTGCGCAGCGCCGCAAGTTTCCTGTTGATGGTCGCATTGCTGTTGCCGTTCTCGCGGAGCCTGCCGACCAGGAAGTCCAATGTCTCCTGGCCGAATGTGCTGAATTTTTGGCCGAGCAGAAGCTCGTCCAGCTCTCCGATGAAGGAGGTGACGTTGTATTTGTGCGATCCGTTCTCCCAGAGGAGGTCGCCATATTTGTTCAGGAGGTCTGCGAGGCTGTATTCGGCCACGGGCCGAATACAAGAAGCCGCGTTCCCGTATGTTACGCTGTAACCGGTCTGGAAGTCGAATGCGCCGTGCAGAATTGTCTTTTCCGGATGCATAACAAATCTGCTTCGACTTGATCGGTGACAAAGGTTAACAAAGCCAATCTGACCGGCCCGCGGCCGGTCAGATTGTCCGCACCCCATTGCGCCCGCCGGGATCGTCCTGTCCGTCTCTCGCCCCCGAGATGACGGCATGGACGCTCCCGCTCCCTGTCTCCCCTTTTCGGTGCTGCCCAGCGTGACCGCAGCGCATGCGCCATGTTGTCGACCGGGCTTCCCCACGCCCGATGAAAAAAACCCGGCGAGTGATGACTCGCCGGGTTTTCCGTTCCGATATGAACCGGAAGCTTAGAACGAACGCTGGAAGCGAATCACGCCATCCCAAGCACCGACGCCGCGGGCCGTCTGATAACGGATCTCCGGACGGATCAGGAGGTTGCTGACGGGGGTCCAGGCGACGTTGGCGCCGAACGCCCAAGCGCCGCCACCGACCGGATCGTCGAACCACTGGGCCAACGCGTTGAAGCCGACCTTCGGCGAAGCCTGGAAGCCAACATGGCCGAGGATCGACCAGTTCTGCTGGAGGGCATTGACCCGGTAGTCGTTAGCAACACCCGCGGCGAAGCTGGCGTACATCACATGCAGGCCGGCGTTGAAGCCGTTGCTACCCTGGAAGCGGGCCACAGCCTTGGCGCCCCACTGGCTGTTGAAGCCGTCGTAGCCGATGATGGCGCCGATGGAACCCCAGCCCTGCTTGAAGTTGATACCGCCTTCGACGTTGGTCGCCCACTGAGCACCCGCGACATTGCCGGCGTGCGCGGCATTCTCGACAAGAGCAATGATGCCCGAGAAGCCATTGCCACCGTTGAAGGTGTAGCTGACTTCCGCCCTGTTCTCGTAGCCGTAATTCCCGGAGTTGGTAAAATTCGGTGCGCCGTAGCCGAGGAAGCGTGCGTACGGGTTCTCGGTCTTGCCGATCCGGAACGTGCCGGAAGCGCCCTGAACCTCGATGAAAGCATGCACGAGGTTGAAGTAGTTGTTGTTAAACGGCGCCGCCAGAGGAGCGACACCAAAGCCGGAATCGTAGTTGAGTTCGACCTCACCATAGGCGCGCAGCGTGCCCCACTCGGTCTCCGAACGGGCGTCGAAGTTCGGCGCGAAGCGGGCGCGGTTCCAGTAGCCGGTGAAGCCCGCACGGAAGCTGATATCGTCGCGGACGTAGCCGCCGATCTTCAGGCAGGTCTCGGTGCCGGGGATGTAGAAGAAGCCGGCGCCGTACACGTCGCAGACGCGGACGTATTCGACCGGCTCGGGCTCGGCCATCACGACGGCGTCGGCGGCGTAGGAGCCGGTCGACACGGTCATCAGGGCCGCGGAGCCGATGAGAAGGCTCTTGATTTTCATTCTCTGACCTCCAGTCAGGCTGGAGGTCTCGCGAGTGGCGCCCGTCGATGCGCGGCCCGGTTGCGCGTGCCGACGGTCGATTGACCCGCGCTTCGGCGGCGACGCGGCTTATATGAAGCGAAAGGCGGGCTGCCGGCGATCGCCATCCCCGTGGACGAAATACTTCAAGCGCATGGAACGGGGATGGCGGAGAGGATGGGATTCGAACCCACGAGGCCCTTTTGGAGCCTACTCCCTTAGCAGGGGAGCGCCTTCGACCACTCGGCCACCTCTCCGGCGCGTTGCTGGATAGAGAAAACGTCCGCTCTAATCAATCTATAACGCGAATTATCCCGTCCGGCGGACGGCGCGGCCCCCGTCCGGCCGCGATTCGGGCGCGGCAGCCGCATTTTACGTGGCTGCCGGGCCCGGATTCGGCCCGAAACCGCGTCGGTCGGCCCTGCATGGTTAATCAGTCCTTTCCGGACATGGCGAAAACGTGGCTTTTCTGCAACATGGACCCCGGATAGCGCATGGCGAACGTGGCGGGGCCGCTTATCCTTGTTGAACCGGAAGGGCGCTTGGGTAATGTCGTGATCGAAGAAGGGGCGCGCAAGCGTGTCTTTTTCGTCGAATTGGGGATGGGGCAGGGAACGCTGTCCTTCGGCAAAAAGTACCCATACCCATACTTAAACTTTTGACTGGAGGTCAGAGAATGAAAATCAAGAGCCTTCTCATCGGCTCCGCGGCCCTGATGACCGTGTCGACCGGCTCCTACGCCGCCGACGCCGTCGTGATGGCCGAGCCCGAGCCGGTCGAATACGTCCGCGTCTGCGACGTGTACGGCGCCGGCTTCTTCTACATCCCCGGCACCGAGACCTGCCTGAAGATCGGCGGCTACGTCCGCGACGAAATTCGCATCAACGGCGGCTTCACCGGCTACTGGAATCGCGCCCGCTTCACCCCGACCTTCGACGCTCGTTCGGAGACCGAGTGGGGCACGCTGCGTGGCTACGCCGAGGTCGAGATCAACGCTGACACGGGCCCGGGCTCGGTCAACGCCCAGTACTTCAACATCGCGCACGCCTTCATCGAGCTGCAGGGCGCTTCCGGTACGTTCCGTATCGGCCGCACCCACAGCCCGTACTCGCGCTTCCTGGGCTACGGCACGACCGGCTTCACCTATGACGGTGCGTACGGCTTCAACAACACCTCGGAAGTCAGCTACACCTTCAACGGCGGAAACGGCTTCTCGGCCATCATCGCCCTCGTTGAGAACCCGGCCCGCGCGGCCTGGCAGACCAACGTCGAAGGCGGTATCAACTTCGCTCAGGGCTGGGGCTCCATCGGCGCCATCATCGGCTACGACGCTGTGAACAGCCAGTGGGGCGGCAAGGCCGTGGCTCGCTTCAAGGCGGCCAACTCCGGCTTCTCCGGCGGTCTGCATGTGTTCTACAGCAGCTTCACCGCTGGCGTGCCGAACACCTACCGCGTGTCTGCTTTCCAGCAGAACTGGTCGATCCTCGGCCACGTGAGCGTCCAGGCCTCGCCGAAGGTGAACTTCAACGTGTCGGCCCAGTGGTTCGACAGCCCGGCGACCGCCGGCGCCTGGCAGTTCGGCGCTTCGGTCGGCTGGACCCCGGTCACCAACCTCCTGATCCGTCCGGAAATCCGTTACACGACGGCCGGCGGCGCGGGCGTGTGGGACGGCGTCGTTCGCTTCCAGCGTTCGTTCTAAGTACTCCGGATCACCGGAAACGGAAAACCCGGCGGGCAACCGCCGGGTTTTTCTTTTGTACGGAGTTAGGCCGGGAGCGGCTGGCTGAGCTTGCGGGGGCGGCGAGACGAAGCGGCTGTCGTCCGCGAATCGATTCGGGATCGGGTTGCGGCCTTACCGGTTGCGTTCTACCGCGCCTTCCGGTCGGCCGAATCGAGGAAGGCCGCGATCTTGTCGGGCAGGCCCGCCGTCTCGAGCAGCGGCGCGTGGCCCTGGCCGGAGACCGTGACGCTGCGCATGTCGGGATGCTGGTTGGCCATCTCGCGCAGCGTGTCGGCCGACAGCAGGCTGGAATTCTCGCCGCGGATCGCCATCAGGGGGACGGCGCGCAGCGCGAGGAATTGCGGCCATGCCTGCGGCAGCGGCTTGCTCAGGTCGATTCCCTTCAGCGTCTTCAGCAGCGCCGGGTCGAAATCCGCGACGAGGCGGCCGTTCTTCTCGCTGTAGAAGGCAGCCGCCATGCGCTGCCAGTCGGCGTCCGTGAGCGCCGGAAACGCGGTTCCCTGCACCGCCTTCTGCAAGGCGGCGGCTTCCGCCATGTCGCGCGGCCGCGGCGCCCGTTCCAGATAGGCGCGGATCTGCACCAGTCCTGCGCCCTCGACCACAGGCCCGATGTCGTTGAGCACCACGGCCTTCAGCAAAGCGGGGCGCATCGCGGCGAGTGCGAACACGATCAGTCCGCCGCGCGACGTGCCGACGAAGGCCGCATGGCCGATGCCGAGCGCCGCCAGCCCCGCCATGACGTCGCCGGCCTCGATCAGCGGATCGTAGTTGCGCCAGTTGCGGTCGCGCGCCGAGAGCCCGCGCCCGCGATAGTCGAAGGCGATCACCCTGCGCCGCGTCGCCGCCCCGGCCGAGAGGTGCAGCGCCAGCTCGTGGAAGTCGCGCGCGTTGCGCGTCAGCCCCGGCAGGCAGACGACGGGTAGCGCGCCCGCCGCCGCGCCGGCGTCATAGACGCGCGCATGCAGCTCCAGCCCGTCATTGGCGGAGTAGAAGAAGTCGGTGAAGGGAGCGGTGGGGGGCATGGGATGGCAGCGAATAGGGAGTAGCGAATAGCGAATAGGGGGAAAAATCCGGTCGAAAGCAAGGGAGGTTGGAGATGCGAGGGCAGTTGCAATCGGTCTGAAGGAGCGTGATTTATCCTATTCGCTATTCGCTATTCGCTATTCGCTATTCGCTATTCGCTATTCGCTATTCGCTCACTTCCTCAAATCATCCCGTATATCCACCGCGCCCGACAGCCGCATCTTGTAGACCTGCAGGTTCTCCATGACCCGCTGCACGTAGTTGCGCGTCTCGGCATAGGGGATCCGCTCGATCCAGTCGACGATCGCGTGCACGTCCTTGCCGCGTGGGTCGCCGTAGCGGCGCACCCAGTCCTGCACGCGCGCGGGGCCGGCATTGTAGCCGGCGAAGGTGAGCACGTAGGAGCCGTCGAAGCGCGCGAGCTGCTCGGTCAGGTAGGCCGCGCCCAGCGAGGCGTTGTAGCCGGGGTCGGTGGTCAGCCGGCTCGCCGAATAGCCGAGCCCGACCTGCTTGGCCATCGCGCGCGCCGTCCGCGGCAGGAGCTGCAGCAGGCCGCGCGCCCCGGCCGACGACACCGCGCCGGCGTTGAACTCGCTCTCCTGCCGGGCCACCGCATAGGCCAGCGCCTTGCCGGCGGTCGAGATGCGGGCGGACGGCGGGATCGCGCCCATCGGATGCGTCAGCGCGCCGATGTCGAGGCCGCGCGAGGCGGCGATCTTGGCGACCTTGAGGCCGAGATAGTGGTCGCCGCGCCGCTCGGCGCGGGCCGAAAGCAGCGCCAGCTCCCCGGGGCTGGTCAGTTCGCCGGCGAGGTCGCGGTAGAGGATGTCGGCGCGGCTGCCGTAGCCGGCCGCCTCCAGCCGGTCGATCGCCTGCACCGACTGCCGTGTGGCGAAGCGCGTGCGGTCGTCGTCCGTCGGCGTTGGATAGTCGGTGGCGATCACCGCTCGTCCCAGCTCCGTCGCAGCGAGCTGGCCGTAGAACGCGGTGCCGTAGCGCGCCGCCTGCTCGTAGAAGTCGCGTGGCTCGCCCGGCGCGCCGGCTTCCGCCGCGCGTCCCATCCAGTAGTAGGCGCGCGCGAGCGAGATCGGCCCGCCGGCGATTTCGGTGATCTTTCTGAAATGGCCCATGGCGCGCGCCGCGTCCTTGAGCCCGGTCAGCGCGTACCAGCCGGCGTGGAACTCGGCGTCCGCCGCCATGGCCGGCGATTCGGCGACATGGGCGGCGGCTATCCTGTACGCGCTCTCGACATCGCCGATGTCGAGCAGCTCACGCGACAGCACGCGGCGCTCGATCCACCAGGCGTCGGCGTCGGCCATGAGGTCGGGGCCGGCCGGCGCCGACAGCACGACCTTGGCCGCCTCGGCGAACCGCTCGCGTTGGCGCAGATACTTGGCCTGGGCGAAGTGGTAGCCGGCGTCGCGCTGCGCGGCCGGCACCGCCTGCAGCAGCTTGCCGGCGTCGCGCTGCTCGCGGATCATCGCGCTCCAGGCCTTGGCGAGCTGCTCGGTGCCGGCGCGCTTGGCCGCCCGCTCGCCGGCGTTCACCCGCTCGGCATAGAACATCCGCTCCATGCGGAAGCGGTGGTCGGCGCGCGTCAGCAGCGTGCCGAACTGCTTCAGGAAGGCGGCCTCCTGCGGCGCTTCCAGCTTGGCCGTGCGCCAGTAGTCGGCGACGAGCTTGCGCGCGCCTTCCATGTCGTCCGTAGCGAGCCGTGCGCGCGCCAGCGCCACCACGCCCTCGTAGGTCGTGGGCGGCGTGGCCCCGAGCGCGGAAAGCACGGCCTCGGGCGCGGCGTTCTCGCGGTAGAGCGCGCGCTCCAGGTTGCGTTGCAGCGCCGCCGTGCCGGGCCAGTCCGAGAGCTCGCTGCGGGCCTCGAGCATCTGCCGGCTCGACGCGCCGCCGCTGAGCGCGATCGCCCAGCTCAGGATCTCGTGGTCGAGCGAGCCGGGCGTGAGCGCCGCGCGGGCCGCCGCCGCTCCGGGTGCGTCGCCCTTGGCCAGCGCGTCGAGGCCGCGCCGCAGCGGCTCGGCCGCACGCGCCTTCTCGACCTGCGCGGCGGCAGCGGCCGCGATCGCGGCGGCCGGATCGGCCTCGGCCTGCGTTTGGGCGGACGGGTCGGGCCGCGGCGTCGGGATCGGCACGTCCGTGCGCGGCAGGTGCGGCAGCCGAGCCTGGGCGCGCTTGGCCTCGACAGGGTGTGCGAGGCCGATGCCGAGCCCGGCAATGGCGAGTATCGTGGCGATGCGCCCTGCAGCCATGCCTCGGGCTCCCCCTTCTGCGCGCTATCATACAGGCGCGGCAGGCAAAGGTGTATCCTGCCGCCTGCCGGTGAAAACATGGTAAACGAAGGCTTACCCGGGCCGGCGGGGCGGACGGCAGCGCCGATTCGCCCCTGCGATTGGCCCAATCGCGGCTCCTTGCCTCGCCACCGTGTCAAGACTATGGTGCGCCGCTTTCCGCGCGGCCGTTCATCAGCTAGAAGCCTGCGGAATGCGGGATTTTCCGCGACCGGGAGTTCATCGAAATGCTGAGAGGCTCGCTCACTGCGCTCGTCACGCCGTTCTCGTCCGACCGGCGCTTCGACGAGAAAGCCTTTCGCGCATTCGTCGAATGGCAGCTCGCGGAGGGCACGAAGGGTCTCGTTCCGGTGGGCACCACCGGCGAATCCCCCACGCTTACCCATGACGAGCACCGCCGGGTGGTGAAGACCTGCGTCGAGGTGTCGAACGGCCGTGTGCCGGTCGTCGCCGGCGCCGGCTCCAACAACACCGAGGAGGCTGTCGGCCTCGTCCGCTATGCCGAGGAGGTCGGCGCCGACGCGGCCCTCGTCGTCACGCCCTATTACAACAAGCCGACCCAGCGCGGCCTCTACGAGCACTTCGCGGCCGTGGCGCGCGCGACCTCGCTGCCGATCGTCATCTACAACATCCCGCCGCGCTCGGTGATCGACATGAGCCCGGAGACGATGGGCCGGCTGGCGCACGACTTCGACA
>ERZ778021.2409-NODE-2409-length-16722-cov-10.913242_pt1 | contig 16722 bp, 15 predicted proteins | sample MGYA00375751_ERZ778021 | MGnify/ENA primary metagenome ERZ778021 (study PRJEB29350, sample SAMN05389814) | bioreactor metagenome | isolation source: Thiocyanate stock bioreactor | place: South Africa: University of Cape Town | collected 2013-08-29 ... | reverse complement strand
TGAAATTGAACTTTCAGTTCATTTTAGCCCGCACTTCGCCAATACTTTTTCCGTTGTGCGCAATATTTGAAGGGCAATCATCAATAGAAATTTCGGTCTGAAAAATTAAATTTTGACCTGATTTTAACTTTCCTAAAACTGACTAAAATTTGAATTTCTTTGCGCTGATTTTCCTAAATCCTGAAAAAACCTTTGAGAAAAACTTACGGATTTGAGTATCCAAAAATTGCGCTGACTTTTCCAAAACGCTGACTAAAAGTTGCTCCAAAAAAACTTAAAATTTATCCCAAAAATAGCGCTGACTTAAAAAATCCTGCTTGACTTTTACAAATTTTGCGTTTAACTGATTGAATAAAATGTGCGGAAAATTTATTGAAACGTTAACTAAAATTCTATGGAAACTTTTGCGTGAAAACAGGTGTCGTGCTTGATTTTTAATTCTCTGACATGAATTTAACGAGTTAAATCCAAGTCGCCGAACTAAAAATACTGCGCACAACATGGGTTTGGCAAAAGCGGGGTTGAGAGTTATCATTTAGAAGATTTCAACACTTTTAGCCGCAAAAAACCATTTCGTTTTTTTATTTTTTGTAATTTTGAAAAAACGAAAATGGTTTTTGCTCGGTTCGGGTTTAGTTGGAATTTCCGTCTATCTTATCCCCGCCTTCGCCAAGCCCTTTCCCGTTAGCGGTCAGGCTAAAAAGACACCCAAACAACAATAACGATAACGGAATGACAACAGAAAAAGATAAATCATCTGTAAGACAAAAGGAAATAGTAGCCCAGTATCTTCACGAGCTTGACAAACATTTGACCGACCTTAAAAACGGTATGGCTGACAAAACTTTTGAGATAAAGGATTTAGCGGAATTGCTATTTGTAAGTCCCAAACATTTGAGCAATACAATTCAAGAAGTATTAGGGAAATCGCCCTGCGATATTTATGAAGAGCGGCTTATGGAAATTTCTAAAGAACTTTTGCTTACAACCAACAACACAATCTCACATATCGCACAGACATTAACTTTTGACCCTTCTAACTTCACCAAATTTTTCAAGAGCTATGAAGGTAAGACCCCGAAACAATTTCGTGAACTAAATTCAAAAACTGAACTTCTCACCAAATAATCGGAACTTCTCACCATAACCAACCCATAACCTATTTGGAAATTTGCATCAACAAATTCAAATAGATTATGACAAAGAAAATTTTAATAACAGGCGCAAGTGGTGGCTTCGGAAAATTAATTGTATTAGCACTATTGCATAAAGGTCAGTCGGTTGCCGCTTCTATGCGGGACATCAATGGAAAAAACAAATCAATTGCGGACGAACTGAGTAAAGCAGGAGCAAAAATTATAGAAATTGATGTTACTGACGATACAAGCGTAAACAACGGAGTGCAAAAAGCTATTGCAGACCTTAATGGCTTAGATGTTTTGATAAACAATGCAGGTACCGGAGTTCTTGGAATGCAGGAGTTTTTTACACCTGCCGATTTTCAAAAAGTATTTGACATTAATGTTTTTGGCGTTCAACGTATGAACAGGGCTGTTGTTCCCTATTTCCGTGAAAAGAAGGACGGTTTGATTGTTTATACTTCCAGCTTATTGGGCAGAATAGCTTTACCGTTTTATGGAGCTTATCAGGCTTCAAAATGGGCATTGGAAGCACTGGCAGAAAATTACAGGGTAGAGCTTTCTGGTTTCGGAATTGAAAATTGTATTGTAGAGCCTGGGGGATACCCAACTTCATTTAACGAAAATCTAATAAAACCAAGCGACAAAAGTAGAGAAGCCGCTTATGGCGATTTTGCAAAAGTGCCTGAAATAGCACTTCAAAATTTTGAGAATGTTCTAAAGAACAATCCGCAACAAGACCCTCAAAAAGTGGCAGACGCTTATGCTGAACTTCTTGAAAAACCCAAAGGCGAAAAACCATTCCGCACGCCTGTTGACTTTATTGGTATGGCAGAACATATTAAAAAATATAATGAACACCACGAGCAAATAATGACAGGGCTTTACACCAACTTTGGAACACAAGGAATGCTGAGTATAAAGAAATAAGTCAATGTGAAATATTTTCAAGACAAAGGTTAATACTTCGGTATTGACCTTTTGGCATTAACAAAAGCCCGAACCGCTAACAAGGTATTTGCAAAAGCACGGCTGACGGAAGTAATTGAACAGTTGTGCATCTATCAACTTTTGTGCGTATATTCGGCTGACGGTTTTCAAAGCCGTGCCTTCACAAATACCCAAACCGTTATATGCAATGCTCCCAAAAATGCCGCATAAAAACGAACATCAGAAAAACACTAAATTATTTAACGATGAAAATAAACCATTCCCAACGCAAAATTTATTCTTTTTCCAGCACCTTTTTTGCCAACGCTTATCAGCACATTTGCAAAAAGCCAATGCTAAACCAACAACTTATTTTGCAAAAGAGCTGATTTTTCCATCGCTTTAAACCCCGTCAATGAAATAGATAACTTCCAAACAAATTGAAACCTTGAAACAGAAATTAAACTATTTGACTTTTGCAATCTTTGTGAATATTTCTCTATTTGCACAGATTCCGAATCTCCCAACAATGGAGAATCCAAATCCAATTTCTCTTTATGAACCTCCGAAAATCGGAATACAAAATTCCAATGACAGAATTTTAACCAATCAAAATTTCTCAAAACCAATTGACGATAAACTAAGGAAACAGAATGAAGCTCTAATTCAAGAAACACAAAGAGAAATCAATGCTCAAATAAAACAGCAAAACCAAAAGAAAATTCTTGAACAACTTGGAAATGATTACACAAAAATTTATTCTTTAAATTCTTTTGCAGACAATGCACAAACAAAAGCCTACTACTCTGCTTTCGAAAATCTTTCAAAATTAAATCCTGAAAATTACTCGATTGCTGATGCAACTTTTTTAGTGGAAAATGCTTTTTATAACAACGATAAGAATTTCCAAAATACATTTCAAAACTATATTCAGAAAGCAACGAAAATCATTCGTTCAGAAATCACAAAAAAGAAAATTGATGATGATGACAGTCCTTCCAAAAACGTAGAAATCTTCAAATACTTTTCACAGGATACCAAACAAAATGGGCAAGTCGTTCACAAAGCAATGAAATATGATTTTGACGATTATTTCGGAACAAAAGATTATTCCAAAATGTTTGTTTCAAAACTGATGAAAACAAATTCGGGGCAATGTCATTCAATGCCACTACTCTATTTGATTTTAGCGGAACAATTGGGAGCAAAAGCAAATCTTGTAATGTCCCCAAATCATTCTTACATTCGTTTTGAGGATTCGGACGGAGAAATGCAAAGTATAGAACTCACTAATGGAATGTTTTCAACCGATACTTTCGTACTCAATTCTGGTTATATCAAATCCGAAGGTTTGCAAAGTGGAATTTATATGAAGAATCTTTCTGAAAAAGAATTGCTTTCACAAACTTTTGTGGATTTGGCGAGTGGTTACATTCATAAATTTGGATATGATGAGTTTGTAGCGAAAGTTTTAGAAAAAGCGTTGGAACTTAATCCAAACAATGTAAACGCTTCCGCTTGGAAATCCAACACTGACCAGACAAGATTTTTACAAGCTACCAAAAGACTAGGTTTAAATCCACAGAATACAGAGGATTTTGAAAACATTAAGAAAAACCCTCATTTGGTTGGACAAATGTTGGAAATAAAACACGGACACGAAAAAATAGAGAAAGCAGGATATTCCACAATGACCTCAGAAGAATATTCAACTTGGCTCGGTTCTTTACAAAAAGGAGAAAACAAACAGAAAAACAAAGAAATTGCAGAACGTTTAAGAGCTTTGGAATTACAAAGGCAAAAAGAAGCCAAGAAAAATCCTGTTCCAAAAACCATACAGCCGAAAAAAGAAGCACCAAAAACATATACAATTCCGAAAGAATATTTATAACTTTAGCCAACACAAAATAAAACTATGAAAAAACTTCTATTTTTTGCTTTTATCTTTTTTGTTGGGCTTTTGCAAGCCCAACAAAAAAGTAAGAGCAATCTGAAAACCAAAAAGAATATCGAGAAAGAATGGGTTAATCCAGTAAAGCTGACAAAGGAAGAGCGTAATCGTCCTTATATGGACGAAGTTCTGAAAACCAGAGATTCTTTGACTCCAAAAGAAGCCGAAAGACGAAGAAAAAATATCGCTATCGGAAATCCTTTTGCAAAACAAGGTTTTTATCCAAAGATTGCAACTTTAAGCAAAGGGAAATATTTAGAGTTTCACGACAGAGATTCTATTGTTTCAATTGGTTCTGTCAGATACAACAGAAAACAGAAAAAAATAATCGGCTTTATTGAAGAAGATTTATCCAATCCCGATAGACAACCGCTTGGAGATACGCACGGAAGATGGATTTCTCCCGACCCTTTGAGTGAAGAATATTCAGATTGGACACCTTATCGGTATGGGTTTAATAACCCTTTAAGATATACGGATCCGACAGGTATGTTAGAAGATGATTATGGTCTTGACCAAAATGGTAATGTAACCCTAATTCAAAAGACAAATGATGAGTTTGATAGGTTGTATGTTGCAAAAAGTGATTCAAATGGAAATGCTGTATTAGATTCAAACGGAAATGCCCAAAAGCAAATTAGCGGAGAGGGTGTTGAAGGAACAGATTACGCCAAGGTAAATAAAGCAAATTCAGAAAGTGGAAGTATCATTAGTAGTTTAGCTACAAATTTCGGATTAGCAGAAAAAAGATTCCCAAATGGAATTAATTTCGGAAGAACAACAAATGCAAATGATGCTGCAAATGTATTTATGTTTGCTGCAAAAAATTCAAATGTTGAATGGGGGTTAGATGCATTTAAAGTTGGTGGTGGTGTTTCCTATACAGTATATACAGGTCATGAGGGAGGTTTTACTCCTTCAAATTTTTCATATCAATCAATGTCTAAATTACTATTTTCTGTTCATTCGCATAAAAATGTAAATATGCCTTCTCCCAATGTTGAATTTCAAGGAGGTGATTATAATTCTTCTCGTGAAAAAGATATAGAGTATTATAAAAGAACTGGTAATACAACATACCCTAAGCATTATATGTACTATGCTCCCAATGATGGAAAATCGAGTCTTTGGTTATATCATTATCGAAATCAGGATAATTCTTATTATAAACGTAATCTTGGCACAGGAACTATTAATCCAAAAAAAATGAAATGAAAAATATAATCTTTGTAATAATTATTCTTGTTTTTTATAGTTGCTCTCAAAAGAATGATAGGGTTGTTTCTTTTTCAACAACTTTTGGAAATGCTTTACATGGTGCTATTAATTTAGATTTTGACAATACAAATAAATTATTAATTCTAAAAAGAGTTGGTTCAAAAAAATCAACACCGTTACCACCACCGCCATCATCAAAAAATGGCTATTCAAAAGCACAAAAAGACAGTCTTGAAGTGGCTGAAAAACAATACTATTTGGATTATGCTCAACCTAAAACAGTCATATACAAATTGAATAATGAAGAAGTTGAAAATTTGAACACTCTTATTAATTCAATTCCTGTAAATGATAGAAAAGATTTTTATCCTGAATACCCAACTGGTGATGGCTTTTCTTATAATTTTCAGATAATTTATTCTAATGGGAAAGTTGATGATGTAGAAGTACAACATATTAACATTTCTTCTCACGAAAAAGTAATATCAAAAATGCTCGAATATGCTAAAAAATATGAAAATGATAAAAATAACATTCAAGTTTTAAGAAATTTTGAAGATTGGAATCACCCCAAATATTAAACATGAAAAAAACATTACTCATTCTTATATTAAGCATTTTTACATTTTCTTATTCTCAAGAAAACACATTCTATACCTCTGCCTACCAAACATTGGATAATATGCTATTAGATAAGCAACAATACAGTTTCAAAGAAGCAGTGTTTTCTGTAGAAGATGCCTATTATCAAGGGAAGCTTGACCAGGAAGAATTTAATGGTAAAATTAAATTTTTTGCTAATTTTTGTAAAACAATAATGAATAATAGAAAACTTGATTATTCAGAGAAAGATGCTGAAAAAGTAAGCAAATACTCATCTATTTTCAGTTTAATGAGCGAAACCACACCTGTAATAAGAAATAATGACACTATAAAGTTTAAACCCTTCCAATACGATTTCGAAGACGTTTTCGGACACCAAGAATATTCAAACCTTTTCGTCTCAAAATTGCTCAACACCCAAAAAGGCAACTGCAACTCAATGCCCTATTTATACAAAATTTTAGCAGAAGAATTAGGTATTACAGCAAATCTTGCACTTGCACCCAATCATATCTATATAAAACACAACATAAAATCAATCGGTTGGTATAATACTGAACTCACAAGTGGAATATTTCCGCAAGATTCTTGGTTAATGGCTTCGGGTTTCATTCATTTAAATGCCATACAAAACGGCGTTTTTATGAAAGCTCTCAACAATAAGGAAAGTCTTGCACTTCTTTTAGTCGATTTAGGTAACGCTTACAACAGAAGTTTTCCGGATAACGACGGAAGTTTTCCTTTACAGTGTGCAGAAAGAGCCATAAAAGTATATCCTTTCCTTGCAAATGCACTTCTTTTACAAGCAGAAACCCACAAAAAACAGTTTCAAAAACTAATGAAAGAGCAAAACACAGAAGATATAGAAACGGCTCTCAACAATCCAAAAGCCAAAGAACTTTTCGACTTGATGAACAAAGAATACACTCACATTCACGAAATCGGCTACAGAAGTATGCCCGAAGATATGTATTTGGATTGGCTTGTTTCTCTCAAAACAGAAAGAGCTAAGTATGAAGATACAAGAATGAAATAACCTGCATACTTTTTGAGTTTTTATCAACGAAATCAAATAAATAGTATATTTGTTTTAATGTTTAACCAAAAAACTCAATGATATGCCAAGTACTTCCGAAGTAGGACACGCTAAAAATGTAGCGAACCTACAAAAACTCACAGAACAAGTAATCACTTTCAGCAATTACAATCCACCAGTTGACAATCTTAAAGTTGCTAATCTGCAAACCCTTTATACAACCGCTTCTACAAAACTTTCCGAAGTCGAAGATAAACGACACTCCAACAAAAATGCAATCACAGTACGCCAATCTGCTTTTGAAAATCTGAAATCTACCAGTACAAAAATTATCAATCATTTAGAAATCTTGGGACTTCCACAGGGAACAATCGACCAAGCAAAATCCTTAAACCGGGTAATCCAAGGCGGACAAAAAAAGACCACCACTCCACCCGATGAAAACGGAAATCCTGCACCAACCGTTTCCACTTCACGACAATCTTACACCCAACAAGCCGAGAATTTTGGAATTTTGTTGCAGTTGTTGGCAACTATCCCAAGCTATGCTCCCAACGAAGACGATTTAAAGTTGGTAAATCTCAATGCTTACAAAGATTCATTAGTAAGTTCCACCCAGTCCGTTGACCAAACCGAAGCCGAACTCAACACAAAACTCATAGAAAGAGACAATCTTTTATATGCAGACGGAACAGGCTTATATTCTATTGCCCAAAATGTGAAAAAATACGTGAAAAGTCTATACGGAGCCACCTCTCCCGAATATGCTAACGTGTCAAATATTCAATTCACAAGCAGAAAATAATATTCGACCGAGAATTTTTAATATTCTTCCGATGTAAAGTTACATTCTTGCAATGTAACTTTATTTTTTTACGATATAGTTTTATATTGGCACGATGTGGAGTTAAATTATCACGTTGCAATTTAATATTCTTGTGATGTTGAATAATATTTTTGCGTTGTAATTTTATATTGAAGCATTGCGGAGTTCAATTATTGCGATGTGATTTTACATTCTTCAATGTTTGTTTACAAAGAGAGTAATAAAGTCCACCGCAAAAGAAAAAGCACATTTGCAGTCCGCTCCACCAGCACCAAAACCAAAGACTGCAAAAGAGCTTTTCCTTTCCCTCTTTTCCCCTCCGCCAAAAAAGAATAAATTTCCCGCACCTACTCCTGCATATTCCCAAACATACTGAACAAAAAGCACTGCATATAACATAGTATTGCTAAAATGCGGGGTTAAAATCAAGGTTGAAACCTCAGTTACATTTACCCCACAAAAACTTTTTTCTTTCACTCTTTTTCGTATTTTAGCAAAAGAAAAAAAGTTTTTGTTCAGTGTTGTGGTAATTGAACTTTCAGTTTGTAAAAGCCCGCACTTCAGCAATACTTTTCCCGTTATGTGATATGGCATCAAAAATCACGCTCCGAAATAAACTCCACGATTTTGAATGAATAAAAAAGAAACTGAATCCAGACCAAAAATGCGTGAAAACAAGGTCTGAATTCATTTTCTGCTTTACTGACTGAATAAATTGCGGACTTGACTTAAAAAAAACTGATTTCTGACACCATATCACTAACGGAAAATGTGCATGAAAACAATTTAACGCGTCAAAATCACTCTGGTGAAAAAATTCTGAATGAAAATCCTACGCAAAATCTTTCCGAAAAAATTTTTGAATTTTAGCGTTCTGAAATTTTAACTGTGTGAATAAATTCGCGATTGACTTTTAAAAATAACGCTGAATTTTAAAAACTTTGCTGAATGAAACTTCTGAAAACTGAATCTAACTGAATAAAAAATTATGGAAAATTGCCACATCACATAACATCGTATTGCTAAAATGCGGGACTGAAGGCTCTTGCGTTGAAAATTTTGTGAAATTTAGTCGCAAAAAATGTTTCCGCCTCCATTTTTTTATTAATTTAGTCAGCGGAAAACATTTTTTGCTTCGTGCAGTTTTTAGTAGAAATTTCAGGTGTAAAAGCCCCGCACTTCAGCAATACGTTTCCCGTTATATGCAATGCTATCAGAGCGGTTATAAAAATTAAAATTTTTCTAAATTAGAACAAAACTTAAAAACTAATCGCAGAAAATTATACCACTTCCAACTCAAAATTTATTCTTTTTTCCAGCCGCTTTTTTTCCAATGCTAATCAGCACATTCGCAAAAAGCCAACGCTAAATCCAACACCTTATTTTGCAAAAGAGCTGATTTTTCCTCGCTCTTTAGTTTTTTTTATAAATTTGAGTTTTAAAAACATATTATGATGTCTCTTGATAAAATCTATGAAAGAATATCGTTTGGTAAGAATGTTCCCGAATTTGAGAAGAAACTTATTGCCGAAAGTTTCACTACTAAAAAATTTAGAAAAAATATAATTATAGTAAATGATGATGAAGATTGTGATAAATTATTTTTTGTCGTAAAAGGTATTATTAGAATCTATTATTTCAACATTTTTGGGAAAGAAATTACCCGAACATTCATTTCGGAAAATGAATTTTGTACAAATCTTATCTCGTTTTCCAAACAAGACACTAATAATGAAAATATTCAATGTTTAGAAGACTGTCTTCTATTTTATATTACAAGAGAAAATTTTTATAAAATGTTAGAACAATCTCACATTATGACAGGGTTATACTCCAAAGTATTAGAAAATTTTATTAATAAAAATTTGAGACACTTTCAATTTATGAATACATTAAATGAAAGAGAAAGGATAGAAAAATTCTTCTTCGATTTCCCTGAAATAAATCGTAGAGTAAAAGACAAAATCATATCTACATATCTCGGAGTAACACCTGAATTTTTTTCTAAAATAAAATCAGAAATTAATAGAGAAAAAAAATCGGCTCATTTATGAGCCGATTTTTGTTTTTCTTAATCATAATTATTTTTTTGTTCAAAGACTGTTCTTAATTTTCCATAATTAAAAATATAATACTATGAAAAAATTAATAGTCATTCTTTTAATCTGCATATTAAATATTGTAAATGCACAAACGAAATACAGCATTTCTTTCTCACCAATCGGGCTTTATACAGATTTTAAATCCGATAAATTAATTGGTTTCAACGGGAATGCAGAATTTTCAAAACATTTCAACAAAAATATTATTTCCATATATTGTTCAGTAGGTTTAGGAGTTACAATTCAAAATAAGAAAACATATAACGGACAAGGTTACTTTGAAGCAGATGCACTTTATTCAAGACGATATTTTGTAAATAATTTTCTAGTAATTGAGCCACAGTTAGGCTTTGGATATATTGGTTTTGGAACAACATCCGACCAAACGCCCAAAAACTTCATTGGTTTTCCTGTAAGGATAAAAGCAATGGCATTCACAAACAACAAATTTGCATTGGGTCTGTATACAGGTTCCAATTTCAATTCATATAAAAGCATATATTCACTAGGAACATTATTCAATTTTAATTTCTAAGCATTTTGAAAAGAATATATATATAATCACCCTCATTTCTTAATCACAATTAAGTTTTTTCTCGAAAACTGTTTTTAACTTTCCACAACTAAAATTTTAATGTAATGAAACAAACAATTTTATTCGTACTTTTATTAATGCTCTTTAATTGCCATCGCTCTTCAAGCGATGATGATACCACTATTCCGGTGGATCAGTTACCTGCAACTACGCAAACTGGTGCTAATACCGCAGGCTGCCTTGTAAATGGTAAAGTATTGCTCCCAAGAGGACAAAAACCTCAAAATGGTCCCGTTCTCGCCGCTTTCTATCAATTCATTGATGGGGGCTATCATTTCGGATTAGGAATAGAAGATTATACAAATTCCAAAACAGTCGCTATTGGTTCTCATAACATTACTTTAGAACAAGGAAAAACTTATTCACTTGCGGAAAATTTGAATGATGATAGTGCTGTTAATATGTATGCCAACTATTGGGATTATAAAACAACCTTCTACTCAACATCTGATATTGTCACTGGAGAGATAAAAATAACTCGTTTAGATACATCCAAATTCATTATATCAGGTACATTTTGGTTTGATGCCGTTAATGCAAATGGAGAAAAAATAGAGGTCAGAGAGGGAAGATTTGATTTGCATTATGCCCCCTAATTTTTAATAATATACAGTTATGAAAATAGATACATCCTAAAAATAAGAAAAGAAGATGGTCGGCAAACCATCTTCAAAAAAAATTTAAAAGCAAACATCAAAATTATTTTAACTTTTAAACATTCAAATTTATGAAAAATCTAAACAGGTTTTTAATCCTCATGGCTTTTTACATTACAGCCATGTTTTCTGCGCAGCAAGAGGTCAGTACCGATTGGGCAGCACAGGCAAATACCATTTTTTCGCCTTTAGACAAATCCCGTGTTCCTGATGGAATATTATTGGATTATGGGATGGAATTTACAAATGTTCCCGCATTCAATGGTGCACTTACAGATTCCACCTATGTCAGCAGCGGCAATCTAAAGGAAATCTATAATACGCTTCTCATGAGTCGAATTCGTGATGTTTCTGCAGGATTTGTAATGCCTGAGACTTTTGAAAACAATTGGCAACAGGTTCGTTCTACAGATTACATAGCACTTAGTGGCTTATATTTTAAATATGGTGCTTTTGCAGACGATGCACTCAGCAGTGGGAAAATACAGTACACAGGTGGGAAATTTTATGACGTAGCAGGGAAAAATCCATATGTAGAAAATAAGGTTTTCGCCATTGCATCACCTATAAATACATATACGGGATATAATGTAAAAGTGAAACTTTCACAAAATACTTTTTATACCAATACTACATCGGAAATCCAAAAAATTGAAATTGATTTTGGTGATGGAGCAGGTTTTAAAATTTTACCTAACGATCAATTGGTTTCCGCAACATATAACTCGGAAGGGATTAAGACTTGGACTTACAAGTTAACTCTTACAAGCGGGCAAACGCTTCTTACACAAAATAAGATACAGATTAATCAGGGGTTGCAGATAACAAATCTGGACAATCCTTCTCAAGCAAAAGTTCCGGGTGGTTCTGGTCCGATAGTATCGACCTACTATTATAGCAAAACCATTACAGCTTCTGATTCTTATCCAAATACTATTCAAGGAAAAGCTAATCTGATTATTGATGATGCAGGGAATAACGGCATTCGAAAACCTTTGATTGTAGTAACAGGATTTGATATGGACAAAATCCTAAATCCTGAAAACTTAAATGGTCAGGCAGATTTTAAAAGTTTTAAAAGTAAAGTTTTTAATTCTGGAAGTTCTAATCTATATAGTTTGTTAACTGGAAATAATCCTGATGTTTCGGGCGATCAAGTTTATGACATTATATTCATCAAATGGCAAAATGGGATGGATTATATTCAAAATAACGCTTATGTTTTGGAAGAAGTCATCAAGTGGGTGAATCAACAAAAAGCACAAAACGGAAGCACAGAGAAAAATGTAGTGATTGGTCAGAGTATGGGAGGATTAGTGGCACGTTATGCGCTTCGTAATATGGAACAGAATGGTTTGCAACACCAAACTCGCTTATTTGTTAACCAAGATGGTCCGCAACAAGGAGCCAATATTCCTCTTTCATATCAAGCAGCTTATAGACATGTGAGAAATATGTATGCAGGATCTATAATTCCACTCTTTACTGGTCAAGTTATTGTTCCTATTCTTGGTGGCACTCCTTGGTCGGTATATTTTAGCATCTTAGACCAACCTGCAACTCGTCAGCTTCTTAAAAATAGAATGACAACCAGCTACACACTTGACAATTCTTTGTATAATTCTTTTCAAACCGAATTACGAACTAAAGGATACCCAATTAATGAAAATATTAGAAACATTGCAATAAGTAATGCAAGTGAATGCGGTAATACAGAAAATTTTAATGCGGGAGACAAACTCCTTGGCTATAACTATTACAAGGGATTGTCTTTTTGGGGAGACTTACTTAGTTTAGTTTACAACCCAATAGGAGGTATACTTGGGGGAGTACTTATAGGAAATGGAGGCATGATTGGTACAGGCATTCTTGGGTTGGTTCCAGGACACTCCACTTATAGTGCAGATATTTATTGCAATTCGATTTCGTACAATCAAGGAACTATTTTATATCATAACAAAATTTCCTATACCAAAAAAATTCTGTGGATTGGTCCGAAAATTACCGTAAATATTGTGAACAAGAATGTTAATCAACCTAGCGGAATTTTACCATTTGATTATTATCCAGGTGGTTTTGTAGATTTGAAAGGATATACTGGTGACCTTAATCCTCCGGTTGGTAGTATTTCTGGGGTATTCAATTTTACGCTTGTTCCGGGTCCTAGTGCACTTGATATTGGAAGTGGTAATGTAAATTTGTCGGATGCAGATTATAAATTTTCATATAACGGAGCTAATCCTCCTGCATCACCTCTAAATACACCTTTTGCAAACTTTATTACTGGATATAATGGAATTAACTCTCAAAACGGAAATGAATCACACCTTCAGTTAACTAAAAGAAATGGAGATTGGTTAGCGGGAGAACTTAATAACTCTGCTTATACAGCAAGCTGTGCATTTATGTGTGTTAATGCACAAATTTCTGGCGAAAGTGTTCTCTGTTCGACAGGGGATTTTTCTTATTCTGTTCCAGCAGGTGCGGATTTCTATAATTGGTCTGTTTCGGGAGGTTATGGAATAACTTTTTCTGGAAATGGTACTTCAACAATCACTCTTACTAATACAAATAATTATAATGGGAGCATAATTTTGAACGTTACTTTAGGAGATACAACAGGTAAATGTGGTCAAGTAACCCTAACCAAAACAATATGGATAGGCAAACCAAGAGTATACATATATGCCTCTGAGGATAATTCCTTTATGGCGTATCTCAAGAGCAGTGATAGCAATGCTACTTTAGAAGAACAGGGCATTAGCCCTTCAGAGGTAACGTGGAGAAGACTTCCGCGAACCTACACCTCTACAGGATTTTCATGTTATATAAGCAATGCTGATCCGAATCAGGTTGTAGAAGTAAAAATTCCCAATTCATGTGGGACAATAACATTGTTAGAAACCATCAGTTTTCCTCCTTGTGAAAGCTATATGATTACTTCCAACACAGACAATACTTATAATCTGATTCCGGCTCCTTGTCCGGATAATCCTGTCACAAATAAGGGAAATAATAATCCTACTATAATTATTACCGATATTTTCGGTCGCGAAGTTGTAAACACTACTTCAATGCAATTTAGTTTACAAAGCCAACTATCAGGAACCTATTATGCAAGAGTTATTAAAGATGGGCAAGTTGTACACACCCAAACTTTAATAAAACATTAATTAATTTCAGAAACTAAAAGGGTTATTTCACGGTTGTGATATAACCCTTTTTCTTCTAAATTTGGAATAAATTATTAACCACAAAACTCACGAACATGTCATCAACCTCAGAAGTAGGACACGCTAAAAATGTGGCAAACTTTGCCGACCTCATTGCGTATTGCACCGCTTACGGAGCTACCTACAATCCGTCAAAAACAGCTTTACAATTAACCTCATTAAACACGCTACTTACATCAGCACAAACAGAACTTTCCTCTGTAATCACTGCAAAAAATGCTTTCGATACTGTTACCGGAGATCGTCAATTGGCTTTTGAGCCATTAAAATCTTTAGCAACAAAAGTCTTCAATTATCTTTCCGTAACAGATGCAACGGATCAAACCATTGCAGATGCTAAAACCATCAATAACAAATTGCAAGGAAGAAGATCGGGAACAGTTTCGGAAACACCACCAACAGAAGGAGGAACAGCACCAAATACCGTTTCGGTTTCTCGCCAAAGTTATGATATGCTTACCGAAAACTTTTCAGCATTGATAGATTTAGTATCTTCTGTTCCGTCCTATGCACCCAATGAAACTGAGCTAACGGTTGCTTCACTCACAACATTCCACGGAAATTTACAAACCGCAAATACAAACGTCATTAATGCAGAAGTCGCTTACAGCAATGCGAGAATTTCGAGAGATACAGTACTTTATTCTGACGATACAGGGTTGGTTGATATTGCTTCTGATGTCAAAAAATATGTAAAAGCCATCTTTGGTGCAACCTCACCTCAGTACAAACAAGTAAGCGGAATCAAATTCAAAAAACCTTAAAATCAAAATAAAGAGTTGCTGAAGTCAAAAACAGTAACTCTTTTCCGTTTTTATAAAACTACCTACTGCATTTGTAAAACTAGTATCCGCATTTATAAAACTACCAACCTCCAATGCAAAACTTGCGTCCGCCATTATAAAACTCGCAATCTATACTATAAAACTCACGACCGCCAACATAAAACTTACATCCTCATTCGTAAAACTCGCAACCTCTATTACATAACTTACGACCACAACTATAAAACTTCTATCTGCCATTTAATTTCTTCCGTCCGCCAACACAAAATAAGGAGTAAAGTCCACCGCAAAGGAAAAAGCACATTTGCAGTCCGCTCCACCAGCCACAAAACCAAAGACTGCAAAAGAGCTTTTCCCCTCCCTCTTTTTCCCACCGCCAAAAAAGAATAAATTTCCCACACCTACTCCTGCATAATTCCAAACTTCCTGAACAAAAAGCACTGCATATAACATGGTATTGGCAAAATGCGGGAGGAAGTGCAAAGCTGAACTTTTTGTATTTTTTTGCCGCCGCTATTTTTTCATTCCACATTTTTTTATAACTTAGTTCCACGAAAAAAATATCGGCTACGTTTGGTTTTCATTGAACTTTCGGTTCTTCGAAAGCCCGCACTTCGCCAATACTTTTTCCGTTATCTGCAATTTTATACGAACATAAATCCAAATGAAAGTTCTCACAAATTTAAGTATTCCATCAATTATAATTTTAGGATTGAGCACTGCTGTATTTCTGTTGAATAAAGCTCACTTTTTCTCAGATTTTAAGACTTCAACACTTAATGAGGTTTTGACACCAATTGCAACAATAATTGCATTCATAATTTATTATGCTACATTAATTGAAATGCAAAAAACAAATAAAAAATCAATTCAGTTTCAAAATATTTCCTTCGTTAAGGAAAGAATGGAAAATTTAAAATATAGACTTGAATCACAAAAAATATCAATTATTCCTAAATTTCAAGAAAAATTCAAATTAGACGCGGAATATAATTTAGTACATTTTTTCAAAGCATACAAAGAGATCCATAAGGATATGAGAAATCTAATTGAGCAAAATGATAAAGAAATTTATGATCATTCAATGTTCTTCTTTGATGTATGTTTTCAGTTTAACTTAAACGTAACACACATAGAAAATGTAATTCAAGAAATAAAAAATTCTGATTTTGACAAGCTTCAAAAAAATATAATAAAAGAACATTTAATCAAAATTCTTAATGATTATCTATATGTTGTAAGTGTTGGAAAAAATATGAAAATTGCAACATACACTTATACAGATTATAAAGAGAGAACAATCCAAATTTCAGGATATGATGCTCCTTTCCATTCTTTACCTTTTGATGAATTATTTTCACTTTTTGATAAAATGGAATTTGCAAAAATTTATGATTTAATTAAATCAGAAAAAATAATTTAAAAAAAACTGCAGATAACATTGTATTGGCAAAATGCGGGGTGAAGTGTTGAATTGAAAAATTTCACATATTTATCCGCCAATATTTTTCAATTCCACATTTTTTTGTAATTTAGTTTCATTGAAAAAATATTGGCTCCGCTTGGTCTGAACTTGAACATTCGTTCAAATTAAGCCCGCACTTCGCCAATACTTTTTCCGTTGTCTGCAATTTCATAAAAAAATATC
>ERZ778021.2407-NODE-2407-length-16734-cov-5.909047_pt1 | contig 16734 bp, 16 predicted proteins | sample MGYA00375751_ERZ778021 | MGnify/ENA primary metagenome ERZ778021 (study PRJEB29350, sample SAMN05389814) | bioreactor metagenome | isolation source: Thiocyanate stock bioreactor | place: South Africa: University of Cape Town | collected 2013-08-29 ... | reverse complement strand
CGCAGGCGGGCCGCCCGCATCGCCGGGTAGGAGCCGAAGAAGAGGCCGGAGCCGAGCGAGGCCCCGGCGGCGAGGACCACCGAGTAGCCCGCCACCGCCGGCTGCACGCCCGCGATTTCGAACTGGCTGCCGATCACGCCGACCGCGATCCCCAGCGCCCCACCGATCGCCGAGACCAGCAGCGCCTCGGTCAGGAACTGGGCGAGGATGTCGCTGCGCCGCGCCCCGATCGCCTTGCGGATGCCGATCTCCCGGGTCCGCTCGGTGACGCTGACCAGCATGATGTTCATCACCCCGATCCCGCCGACGACCAGCGAGATCGCCGCCACCCAGGTCAGCAGGGTGGTGAAGACAGATTCGCTGGAGCTGGACGCTTCGAGGATCGAGCTCTGGTTGATCACGTTGATCCCTTCGCTCAGTTCGTGGCGCGACTCGAGGACCTGGGTGGCCTGCGCTTCGGCTTCTTCGACCGCGCCGGGGCTGACCGCCTCGACCGTGATCGAGCTCAGTTCGCCGTAGCCGGAGAGCGTGTCTTCGACCGCCGTGATCGGGGCAAAGACGTTGTTGTCCTGACTCGAGGTGCCGCTCGACCCCTTCGACTTGGTCATCCCGACGACCTGGAAGTTGACCCCGTTCACCTGGATCGTCTTGCCGACGCCGCTTTCGCCGGGGAAGAGTTCTTCGGCGACTTCCGGGCCGATCACCGCCACCCGGTCGCGTTCCTTCACCTCGGCGGCGGTGAACCACTGGCCCGACTGCACGGTGTAGTTGTGGGCTTCCTGGTAGGCCGGGGTGGTGCCGACGAATTCGCCCGGTTCGGCTTCCGCCGAGCCGTAGACGATTTCGGTGCTGCTCGCGTTCAGCACCGGGGCGACGCTCTTGATCGCGGGCGCCCGTTCGGCATCTTCGAGCGCTTCGACGTCGCCCTCTTCCAGCTTCACGCTCGTCGTCGCCCCGGTCGTCGTCGTCGCGCTCGGCGAGGCGCTCACGGTCAGCGTGCTCGAGCCGAGCGCGTCGATGCTTTCCTGGACCGCGTCGGAGGAGCCTTTGCCGACCGCGATCAGGACGATCACCGAGGCGATCCCGATCATGATCCCGAGCACGGTCAGCGCCGTCCGCAGCCGATGCGACATCAGGCCCGTCCAGGCCGTGCGCAGGGTCTCGAGCGCCATCAGACGCTCCCGGCGAGTCGCGCGAGACCGCCCCGCGGACCTTGTTCCTCGGCGACCGAGCGATCCGAGACGACGCGTCCGTCGGCCAGACGCACGAGCCGTTCGGCGTGCGCAGCGACGTCGTCCTCGTGGGTGATCATCACCACCGTCCGACCGTTGTCATTCAGGTGCTCGAAGATGCCGAGCACCTCTTCGGTCGAGTGAGAATCGAGATTTCCGGTCGGCTCGTCGGCGAGGATCAGAGCGGGATTCGTGACGATCGCGCGAGCGATCGCGACGCGCTGCTGCTGGCCACCCGAAAGCTCGGTGGAGCTATGGCGACCACGGTTGCCCATGCCCACGGCCTCCAGCGCCACCTCCGCCCGCCATCGTCGCTCGGCGCGAGATAGTCCGGCGTAGACGAGGGGCATCTCCACGTTGGCGAGGGCCGAGATCCTCGGCACCAGATTGAAGCCCTGGAAGACGAAGCCGATCTTGCGGTTGCGCAGGTCGGAGAGGTCGTCTTCGTCGAGCATCCGGACGTCGACGCCGTCGAGGAAGTAGCGACCCGAGGTCGGCGCGTCGAGGCAGCCGAGCGTGTTCATCAGGGTCGACTTGCCGCTGCCCGAGGGACCCATGATCGCGACGTACTCGCCGCGCTCGATCAGCAGCGACACCCCGCGCAGGGCGCGCACCTGGGTCTGTCCCATGACGTAGGTGCGGACCAGGTCCTCGATCCGGATGACCGGCTGCTTGGTCGGGTCGCCCGCGGCAGCCGACCCGGCCCGGTCGCTCACGGCGCGCCTCCGAACTGGAGGGTGCCGCCGCTGGGCGGGGTGAAGCCGCCCGCGCCGCCGCCGGGGAAGGCGCCGCCCGTCGGGAAGGCTCCGGTTTCGGCGCCTTCGCCGCCGCCGAGGCCGCCGGTGGCCACCGTCGTTTCCGGCAGGACCAGCTTTTCGCCCGCCTTCAATCCACTGATGACCTCCGTGTTTTCGTCCCCGACCAGGCCGGTCTTCACGGTCTTCGTTTCTTCCTTGCCGTCCGCTTCGACGGTCACGGTCTTCGAGTTGCCGAGCGAGGTGATCGCTTCGCTCGGCACCGTGACCGCGTCCTTCACCTGTTCGACCACGACTTCGGCGCTCGCCGACATCCCCCCCCGGACGCCCTTGGCGTTCTGGGAGACGAGGATCGTCGCCGGGTATTCGACCACGCTCGAGGACCCTTCGCTCGGCAGCACGCTGAGCTTGGTCACTTCGCCGGCGAGTTCGACGCCTTCCATCGAGTCGACCGAGACCGTCGCGGTCTGGCCCTCGCGGACCTTGCCGATGTCGGCCTCGCTGAAGCTGACTTCCATCTTCAGCTTGTGAACCTGGGCGAGCACCATGAAGCTTTCGCCGCCGCCGCCGCTTGATTCGTTCCCGGTGGCCCCGAGCGGGGAGGATGCTTCGGAGTTACCCCCACTGCTCGAGGATCCACCGGAAACGGTTTCGCCGACCGACCCCGAGACCTGGGCGATCGTGCCGCTGAACGGAGCGGTCAAGGTCGTTTCGTTGACTTCCTGGCGGGCCGACTTGACGGTCAGTTCGGCCTCGCGCAGGTTCGCTTCGGCGGTCGGCAGGCTGACCGTGGCGCCGCCGCCGGTTTCCGCCCCGCCGCCGCTCACTTCGGCGCCCCCGGTTTCGGCGCCGCTCGCCGACGGGGTGGTCGTCGATTCGCTCGGCGCGGCGGCTTCGGATTCGCTCGGCGCCGCGCTTTCGGTGCCGCTGGTCGTGCCTTCCTTCGACCCTTCCGGCGCCTTTTCTTCGCTGCCCTTGGTCGGAGCGGTCGCTTCTTCGGTCTCGCCCGGCTCCGTCTTTTCGCCTTCGGGCTTGGCGGCGCCTTCTTCGGCCGCCGCCTTTTCTTCGGCTTCTTTCTTCGCCGCGGCTTCCTTTTCGGCTTCGTCCGCCTTCGCCGCCGCGGTCCCTTCGGTCGACATCATCCCGACGAAGACGGTGTCGGCGCCGCCGGTGTAGGCGACTTCTTCGCTTTCTTCTTCGGCTTCCGCCGCCGCTTCGACCGCTTCTTCGGCTTCCAGCAGTTGCGCTTCGGCCGAGGCGAGCGACGCCCGCGCCGAACTCGAGTCGATTTCGGCGAGGACCTCGCCCTTGGTCACCTTCTGCCCGGCCTTGACCCGGATCGCGGTGACTTCGCCGGAGGCGCCGAAGCTCAGTTCGACCTTCTGCGCCGGTTCCAGCGTGCCGTTGCCGGAGACGGTCGACTGGACGACGCCTTCGCCGACCGTCGCCGTCCGTTTGGTCGCCGCCGAGCTCGACGAGGAGCCGGTGCCGAGCGAGGCGATCGCGATGACGACGAGGGCGACGGCGACGATCGCGAGACCCCACTCGAGGGGCCGCCGCGGCAGCGGCAGCTTGCGAGATCGACGGCTATCGGGACGACTGGTGCGGGAGCGCCGCGGGAGCTTAGGCTTCTTCACGCCGCCGATGCTTCCGGCGAACGCTCAGCGCTCCCTAACGAAAGGCTGGGTTTTGGCTGGGAACTCGCGCTAGCTCGGCGCCGCCGCGGACGGGTCGTCGGGCGGCCGCCCCGCTTCGATCCGGGCGCGCAGTTCGGGGCCGCGGCCGGCGGCGACGGCGCGGGCGGCGCGGGCGGAGGTCAGCTCGAAGTGGTTGTCGATCGCCAGGTCGAGCAGGTCCTGCCGTTCGATGTCCTCCTTCGCCCAGCGGAGGAAGACCCAGGCGAAGATCGCCAGGGCGAGGACCGTGCACTCCCCCATCAGGATCGCGCCGGAAGTCGACTGGTCGGCGATCGGGGTGATCCCGACAGCTTCCGAGGTCGCCGAGTAGTCCGGGTAGAAGATCACGTCCGACCACATGAAGACGTTGGCGAGCACCATCCCCGGCAGCCAGATCCCCACCGTGTAGATCACGTGGGCGGCCTTGCCGAACCACTGCGGCTTCGGCAGCGGCCCGAACAGCGGCATCCAGAGCAGGATCCCGGTGCTGAGGAAGAGCAGGTGCTCGAGCACGTGCAGGGACGTGTCGGTGAGCACCGCCTGGTAGAGGAACGGCAGGTGCCAGAGGTAGAGGTTGGCGGTGAAGAGCGAGATCGCCACCACCGGGTGGGTGAGCCGGCGCAGCGGCCGACCGGCGCGGAAGGTGAGCAGCGGCTGCAGCAGCGGCCCGGTGAAGCCGAGCACGATGAACAGCGACGCCACGTCGGCCAGCAGCAGGTGCTGGATCATGTGGACCCAGAGGAGCTTGTCGGCCTGGTCGTCGATCGGCCCCAGCAGCGACGCGCACACCACCACCAGCCCGGCCCCGAACATCACTTGCCGCCAGACCGGCACCGGCCGCCCTTCCCCGGCCAGCTTGCGCGCCCGCGCCTCGTAGGCGAGCGCCAGCGCCAGCGGCACGGCGAACTCCATGATCGACCAGAAGGTGTCGATCGCCGACTTCATCGTGGGATCTCGGCGGTCGGAGCCACCTCCGCGGACGGACGACCCTCCGCGGGCAGGGGCTGGCTTGGCTTGGCGATGAAGACGGCCGCTAGGACGAGCAGCGCCGGAAGGCTTCGGACCGCGATCGCCGTCGGCACCTTGCGGCGCCGATCGTCGCGAATCGGCATGGACCGAACAATACGACTCGAGGTTCCTCGGCAGCCCGCCGGCTGGTCGCTCCCCCGGCCCTCCGCCACGGCCGGCGCTTCCCCCGGGTGAGCGGTGGTAGCTTGGGACGGTCGCTTGAAACCAACTGTAGGAGGAGGGTTCGCGATGGCCGACACGCTCAAGGGCGCCTGCCTGTGTGGCGGGGTGAACTACGAGGTCGCCGATCCGGAGGCGATGGGCTACTGCCACTGCACGCGGTGCCAACGGTGGACGGGGTCGCACCTCGCCGGCGTCGTGGTCGCCGAGGAGAACTTCACCGTCACCGACGGTGGCGATCTGATCGAAACGTACGAAAGCGAGTTCGCGCCGCGGAATTTCTGCCGCAACTGCGGGTCGAGCATCTACGACGACCTGGGCGGCAAATACTTCGTCGCCGCGGGACTGATGAAAGATCTCGACATGACGCCGAGCTTCCACTTGCAGGTCGCCTACAAAGCGCCCTGGGAGGAGATCGGCGACAGCGCCCCGCAGTTCGACGAGAACCCGCCCGGCTGAACGCACCGCGGCTCCCGGAGTCGTTCGCAACTCCTTAACTTGATCGATTCCAGAAAAGCGCCATACTGGCTCGCGTGCCGACCACCGTCGACTACGAGCAGATGCTGCGCGACGCGGATCTTCGCGTCACCAAGCCGCGGCTCGCGGTCCTGACCGCGGTCTACGACCATCCCCACGCCGACACCCACTCGCTGATCGAGCTCGTCCGCGACGAACTCGGCGAGGTGTCCCCGCAGGCCGTCTACGACGTGCTGCGGGCGCTCACCGACGCGAAGCTGGTGCGGCGGATCGAGCCGGCCGGGGCGGTCGCCCGCTACGAGTCGCGGGTCGGCGACAACCACCACCACATCATCTGCCGCGACTGCGGCGCGATCGCCGACGTCGACTGTGCCGTCGGCGACACCCCCTGCCTGACCGCGTCCGACGCCCACGGCTTCACCATCGACGAGGCCGAGGTCATCTACTGGGGCCTCTGCCCCGACTGCGTGGGTGCGCGCACCGTCACCAACTGAGAAGCAAGCGAAACGAGGAGAGAACCCGTGTCTGACACGCATGAGACCCCCGACGCCGTCGTCGGCGGCATGAACGAGCCACAGGCCAACGGCGCCGAGAAGTGCCCCGTGCACGGCCGCGCCCCGGAGCCCGTCGAGGGCGGCGGCAACCACGGCTGGTGGCCGCAGCAGCTGAACCTGAAGATCCTCGCCAAGAACCCGGCCGAGGCCAACCCGATGGGCGATGACTTCGATTACGCGGCAGCGTTCGAGTCGCTCGACCTCCCCGCGGTGAAGAAGGACATCGAGGAGGTCCTCACCACCTCCCAGGACTGGTGGCCTGCCGACTTCGGCCACTACGGCCCGCTGATCGTCCGCATGGCCTGGCACAGCGCCGGGACCTACCGCGTGAGCGACGGTCGCGGCGGCGCCGGGGCCGGGCAGCAGCGCTTCGCCCCGCTCAACTCCTGGCCCGACAACGGCAACCTCGACAAGGCCCGTCGGCTGCTCTGGCCGATCAAGCAGAAGTACGGCCGCAGCCTCTCCTGGGCCGACCTGCTGATCCTCGCCGGCAACGTCGGCCTCGAGTCGATGGGCTTCGAGACCTTCGGCTACGGCGGCGGTCGGGTCGACGTCTGGGAGCCCGACGAGCACGTCTACTGGGGCCCCGAGCAGGTCTGCCTCACCGACGAGCGCCACACCGGCAGTCGCGTGCTGTAGAAGCCGCTCGCCGCCACCGAGATGGGCCTCATCTACGTCAACCCGGAGGGCCCGAACAAGAACCCGGACCCGCTCGCCGCGGCGGTCGACATCAAGGAGACGTTCGGCCGCATGGCGATGAACGTCGAAGAGACCGCGGCGCTGATCATCGGCGGCCACGCCTTCGGCAAGACCCACGGCGCCGCCGATCCCGAAAAGTACGTCGGGCCGGAGCCGGAGGCGGCACCGCTCGAGGCCCAGGGCCTCGGCTGGAAGAACAGCTACGAGAGCGGCAACGGCACGGCGACGATCACCTCAGGCATCGAGGTCACCTGGACCGACACCCCGACCCAGTGGGACAACCGGTTCCTGGAGATCCTCTTCGAGAACGAGTGGGAGCTGGAGCAGAGCCCGGCGGGCGCCAACCAGTGGGTGGCCAAGGACGCCGAGGCGACGGTGCCCGACGCTGCCGACCCGGCAAAGAAGCACAAGCCGCGCATGCTGACCACCGACCTGTCGATGCGCTTCGACCCCGAGTTCGGGCCGATCGCGCGCCGTTGGCGGGACAACCCGGACGAATTGCAGGACGCCTTCGCGCGCGCCTGGTTCAAGCTCACCCACCGCGACATGGGTCCGCGGGTCCGTTACCTCGGCCCGGAGGTCCCCGACGAGGTGCTGATCTGGCAGGACCCGGTGCCGGAGCCGAGTGGCGCGCCGCTCGATGCGGCGGCGATCGCCTCCCTGAAGGAGCAGATCCTGGGATCGGGCCTCTCGATCTCGCAGCTGGTCTCGGCGGCCTGGGCGTCGGCCTCGACCTTCCGCGGCGGTGATAAACGCGGCGGCGCCAACGGGGCGCGGGTGCGGCTCGAGCCGCAGAAGGACTGGGACGTCAACGACCCGGCCGAGCTCGCCCAGGTGCTGACCGTGCTGGAGAAGATCCAGTCGGACTTCGCCGGCGACGTCTCGCTCGCCGACCTGATCGTCCTCGGCGGCAACGCCGCGGTCGAGGCGGCGGCGAAGGCTGCCGGCCTCGCGGTCGAGGTCCCGTTCAACCCGGGCCGCACCGACGCCTCCCAGGACCAGACCGAGGTCGACTCGTTCGCCTACCTCGAGCCCAACGCCGACGGCTTCCGCAACTACCTGCGCGACGGCCAGCGGCTGCCGGGCGAGTACCTGCTGGTCGACCGGGCCAACCTGCTCACCCTGACCGCACCGGAGATGACCGTGCTGGTCGGCGGCCTGCGGGTGCTCGGCGCCAACAGCGGCGGCTCCCAGGTCGGCGTCCTCACCGACAAGCCGGAGACGTTGACGAACGATTTCTTCGTCAACCTCCTCGACATGGACACGGTGTGGAAACCGACCGGGCAGGACTCGACCACGTTCGAGGGCCGCACCTCCGCCGGTGAGCTGAAGTGGACCGGCAGCCGCGCCGACCTCGTCTTCGGCTCGAACTCCGAGCTGCGGGCGCTGGCCGAGGTCTACGCGTCCGACGACGCGAAGGAGAAGTTCGCCGCTGATTTCGTCGCCGCCTGGGCCAAGGTCATGGATCTGGACCGGTTCGAGCTGGCGTAGCCGCCGGACCCCCCCGCCGCCCGGTGAGTTCGCAGTTCTGGTCGCTATCCGGCCATTACTGCGAACTCACCCGTGGGCCCGGTTAACTGCGCACTCACCGGGCGACGCGGGCGTGCTGTCAGTCTGGGCAGATGACGATCCTCGGACTCCTCTCCGGTGCCCTCACCACGCTGAGCTTCCTGCCGCAGGTGATCCGCACCCTGCGCCCCCGCCACGCGGGCGACCTCTCGACGCTCTGGCTGGTCACCTTCGGCGTCGGGGTCGCGGGCTGGTGCGTCTACGGGATCCTCCGCAACGACATCGCGATCATCGTCACCAACGCGGTCACCTTCGGCCTCGTGATGTCGCTGGTGGTGGCGAAATACACGGTCGGCACGCCACCTGCGGCAGCCAAAGAAGCCTCTTAGGCGCGGGGCGCCCCGGCGTAGGTGCCGAACGACCAGAGGTTGCCCTCCGGGTCGCGGACGATGAAGTCGCGGCTGCCGTAGTCACGCTCGACCGGGCCTTCGAGGATCTCGGCCCCGGCCGCCGCGGCGCGGGCATGGAGGGCATCGATGTCGGCGGTGACCACGTAGGCCCCCGCGGTGCCCGGCTTGCGGTCCCACGGGGTGCCGGGACGATCCTGCCCCAGCATGACCCCGCCGCCCTCCGGCCAGTCGAGTTGGGCGTGGTGGACGATCCCGTCCTCCTCGTAGGCGACGGTCTCGACGAAGCCGAACGCCTCGACCAGGAAGTCGATCAGCGCGCGGGCGTCGCGGGCGCGCAGGGTGTGCCAGACGGTGGGTGCGGGTGCGGTGGAGTTCATGCCTCCCACTCTCGCGCGTAGCGGTGGCCGCCGGCTTGGATGTTTGGGAACTCCTCGGCGAGCCACCCCGACGGCGAGGTGCCGGCGAAGGCGCGGAACTCGCGGTCGAGGTGCGGCTGATCGGCGAAGCCGCACGCGGCGGCGACCGCGGCCAGGTCGAGCGACCCGGCGCGCGCCCCCTCCCCGATCCGCGCCACCGCGTGGGTGAAGCGCATGTTCCTCGCCGCCTCCTTCGGCGAGAGGCCGAACTCGGCGGCGAACAGGGTCGAGAGCCGGCGCCGGCTGAGGAAGACCCGCCGCGCGAGCTCCTCGATCCGGATCCGCCCGCGGGTCGCGGTGAGGAGCCGCCAGGCCTCGACCACCTCCGGGCGCGGACCGGCGGCGAGCGACGGGCGGGCGGGACCGCCCGGTCGCCGGGATCGCCCGCGATTCGCTCGGCCGTCGCCCTGCACCGCCGCTTCCCGGCCGCGGCCGCCGCGTCCAGCGTCGACCGCCAGGCCCATCTCCACCGCAAAGATCTCGAAGCGCTCGTCCCAGTCGTCCGCCTCGGCGAGGCGCTCGCGCAACCGCGGCGCGAGGCGCCCGAGGACGTCCTCGCCCTCGTAGGAACGGCGCGCCAACTCGGCGGCGGGCACGCCGAAGAGCCGCCGCGCCGCCAGCGGGTGGACCGCCGCCTGCAGGCCGCGCTGGCGGTCGGCCATCCGCACCCTCTCGACCTCCATGTCGAGGCCGGCGACGACCACGTCGAGCCCCCGCTCCCCTCCCTCCTCGGCGAGCACCACCGGCGTGTCGAGGGTGACGATGAAGGTGAGGAACGGCGACGGCAGGCCGCGGTGATCGATCGGCCGCTCGCAGACCGTCTCGTAGCCGACCGCCGAGACGATCGCCCCGCTGCGGTCGGGCGGCGCGGTGACGAAGCGGTCGAGGGTCGCGCTCACGTCCTCCATTGTCCCCGGACTACCCGCCCGGGGCCGCGTTCAGCCGTGGGCTAGGGCGTCGCGGCGCGGTTCGTGAACGGCACGTATTCGCGGCAGGGCTCGCCGCGGAGGCCGGGGCACGGGGGCAGGCCGGTCGGCACGTTCACGCCGGGAACGACCGGAAGGAGGAGGTTCGAGGGGTCTTCGGGCGAGTAGGCGATCGCCACGTTCGCCCTGCCGGCCGGTTCGGTTTCTTCGAAGTCCCAGATCGGCTGGGTGCCGTTCGGGGCGGCGATCGTGACCCGGATGCGGGAGCCGGCGCGGTAGGCGTGGCCCTCGTAGTAGAGCGGGATCGTCACTTTCACGAATTCGTTCGCCGGCATCGGTTCGACGTCCGATTCGCGCAGGCTGAGGACCGGCTCGAGCTTGGTCGACTTGGCGGCATCGAGCTTGCGCTCGTCCGCCCGCACCCAACCGTTCTGGACGAAGGTCTCCTTGCCGTCCGGGCGGACCTCGGAGATCGTCGCCTGCAGGTCGACGTTCGGGGTCGAGGACTTCACCCAGACGTTCACCGCGCCGCCGCCGATCACGGTGGTGTTTTCGCTCAGCGGCGCGGTCAGGTAGGAGACGGCGGAGCCGGGCGGGCTCTGTTCCCAGTGGTAGGCCGGGGTCTCGGTCCAGAGGCCGTTTTCGGCCGAGCCGGTGTCGCCGGTGAAGTCCTGCAACGGCAGCGCGCCCGCGTCCCAGGTGAATTCATCAGCGTGCTGCCCCGCCGGGGGTTTCGAGGACAGGTTGCCCCCCGGCGCCAGGTACCAGGCTTTCGCCTTCGTCCCCGGGATCGGGAATTCGTTGAAGGATTCTTCGAAGGCGGGGACCGGCCGGCCGGGGGAGGCGCCCGCACCGTTGTCGAAGAGGACGCGGATCTGCTGCTCCTTTTCGAAGGCCGACTTTGCCGTTTCGTAGGTCGGCATCGACTGCACCGGGTCGGCCGGCAGGGTCAGGCCTTTGATCCCGAAGGCTTCTTCGAAGATCAGCGGCGCCGCCGCGTGGGCGATCACGCCCGCGGCCAGGGGCGACTGTTTCGCCACGTAGATCTCGAGGAAGTCCAGCCAGCGGTTGAAGGTCGCCGGGTCGAGCGAGTCGATGTGGGCGCCGTTGGTGAAGGTGAACCACTTCTGCCGCGTGCCGGTGAAGTGCTCGGCGAGGTCGGGGCAGTGGCCGCCGGTCTGCTCGTCGGTCCACTGGCAGGCCATGAAGGTCGGCACGTCGATCTTCTTGACGAAGGTGATCGGCGCGAGCGGATCGGCGACCGCCGGCTTGTAGTGACTGTTTTCTTTGACCTTCTGCAGGAGGTTGACCGCTTCCGGGTGGAGGGCCTGGTTTTCCTGGCAGGTCTTGTCGCCTTCCTGGATCTGCTTGTAGGACCAGGCCTGGCCGGTGGTCGGGCCCGCCGCTTCGGCATCGTGGACCCGCTCCTTCGCCCATTCGAGGGCGAAGCCGGTGTTCAGGATCCCGCCCGGGTAGAGCGTCGTCTGGGTGTTGTCGATCACCGAGAGCGGCGTGATCGCGGCCAGGCTCGGCGGCCGGGTGGCGGCGGTGAAGAGTTGGCTGATGCCGCCGTAGGAGATGCCCATCATCCCCACCTGGTGATCCTGAACCCAGGGCTGATGGGCGATCGTCTCGACCACGTCGTAGCCGTCGAGGTTCTGCAGCGGCTCGAAGAAGTCGTAGGCGCCGCCGGAGCAGCCGGTGCCGCGCATGTTCACGTCGACGACGGTGAAACCGAGCAGGTTGGCGATCAGCGAGATGCCGTTTTCGGGCCCCGCCGGGTTGGCGAAGCCGTAGCCGCCGTACTCGATCAGCGTCGGCGTCAGCCCGGTCGGCAGGTAGGGAAGTTCGACCGCGGAGGACTTCGGTTCGGAGGAGGCGTTGGTGGTTTCGGTGGCGTTCGAGAGCGCCGGCGACTTCACCGAGCGCTTGTCGGCGATGCTGGTGAGGCGTTCGAGGACTTCCCCGACGCCGGGGATTTCCTTCAGCTTTTCTTCCAGTTCGCCGAGCGGCAGCTCGGGCAGCTGCGGCAGTTCCGGCGTGCCCGAGCCGTAGCCGCCTTCGCTCGGGTTCGGGACCAATCCGGTGAGGATCTTCAGCACTTCCTGCGGCGGGTGGACGTCGATCGCCAGCTTCGTCCCGTCGCGGGTGGTCAGGTACTGGTAGCCGTGCGGTTCGATCTTCTGGTTGTAGATCGAAGTGTTCGGCGGCGCCGATTTCTGGGTCAGCACGGTGAGCGCTTCCGAGCGCCGGCCGCCGGAGCCGACTTCGAGCCTGTAGCCGCTGCCCGGTTTCACTTCGCGGAAGAGGACGCCGCCGAGGTCGTCGGCGTCCTTCTGGGCGACGACGTTGCCGCCGGCGTCGTAGAGCGTCACCGGGGCGCCCGCGGGCACCCCGGTCGCGTAGACCTGTTCGACGCTCCCGTGGGCGTCGTAGGCGGGCGCCGCTCCCGTGGCACCCGCCCCGACCGGCATCAGCAGAAGGAGCAGTAGGGCTGACGCGAGCGCGCAGAATCCCACCTTGCGTCGCGCCTGCCCCCGGTCTTCGAGCATTGTCGCTCCCTCCACGATGGAGGCATATCTACCACAAATTAGGTACTTGAAACAAGTATTTCTAAGGAATCGATCCGTGTAAGGGTCCTCCCTAGCCCTTCTTCCCCTTCCTGGCCTTGACGACGACGGTCACCGTCACCGTCTTCCTCTGCCCCTCGGCGGTGGTCACGGTCACCTTCACCTTGACCTTGCCGGTGCCCTTTTCTTCCAGCGCTTCGCGGACCTTCTTCGGCAGGATCACCTTGACCGGCGCGGAGGCGCCGCCGGCCACCGTGGCCGGCACCCTCACCTTGATCTTGTAGTTCTGGCCGCCGATCGTGATCGTCGGCTTGGTCGCTTCGACCTGGCAGCTGGACGAGGCGCACCCGACCGTCGCGACCTTGACGTTGCCGCTCGGCGCAACCGTCGGCGGCGTCTTCGTTTCCGTGGTTTCGATCTTCACCGGGGTCGTCGGCGCGGGCGGGGGCGCCGGGTTCGACGCCGGGGGCGCCTCGCTCTTCATTTCTTCGGCGGGCCCTTCGGCCGGCACTTCCACCGGCGGTTCGGCCGGCAGCTGGACCGTCAGCGGCACCGCCACCGTCTGGTCGTCGACGGTCGCGGTCACGCCGGCGTCGCCGACCAGGCCCGCGATGTAGGTGGTGCGGGCTTCGCCGCCGGCGAGCTCGGCCGAGCCCGGGGTGACGATGCCGTTGGCGGCGGCGAAGGTCGCCGCGACCGGGGTGCCGTCGGGGAGTCCGGCGGCGGGCTGGCCGGCGGAGTTCGAGTCGATCGCGGCGCGCACCTGGGTCGTCCCGCCCGGGGCGAGGACGGGCGCAGCGGCTGCGCCGGTCAGCACCAGCCACGGCCCGGCGTCGACCGGCCCGTTCACGGTGTCGCAGCCCGCTCCGGCGGCGGTCGGCCCGGCGTTGCAGCCGAACCAGTTGTCGGCGGCGTCGACGGTCGGGGCGCCGCCGCCTTCGTCCCAGGCGTCGATCCCGGAGGCGGTGGCACCGCTCGGGAGGCCATCACGGGCGTTGCCGACGATGCGCGAGTCGGTGATCGTCGCCGTTCCCAGCTGGGTCGAGTTTTCGACCACGATCCCGGGGCCGTCGTTGTCGATCACGGTCGATTCCGTGACTTCGATCGAGTCCAGGGTGGCCGGGTGCGCCTGGTAGGTCGGCGAGTCGTCGGCCGAGCCGCGGACCTGGATCGAGATACCTTCGTTTTCGGCTTCGATCACGTTCGCCCCGGCGACCACGATGTTTTCGTAGGCGCCGCTCTTCAGGTTGAAGGAGATCGCGCGGGCGCCGAACGGATGGGTCGGCGCGGTGGCCCCGGCCTTGACCACGGTGACGTCTTCGATCCGCGCGTTGCTGAGCCCCTCGAAGTACAGGCCGCGGTACTGGTCTTCGATGAAGTCGCAGCCGCGCAGCTCGAGCCCGTCGACCTCGCCGACGAAGACCCCGGCGCTCGGTTCCGTGCGCTGGGTGTAGAAGCCGCTGCGGTCGTGGGTGAAGCTGGAGTCGACGACGGTCATGTCGGTCGATTCGTCGTTGACGACGATGCCGAAGTAGTTGAGGTCGAAGCTGCTGTCGGCGATCGTCCAGCCGTCGGTGGGGACGCTGATTTCGAGGCCGGCGGCGACGGTCGCGGGGACGTGGCTGGGGCCGAGGCCGACCTCGGCGACGTGGCTGATCGTGACGTCGTCGATCTCCCCGCCCGTCGTGGCGATCGTCGGCTGGGACTGCGCGGCGGAGCGCAGTTCGAGGTGGCTGAGCACGGTTTCGTCCGCGTTCGCCCCCAGCGTGATCGCCGAGCCGGCGACCACCACGGCGGTGCCGAGCGGGCCGATCACGGTGCCGCCGCCGGTCGCGCCTTCGAGCGTCAGCGGCTGGTCGATCGACAGGTCTTCTTCGTAGTGGCCGGCGGCGACCGCGACCGTGTCGTGCGCGGCCGCCTGCGAGATCGCGTAGGCGATCGTCGCGCAGGGCGAGGCGACGCAAGTGCCGCTGTCGGCGCCGGTGAGGCCGTCGACTTTCAGCGTCTGCGGCGCGGCGCTCGCGAAGGCGGGCAGCGCGAGCAGCGCGACGACGACAAGGGTCAGGACGAGTGGGACTGCGCGTTTGGCTTTCACGGCGCGCCACTCTGGGAGCGCACCGCGGGCCGGCCAACTTCTTTCGACGCCCGTCTTAAGCGTTTCGACGGGCCGACTCAGCGATTACTGAGTTGACAGCAGATTTGCCCCTTTGGCTGGGAGGTTTCGGGCCCGCACCGGGGTGGCGCGTGCCGGGTCGGCTCAGCTGACAAAAGAGACCGCGCCGTTGGCGATGTTGTAGACGCCGGAGACGACTTCGATCTTGCCTTCTTCGATCGCGGGCTTGACGATCGGGCCGCGGCGCGCGATGTCCTTCGCCTGGGCGATCGCGTTGGCGGGGACGCAGCGGCCGAGGGTCCGTTCGTTCGCCGGCAGCGACTTCACCGTCGGCGTCAGCAGGTCGACGAAATCGCCGATCGCCCCGTATTTGGAGGACGGGTAGGCCTTGCCTTCCGTGACCACGCCGATCGCCGCCTTGATCGCGCCGCAGTCACTGTGGCCGAGGATGACCACCAGCTTCACCCCGAGCACGCCGACCGCGTACTCGGTGCTGCCGAGCGTGCCGGTGTCGATGCCGTTGCCGGCGATCCGCGAGACGAAGAGGTTGCCCCGTTCGACGTCGAAGACGAGCTCCGGTGAGATCCGCGAGTCGGCGCAGGTGATGATCGCGGCAAAGGGTTTCTGTTCGGAGGCGACTTTCTCGCCCACCGGCGAGTAGTCGCGCAGCTGCAGCTTGCTCTGGCGATACCGGCGGTTTCCGGCCTGCAGGACCTTCAGCGCTTCTTGCGGCGTCTTCGGGTGCGGGATGCCCCCGCCGCCCGCGGCCAGCGCTCCGGCCGCGCCGCCGAGCGCCGCCGCACCGGCAACCCCACTGAGCCCACCAAGGAATCTCCGTCGCGAAAGATCGGGATCTCTATCCATGAAGCGATCCTAAATTCGGGTGTGGCGGAATTCCATGGACCTTCGTCGACCATGGCCGGATAGGCCATGGCGCGATTGACTGCGGTCACAAGCACTCCGTAGCATACGGTGCTACGATCGTGCACATGGCACGATCCGTCTCCATCCGCGAGCTCCGCAACTCAACCGCCAGCGTGGTCTCGGAGCTCGAAGCCGGCGAACGGCTGACGCTCACGGTGAACCGCCGACCGATCGCCGACATCCTCCCCCACGTCGAGGCTCGGAACCCCTGGGTCCCCGCCGCCGAGCTGCGTCGAATCCTGGCCGACTCGCCCGCCGACCCCGCTCTGCTGGCCGAGCTTGCCGACGTCCGCGGCGACGAGCTCGACGAAGATTGACCCGCGCAGTCGCCGACACCTCGATCTTCATCGCCCAGGAGACCGGCCGGGAGCTGGGCAAGCTGCCGGAGGAGATCGCCGTGTCGGTGATCACCGCGGCGGAGCTCGAGTTGGGGGTGCTGCGAGCGCGCGATCCCGACATCCGCGCCCGACGCCTCGCCACCCTCTCGCGCGTTCAGGCGACCTACGGCCTCCTCCCGGTCGATCCGGAGATCGCGAGCTGCTTCGCCCGTATTGCCGCCGCAGAGCGCGACAGAGGTCGACGCCTCCGCCGCCATGACACCTGGATCGCGGCGACCGCGATGCGCCACGGCGCCACGGTTCTCACCCAAGACTCCGACTTCTCCTCGTTCGCGGAAGTCGACGTCGTGCGGTTCTGAGCCAGATCATTCCCCGCCCGGAACTTGCACGGCCGGCTCAGAAATCGGGCAGGACGAGCGCGCCGTCCTCGGTCAGCGTGAAGCCGGGGTTGTGGGCGACCTCCCAGAGGTGGCCGTCGGGGTCGGCGAAGTAGGCGGCGTAGCCCCCGTAAAAGGTCTCGGCGGTCGGTTTGGTGATCGTCGCCCCGGCCGCTGTGGCGGCGGCCACGACCGCGTCGACCTCCTCCCGCGAGCGCACGTTCTGGGCCAGCGCGATGCCGCCGAAGCCATCGGTGCCGGTGTCCTCGATGCCCGCGTCGGCCGCCAGCTTCTCCCGTCCCCAGAGCACGACCGCCGAACCGCCGGCCTGGACGAAGACGGTCTCCTCGACTTCCTTGCACCGCCACCCGAGCGCCTCATAGAAGCGCCGCGAAACCACCAGGTCGGCGACGCCGAGCGTGATCAGACTGACGCGCTGGTCCACCCGGCGATCGTAGCGCCGGCCATGTGATCGCCGGACTCCTCGATTCGGGGCGTTCGCGGCAGGGGACGGCGGGGTTCGGGGCCCGGTCGATTGGGGACGGTCCCGTCCTGGGCGTCTCGCGGCGG
>ERZ778021.2401-NODE-2401-length-16783-cov-4.077056_pt1 | contig 16783 bp, 10 predicted proteins | sample MGYA00375751_ERZ778021 | MGnify/ENA primary metagenome ERZ778021 (study PRJEB29350, sample SAMN05389814) | bioreactor metagenome | isolation source: Thiocyanate stock bioreactor | place: South Africa: University of Cape Town | collected 2013-08-29 ... | reverse complement strand
AGCTGGGTTTGGGCTCTGTTTGTATACCGCCTTGACCTTACCTTCACGATATAATTGCCCGCCTGCACGTTGGGAACCGTGTATTCCACATAGTCGCCGACTCCGGTCCCGGTATAGGTATTAAAATATCCGCCGCTGGCTCCCGCTTCTGCCGAATCCGTTTGTGTTCCTGCAGAAATCGCTGTCGTCAGATTTTCACACTCAAACAACAACGGAGTACCTGTGGTAGTGGTGGTGGTTGTCGTGGTGGTTGTGGTTGTCGTCGTGGTTGTGGTGGGTGCAATGGCAGCGCCGTTATAGGCACCCCGGTTCGGGTTTGTGCTGCTTGATACGGTATTGCCCCAGAAGTCCCTTCCGCCGTTGTTTGCAATGAGCATTCCGGAGCCGATGGCAGGTGAGCCGGTAGTCAGCTTGTATGCCTGGCAACCGCTCAAGCCCGTGGTGGCAAGACCCGGCATGTATAGCCTCGGGTCAGAAGTCAGCTTGTTCGGGTCGGCCGGTTCGTTCGATCTGTGAACGCCATAGAACATGTTGTAATTCCAAACCGTGTTGGTGCTGCCGTTCATATAATAACCGCTGCTGCCGAGATCATAGAAAATGTTGTTGTAAAACTGAACATTGTCTGAATAGCTGCCCGTGTTGCTTCCGCTCCAGACCATTTCTTTGTTCAGCCCGGTACTGACATACAGCGTGTTGTTATATATTTTAACATTGGTAACATGATTCCAGATGGTAAACTGTTTGCCTCCGTTGTTTTGCCCTATGTTATAACGGAAGGTAACGGTGTCGTTCACATCGCTGCCTTCTGTACAAACAAGGAAAAATCCCCCCTGATTGTCGTGGGCATAGTTATACTGGAAGGTGGTTCCCGTGCATTTATAATCGGCGTCAAGACCCTGACCGTCATAGGTGGTCTGGGTATTGTAGGCTTCGTTGAACTGGAAGGTTGCGCCTGTACACTGGAAAGGCCAGAAGGCAACACAGGGTTTTATGCTTCTGTAATGGGATCCAGCCGCCACATTGTATTCCACCAGCGGTGAAGTACAGGCAACCGTCATCACCCCGTCGCCGCCGATATCACTGAGATAATTGTTGTAAATGTGGGTGCCTGTTCCGTCACCGGTGAAGTTTGCCGCATTTACATAGATCCCCGTGCTTCCGGTCAATGAAACTGTATTGTTGTTGATGTTGACATTGGAAAATGCCGAATTCCAGGTTCTCGACCAAACGGTAATACCCGCCATTCTGGCATGATCCACATCATTACCATCGTTGGACACATTATGAACCACACAGCGTTGAATGGTAATTCCGGTATAATCGGTTCCCGATGTACTGGCGTCTACATGAATACCGGCACGGTCGTCTGTGGAAGAAAATTCATAGGGTGATTCGGTATGGGTCATTAAATCCGGCAGTTCGTTGGTAACCTCCAGATCCTGAACGGTGACATAACTGGAATTGCTGATATACACCGCCGCATCCACCCAGTTTCCCGTCATAGGATTGTATCGGGCACCGTTTCCGATGATCAAAGGCAGGCTGCCACTGCCATAGGCACCAATAACAATCGGATTGCCGTTGGCGCCGGAGCCCTTCGGATAGAGGGTACCGGTCCAGGAGGATCCTCTCTTCAACAAAATCTGATTCCCTGCCGTGAAGATAAGGCTGTTGTTTACCTTGTTCAGCGTTTTCCACGGTGTGCTTTGGCTGGTTCCGTTGTTACTGTCGCTGCCGCCGATGGAATCCACATAATAAACTGTATTGGTAGGTGACTGGGGTGTCGCCGTGGTGGTCGGTGTGGTTGGTGTCGTGGTGGTTGTCGTCGTCGTGGTGGGCGGGATGGGGGTCAGTGTAATATTGTCGAGAGCACTGATCCATCCCTGTGAGCCGGTTCGTCTGCCTGTAACGGTGAAGCGGAACTGCTTGTTACCGGCAGTGAGCGTCACGGTTCCCACGGTAAACTCATAATACTGAACACCGCCGTTGTACTGCTCCAGATAGGAACCCAGATTGGTTCCGTTAATCGCCAGCTGTGTCTGCACACGGTCGGTATAGCGCTTGCTTTTTACCTTTACAATATAAGTACCCGCCGTCACATTGGGAACGGTATATTCCACATAATCTCCAATTGCCGCACCGTTGTATTGATTAAAATATCCGCCGCTGCAGTTGGCATCCGCCGTATCTGTCTGCGTGCCAGAGGAGACCGTAGTCGTCAGGCTTTCACACTCAAACAGCAAGGGTGTTCCCGTTGTGGTCGCGGTGGTGGTTGTGGTCGTTGTTGTTGTCGTGGTCGTCGGAGCAATGGCAGCGCCGTTATAAGCACCCCGGTTTGGGTTTGCACTGCCGGATACCGAGTTACCGAAAAAGTCTCTGCCGCCGTTGTTTGCAATCAGCATTCCGGAGCCGATGGCCGGTGAGCCGGTGGTCAATTTATAAGCATTGCAGCCGGACAAACCGTTGGTGGCAAGACCGGGCATATACAGCTTAGGATCCGAAGTGAGCTTATTGGCGTCAGCCGGCTCGGAGGAACGGTGAACACCGTAGAAAATGTTATAGTTCCATGTGATATTGGTGCTGCCGTTGAAATAATAGCCGCTGCTGCCCAAATCATAAATAATATTGTTGTAAAACTGAACCGTGTCAGGATAGGAGGAACAATTGGTATCCGCCCAGACAAGCTCCCGGTTCAGTCCCGAGGCAACATAAAGTGTGTTGTTATAAAACTTCACATTGGTCACGTGGTTCCATAGGGAAATCTGCTTTCCACCGTTGTTTTGACCAATGTTATAGCGAATGGTTACGCTGTCATTGGTTTGTCCGCTTTCGGTGCAAACAAGGAAAAACCCGCCTTGATTGTCATGGGAATAATTATACTGGAAGGTGGTTCCGGTACATTTATAATCCGCATCAAGACCTTGTCCGTCATACATTGTCTGTGTATTGTATGCCTCGTTAAACTGAAACAATGCATCTGTGCAGGCAAAGGGCCAAAGTGCAACACAGGCAAGCAAGCTTCTGTAATGGGAGCCGGCAACGATATTATACTCCACCCGCGGCGCCGTACAGTTATTGGTGAGCACCCCGTCTCCGCCGATGTCATAGAGATAGTTGTCAGATACCACAACACCGGTTGCGACACCCTGCCCCTTGGAAGCGTTGACATGAATGCCGGTGCTTCCGGTTTTATAAACCGTATTGTCGGTAATCAACACATTCGAAAATGCCGCATACCAGCTTCTTGACCAGACATTGATTCCTGCCATTCGTGCATGCTCAGAGTCGTTTCCGTCACTGGAAACATTATGTACCGTACAGCGTTGAATGGTGATACCCGTATAGCTGGTTGATGAAACACCGTCAATGTGGATTCCCGAACGGTCATCGGTGGACGAAAAATCATAGGGAACTTCATTGTGGGGAAATCCGTCCGGGATTTCGTTGGTGACCTCCAAATCCTGAATGGTCATATAGCTGGAGCCATACACATAGACCGCCGCATCCACCCAATCGTTCGTCATCGGATTGTAATGCTTGCCGTTACCATTGATAACAGGCAGATTTCCGGTACCATACGCACCGATGACGATTGGGTTTCCGCTAACGCCCGAACCCTTGGGATACAGCACCCCGGTCCATGTTCCTCCCCGTTTGAACAGGACCTGATCCCCCGCGCCAAGGGTCATGGAATTTACCTTGGTCAGTGTTCTCCATGCGCTGCCCGTGCTTGTACCGTTGTTATTGTCGTTGCCTCCGGTGGCATCCACATAATAAATGGTATTTGTGGCATAGACCGTAATGGGCATTGCTGCAGCGACTGATACCAACAGTGCAAAAATTACCAGGACGCTAACTAGCTTTTTTGCTGTGATCATTTTCTCTTCCTCCTTTAATTTCATATTTATGTTAAAACATAAATACCAATAGAAGCCCCACAGAGAAAACAAAGCAAGATTATCATTGTTAAATATTTTTATGTATTTTGTTTATTTTATTCACAGTTTAGACTATCTTGTCATAAATATCTTGTTATTTTGTGACTATTATGAACATTTTGTGAATAATTTTTCCATTATAAGGTGTTCTTATGACGCCATTCTAATTTCATTATTTCGCATTTTGATGCAAATTAATATCCCAACCCACCATCGCAGTCCCGTTTTTAGACAGTTCAATTAAGATACTGCCATGAAATCCATCCTGCGAAAATGAATCCTTCAGCCGGCGGAAATCTGCCGTTATACTATGTTTCACTTTTCCGTCCGTACCAAAATGCATCCAGCATACCTTTCCATCCTCATTCCTTTGTGACAACTCCGCCATGGTTTTTACCATGACCAGTTCCATCAGTTCTTTCTTCGAATAATCCATTGTTTCGTCCTCCTTTAAGTTGATTGTGATGATGATTTTTCACGCATTACAATCATAACGCAAAAAGGAGAAAAAATGTTTCGCTATACAGAATAATGAAAAAAATTTTTTTAGATAGTCAAATCAAATTGCCGCCTAACCAAATTGAAACAATTCACATGATAACTTGGCGTCATTGCGAACCGGTGCGCACACCGGTGTGGCAATCCGTAACCCCCTGCCCTCTGAAGAAGAAAACGGATTGCCGCGCTTCGCTCGCAACGACGCGGGGGTGGGTGCCTGCGATAGCAAAGATGGAACCATGTAAGGTACAGCTTGGCATGGTTGTGAAATCGTGTACTGATCCAATTGAATATCTCAGTTAAATTCATGAGACTGATACACAGTTTTCTGTCCCTCAGCCTCACGACCGTTCAAATTTCATCAAACTATGCTGTTTGATTTTGTAAAGAAACGAAAAAAGACAATGCAAGCTTTTGCTCACATTGTCTTTTTCATGCATCTGAATTATTGCCTATCAATGGTCAGCAAGGTGCTCATCAACACGTTGGCACCCTTCAGACAGCTTTCCACGGATGTGTATTCAAGTTCACAATGACTGTGACCGTGAACACTGGGGACAAAAATCATGGTAGTAGGAATCACATCAATGACGAACTGTGCATCATGACCGGGTCCGCTGTAAATTCTTCTGGACGAATATCCGAATTCCTTGGCGGTGTTCTCAACGATATCCACCAATTCCGGTGTAAATGCCACTGTTTTGCGTGACCATGCTTCCGCATAGCTCGCTTTGCACTTGACAACCTCATCCGGGATTTTCCGAATAATATCAATCACTTGCTTGAGCACCTCCGGGTTTTGATGCCTTGCATCCAGCGTGAACTTTACCTCGTCGGGAATGATGGTGTGGATATTGGGATGAGCAGAAATTTTTCCCGTGGTATAGACCAGTCTCTCATCCAGCTTATCCAGCTCATCATGGAGATATTGAATGGTTTTGACCGCCGCATACAGGGCGTCTTTTCTGTATTTCATGGGTGTCGTTCCGGCATGGTCCGCCTGTCCGATAAAAGTAAACTCATAGTTGATCATTCCGCAAACGCCTTCCACGACGCCGATGTCAACACCCTCATCCTCCAAAACAGGACCTTGTTCAATGTGCAGCTCTACCAGTGCTTTGTATTTGTCCGGCGACATTCGGTTGGCCTCGTCGCCCGCAAATCCGCTTTCCCGCAGTGCATCTCCAAAGGTATAATCCGGGATATCCTTTGCCACGGAAGCCAGCATTTTTTCCTTGTCAAATTTGCCGCAAATCACACCGGAGGACATCATGGCAGGCTCAAAGCGGGCACCTTCCTCATTGGTCCAAACCACAACGGTCAGGGGATGGCGATGAGGGATTTTTTCTGTCACAATGGTTTCCACCGCTTCCATGGCTGTTAAAATGCCGAGAATGCCGTCATAGTTACCGCCACATTTGACCGAATCCATATGGGAGCCTGCCATGATGGCAGGCAGGTCTTCGGTTCCCGGCAGGGTTGCATACAGATTGGCCATATCATCACTGACCACCGTTGCACCCATTGCTTCCATCCGTTTTTTAAACTCGGTTCTGGCCTCCACAGCCTCGGGGGACAGAGAAAACCGGGTTATTCCGCCCTTGCCTGTGTCACCGAACTTGCTGAAGGTTTTGATTTTATCATCCATTCTTTCGAGATTACACGATACCATTTGAAAGACCTCCTATCAAAATTCAATTATTTCTTTGCTGTTCTCTTGCTTTGTGAAATGGCGCCCACAGGACAAACCACGGAGCAGAGATGGCAGCCCACGCATTTTGCCGCACTCAGCACAGGCTTTCCCGATTCCTCCTGCTGCTTGATGGCTTGATGTCCGCCGTCAAAGCAGGAGAGGTAGCAACGGCCGCAGCCGATACACTTTTCCTTATCAAAACGGGGATAACAGATGGTGTCTCTGTTTAAATCCTCTGCATCTATAATGTTCGGCAGCGCTCTGCCCACAATTTCCTTGATGCTTTTATATCCATGAGAGTTCAAATACAATTTTGTTCCCTCAATCAAGTCGTCGATGATCCGATAGCCGTATTGCATGACTGAGGTGGTGACCTGAATGTTTTCACAGCCCAGCGCAATAAACTCTGCCGCATCCTCCCAGGTCTCAATGCCCCCCATTCCGCTGACGGGGATTCCCTTTAAGTCCTTACAGCCTGTCAGGGAATGAATAAACCGCAGTGCGATCGGCTTCACCGCCTTGCCCGAATAGCCGCCCACGCTGGTTTTACCGTCTACCGCCGGGGAGGAAGCAAAGGAATGCAAATCGACCTTGGTGATGCTTTTGATGGTATTGATGGCAGCAATGCCAGCCGCACCTGCTTTTACCGATGCAATCGCGGGAACTTCCATGTTCACGATGTTCGGTGTCATTTTTGCGAGCACGGGCAGATGGGTCCCTCTGCGTACCGCTTTTGTGTAGCTCGCTACCAATTGGGGGTTCTGCCCCACATCCGAGCCCAGTCCGTTTTCTGCCATATGGGGGCAGGAGAAATTGCATTCGATGATGTCTGCGCCGGCTTCTGTCATCAGGCGTGCCAGATAGGTCCATTCCTCGTCGTTCTGCCCCATGATGGAGGCCACGATAATTTTACCGGGATATTCTTTTTTCAGCCGCTTTAAGTAGTTCAGGTTTTCCTGCAGAGGGTGTTCCGATATCTGCTCGATGTTTTCAAAGCCGACAAAGGGGACCGGTTCTTTGGTCAATGCCGCAAACCGCGGGGAAACTTCTTTTGGGATAAAGGTACCGATGGTTTTGAACACCGCACCGGACCATCCCATATCAAATGCTTTGGCAACCATTTCATAATTGCTGGCGACGATAGAGGAGGAAAGAAAAAACGGGTTTTCACAATGCACTCCGCAGAAATCAATGCTCAGATCAACATCCTCTGCCACCACTTTTTCAATCGTTGACGCTGTTGTCATGATATGATCGATGGGTACAGGGCGGTTGATTCTTGATTTCAGACAGGCTTTCAGACAGACCTTGGTCTCGCAGGAGGGGCAAGGAACATGGTCAGGCAGACGGTTGGCGGCACCTGTATAATTCTGAAAGCGTAGGGAGCGGATGATTGTATCGACCTCAAGTCCGTAGGGACAGGCTTTTCTGCAGGGGGCGTTGTTGCACAACAGGCAGCTCCCCACATCCTCCGGTATTGAAACGTCCTTATAATTTAAGTTACTCAAAGCAATCACTCCATACTTATTTTTTGGGAATACGCTTGACATACTGTCCGTATCCCGGTTCACCCACGAATTCGCCGTTGTCATATACCAGCTTTCCGCGGAGATAGGTCTGTACGGGATAACCGTGAACGGTCTTTCCTTCCCAGATTGTGTGGTCATAATCCGAATGCATATTGCTTACAGAAATGGTGAAATCCTTCGTCGGGTCGTAGATGACGATGTCTGCATCCTTACCCACGGTGAGGGAACCCTTTCCGGCACATCCGAAAATCTTTGCGGGGTTGGTGGAACAAAGCTCCACCGCTCTGTTAAACGTAATTTTCCCTTCGTTTGCTGCCGACAGCATGTAGGGATATAGGTTTTCCACACCGGCGCAGCCGTTGGGAATTTTGGTGAAATCGTCCTTGCCCCAGTCTTTTTCATAGCTCTGGAATGGACAATGGTCTGTTGCGACCGTATCGATGGTGCCGTTTTGGACTGCAGCCCAAAGGGCATCCTTGCTTTCCTGCCCCTTCATGGGCGGTGAGCAGACGAAATTGCGTCCGTCCTCACGTTTGTAAACATCACAGGTGAATTCGAGATACTGGGGACAGGTTTCCACATAAATGTCATAGCCCTCCAGCTTTGCGGCAATGGCCGCCTCCAGCCCTTCTTTGTCCGCCATATGCACGATGTACAGCGGTGCGTCTACCGATTTTGCCCAGTGGACCGCACGCTTGTCGGCTTCGGCTTCTACAAATTCCGGTCTGCTTAAATAATGATACCAGGGAGAGGTCTTCCCTTCCTTTTTGAAGGTTTCAATGTTGAGATCAATCAAATCGGGGTTTTCCGCATGAATATTGGTAATGGCGCCGGCTTCCTTGGCTTTCAGTAAAACCTTGACGAGGGTACCGTCGTCCACCATCATCCCTTCTTTTTTGTAAACAAGGAAACACTTAAAGCTGGTGATTCCGTATTCCACGGCAGCTTCAAACTCATCCAGAAGAGTGTCCTCGTTCAAATCGGTGATGATACAGTGAAAGGCGTAATCCACGCAAGCCTCCGGGTCACACAGCGCTTTTCTTGCTTCTACGGTTTCCAGAATCCCCTTGCCTTTTCTCTGCATGGGATAGTCAAATACCGTTGTGACACCGCCGCATGCTGCCGCTTTTGTACCGGAGAGATATCCGTCGGCTGAAACGGTTCCGCCGAAGGGCATTGCCAGATGGGTGTGAGCATCGATCGCTCCGGGTAATACAAGCTTTCCGGCCGCATCCACAACTCTGTCGGCCTCTATGGAAAGCCCGGTTCCGATGCATACGATTTTTCCGCTGTCAACAGCAATGTCGCCCACATAGCTCTCGCTCGCTGTTATGATCGTTCCGTTTTTAATGAGTAATTCCATGTTGATGACCAATCCTTTCTTACCGTGTACAATACCGATGTCTTGTCAATGGCATCGCTTTTTCGAAAAGATGAATGGGAGCGATTTCACGCACCCACATCCACCCGTTACAAATAATCCTTATGATTATTTGTTGATTTTATAAACCAGTACGAGACCTGATCTCTGGAAGACCTGGGCAACTTCAACAAGGTTCATTCCGCCTGCGTTTGCAGCGATCAGATTGGATACCCATGTGACGCCGAAATCAACCTGTCCTGAGTTTACAGCTGTTGTTTCGCCAATGTCTCCGCCGCCCGGTACGATTGTGACGGTAAGACCGACATCTTTATAGTATCCCTTGGACAGAGCTACATAATAGCCCATGAACTGTGCCTGGGGAAGCCATTTCAGCTGAACCTTTACAGATGTTTTCTCGAGCTTGCCGAATTTTCCTGCGGAAGCGGCTGCATCTTTCAAATAAGAGGTATCACGGATATCGTTCAATGTGAGTGTCTGTAATTTTGATGCTGCTGTGGAATCGGATAATTTGATATATTTCTTTGCAAGATCAAGGGTTTGCTGCATTGCTGTTTCGTCCATGTTACCATAGTTCTTCACGGCAGAACCGGTGGTGTCGGTTTCAACAAGCTTTTTGACTTCGGCAGCCATGTATGCCTGATGCTCTGTGGAAACAGAAGAACCGGATTTGTACACGATTTCAGCAGCTTCTTCGGGATTTGCACAGGCATATTCCCAGCCCTTGAGGGTTGCATAAATGAATGCCTTCGTCGTGTTGGGATTTTCCGTAGCAAATTTCTTTGTTGTGAAAAGATTATCTTCCAGCATGGCAACGCCCTGTTCGTTCATGTCAATGTATTTGACGCCGTCGCCGTATTTGTAACCGCCTTTGTAGCTGTTCTTTACGAGGCCCAGCTCATTGTAGGTCATGGCAGAAGCGAGAAGAATGGAATCATCATCAAACCCGTTCATGTCGAACGCCTGGCTCAAATATTTGGTGTCCTGTCCGAATTTGGATAACAGAGCCTGAATTTCATATTCGTTTCCAAGACCCCAGTTACCGACCTTGCCTTTTGCCGCTGCATCTTTGACAATGCTTTCCGCTGTTGCGTCCGAAGCATAATATTTGCCGGCTGTTGTTGCTGCGGTACCGTCAGTGCTTGCTTCGCTTGATTTGGAACCGCTGCAAGATGTGAATACCATAACGACCATGGCAGCCACCAGGACCAATGCACACAATTTCATCATTTTGTTTTTGTTTGTTTTCATAATATAACCTCCTGTAAATTATTTATATTAAACTGATTTCCACCGGGGACGGCGGTTTTTCAGTAATATCCCTTCTGCGAAGAGTAGAATCAGGTATAAAACAATACCGATGGCACAGGCGACAACGATATAGGCCCATGCGGTTGCGTATTGTGCCAGCACGATGTTTTCCCGGATTTGCCGACCCACACCAATGATGTATTCGGCAAAATATTCGCTGACCAGTGCGCTGATGATACTTGCCGGAACGCTGACCCGCAAAGCTGTAAACACATAGGGTAAGCTGTTGGGCACCCTGAGTTTAAAGAAAATTGTGGCTTTGTTGGCAGCATAGGATTTCATGAGATCCAACGAAAACGGTTTTAGCTCGGTAAAGCCCCGGAAGGCATTGATGCTCATGGCGACCGTGCAGGTGATTGTGACCACCAGTGTTTTTGCTATCATGCTTCTGGTGTTTGCATCCTCGCTGAAGTCCTTGGTCAGATTGTTTAAAATCGGTGCGATCGCGATAATAGGGACTGCGTTGAACGCTGAAACCACAGTCAGTCCGCCGGCACCCCATTTGGGGAACGCCATCGCGATCATGCCCAGCAGATATCCCAAAGCGGAGCCGAGAATGAGACCACCCAGAGATACAATGACCGTTGCCTTTACGTTTTCCATAATTGCGCCCATATTATCGCCGATGATGGTAAAGATTCTGTCGGGAAGGGGCAATACAAAGGTGTCGGTTCCGAGAATTTTATGCAGGATTTGTGTTTGCCAAAGAACCACGATCACTGCGCCGAATAAAAGCGGATATAAAACCGATGTGACGGAATCCTTGGTAATTTTGCGATGCTTCTTTTTGTTCATTGCTTCTCCCCTCCTATCTTTTTGCTTTTTTGTTTGGCGATACCAACCGTTCCAGCAGCGTCATCAACGCATAGCTTAAAATACCGATGATAGCACCTACAAAAACGATTTGCCAGAACACGTAGATTGTCATAGCATGCTTGAGTGACTGGGACAGCATACAGCCAAGTCCGCCGCCGCCCTGCAGGGTATCCACAAGAATGGATGCGGTAATCGCCATGGGTGCGGAAATTTTGAGCCCTGTGAAAAAATACGGCATACAGGACGGAATGAGCAATTTTTTGTATATGTCCCGCTTTCTTGCCGCCAGTGAATACATCAGCTCGTGCTTTTCCTTTTCTACAGACTTAAATCCGGCCAGTGTGTTGGTTGCCACCGGGTAGAAGGTGAGTATGGCAGCAATTACGATACGGCTGGTGTCGATGTCCTTTGTGATTGCCAGCACAATGGGAGCCATGCCGAGTATGGGGATCATCTGAATGATCATCAGATAAGGAAATGCTATTTTTTCCGCGGCGGTGAACATATTCATAAGAAGAGCCAGCAGGAAACCGATGGCAGTTCCGATGACAAAGCCGATGGCCGCACGAAAGAGTGTGATGCCTGCATTGGACAATACGATTTGTATTGCGGTTTGGCTGCCGTTTACCAGATCCGGGCTGAAAACCGACTCAACGATCTGATACAGATGGGGCAATACATTATCGGGTGTGCGTTTTGTCTTTTCCACATAAGAAGCAATGATTTCCCAAACGGCCACAAGCCCGATAATCCATGCAAAGGTGACCATTTGTTTTGATTGTACTATTTTTTTTATTTGATTCATTTCATAACCGCCCTTCCCAAGAGACCGGGATTTTTCCTGTTTTGCACCAACATTACAGCGGGCAAGGACAAAACCCTTATACCCCTTCAAAACTGTTTCTTACTTTTGATACCAGAGCGTTGAATTTGTCCGTATCCTTAATCTCGAGACCCCTCGGTCTTTCAAGATCAATGTCAACGATTGCCGAAACCCTTCCCGGATGGGGAGAAAGCACGACCACACGATCTGATAACAAAACGGCTTCAGAGATATTGTGAGTAACGAAAATAATGGTTTTCTTTGTTTTGCTCCAAATCCGTAAAAGGTCCACATGAAGCTTTTCTTTCGTGAACTCATCCAGTGCGGAGAAAGGCTCATCCATGAGGAGGATTTCCGGGCGGATGGCCAGTGCTCTGGCGATTCCCACTCTTTGCTGCATACCGCCGCTCAGCTCATGGGGATATTTTGTGCCGAAATCATATAAGCCAACCAGCTCAAGCATTTTAGTAACACGGGCTGTTCTTTCTTTTTTGGGGATTCCCATGAGCTCCATAGGCATACATACGTTTCTTCTGACGGTTCTCCAGTCATATAAAACAGGGTTTTGAAACACAATACCGAACTTTTTTTCTTTCCGGATCTCTCTGGGTGATTTGCCCCGGATATTTACACTGCCGGTGGTGGGCTGCTGTAAATCGGCAATTGTACGAAGTAAAGTGGTTTTTCCGCAGCCGGAGGGACCCACCAGCGTGATGAATTCGCCGGGCTTTATCTCCAAGTTGACGTTTTGCAGAGCGACAACAGGGGCTCCCCCGTCTTTATCGGGAAACTGAATCGAAAGATTTTCAATGGTGATTTCGCTGCCGATTTCACCCGTCGCTGACATATCGTTATTCAAATAACTGTTATCCATATCGTTTGTATTTTTCATACCAACCATTCCTTTCCTAGCCAATGCTTGTATGGCTTACAAGCATATTCCTCAAAAAGTGTAAAGATGTAATACATCCTTATTACATTCTGTTTTTCTATCAATCGTATCAATGAAAAAGGGCGCAAAGTGTCACCACTTACGCCCTTGTAAATTTTCTACCATAATTTTTTATAAACGGTTTTGATGTCATCTTCAGTGATGATTTTGATGGTGTTGCCGGGGCTTCCGCTGGCAATGGCGTCATGTGCCATTTTATCCATCAAAGCGTCAAACTCGTTTTTGTCAATGCCATATTCCCGTAAGGTGGGGATTTCCAGTGTGCCGCACAGCTCTCCTAATTTATCTAAGAACGCTGTTGCCGCCGTGATATTGTCGGTGCTTTCCTCTGCCGCCCCAATGGCCCTTGCGATTGCCGCAAATTTTTCATAGCAGCCGTCCGCCGCATAGGTCAGACATTCCTTGATCAGCATTGCGTTGGAGATACCATGGGGAATGTGGAAATTCGCACCCAGGGGTCTGCTCATGCCATGCACCAATGTAACGGAAGCGTTGTTGATGCACACACCGGCTTCATAGGCTGCCAGCAGCATCTCTTCCCTTGCTTTTTTATCGCTGCCGTCCTTGTAAGCTGCCGGCAAAAAGGCAAAAATGCGTTTGATGGCGTCCAGTGCATACAGCTCCGTGAGGGGATTGCCTCTCCGGGAGGTATAGGCCTCCACCGCATGGGTGAGTGCGTCCATGCCGGTTGCGGCTGTGACCCCGGGCGGTGCCGTGATGGTGAACCGATAGTCGAGAATGGCAAGATCGGGCACCAGCGCATCCCCCTTCAACAACATTTTAATGTTTTTTTCGAGGTCTGTAATAATGGTGAATTTGGTTGCTTCTGAGCCTGTTCCCGCTGTTGTGGGAATGAGCACCATGGGCGGGAACTCGCCCTCTATCTCCTTGCCCATATACGAAGCGATGCTTCCGTCCAGAACCGCCATGGCGGCAATTGCCTTTGCACTGTCCAGAGGGCTTCCTCCGCCGATTGCAATCAGAAAGTCACAAGCGTTTTCCCGATAAGCCTTCACGCCTTCTTCTATCATGGGAACGGTGGGTTCCCCGGGAATATCATTAAAAATCGTATGTGCAATGCCGATTTCATCGAGACTGGAGGTCAATGTCTTTACCGCACCGGATTTGGTCACATTTTTCCCTGTGACAATCAGCGCTTTGGTACCCATCCCTTTGATGAGAGCCTTGCTGTCCTCCAGCGCATTTTCACCAACCAAAGTATTCCGCGGCATTAAAAATTTCTACGCCATAACCCTGCCACTCCCTACTTAATAAATTCCGTGTCCACGATACCGAGAACCTCGTCGAGCTTTGCCAGCTCTTCACGGAGCTGCTCCTCGGTGATGATCAGCGGCGGTGCCACAAGAATCATATTTTCATGGGTATAGGTCATAAATTTGCGTTCACGAAGGAGCCCGTTTATCTTTGGCATAATTCCGTCGGGGTCCTTGCCGTATGAAACAATGGCTTCTTTGGTGGATTTGTCCTTGACCAGCTCCACAGCGGAGAACAAACCAATATAACGGACGTCACCCACACAAGCATGCTTTGTTTTTAATTCTTCCAAAATCTCGCCCAGCACCTTGCCGACCTTGTTGACATTGTCCAGAATGTTTGCCTCTTCGTAATAATTTACACAAGCGACACCGGCCGCACAGCCAAGGGGATGACCGCTGTAAGTCAGACCGCAGGACAAAAGATTGTCGTCAAAATATGCTGCGATTTCTTTTGTGACCACTACACCGCCCAGAGCGACATATCCGCAGGTAACACCCTTTGCAAAGGTAACCATATCAGGCTTGATGCCGAAATTTTCAAAGCCGAACATTTTTCCGGTACGGCACCAGCCGGTCATAACCTCGTCGCAGATCATCAGGATGCCGTATTTGTCACAGAGTGCTCTGACGCCGGGCAAATAGCCTTTCGGGGGAATGATGATGCCGTTGGAACCTGTGATGGTTTCCAGAACAATTGCGGCAATGGAGGTTGCACCTTCGTATTGAATTTGATCCTCCAGCTTTGCGAGATAGTAGTTTGTCGCTTCTTCCTCGCTTTTGAACTCAATGGGTTCCCTGTATATGTATGGATCAAAGAATTTAACGAAACCGGGAATGCCGGGTTCCAACGGATATCTTCTCGGCTCGCCGGTCAGGTTGCCCGCTCCGAAGGAAGAACCGTGATAGCTTCTGTATCGGCTGAACACCTTGTTTCTGCCGGTGAACATTCTGGCCATCTTCACTGCGTTTTCATTGGCTTCCGCACCTGCATTGGTGAAGAACACCTTGCCCATATTGTCCGGCATGAGCTCAATGATCTTCTTTGCCAGAAGCGCTCTTGACTCTGCGCCGAAGGACGGACCCATGTAACAATACTGGTCAACCTGTGCCTTTACCGCGTCTGCGATTGCTTTGTTGCCGAATCCGAGATTCATATTAACGAGCTGGGATGACATATCGGAGTAACGGTTGCCGTCATAGTCCCAAAAATATATTCCGTCTGCCTTTTCCACAGAAATAGGGTTCAGGTTTCTTTGCTTGCTCCATGACTGTAGGTTATACTGTTTTAGTGTGCTTCTGATTTCTTCACCATTCATCTGAATTTCCTCCTATAAAAAAACAAAAAGCAACGATTCAAAGCGTCGTTGCTTTTCGTTTCTCTTTAACATGTGCTCATTATAAATGATTGTATCTGAAAAAGCAATCGTTAAGTGAACAATGTTTATTGTGCATATGCACAACGTAGCAAATTCTACTTCCTTTGATTTGACATACTCGTCTACTCTTTTCGGCATAACAACAGGAGAAAGCGGCTTCTATCGCCAACAAAATGTGCTCCTGCATATTTGTCCCAAAAACTGCAGATATTTCATAAACCCGGTCAGAGAATGGTTTTGATGTAAAATCCCATGTATAAATTCACGCGGTCTTCCATGCAAAAAGGGTCATAGCCCACGATGCTTTTGATTTTGTTCAGTTGGTTTGTCACGGTGTTGCGGTGGATGTAGAGATTTTCTGATGTGATTTGCAGGCTTGCATTGTTTTCGAGATAGGCCCACAAAAGCTTTGTATAGCTGGTCTGGTTTTCCTTATCGTATTGCTCCAGCTTTCCGATGGTTTCATCATAGAAGCTGTTTAAAATCCCTTTGTCGTTCACCGCATACAGAATTTTATAAATCCCCAGCTTATCGTAATAGCAGAAGGTCTCCCCCAAGGTCTTGGCAACCTCCATCGCAGAGGAAGCCTTTTCAAAATTCCTGCTTTGCTTATAAATCCCCATTTTGTTCGAGCTGATTCCCATATGGAGGGTCCAGCCTGCCATATCCCGTTTCACCTGACCGATCAGGCTCTGAACAAAGGTTTCGATTTCGCTGTCGGAATAATTTACCAGCACCAATATCAGGCTGTCCTTATAGGAAAAGGAAATATACAGCTCGTGCATGCTCTTGGCCAGCTTTTCGGAAATCAGCTCCAGCATATCTTTCTGCTCCTCGGTGGTTGCGCTGTTTGTTCCCCCGATGGCTATGCTGACAAAGCAGAACCGGCTGCTTCTCTGAAACCCGTATCGCTCCATTTGCTGAACCTGGGTATCAAAATCGCCCACTTTAAAAATAATGTTCTTGATGGTGGTGGACAAATTATTTTCTTTGTTGTGGCTGTTCATGATTCTGTGGCAGAAATCACGGGTCATATCCACCATCCGGGTTTCCCACGGAATGGTGAACAAGGGAAGCCCGACTTCATCACAGTAAGCCTTGAGACTGGCGGGAATGTCCTTGGTGTGGGGACCGAGATTGACCACAAAGGCGCTTGCCTTAAATTCATTCAGACGCCGGGCAAACTCCA
>ERZ778021.2396-NODE-2396-length-16807-cov-5.915652_pt1 | contig 16807 bp, 16 predicted proteins | sample MGYA00375751_ERZ778021 | MGnify/ENA primary metagenome ERZ778021 (study PRJEB29350, sample SAMN05389814) | bioreactor metagenome | isolation source: Thiocyanate stock bioreactor | place: South Africa: University of Cape Town | collected 2013-08-29 ... | reverse complement strand
GCAGGGGGCTGATCCAGCCCCGGACGTCCACCACCTCCTCCAGCCGGCCGTCGCGGCGGATCCACCCCTGGAGGAGTCCCTCATCCGGGTCGTAGACGTAATATTCTTCGACGCCGAGGTCGTCGTAGCGCCGGAACTTGCGCGTCATCTCGAAGATGCGGTTGTTCGGCGAGAGGACCTCGAAGACGACCTGCGGGGCGACGCCCCCCTCTTCCCACTGGCGATACGACCCGCGGTCCCCCTTCGGCCGGCCGAAGGCGACCAACGCGTCGGGGGCGATCCTCGCCTTGGGGTTCCCCTCCTCGTAATACCAGAGGAGGTCGCCGGCGACGAACACGTCGGGCCGGTCCCGGAACAGGTATTCCAAACCCTCCTTGATGAGGACGATCCATCGGAATTGGACCGTGTTGTCGGACATCGGCTCTCCGTCGCTGTCGGGGTAGAGGGCCTGGTCCTGCCGGGGCTTCAGGGTCGTGCTCATGGGTCGCGTCCGCCTGGCGTTCCGGGTTTCGCCTCCAGCCCGCGCCGCCAGTATCGCGTGGAAGCGCGTACAGATCAAGCGGCGAAGCGCCCTCGCGGGCCTGGGGGATGGAATCCCGCTCTCTCGGCGGACTACGATAGCGGCGTGGCGAGGCGAGTCGGGGCCGTGCGGGAAAGGGGCGATTCGTGACGGCATTCTGGATCGTGGCCGGGGTGGTTTCGCTCGCCCTGGCCTACCTGGCGTGGACCTACAACCGGCTCGTGAGCCTGAACCGCCGGGCCGACGGGGCGTGGAGCGACGTCGACGTCCAGCTCAAGCGGCGGTGGGACCTGGTGCCGGCCCTGGTGGAGACCGTCAAGGGCTACGCCCGGCACGAGTCCAACGTCCTGGAGGACGTCGTCAAGGCCCGAACCGAGGCGACCCGCGCGGCGAACGTCCCCGAGCGGGGCGCGACCGAGCTGGGGCTCTCCGGCGCGGTCGGCCGGCTGTTCGCCGTGGCCGAGTCCTACCCCGACCTCAAGGCCGGGGACAACTTCCGGGAGCTGCACCGGGCCCTGGTGGACGTCGAGGACCACGTCCAGTACGCCCGGCGCTACTACAACGCGGTGGTCCGCGACCTGAACACGCTGATCGAGGGCTTCCCGTCGTCGCTGGCGGCGTCCGCCGCGGGGTTCGCGCCCCGGCCCTTCTTCCAGATCGACGAAGGCGAGCGATCCGCCCCCCGCGTGACCTTCGACGCCCCGCCCCCGTCGCCGGCCTCTCCCGAGGCGGGGGAGGCGCGCCCTTGAACGCCCCCAGGAACCGCGCGGCCTGGCTCGCGATCGCCCTGGCGATCGGAGCGGCGATGCGCCCGCCCGCGGCGAAGGCCCTCGGGGACGACGGCTGGGCGATCTCCAACTTCGACGTCGACGTGGCCGTCCGGCCCGACGCCGGCCTGGACGTCGTCGAGACGGTCGACGCCGACTTCGCCATCCCCAAGCACGGCATCCTCCGCGAGATCCCCGTGCGCTACGCCGTGGGGATGCACCAGTACGCCCTGCGGTTCCGCCTCCAGGGGGTCGACGACGGCCGCGGCTCGCAGTGGCCGGCGTCGGTGTCCTACGAATCGAACCTGGTGAAGATCCGGATCGGCGACCCCGACCGCGTGGTCCGCGGCCGGCAGCGGTATCGGATCCGGTACCACGTCCAGCGGGCCATCCTGTGGGAAGGGAACCAGGCGTGGGCCGACGGCGGCCGGGCGGTCCTGCGCTGGAACGCGACCGGGACGGAATGGCAGGTCCCCATCGACCATTCTCGGGTGACGGTCCACCTCCCGCGCGACCTCGACGACGCCCAGCTCTCGTACGACGCCTGGGTCGGCCGCTATGGGGCCGTCGGCCGCGACTTCCGCAAGCGCCGCGTGGACGCCCGGACCATCGAGTACGAGACCGGCCCGCTCCGGGCCCGCGAGGGGATCACCGTCGAGGTCGTCATGCCCGCCGACGCCGCGGCGCGGCCGGGACTCGGCCGGAAGCTGGGATGGTGGCTGGTCGACAACTTCCCCTACGCCGTCTTCCCGATCACGGCCGCCCTCTGCCTCCTCGCCTGGTTCGCGAAGGGCCGCGACCACCCCGGCCTGGGGACGATCGTCGTCGGCTACGAGCCGCCCGACTCCCTGACGCCGGCCGAGGTCGGCACGCTGGTCGACGAGCGGGTCGACCTGAAGGACATCTCGGCCTCGATCATCGACCTGGCCGTCCGCGGCTACCTCCGGATCGAGGCCCAGGAGCGCGGCGGCTGGTTCTCGACCGGGACCGACTACCGCTTCGTGAAGCTGCGCGACCCGCAGGGGCTCAGGCCGTTCGAGAGGCTGCTGTTCAACCGGGTCTTCCAGGGGGATGCGGACTCGGTCCTTCTGAGCGACCTCCAGGAGAAGTTCTACCCGATCCTCCCGATCGTGAAGGACGAGCTGTACGGGACGCTGAGCCGGGCCAGGTATTTCGACGGCAACCCGGAGACCGTCCGGACGGGGTTCCTGGCGGCCGGCCTGGTGCTCGTCGCGGCGGCGACGGCCCTGGCGGCGATGGTCCAGCTCGCGCTGATCGACCGGATCTTCCTCGCGCCGGTGGTGATCGCCGGGGCGCTGTCGGCGGCGGCCGTCGTGGCGACGAGCCGGTACATGTCGCGGAAGACGCGGAAGGGGCGGATCGCCTGGGAGAAGATCGCCGGCCTGGAGGAGTACATCCGGAGGGCCGAGGTGGACGACCTCCGCGACCAGGAGCGCCGGGGGGTCTTCGAGCGGCTGCTCCCCTACGCGATCATCTTCGGGCTGTCGGACCGCTGGGGCAAGGCGTTCGCCGACCTGTACCGCAAGCCCCCGGACTGGTATCGCCCCGCCGCGGGCGACGACTTCTCGACCTGGGTCCTCATCAACGACATGGACCGTTCCATGTGGATGATGAACCGGACGTTCCCCACCCAGCCCCGAGCCCAGGTCTCGACCGGCTCCGGCCGCGGGGGAGGCTACTCCTGGTCGTCGGGGGGCTTCGGCGGGGGGGGCTCGTCCGGCGGCGGCTTCGGCGGGGGCGGCGGGTCGTCGTGGTGAGGCCGACCGGAGTCATCGGGCCGGCGGCCACATCCGGGCGAACCGCTTCGAAGCGCCCGAGAGGATCGGCCGGCCGTGCCCGAAGACGGCGACCTCGAAGTCGAGGGCCGACAGCCTCGCCAGGCTGCGCCGGCCCTCGGACAGGTCCTCGTACATCGGGCTGAGGGCCAGGCCGAAGGCGTTCGCCGCGGCGTCGGCGGCGATCAGGACGCCGCCGCGCCCGGGCCAATGGAGCGCGATCTGCCCGGCGCAGTGGCCCGGGACGTGGATCGCGCGGAGGCCGCCGGGGAGCGCGTCGCCGTCGGCGACCTCGTGCTCGACGGCCGTCGGCTCGACCTCCGTCGGCGCGTCGGGGAGGAGGAACCGGCAGACGAGCCGGTTGAGCAGGCCGGGCGCGGGCGAGAGCGGCCGGAGGGCCCGGCCCTCGCGCACCATCGCGGCGTCGACCGGGTGCATGAAGGCCGGCGCGGAGGTCGCGCGCTTCAGCTCGGCGAGGCCGCCGGAGTGGTCGCTGTGGCAATGCGTGACCAGGATCCGGCGGACGTCGGCCGGGGCCCGGCCGAGGGAGCGGATCGCCTCCAGGATCGTCGCGTGGCCGCCCGGCATGCCCGTGTCGATCAGCGTCAGGCCGTCGCCGTCGTCGAGGATGAAGGCGTTGACGTAGCGGATCGGCACCTGCCACAGGCCGGGGACGACGGATCGGACGCTCATGACGGATGCCCCGGGCCGGATGATCTCCCCACGCGCCGCCATTATATACCCGAGTGACGCGCGAGGGGGATTCCGGCCGGGGCGTCGGCCGCGGTCAGGCCGGGCGTCGGGCGCGGAGGCGTGCGACGCCGAGGAGGGTCGCCGCGGCCAGGCCGGCCATCGCGAGCGAGGACGGCTCGGGGACGCTGGTGATCTGGAGCGTGGCCGGGGCCGCCGCCCCGTTGCCCGCGAGGAACGCGCCGCTGGAGAACTCGACCACCCCCTTGGGCGTCACCGGGTTCACCGGCACGGTGACCTTGTGCTGCCAGCGGTCGCCCGGCTGGCCGCCGAACGAATCGGTGCCGTTGTAGGGCCCGAAGGGCCCGGCGTAGGGGGTCCCCGCCGGGCCGGTGAAGGTGTACTTGCCCGTGCTGGTCCCCTTCTTGGTCGTCGGGTCGATGGCGTATTCGATGTCGCCCTTGACCGTGTAATCCTTGCCGCCCAGGGTGACCTTCTCCTCGATCTTGCCCGTGGGATCCCCCTCCCACTCGGCCGACCCTACGGACGACCAGCTCATGGCCCCCAGGCTGCCGGTCGCCGTCCAGGTCGCGATGCGCGTGACGGCGTCGTAGACGCCGCTCATGCTCAGCGCGATGGCCTCGCCGAGGTAGGAATTGCCCGGGTCCGTGATGTAGGAGAACTCTCCCGTGGACGTGTCGAGGTTGGCCGTGAGATGGATGACGGCCCCGTCGTCCGGACCGAACAGGAATCCGATGAACAGGCCCTGGTTCGCCTGGGCCTCCATCAGCGTCTCGTGCATGTCGTCGTAGATGGTGAAGTCCGCCCGCGCGAGGGTCGCCCAGGGCCCGACGACGACGGCCGCGATGACGAGCGTGAGTCCGAGCTTGCGTCCCATACCCCCCCCTTTCGGGCCCCGTCGCCGCCCCACGCGGGGCGACGCGTACGGGGCCCGCCGTGGCACCCCGATCCCATCGCCAAGATCCACATCCGAAGGCCGCGCAATGCTCGTCTCGCGCGGGCTCTCCCGTCAAGAAATAAATCGATCTTTTATGCACTTAGACGAAATCCGTCGATCGTTCCGAATCAACCTCGAACCATCACCGAGAATCGACGACCATTTTCGTTCTCGACCGACGAGTCCCGAGCACGACCCGCCGACGGGCGGCACCCCTCCGGGGATCGCCTCGACGCGTATACTAGCTGGATGGGCTGGGGCGGGCGGGGCGGACGGGACGCCCCCGCGAGAGAACCGGCTCGACGTCGAGCGGAGGAGCGTGATGGGATACCTGGGGCCGATCCTCGTCCTGGGGCTGTCGATCAGCCTGGCGACGTTCCTGATCATGTGGAACTTCCGGGGCCGCGGCTTCGGGGAACTGCTGCCGTGGCGGAAGACCGGCGGACGTTGACGCGGCGACGGCCTGCGTCGGTCGGCGCGATCGCGCCGGCGGGCCGAGGCCGCCGGCCCGACGACGGCCTCATGCGCCCCGGGGCGGACGCCGATCTCGATAGGGCGTCCGATGGGAACCGCTCGGGAGGCCCGGCCGAGGCGACGGTCCGATGGAAGGGATCGATGCAGTCCCCGAGGCGAGCGGGCGCGGCCCGCGCCTCCGCGTCGCGCTCGACATCCTGAGTTGGGCGCTCGCCGCCGCCGGCCTGGCCCTCTGGCTGCGGGCCGGCCCGAACGCCCGGTTCTGGCCCTGGCTCGGGCTGGCCCTCCCCGCGATCCGATGGACGCTGAACGCCGGGTATCGGCGACGCCTGCGGTCATGGGCCGTCGCCGCCCGGCGCGAGGCCGAAGAGTGGGGGCGGGGAGGCCCGGCGATCCCCTGGCGGGCGGCCGTGGCGTTCGTCGCGGCCCCGTTCTTCCTGTTCGAGGCCTCCAACGGCGGGACGCTGGGGACGTTCGACACCCGGCCCGTGACGCCGACGGCCGTCAGCCTGATCCGCGACGGCGACGTCGACCTCCGCGAGTTCGAGGGCCTGCGCCCGCCGCTGCTCCGCACCCGGGACGGCGTGCGATGCTACAGCTTCCAGGAGGTCGGCGGCCGGATCGTGTCGGCTTATCCCTCGGGGATGGTCCCGTTCGCCGTGCTGGCGGCCTTGCCGGCGCGGGCGATGGGGGCCGACCTGGACTCGGCCGCGACGCTCCGGTATCTGGAGAAGGCGACGGCCTCGGCGGTGGCGGCGCTGGCGTTGGGGCTGGCCTTCCTGGTCGCCTCGCGGCTGGCGACGGCCCGAGGCGGCGCGGCGACGGCCCTGCTGCTGGCGACCGGCAGCGGGTTCCTCACGAACGTCGGCCTGGGCCTCTGGCAGCACGGCGGGGTGGTCGTCTGGCTGCTGGCCGCGCTGCTCGTCGAGTGCGCCCGCGACGGCCGCCCCGGCCGCCGGGCCACGGCCTTCCAGGGGTTCGCCCTGGCGCAGATGGTCGCCTGCCGGCCGACGGCCGGCCTGCTGGCGGCGCTGTTCGGCCTGTGGGCCCTGGCCCGCTCGCCGAGGCGGGGCCTGTGGCTGGGCGCGTGCGGGGCGATGGGGCTGGCCCCCTGGCTGGGCTTCCACGCCTGGATCTACCACGACCTCCGCGGCCCGGCGACGATCCACGCCCACGCCGGGACGGCGGGATACTGGTCGTTCTTCGCCGCATGGCCGATGCTGGGGGTCCTGTTCAGCCCGGCCCGGGGGCTCTTCGTCTACCAGCCGTGGGCCGTGCTGGCGGTCGTCGGCGTCGCGGCCTGGGCCCGACACGGCTTCCGGCGCCCCTCCGGCGACGTCGGCCCGCCGGGGTGGCGGGCGTTCTGCCTGGCGGCCGTCGTGCTGCACGTCGTCCTGATCGCGGCGTGGTGGGAGTGGGCCGGCGGCTACTGCTACGGCTCACGGCTGATGATCGACGCCCTGCCGCCGCTGGCCCTGCTGGCGGCCCCCGTCGCCGCCGCCCTGGCGCGGACCCGCCGCGGCGTCGCGACGCTCGCCGCGCTGGCGCTGCTGGGGTTCGCGATCCACGTCCCCTGCATCGCCTTCGAGGCCCATCGCTGGAACCTCGAACGGCCGCGCGACCTCTGGAGCTGGTCGCACGCCCCGTTCTTCTACCGGGCGACGGGCCCGGGGGCCCCGCCCGAGTTCGCCCTCGGCGATCAGAACGTCCAGCGGTAGACCGCGTACAGGCAGGCGATCACCCCGACGATGATCCACCACGGCTTGCGTTCATAGGGGGCGTCCTCGCGGGAGATGTACGACCCGCAGCGCGGGCAGCGCTCCGAGTCCTCCAGGATCTCGCGGCCGCAGTACGGGCAGGGGGCGAGGCCGTCGTCGCCCTCGTCGACCGGCTCGTCGTCGTCCCAGTCGTCGTCGGGGTCGTCGTCCCAGCGGGGCATGGAGGCGGGTCCTGGCTCAATAATTGGGCGGCGGGGGATCGGGCGCGACCGGGAGCCAAGGCGCCTGGGCGGCCTTCGCGTACTTCTCGACGAGTTGTTCCTGATACTCGGCCAGCCGGCGGAAGACGTCGACGTTCTGGGGGTCCAGGCTGGGCCGCGGCGGATTGCGGCCGAGGTTGGCGTGGTAGTCGGCCAGGCCCTTCCGATAGAAGTCGGCCGATCGGCTCGCCGCCCGCGACTTCTCATGCAACAACCTGGCCTCGTTGCCGACCCGGGAGATCCGCATCCCGAAGCCGAGGAGGAGCGCCAGGTAGGCCGTCAGGATCATCAAGGTCCGCATGCCGAAGCGGGCGTCCCGGGGCGAGGGCTTCGGGTCGCCCCGTCGCTGTCCCAGGCCGAAGCCGAAACCCGCCCCGAGGAGAGGGAGGAGGACCAGGCCGCCCGACAGGGTCCCGCCCACGAAGGGCCAGCCGCGGACGGCGAAATCGACGGCCGCAGCCGCCAGCGCCGCGACCACGCCGCCGCCGAAGCCCGTCCAGACGGACGTCCGAAGGCGGCGGAGCCGCGCCTCGCATGCCTCATCCGAGACGGGTCCGGTCGCGTAGTAGCCCTCCGGAATACCGATGCCCCGGGCCCGCGTCCGCGTCTCCGGGTTGCGATGGCTCATCCAGCCGACCACGGCCCCCAGGATCGGGTAGCCGACCAGGACCGACGGCCAGGAGAGATCGAACAGGCCGTCCCGGCCGCGATTCAGGACGAATTCGACCACCAGGACCACGCATCCCCCCAGCGCCATGCTCGCCGCCCCGACCATCACCGCGCGGGCGAGCGAGGCGGTTCGCGGCGGGGGATCGACGGTCGCGGTCGTAGGGGATTCGTCGCGATGCTCCAAGGGATGGCTCCCTCGACCGGCCGGCCAGTCGTCGGTTCGGAACGGAGTCGGCGGGCGTCGCCGCGGCAAGCCCCGCCGTCGGGGCTCAAGGCAACGGCCCCGCCCCCATGAATCCGTCGTCGGAATAGTGAAAAGCGATGGAGTCTACCGCCTTCTTGGTCTTACCGTCGATCAACTTGTAGATCGCCATGTATCCGAGGTGATATCCCGAGGCGGTCTCGGCCTCGAACACGAGCGCCTCGCACTGCCGGACCGCGGTCATGCCGCGGGTCATGCCGCGATTGAGATAGTCGGCGAAGAAGCGATCGGCCCGCCTGTGGACGCGACGCCGATCCGCCCAGACGCGGGCCTCGCCGATCAGGCCGTCCGTCGAAGTCTTGATACGGTCGGAAGCCTCGACGGGATCGCCGAATACGTCGTCGTCATCGTCCTCATCGGGCTCTTCGAGGCGGCTGTCGAACGCCTCGAATTGCAGCTTTCGCCGTGCGCCGGCGATCAGGCGGCCGGAGCGGAGCATCCAGTCGACGGCCGACAGCAGGTCGGGGCCGGCCTCGAAAACCTCGCATTGCTGGCGAGGGAGGACGAACAGGCGATCGCGGCGAGACGGGTGGAAGACCAGTTGGTCGCCGTTGAGCGTGTCGCCGATGCATACGCATTCCACCGCTCGCGCCTTAGGTAGGAGAGGGGGACCTTCGTCCCAGAACCAGTACTGGGCGCGCTCTCGTCTCCAGGCGTCCACTTCCTTGTCGATACGCCAGGGCGGGTGGATCCGGATGAAGTCGGAAAGATAGCCCTCGCCGAGCCGCGTGACGTAATCGATGTAGCCGTCGGGGAACGTGATCCAGAGCTTCGCCTCCAGCGCCTCCACTTCCTCCGCCGAGGCGGTGACCAAGGGCCCCTTCACGACCTTTACATCTTCGGGCTTCACGGTTCGGCTCCTTCTGGGAAGCCCGTCGAGGCGGGGCCGGCCGACGTCAGGATCGGCCGCCCCCCCTTCGGGGTCACTTGGTGGCGTTGGCCGTCACGCCCGGCCAGTCGTCGGTGCGGAACGGGGTGAGGGGGAGGCCCACCGCGCTGTACATGTTGCAGACCGGGTTGTCGGCCCAGGCGTAGCGGACGGCCTCGGGCTGGGCGACCTGGTCGGACCAGACTTCGACCTTGTCGGGGCCGATCACCTTGGCCTGAGCGTTCACGAATTTCTTGTCCGCGCCGGCGATCGTGAAGCCGCGGGGCTCGTTGACGTCGAAGGGGCGGAAGCCGCCGTCGACGTGGTCGAAGGTGAGGACGACCTTGCCGTCCTTCTTCTCCATCGCCTTGTAGGTGGGGCTCTGGCAGGGGACGTTCACGCCGTAGTCGCGGGCGAGCGCCCAGCGGGCGAGCCTCATGCCGACGTCCTGCTTGTTCTTGGGGTGGATGTCCTTCCCCTCGCCGATGTCGATGATGACGGCCTCGCCGGTGTTGGGGAGGCGGCCCATGGTCATCGTCTGGGCCTCGCGCAGCTCGGCCCACGCGCTGTCGGCGGGCTCGGGCTTCTCGGCCATGAAGTCGGCGAGCTGGACCCAGTAGAACGGGAAGTTCCCCAGGCCCCAGAGCTTGCGCCAGGTCTCGATCATCAGCGGGAACATATCTCGATACTGGTACGCGCGGCCGGCGTTGGTCTCGCCCTGGTACCAGATGGCGCCCTTGATGCCGTAGCCGATGGTCGGGAGCAAGACGCCGTTGAAGATGTTGCCGGGGCGGGCGTTCCCCTTCATCAGCCCGTCGGGATCCTCGTGCGGCTTGGGGCCGGGCTTGCCCTCGGCCTTCGCCTTGGCCTTGGCGTCCTCATACGCCTTCTTGGCGGCGTCGTAGCCCTTCTCTCGCTCCTCCCAGGCGGCGAGGAGGTCCTTGTACTTGGGGTCCGCGGCGAGGGTCTCGCGGGGGATCCAGGCCTCGCAGGCCGAGCCGCCCCAGGCGTCGTTGATGAGGCCCACGGGGACGCCGAGGGTCTGGTGGAGCTGGCGGCCGAAGAAGTAGCCGACGGCCGAGAACGGCCCGACCGTCTGCGGCGAGCAGGGCTTCCACTCGCCCTTGAAGTCCTTCTGCGGCTCCTGCGTGCCGACCTGCGGGACGGAGATCAGCCGGATGTTCGGGTAGTTCGCCGCGGCGATCTCCAGGTCGGCGTGCGTGGAGGAGCCGACCGACCACTGCATATTCGACTGGCCGGAGCAGACCCAGACCTCGCCGACGAGGACGTCCTTGAAGGTCAGCGTATTCTTGCCCGTCACGACCATCTCGAACGGCCCGCCGGCCGCGACCGGCTCCAGGGAGACGCTCCACGCGCCGTCGCCGTCGGCCTTGGTGGTCCGGGCCTGGCCGTGGAACTCGACCTTCACGTCCTCGCCCGGCTCGGCCCAGCCCCAGACGTGGACCTTCAGGTCGCGCTGGAGGACCATGTGGTCGCCGAAGATCGCCGGCAACTTCACGTCCGCCCGCGCCGTCCCGCTCCCCAGGGCCGCCAGCCCCGCCAGCAGCCCGGCCGCCGCCCGGAGGCTCGTCGTTCGCAGCATCGTCCCGCCCCTCGCCTCAACGCGTCAAAAATACTCGATGCGACGCCGGGGCCACGACGCCCCCGGCTCCGGCCTGCACTATACGACGCCCCGGGGCCCGGATGAAGAGGCCGGCGGCCCCGGCCGTCGGCTTCGTTCGTCGCCGAACGCCGCACGCACACCGCAACGCAAGAGCTTCGCAGAAAACGACTTGGCCTCGGTTTTCGATTGGCTTCGATCGTCGAAGTCGATTCGATCGCGAGCGTCGTCACCGCCCGGGGGCGGCGTCCACGGGCCTTCCCCGTTCGCGTCGCCCCTTCGAGCGAGGGGGCGGCGTGCGCGAGGGGCGACCGGACCGGGCGCGTCGGCCGCGACGCGCCTTCGATGCCCTCCGGATTGTCAAAGATCGGTCGACCCCCTCGTCTGGATATGGTCGCGAGGATCGATCGCGGGATTTCAGGAATCCGAGGGACCGTCGAAGGTCGTCGCGAGGCGGGAACGACCGCGGGGCCGCGCCCGAGGTCGGGCGCGGCCCCGCGTGATGGGGAGGCCACGGGCGCGGGATGGAATCAGAAGGCGTCGGACGAGACGATCTCGCCGCCGGCGCGGGTGCCGACGGCCAGCCAGCTCTGGTAGTCGATCGTGTCCTTCACGAACCGGACCGAGCCGTCGAGGAGCAGCACGTTCACGCCGCCGGGGTGGTTCGAGGAGGCGGCGATGATCGAGTCGCCGTTGCGGTTCGGGCCGGTGTTGCCGTCGAGGGCGCACGACTTCTGGTTCGGGGTGGCGATGTGGTGGTAGCCGCCGCCGCGGGCGGCGTCGCCCTGGATCCAGCGCTCGCCCTTGTAGTCCCAGGTGCGGACGGTCCCCTTCTCGCGGCAGGCCTGGAAGAGGAGGAAGTTGTTGTTCGCTTTGTCGGCGTAGTCGCGGATGCCCATATCGTTGTTCTCGGACCGGTAGAGCATGTGGCGGCCGTCCTTGCTGCCGGGGCCGATGCCGGTGCCGGTCCCCTTGAGGACCTCGCTGAAGATGGCGGTGTTGCTCGTCCCGTCGGTGACGGCGGCCAGCGTGACCATCTTGTTCAGGCCGCCGTCGGTCCCCAGCCACCACGACGGGCCGTCGGACGCCCAGTTGTTGTAGTAGCGGTTGCGGCCCAGGTTGTTGGCGTAGCTGGCCGCCACCTGGTCGTCCCAGCCGGCGTTGCCGTCGGACGGGCAGATGTAGGCCGCGACCCGCGTATGGCCGACCGTCCAGTTCTCCATCCGGCCCCCGTCGACGTAGGACGAGAGGACGACGTTGCAGGCGTTGTACAGGGCCTGCTGCTCGAAGAATGGCAGCAGCCGCAGCTTCATCGAGAAGTGGGCGTCGTAGTAGTCGTTGCCGGGCCACGGGCTCAGGCCCGTCGGCGCCAGCACGCCGTTGGAGGACTCGTAGTTCTGCACCGCCAGGCCGATCTGCTTCAGGTTGTTCACGCACTGCGACCGCCGGGCCGCCTCGCGGGCGGACTGGACGGCGGGCAGCAGCAGGGCGATCAGGACGGCGATGATGGCGATCACGACGAGGAGTTCGATCAGCGTGAAGGCGCGACGCATATAACCAGACATGAGAGGGCGTCCTTGTGTCAGGATGGCGCGAAGATCAGAGGACGGAGGGAGACGGCGAGGCGGCCCGCCCGAGGGGTCGCGTGGCGTGGCGGCGAGCGGACGCCGGGCGGAATCGCCCCGGCACCCGCATCACGACTTGCGGGCCTTGCGGAAGGCCGCCTCCTCCTCCAACTGGCGCTTGCGCGCCTCCTCCTGCGACTTCGGGGCGTTCGGGTCGTTCGTCCCGGCCGCGCCGATGCCGGCCTTGGCGTCGCCCGTCCTGTCCGGATCGTCGGGGGTGCAACCGACGGGGAACGAGGCCGCCATGACGAGGACGGCCGATGCGAGGAGCGATCGTGAGCGGTTCATTGCAGAGAGGTTCTCCCGGCCGGCCGCGATCCCGCTCCCACCGAGGCCGGCGGGCGCGCGCCCTGGCACGGGCCGCGAGCCGGGCCATGCGGGCGATGAGTCATCGGGCTGGCGAATCCGAAGGGGCGGGACCGGCGGGGGCGGAGGATGCTGCCGCCCCGACGATGGCTCGCCGGGGGGTCTGCGATGAGGCCCCATGGCCGGACGTGCTCTATTGTCGACGACCCGAAATTTCTGTCAAGACAGTCACAATCAATAAGACAGACTTAATCACCCCAATAGAACGGCCAGCCCAAGCGATAAAATTACTGGAATCCACATATTTAACATATTAAAATTGTCAATCACACACAGAGCATCTCCGTTCACCACCACACGTTGGGAGGATCCGCCGGGCGTCGTAGCCGCGTCGCCCGAAGCCCCGCGTCTCACGGCGGCATGGGGCGACGCGGTCGGGATTCCCGACGAAAAAAAGAGACCCGCCGCCGGCCTCTCGCGCGGGGCGAGGGGTCGGGCGGGGGTCTCCGAAGGTCGCGTCGGTCTCGTCGTCGGCGCTCGTTACCGCTCCGGGGCGGGGCGGGTGACGGGGGCGGCGGCCTTGGCGCGGGGCCGGGGGGCGACGGCGGGGCGGTCGGCCGGGTCGACGACCTCGGTCGCGGCCTGGACGGCGAGCTGGTCGACGACGCGGGTGACGCCGACGGTGTCGGCGGCCAGCTCGACGGCCCGCTTCTTGGCCTCCTCGCTGGGGACGGACCCGCGCAGGGTGGCGATCCCCTGGGCCTCGACGGTGAGCTGGATGGGGCTGGATTCCAGCATCTTGTCCCAGTGGATGCGGCCGTAGACGCGGGCCTCGACGCTCATGTCGTTGACCCGGGCGCGGGTGTTCTCGAACGACTCGCGGACCGCCTCGCCGGTCCGCTTCAGGCCGCGTTCCAGGCCCTCCCGGAGGTTCCGCCCGGCCTGGTCGAGCTTCTCGCCGGCGCGCTCGATGGGCCCGGGCTCCTGCTGGGCGTGGGCCGTCGCGAGGACCATCGCCGCCACCACGGCCGCCGCGCCGAATCGCTTGATGCCGCTCATCCGATGCGCTCCTTTCGCGAATCTGATTCGTCTCGGGCCGAGGGCCCGTCGCACTCCATCACGGGCAAGAAGCATACCAGGCGGGCGACGTCCCGAAAAACCCCGGGGCCCGGGTCTCGACGTCGGGGCCACTGGACGGGAGGCCGCCGCGAGGGCAGAGTAAGGAGGAGCCCCGATCGCGGGCCGCACCTCGACGATTGACGACCTTTCATCAAACCCGGCGCGAAGGCCGCCGATCGAAGCCGCGCCGAGGCCCGGACGGCGGGGGGATCCCATGGGCGACGCACCCGAAGCAGACGCGCCGGCCGAGGGCCGCGAGAAGTTGCAGCTCCGGTACGGCGAGGAGGGTGGGGAAGGGCCGCTGCTGGTGTTCCACCCGCTGATCGCCTGCCTGCTGGCGGGGGCCGCGGCGGGGCTGGCGGCGTTCGCCCTCGGCGAGTCGACCTACGGGGCGTTCGAGGCCGCGGGGGTCTCGCGGCGGTTCCAGGGGATCATCTCCGACCTGCCGACGCCCGCCGCGCGGGACGCGGCGATGGCCCGGGGCGCGGCGACCGCCTACGCCGGGCTGGGGGGCCTGCTGGGCCTGTTCCAGGGGCTGGCCGCGGGGCTGATCCGCGGCGACGCCCGGCGCGGCGCCCGGGGCGGGGCCGCGGGCCTGGTCCTGGGGACGATCGCCGGCGGGCTCCTCTCCCTGGGCGTCCTCCCCGGGGCCCTGAAGTTCCGCGACCGCTCCTCGATCGACCCGATCCTGATCGGGACGGCGACCCAGGCCCTCATCTGGGGGCCGATCGCCGCCGCGGCCGGGGCCGCCTTCGGGTTCGCCCTGGGCGGGATCAAGCTCGCGCCCCGGTTCGCCGCGTTCGCCCTCGGCGGCGCCCTGGTCGCCACGCTGGTCTACGGCGCGGCCGGCGCGGCGCTCTTCCCGCTGGCCGAGACCGACCGCCCCCTGGCCGCCCAGCGCGGCGCGCGCCTCCTGGCCCATATGCTCGTCGCGCTCGGCGCGGGGGCCGCCGTCGGCCTGGCGCTGACGGGCCGGGACCGACGCCCCGGGCGCTGGCCGTGGGAGGAGCGGAAGGCGCCCGACGACGCCGGGCCGGCTACGCCAGCAGCTTCTTGACCACCTCGCCGTGGACGTCGGTGAGGCGGAACTGGCGGCCCTGGGACTTGAACGTCAGCCGGGTGTGGTCGAAGCCCAGCAGGTGGAGGAGGGTGGCCTGGAGGTCGTGGACATGCACCCCGTCCTCGACGACGTGGAAGCCCAGGTCGTCGGTCCGGCCGATCGTCTGGCCCCCCTTGATCCCGCCGCCGGCCATCCACATCGTGAACGCCTGGGGGTGGTGGTCGCGGCCCATGCTGCGGCCGAGCGCGGCGTTGGACTCGACCATCGGCGTCCGGCCGAACTCGCCGCCCCAGACGACCAGGGTGTCTTCCAGCAACCCGCGCTGCTTGAGGTCCATGACCAGGGCGGCGGCGCCGCGATCGGTCAGGCCGCACTGGCCCTTCAGGCCGCCGGCGACGTCGGAGTGGTGGTCCCAGCCCTCGTGGAACAGGTTGACGAACCGGACCCCGCGCTCGACCAGGCGGCGGGCGAGCAGGCAGTTCAGGGCGAACGAGGGCTTGCCCGGCTCGGCCCCGTACATGGCCAGGGTGGCGGGCGACTCGTCGGAGAGGTCCATCAGCTCCGGGGCGCTGGCCTGCATGCGGAAGGCCATCTCGTAGGCGTTGATGCGGGTGGCGATCTCGGGGTCGCCCACCGCGCCGAGGTGGTCGCGGTTGAGGTCGCGGATCAGGTCGAGCGTGTCGCGGTCGAACGCGCGGTCGACGCCCGCCGGGCTGGCGACGTCGAGGATCGGGTCCCCCTTCGACCGGAACGGGACGCCCTGGAACGACGTGGGGAGGAAGCCGCTGGACCAGAGCGACGCGCCGCCGCTGAGGCCGCTCCCCGACGAGAAGACGACGAACCCGGGGAGGTCGGCCGACTCGCTCCCCAGGCCGTAGACGGCCCAGGAGCCGATGCTGGGCCGGCCGGGGAACGGGGAGCCGGTCTCCAGGAAGATCTGCGCCGGGGCGTGGTTGAACTGGTCGGTGTGCATCGACTTGACGATGGCGACGTCGTCCACCACCTTCGCCAGGTGCGGCAGCATCTCGGACAGCTCGGCGCCGCATTCGCCGTGGCGGGAGAAGCGGTATCGCGACGACATCAGGCTGGCGTCGGGCCGGATGAAGGCGTAGCGCTGGTCCTTGACCACGTCGGCCGGGATCGGCTTGCCGTCGTGCTTGGTCAGCTCGGGCTTGGGGTCGAACAGGTCGAGCTGGCTGGGGGCGCCGGCCATGAACAGGAAGATGACCCGCTTCGCCTTGGGCTCGAAGTGGGGCGCCCGGGGCGCGAGCGGGTCGGCCGTGGCGGCGAGGTCGGCCGCGCGCGATCGCCCCTGCATCAGCATCGACGCCAGCGCGATCTTGCCGACGCCCACGCCGCAGTCGCGGAAGAAGTGCCGCCGCGTCCGCGCGAGGTTCCACGCCGCGACTCGGTCGAGATGGGGGTTGCGTGACATCGTGCGGCACCTCCTTCGATCGGGCCGGCGGGCGAATCCCGCCGTCCTATCCATTATCGCAGCCCGCGGCCGATCCGACCACGGCGAAGCGGGCCTCGTGCTCCAGGAGCCGCCGCTTGCAATCCAGCCCGCCGGCGTACCCCGTGAGCGCGCCGCCCGCGCCGACGACGCGGTGGCACGGGACGACGATGGAGATCGGGTTGCATCCGTTCGCGGCGCCGACCGCCCGGCTCGCCGACGGCCGCCCGATCCGCCGCGCCAGCTCGCCGTAGCTAATGCGATCGCCGAACGGGATCTCCCGGAGCGCCGCCCAGACGGCGCGCTGGAAATCCGTCCCGCGGGGGGCCAGCGGGAGGTCGAACGGTCGGGTTTCGCCGTCGAAGTAGGCGGCGAGCTGGGCCGTCGCCTCCCGGAACGGGGCGGGGTCGCATCGCCACGACGGGTCGGGCCGCGGGTCGTCCCGGTGCCCCTCCGTGTAGAGGCCGGTGAGGGCCCGGCCGTCGGAGACGAGCAGCAGCGCCCCGACGGGGCTGGGCAGGGTCGTGTACCAGGTGGACGGGGTCATCGTATCTTCCTCCAATTGAAGTCCCCTCTCCCGCCGGGAGAGGGCGGCCGCGCAACGGCGGGTGAGGGTCGCCGGGGTGCCGAGGGCACGTCGG